>Ga0187784_10002508_pt1 | contig 14709 bp, 14 predicted proteins | sample 1015_SJ02_MP15_2_FD_132964 | JGI IMG/M metagenome (GOLD analysis project Ga0187784, IMG submission 132964) | Tropical peat soil microbial communities from peatlands in Department of Meta, Colombia - 1015_SJ02_MP15_20_MG | ecosystem: Environmental > Terrestrial > Soil > Wetlands > Peat | place...
GCCACCACCACCGCCGCCACCACCACCGAAACCCGCTCCTGTCTTTGAAAACATCTACTTTAACGAAAACAAAACGAATATCGATCCTATGGCTGCCAAGGCATTAGACCAAGATGGGGCGATGCTGAAGGAGAACCCGGATATCAAGGTGGAAATCGGAGGTCACACGGATTCATTGGGTTCGGAGAAGGCGAACCAGAAGATCTCTGAAAAGAGAGCCGAAAGCGTCAAGAAGTATCTCATGGATAAATTCAACATTCCTGGCGACCGGATGACTGTCAAGGGCTACGGGAGCAAAAAGCCCATCGCCGATAACGGCACCAAGGAGGGTCGCGCCAAGAATAGAAGAGTGGAAATAAGAATCCTTCCTTAATTAAATGCACCTGCAGATGGGCGTCGTGCCCTCTGACCGGTCGTGATATCGAAAGGTTTCTGGCAGATCGGGGGAGGTCCCCCAAGAAAGGGAAACAAAAAAGAGGCCCTTTGGAAAAGGGCCTCTTTTTTGTTCGAACACGGATCACGCCCGCTGCCTTTACCGGCAGGCCCTGAACCTAGCATGGTACAGGGCAATCAGGGATACAATCATGTTATTTGGGTTCCACCATGATCTGTTTGGGTTGAATCTCTCGTCTTCTGGGAAGAACGATCCGGAGCACCCCGTCTTTATAAGAAGCCTTAATGGTCTCCTGGTCGATCGTTCTCGGGATGCTGAATGTCCGACGAAAGGTCCCATAAGGTCTTTCAATCTGGATGTAATTTTCTTCAGTGGACTCCTTGACAAACTTTCTTTCCCCTTGAATGATCAGGGTACCTTCTTCCACTCTAATATCGATTTCACTTTGACTCACTTCGGGGAGGTCAATCTTCAAAACCACTTCGGTCCCTCTCTCCAAAATATCCACAGCCGGGGACCAGGCCCCCTGAGCCACATCTTCTTTCCAAATACGGGAAAGGGTTTCGTCAATGAGTCGGGTCATCCGGTCTTGCATTGTCATCAGGTCTCGGAAGGGTTCCCATTTTACGAGGGTCATACCCATCACCTCCTAAAGGACAAACCTTCTGTTTCCAATATACTCGAATTGAGTGGAGATTTCAAGTCCGGCAGGTGTAACAAACATCAAAAAAATCTTTCGAAAGCTTGGCCTGTTCCTTAAACTTCTCCAGCTGAAACCAGGGGGCAAAATAGTTCCCGCAGATTTTGCATTGCTTCATCTTCAATGTCCGCTTCCAACGGATGATCGTCCGCTCGTCCCCCTCTTCCTTCATCCGGATAACGTCCACAGGGCAGGCGATCACACAGGCACCGCAAGCGATACAGCTCATCGCCTCTCCCTGAAAAGGAGGGATCATCTCCCGCCGATCTCCACGAAAGGCGAACTGGATGGCATTGGCCCCCACGACTTCTTCGCAAACTCTGCCGCAAAGACCACAAAGGATGCAGTCCTTGTCCTCTTGCTTGAATCGGACCCCATTCACCCCCATCTCCCTGGCCATATCCTGAATGAGTTTATCTCCCGGGCACATGGCCAGGATAAGTTCGATGATCATTCGGCGGGCTCGAAGAACTTTCTCCGTCTGTGTCAACACCTCAATGCCTTCCGTCACGGGATAGGTACACGAGGTGGTCATCTTTGACCTTCCTCCCTTTACCACTTCCACAAGACAGAGACGGCACGCGCCGTACGGCCTCACCGATTCGTGAAAGCAAAGATGGGGAATATCAATGCCCGCGTCCGTCGCTACTTCCAAAACATTCCCGCCTTCTTTCCCTTCAACAGGCTGACCATTAATGACAAAGGGAATCATCGAATATTCCTCCTAATCTAGCCTAATCTTATCTATCAAGATTTCCAAACTTCGATCAAAATCCCAAATTCCAGATTACAAGTCCCAAACAAATTGCCGGTTTTTCAACCCGCATTCCGAAATCCCAAATCCGCATTCCTATTCCACTTCGACCGCGTCAAATTTACAGGCCTCAAAACACATCCCACACCGAGTGCATTTTTCGGTATCGATTCTAAACGGTTTTCCGGATTCTTTTTTGGTCTTCGCTTTGCCTGTGATGGCCCCGGCCGCACAGGCCTTGATGCACTTGCCGCACCTCTTGCAGACATCCGAAAGAATTCGGTACCGGAGCAGTGCTCGACAGACCTTCGCAGGACATCGTTTGTTGAGGATATGCTCTTCATATTCTTTTTGGAAGTACCGGAGCGTGGAGAGAACAGGATTGGGAGCCGTCGCTCCCAGTTGGCAGAGGGAGGCTTCTGCAGTAACCCATCCCAATTCCTTCAAAAGTTCGATGTGATCCGTCGTTCCCCTTCCCTCAGCAATCTCCATCAGGATCTCATGCATCCGCTTCGTCCCTTCCCGGCAGGAGGTACACTTCCCGCAGGATTCGCTCTTGAGAAAGTTCATGAAATATTTTGCGATGTCTACCATGCAAGTGGATTCATCCATGACAATCATTCCGCCGGAGCCCATCATCGAGCCCACCTCAGTCAACTGATCGTAATCAACGGGCATATCGATCAGCGATTCGGGAATACATCCACCCGAAGGACCTCCGGTCTGAACCGCTTTGAACTTCTTCCCATCCGGAATTCCACCTCCGATATCATAAACGATCTCTCGCAGGCTGGCTCCCATGGGAACTTCGATCAGACCGGTATTCTTTACCTTCCCTACAATGGAGAAGACCTTCGTCCCTTTGCTCCCCTGGGTCCCGATCTTCGAATACCAGTCTGCCCCTCTCGAAATGATCATTGGGACATTATTCCAAGTTTCTACGTTGTTAAGATTACTGGGTTTGTCCCAGAGCCCGCTTTCTGTGGTATGAATATGTTTTGCCCGCGGTTCTCCAACCTTTCCCTCGATGGAAGCCATCAACGCTGTGGATTCTCCGCAGACAAAGGCCCCGCCTCCCCGGAAAAGGTTGATTTTGAGCGAAAAACCCGATCCCATGATACGCTCACCCAACAGCCCTGTCTCTTCGGCTTGACGGATGGCGACCTTGAGCTTTTGAATCGCCAGTGGATATTCATCCCTGACATAGATAAAACCTTCTTGCGCACCGATCGCATAGGCCCCGATGATCATCCCCTCGATCACGCTGTGAGGATCGCCTTCTAGGATACTCCGGTCCATATAGGCCCCCGGATCCCCTTCGTCCGCGTTGCAGAGGATGAATTTCCGATCCCCTTTTGCCTTCCGGCATGAAGCCCATTTATTGCCCGTCGGGAACCCGGCCCCTCCCCTCCCGCGGAGACCCGAACGTTTCACCTCTTCGATGATCTCTTCAGGTTTCATTTCGAAAAGGGCTCTATAGAGAGAGAAATATCCTCCCCTGGCAATATACTCCTCGATATGATCGGGATTGATGAAACCACAGTTCCTCAGCGCAATCTTCAACTGCTTGCCGTAAAAGGGGACCTGATGATAATGGGGAGTCCCGTTTATTCCTGCCGGGACGCTTCGGATGGAGTAATCTTTAACCGAACCCTCGAGGATCCGGTCCTCTTTTTCCATCTTGCAGAACAACAGATCCTCCACCACTTTGTTCTCCAACCATTTCTGAACCAGCTCGCCGCAGCGCTCGGCGGTCACCCCCTGATAGAAGACCCTGGGTTTCCCCGGCTCCAAAATGTCCACGACGGGCTCTCTCTGACAAAAGCCGATGCATCCTGTCTGCCCCAGAAAGATTGGTACCTTCGCCTTCTCTATCTCTTTTTGAATGGCCTCGTAAACCTTACCGGCACCCGTGGAGAGACCGCAGGTCGCCATTCCCACAGAGATCTTCGTCCCACCGGGATAAAGAGACTTCGAACCTTCCTCTCTTACCTTCTCCAAATCGTTCTTCGTACGAATATTCATTTTCTCCTCAATTTCCCCCTCACCCTTCCCTCCCCGGAAGCTGTGTGCTAATGGTAAAAACCTGTTCCACCCAGGACGGAGGAGACGGTGGGGTGGAAAAGTCTTAGAGCGACAATCTTTTAAATGTAGAATTCACACCTTCCATGTCCTTAAGATGACCCCCATTTTCCACAGGTACCGATTAGCCATTCCTAAAAGACCCTATTCTAAGACTTTGGAACCCGACGGTCTCTTCCGTCCACGCCGCGATTATGCGGTGAGGGACAGAGTTGTCTCTTTGTCAACTTCTATTTAAACTCCTTTAACAAGGCAGGCACCTTATCCTGTGAAAGACGGCCGTGGACGTCCCCGTCAATCACAGCCACGGGTCCCAGGCTGCAGCAACCGACGCAATGAACCGATTCCAACGTGAACCGCTTATCCTTGGTGGTCTCCCCCACAGAGATGCCCAGGTCTCTCTCCATTTTATCCAAAATTTTACCGCCTCCTCGAACATGGCAGGCCGTCCCGAGACACACGTCAATCTTGTGGCGGCCCCGGGGTTTCAGGCTTAAGGCGTTGTAGAATGTGGCGATGCGAAAGACATGTCCCAGTGGAATCTGCATCTTTTGAGAAACATATTCTAATGTTTCCTTGGGAAGATATTTTTCCTCAGCCTGTATATCCTGCAAGATGGCGAGGATCGCTGATTCCCTTGCTCCGTACTGTCGAACGATGCTGTCAATTTTTGAAGCTTCCATCTCAGAATCCCTCTCCTGCCTTGGCTCTTAATTGCTCGTATTCCTTATGAACTCGTTTTTCAATTTCCTCGATCATTTCATCCGTGAGGTGGCGAAATCTCCCTTGAAGCTTGATGTATTCCTTAATGGGCTTCAATTTCGGAAAATCGATACTCAAACGGTATTGCCCCCTCTCCACTTCATAAAGAGGAAAAATCCCTGTCTCCGCCGCCAACCGGCCCAGCCTGATCGAGAGTTCCGGGGCTGACCTCCATCCGGTGGGACAAACAGAAAGAATATGGACATAGGCAGGTCCTTCGATATCCGCGGCCTTCTTCACCTTCTGCACTAAGTCGATCGGGTAACTGGGGCAGGCCGTAGCCACATAAGGAATATTATGGGCCGCTGCAATGGCCGGCATGTTCTTCTTCCACGTGATCTGCCCCATTTGAACCCTTCCCACCGGAGAGGTTGTCGTGGAGGCGCCAAAAGGCGTTGCTGAAGACCGCTGGATACCGGTATTCATATAGGCCTCGTTGTCCGTACAAACGTACAGAAAGTTGTGACCCCTCTCCAGGGCCCCTGATAGCGCCTGAAGGCCGATGTCCGCTGTTCCTCCGTCTCCACCCATGGCGAGGGTGACTATTTCTTTACGAGGGATCCTCCCCTTTCGCATCAGCACCTTCAGTGCCGATTCAATCCCCGAGGCAACCGCCGCCGTATTCTCAAAGGCCACATGGAACCAGGGGACCCTCCATGCCGTGAAAGGCAGCGGCGAAGAGACAATCTCCATGCATCCTGTTGCATTGGCGATGATCACGTTTCGTCCCAATGCCTTGGCAACTAATCTCACTGCCAAAGCCTCAGCGCATCCCTGGCAGGATCGATGACCGGGTGCAAAATATTCTTTTTGAGTTAATGTCCGGACTGCAAAAACATTCAAGTTTTGAGTCATTCTCTCACCCCATAAATTTCGTAACCTTCTCTGTTTCCTTCTTCGATCTCGATCTCTGCCTTGTCGACCATCTTGACGAAGTCTGAAGGAGTGACATCTCGCCCCGAAATCCCCGCAACGAAATTATACACCGATGGTCTCTGGTCGTTCCCGTACAGGGCTGCCTTCACTTCCGATGCAACAGGTCCACACGCCCCGACCGACATGGCACGGTCAATCACCACAAGCTGTTTGGCATGGCAGGTCGCCTTTTTCAAATCATCGAAAGGAAAAGGTCTCCAGAGTCGAATCTTTACGAGACCAACAGATCTTCCGGCCTCTCGCATCTTATCCACCGCCACAGAGGCCGTCTCGCCGCAGCTTCCCATCGTGACCAGTAACGTATCGGCATCCTCGGCCTTGTAGGTCTCGACAGGATTATAATATCTGCCAGTCGTGTCCCCGAAGGCCTTCCAGGTTTCTATGATTTTAGGCATGGAAGATCGAAGCGCCTCTTCCTGGGCTTTCTTTGCTTCTGCAAAAATGCTGGGGAGGGCAAATGCACCCATGGTCACCGGATGATCGGGGTCCAATCGGTGAACCGGGTGATAAGGAGGAAGGAACTGATCGATCTTCTCCTGCTGGATCAGCTCAATGGGTTCGATCACATGACTCAGGATGAATCCGTCCATGTTAATGATGACAGGAAAGAGAACCTTCTTATCTTCGGCTAACCGATAGGACACAAACACGTGGTCATAGACCTCCTGGCCATTCTCCACAAAGAACTGAATCCACCCGCAATCCCGGATGGACATCGTATCGCTATGATCATTCCAAATGCTCAAGGGAGCCGAGAGCGTCCGATTCGAAAGGATCATGAGTATTGGCAATCTCAGGCCCGATGCAATATAGGTGATCTCACTCATCAGGGCCAACCCCTGGGAGCTCGTACAGGTGAACGTCCTCGCCCCGGTTGCTGCCGCCCCCACACAGACGCTCAATGCGGAGTGTTCAGATTCCACACAAAAGAACTCCGCATCCATCTCTCCATTCGCCACCAGTTCGGAAAGATGCTCCACAATATGCGTTTGCGGGGTAATCGGATAGGCTGAGATCACATCGACATTGGCCTGCTTGACCGCCTCGGCGGCGGCAATGGAAACTTCCATTCCAATCCTTTTCCCCATTTATTTTTCCTCCTCTTCCATCACCATAGTGATGGCTCCGGTGGGACACTCTTTTGCGCAGATGCCGCAACCCTTACAATAGAAAAGGTCCGCAATGAAATAATTTTCCTCGTTCAGGTTGTAGGCCATGTCCGGGCAGAAGATATAGCACAATCCACAATGGATACAGAGTTCTTTGTTCAAAACGGGTTTGAGAGTCTTCCAATCTCCTGTCCGATATTGGCTGGCATTGCCAGGTTCTAAAATAACATTGCCGACTGGCAGTTCCTTCCACGTCCATTCCGATTCAGGTTTCGTCATAACTTTATCCCTCTACTAAATTGATTAACGATAGCCTTTCTACCTTCCTTTACTAAGATCCCCCCCTCCCCCCCTTTAGCAAAGGGGGGCTGGGGGGATTAAGAAAATTATTGGATGAGGATGGTTTCCCGATAAGCTCTTTCAAAGGCAGAAATGTTCCGCTCGGCAATCCGGCCAAACCGCTCCCGTAACGGAGCCATAAAGGATTCTTTCTCAACCAGTTTCGAAGCCTTGACCAAAGACCCAAGCATCGTCGTATTCGTGATAGGCAGACCAAGAATCTCCCTGGCAATCTTCACTGCATCCACCACCCCGATTCGATTTCTTATCTTCAGATCCTCTTTTATTTTTTCAGGAGAATCATTGCTTGTGGTGACTAAAATACCATCCGGTTTCAAACCTGAACCCACGTTAACGATCTTCAAAAGGGAGGCGTCAAGGACAACCACAAGATCTGGCTCATAGATATTGGCTCTGATCTTAATGGGCTGATCGCTGATTCGACAAAAAGCCAGCACCGGGGCGCCCCTTCGCTCAGGGCCAAAACTTGGAAAGGCTTGGGCATATTTACCTTCTTCAATAGCCGCCAGGGCTAAGAGTTCCGCTGAAGTGACGGCGCCCTGTCCCCCTCTTCCATGAAATCGAATCTCAATCATCTGACTCTCCTCATTTTACTCAACACGAAAATATAAAATATCCCATATAGGTTTTCAATAGCAAAAACCCAACAAAAATCAAATAGTTAATACCGGAAAGAGGTCCGAATTCTATATCCAAACACGAAGCCATAAAGATTCAGTTAGCATCAATAAACCCCTGTTGAATATCTGCAAAAATTCCTATAACTCTCTCCGACCTTCAAGCGCCTTCGACAGAGTCACTCCATCCGAATATTCAATCTCACTCCCCATGGGAATTCCATAGGCGATCCTCGTCACTTTGATGCCCAGAGATTTAATGAGATCCGTAAGATAAAGAGCAGTGGTTCCTCCCTCAACCGTCGGATTGGTAGCGAGAATCACCTCCAAAATCTTTTGCTTTTGAAGTCTTTCCAATAGTTCTTTAATCTTGAGATCGTCCGGCCCGATACCTTCTAAAGGGGAAATGGTACCGTGTAATACATGGTATCTTCCTTTAAAAACGCCCGTATTTTCGATGGCGATAAGGTCATTCGGTCCCTCGACGACACAAAGAACTTCTTTGGATCGCCGTTCGTCTTGACAGATTGCGCATGGATCCTCATCGGTGAGATTGAAACAGGATGAACAAAGTCGGATCTTTTCTTTCACATCCCAAATCGCTTTGGCAAGATCCTGGACCTCTGATGGATTGCTCCGCAGAATATGGAAAGCCAGTCTGGATGCGGTTTTTTTCCCAACTCCCGGGAGTCTCGTCAGGGCTTCAATGAGATGATCAATCGGCTTGGCATAGACAGACATATTTTTTCAAATCCGAATTTCTAAATCGAAGATCGCCGGAGGAAAAGGTTTCTCAAATCCGTAAGTCTTTAAAAGAGTCCAGGAATGCTTAGCCCGCCGGTGACCTTTTTCATCTCTTCTGCCATCATCTCCTGAGATTTTCGGATGGCCTCATTCACAGCCGCTGCAATTAAATCTTGTAACATTTCCACGTCATCTCGATTGACCACTTCCGGATCGATTCGAATGCTAAGAACCTCCTGCTTTCCATTCATCACGACGTTTACCATGCCTCCCCCGGAGCTGGCCTCCACCTTTTTCCCGGCCATCTCCTCCTGGAGTTGAGATATTTTGGAGTGGATCTCCTGAGCCTGTTTTAATATGTTTCCCAAACCTTTCGTCATGGGCTTCTCCTATTTCTCCTCTACAATCTTTCCGTTAAACAGCCGGAGCGCTTCTTGGATGATGGGGTCCTCTTCTCTTTCCTTTTCTAACCTCTTGTCCACCTCATTGTGGGTTGTTTCTTCATCGTTGAAGGCCACTCGTCCCTTTGGCCCGACCCCCTGGTTCAAAGGAGATACGATCACTTTAGTCTTTCTTTGAAGATATTCCTGACAGATTGATTCTAGCTGGCTCCGATTCTCCTTTTCCAACATTCTCTCATAGTGAAAAGAATCTTTTTCAAAACCGATCTCAATCTTCTCCTCGGCCAGATGAACAAGATTCCCCAAAGCTAAGAATGAACCCAATATCGGGTTTTTTGCTCTTGTGAAATCGACCAACCCCTTCCATGTCTCTTCCCAGATTTTTGAGGGAATGCTACTGAACGCCTCCTCCTTCTTCGACTGCTCTTTTTTTTCAAAGACCCTTCCCTCGTCGATTTTTTCTTGTCTCTTGGGCGGCGTCTCTTCTCGTTCCTTAGCTTTTCCCGTATCCTCTGAACGGATATTCCTTCCGGAAGCCGACGAGGGTTTCTCCCCCCGCCTTTCCTGCGGCAGTTCCTTATTTTCTAAGGTCTCCAACTTCTTCAGCATTTCATCGATGGGAAGGACGGGCCGCAACGTGGCCATTCGAATCAATGTGATCTCCAGCATGGTCCGAGGGAAAATGGACTGAGCTATTTCCTGCTCTCCTTTCAAGAGAAGACTGAAGAGATAATTCAATTGATCGAATTGGAACCTCCCCGCCTGCTCTTTCAATAGCTCCAGTCCTTCTTCGGGCAATTCCATCAACCCTTCTGGATGTTGACTGACCTTGATGAGGATTAAATTACGAAGATATTGAAGAAGCTCCCGGCAGAAATGTTGGAGATCGTATCCAAAGTCATAGACATGCTCAATGACCTCCAGGCACCGCTCAACATCCCTGCGGGCAAGGGCTTCTATGGTATCGTTCAGAACTTTGTGATCGATGAGCCCAAGGACATCAACGATATCTTCATCACGGATGGTCTTCCCTGCGTAGGCGATCACCTGGTCGAGGAGACTTTGAGCATCCCTCAGGCTCCCTTCCGATTCACGGGCGATAGAAAGGAGCCCTCTCTGACTGATCTGGATCTTTTCCTCTTCCACGATCCGTTTGAGGCTCCCGGTGATTTCCTTAAATGGAATTCTCTTGAAATCGTACCGCTGGCATCGTGACAGGATGGTGGCCGGGACTTTATGGGGTTCGGTGGTGGCGAAGATGAAGATGATGTGTGGTGGAGGTTCTTCCAACGTCTTCAACAAGGCGTTGAAGGCCTCTCTGGTTAGCATGTGGACCTCGTCGATAATGTAAATCTTATACCGAGTCTTGGCCGGGGTATAACGGACATTCTCCCTTAACTCTCGAATCTCATCAATCCCGCGGTTGGAGGCTCCGTCGATCTCGATCACATCCATCGAAGTCCCGTGGGTGATTTCTTGGCAGTTCGTACATTGATCGCAGGGACTAATCTGGGGGCCTTTTTCACAGTTTAAGGCTTTTGCCAAGATGCGAGCCGTGGAGGTCTTGCCGACCCCTCTTGCTCCGGTAAATAAAAAGGCGTGGGCTACCCGTTTTTGTGAAATGGCGTTTTGTAAGGTCTTGGTGATATGCTGTTGTCCAACGACCTCCTCAAAGCGTTGCGGCCTCCACTTTCTCGCCAATACCAAATAGGACATCGCTCTCCAACTCACCCCTCACCCCGCCCTCACCCCTGAGGGGAGAGGGAAAGGGCGAGGGGAAAATAACTTGTTGATAGCCAGGCTCCCCTGCGGCACACAAAGGGGATTACTACCGCTGCTTCCTTCCGGACCTGACGGGGTTTGTAATCTTTTGTTGCGCAGGACCCGACTATCAACAAGATCTTATATTCCACCGCCCGTTCATAGACCCTATATGGCTGAGGGTTTCAATGAATTTCTGAGCCCTGAACTACGTCGAATTCAGGGCCGTCATGGACCCTACGTGAAAAACATCTTTTTTAGCTTTCGACGTCCGGTTGTAGACTTATAAAATTTCTCTTTATGTCGAGCTTCACTCATCGTTTTGAATGACTCGAGATGGACTATCCTATACGGCCGATATGGAGTCGAGGATTTAACTCTCCCAGCATTATGCTCTGTCAAACGTTTATCAACATCATCCGTAACGCCAGTATAAGTGCGAGTTTTGGGTTCATTCAATAGAATATAAATGTAATACATATCCAGTATCGCTGGCGGATCCGCCATTCAAAATGACGAGATCTCGCCAAAGTTTGCCATGCAAAATTTGGCGGAGAGAGTGGGAGTCGAACCCACGATCCCGTTATTAGCGGGATACACGATTTCCAATCGTGCCCCTTCGGCCTCTCGGGCATCTCTCCATGATTTCACCTCCGGTGAAATACTTTTAACAAAAACCTCTAACTATTTATGTATAAGTTATATGTGCAAAGTTCTCGGTTAAGAGTAAAATCTCTCTCGCTAATTTTCTGGCGGATCCGCCATTCAAAATGGCAAGATCTCGCCAAATTTTGCTATGCAAAATTTGGCGGAGAGGGTGGGATTCGAACCCACGTCTCCTTTCGGGAGAACCGCTTTTCGAGAGCGGCGCCTTAAACCACTCGGCAACCTCTCCAACTACCCTAAGCAAATTGAGACGATTTATTTGTTTATCAATCCTATATAACTCAAAACCGGCACGAACCTTAAATGCTTCGTGCCAACTTCAACCTTAACCTTTGTGTTACCGCCTCCGTCCCTTGAAAAATGTTCTCAATACCTCGCCACACTCTTTCTCAAGAACACCTCGCTCAACTCTTACTTTGTGATTTAAACCGTCATCGTTCAATAATCTAAATTTCGATTCCACTGCCCCAAATTTCGGTTCAAGCGATCCAAAGACCAATCGCCGTATCCTACCGTGAACCATTGCGGAAATGCACATCGGGCAAGGTTCAGCCGTCACATACATCACTGCTTCATTTAGGCGGTAGTTTCTTAAAATGTTTCCTCCTTTTCGGAGGACGAGAATCTCCGCATGGGCAGTAGGATCATTTAGTTCGATACATCGGTTGTGATCCCTTGCAAGCACTTGATCCCCCTTCAATAAAACGGCACCCACCGGTATTTCCCCTCCCCGGCCAGCCTTCTCCGCTTCTTCCAGTGCCATTTTCATACACTTTTCGTCAAACTCATTATCTTTCATCCTTGATCTCAAACAAATCATCGATGACTGGCGCCCTGAACTACGTTGAGTTCAGGGCTGCCATGCACCCCACGTGGTGCATGGCGCGCCCAGGGTGATTCGAACACCCGACCTGCGGATTCGTAGATCGATCTAACCGTTTTTTCTAACCCCTTGATTACTGGTCTGGTTTCCCGCCAAGCCTTGAAAATACTGGGTTAGAAGGTTTTCCATCTATTTCAGCCTATTCGATCTATTCCATCCTTTTTCAGTTTATTCTATCACAATTTTATCACAGTCATCTTCAAGCAGCCCATAAATCGGGCAGTGGAAGCCGAGGCGCCGTGACATGCCGTTGTAAGAGAAGGAGGTTTCTAATGAGAGTAGCACAAATTAAGGATATTGATCAAGACTCCCAGGGAGGGTTGATCAACACTCAACCGTTTTCACTCGAAACACTGGAGGAAAAAGTTGAAGAAGTCAGCGTATGCGATATCCGGCACTTCGAAACCGTACCAGACTACGTTACGCCCACAGATTCCAAGTATCCGTTTGTCGTGAAGACTCCGTCTTCCATCAACTGCATCGATGGTTGGAATCTTGTAGAGAGGGTAATCGCCGACGGAAAAAGTTCCGTCACGTGCAAGACCGAATACATCCCGGAGCATTGTGATGAGGAGTTGGCAATCCGCAAGGTAGCTCTTCGGGTAAAACCCAAAGCGGGCACTGGAAGCTATGCGGAAACCGTCAGGAACACCCAGTTCCTTGAGGAGATCCTGCTTGCTTCCAACAAAGATCTAAAGGTCTTCCACCATGGAGGAGTTCGAAAGGGGGAAACCTTTATCAACAATCGGCGTGACAATGTCAGGAAAGTGCTATCGTTTCGTTTGGGGAAGTCTGTGACAACCATCAACCAGTACTTAAACCATGCTCGTTTCTTAAATGAGGAAACCTTGAACTTCTTTGCTAGCCAAAAGGTAGAAAAAGATTTTTTTGAGATGGCGCAGAAGATCAACAAGAGGGATGAGATAACTAGAATGACTGGTGAAGGAAAGTCTCGTGAAGAAATGACGGCCAAAATCTCAGACGATGCCCGTAAATGGCATGAGGAATATCTTCGAACGGGTAAGATTAGCCCCATCACCGGTATTCAGGAAGATGAGGATGAAGCAGAGGATAGCCATCCTGAAATCCAAACTCCTCAAGAAGCGGTACCAAGAGCAATACCCCCGAAGGTGTTCAACCCATGGTACGGAAACGAATCCGAGGGTGAGGAGGATTCATTGGAAAACATCAAACAGGATGTCGAAGCCTCAGCCGAGAGACTCCTTGAATCAGTTACCCTCACCGACCCAGATGAGTTTGAAGAGTGTGTCAAGGAAGAAATAAGGTGGCTCTGTCTCATTCCGTACAGGCTATCGGCCCTCAAGGAGAGAGAAATACGAACGGATTCTTACCAGGAGGAGGTTCTGCAATGAGTAAATTGATTTTCTTTTGTGCAGGCGTATCGCTCGCAACTTTACCGGCTGCAAAGGTAGATATACATCTATCAGCATCTTCCGGAAATTCCATTTCATAACTTTCTCCCAATAGACTCTTGGTAAAAAATATAGCAGTTCATTACACATGCCGTCCCGCTTTTTGAGCAGGAGCCGGAGGGGGCAAACGCCTCCCCCGGCTTGGAAAGTACGTGTAGCGACAGATCAGGCGGGTTATATAGTGGCATAACACCCCGTTCAGATGAGGCTAATGCGGTGCTGTGGGACGTTATCCAAAATGGTACGTCTCGAATGCAGGTCTCTTTTACCTCTGCCGCCTCGGTGCTAAATAAGCCTTCAATAGTGACCCACTCATTCGATCCTTCGACATTCCGCGTGTCCCGCTTGATGACTTCAATAGTGTTCGTACAAAACGATGCGTCACCAAAGACAGACAATGGCTCATGACTGGATTTCTTTTACTGTCCGTCATGCTCCCAGATCAAAACTGAGGATTGGTTACAGAACAATTGTGCCCCTGGAGGCAAGCCTGGAGATGGACCTATGAAGTTCATAACGTTGGGAACTCCACGGTTCAGTGTTATCGTCTTACCGTCGGGAGCGATAGTTTCCGTTGCTAAATAACCATCGATATGGTAAGAATTCCCGTTCGACGGGCCATAGATCCATGTCGTTACGTAAGTACCAGGGTCGGCGGTGACGGTTATGATACCATCGTCTGTCACTGTATAGTGAAATAGGTACGATGTAGTCTGTTCCCCTGCACTGGGAGGGACCGTGATCGTTGGGGGAGGGGGTGAAGGGTTAGGTTCCGTGAATGCAAGTGTAACGAAACGTCCGAGTGCCTTTACTGATCCCGTAACCCTCCCTTCGAGAATTGAAAACTGCCTTATTCTTTAACTACGATCGCTTACTCATCAAATATCTGCCTCATCCGCTAACTCTTTTGGCCAGATTCCCCTTAAAATGGCTCAATTTCCATTCTCTCCTTTTAGAAACCGATCCAATTCCGATTTGAGCACCTTCCACCCCTTTCCTGCCTTGATAGCCCTTATCCTTCCAAGGCGGATATATTTTAGAAAAGTTGGCCTGGAGATCTTCAAGTATCCAATTGCCTCATCAGTTGTTAAGACTAAATCCCCTTCC
>Ga0187784_10002509_pt1 | contig 14709 bp, 13 predicted proteins | sample 1015_SJ02_MP15_2_FD_132964 | JGI IMG/M metagenome (GOLD analysis project Ga0187784, IMG submission 132964) | Tropical peat soil microbial communities from peatlands in Department of Meta, Colombia - 1015_SJ02_MP15_20_MG | ecosystem: Environmental > Terrestrial > Soil > Wetlands > Peat | place...
CCGAAGCGTTTTCGGAGCGCGATGCGAAGCGATACGTGATTCGGGATCGAGATGCAATCTATGGCGACGCGTTTCGTCGCCGAGTCGAGTCTTTGGATATGAAAGAAGTTGTTACGGCGGCTCGGAGTCCCTGGCAGAATGCCTTCGCGGAAAGGATGATCGGCTCGATTCGCCGCGAATGTCTCAATCATGTGGTGGTTCTGAATCGACGGCACCTTCGTCGTCTGCTGAGGAGCTATTTTGCCTACTATCATCGCTCGCGAACACACTTGGCCTTGGGTAAGGACGCTCCCGACAGACGGGTCGTCATGCCACGAGGCAAGATCATTGCCATTCCGGAGGTCGGTGGGCTGCATCATCGTTATGAACGTCGCGCCGCGTAGAGGCGGGGAGGAAAAATGGACACGCTGAACCGCTCAGCCATCGTGGTGAAGCCCAAGCAGCGCTTTCTCGACTGGCTCCACGCGGTCGATCCAACGAGCCATCGAATCACGTTAAACGACGTGTGCCGAGAGCCGCATATCTACTTGATTGAGGAGTGTGATACGGAGGAGGACTTGGTGGACGTTCTTCGAGAATTGTGCGAGGAGATTTTCGAAGAGCAACTGGACGGCTGGTACCGGGTTCCTTCAAGTTGGCCACAGGACCGGAGTTATGAGGTGTTCTGCGAATGGTTCGAGTACCAGCATCACTCCATGCTGTTTGATCTCGGCGACGAGCCTTTAATCTACGACTGAGCCCGTATTTCGATTCCAGCCGGAATGGCCGCTTATCCGGCGATCTAGTTTTGGCGAACGACAACCTGCCGGGAAAAATCGCGCATGGAATAGTGACGGCCCATATCCCCTCCGCTATCGAGCGCAAGCATCCAGCGCTCTTGGACATCGTAGGATATTGCTCTACTCAACGATAGCGCACTTTTGCACTAGGCACCGAAGGAACATCTGACCCCCGTACCGGGAGCCTGGCGGGACGCAATGAAAAATTCTATCCCTGGCGGCATCGGTACGGGTACGATTCGCACGTGCGGTGCGACCGGCGGGGCACCGGAGCATTTTGGGACTCCAGTGGGACTCCAAGAATCGATGCGTTTTCAGTGACCGCATGGATACTGGCGAGTCACGCATTTACCACTTTCTGCATCGGAAAATAATACAGATTTAACATCACGCCTTAAGAACGCAGAGGCACGCGGATTGACCTTCTGAAGCCGGCTATAGAGGGTCAATGGACAACCACTCACAGCGCCTCAACGGGGACTGAGCTTTCAGCTCGCGCAGCGGGAGGAGACCCATGGAGCACGGCGCCAATACTGGCACAGTAGGGTAGCGTGCGATAAACAAGGCAGGAATAGCAGGGATAGGACACCAACACGTGCCACGCGGCTCGATTCACCCAGCAAGGTTTTGACGGGGCCTTGGTCATCGGGCACTCTTTCGTATTGTGAAATTCGCAATGGCGGAATTTCCAGCAGCCGCAGCGCCCGAGTATCAGGTTGCGGATGCCGTCGAAAGACAGTTGGGCCTCGCGCTGCAGGCGTGCCAGCGTATTTATCCAAGGGTAGTCGAGGTCGGTAAAATTCAGCGTCCCGTCTTTTGACTTGAGAGGAATGAGAAGACCTTCGCGGACGTAACCTTCGATCTGCTCAACGGGTACGTGGCAGCGACTGGCAGCGAGGTCGATTGTGACCCATTCGACTGGGGGGGATACCAGGGGGGTCTCAATGATGCCGTAGTTCATAGCAGCCTCCGGGACAGGGTTTCATGGAACCCTGACGGGCACGCAAGCTACTTTCTTGTATCGCATTATCCTCCTATCCATAGCGGTTGTTAAGTACTCATACCTAAGCGACCTTTCATACAACTGGCGATTCCCGGCTCCGACAACTTCACGCGGACCTTTGAAATCTGACGCGGGCGAGATCTCGGTGACTTCAGCGCTCCTGGATTTTAGCGTTCTCGATCAGCGGCCTTCGGCGTTGGTGGGGGCGGACATGCCCGAAACAATTTGCCACGTGCCGCGCGGATTGCGGAGCCAGGTGTGGATGATGCGAATGGCGCCCGGTTCTTCCTTTCCGTTCTTATCCACCCAAACCAGCCGGACACGATAGGTAGTCGTGGCGAGGTTGTCCACGACTTGCATGGCGAGCGTTTCCAGATGGTATGACTTCAGCAACTCGCCTTTCGCGGTATGAGCCGTCATCCAGTCGGTGATGTGGTCTTTGCCCAGAGGTTCGGGGCTAAACGCCGGCCAGCCGAGGAACTGCGGATGCCACAACTCGCGATAGTGTTCAAGATCGTTCGTCTGCACAAAATGCCAGTAATCCTGTTCCAGCGACCAGACCTTTTCTTCCTCGACAGAAGGGTTGGTTGCAAACAGCGTGGAACTGAGCAGAACACCTATGGTGAAAACGCACAGAAATCGGGTCAAATAGCCTCCTTTAGAGCGAAGGCGATCATACACTGAAGCAGCAAAGCGCAATTACCCGAGAGTTGGTGACAAGGCGATTCTGGGGAGTCAGGTTTTCAAAAGCATCTTCCTCAGCATGGCTTCGACGCCATTGGAGGTGATCTGCACGCCGATGCACAGCAACACAAATGCGACCAGTCGAAGGATACCGTGGGCCGTCTCGGGAGCGATGCGCGCGGTGATGGTGGGGGCGTGGCCGTAACAGAAGTAGACCGCCACGCTCAGCAGCACCACTGCGATCGCGATTCCCGCGTGCGCGGTCAGGCTGGGCACAATTCCCTTCAGGGATGCGTGCGCGCTCAGCGTCACCATAACGACAATACAGCCCGGCCCGGCGGTGAGAGGAAAAGTGAAGGGGTAGAAGACCTTCCGTTCGAGCGAGCGCAAGCTGGAGCCATCTACTTCCGGCGGCTCGGCTCTGTCCTCGGGGTCTTGTTGATTCAGCAGCCTCCAGCCCATCGCGGCGAGGGCGAGGCCTCCCGAGACCTGCACGACGGGCAGAGAAATGCCAAAGAACTTCAACAGCAGCGTCCCGCCGGCTTCGACGGTAATCAGGAAAATTGTTGTGCTGATGGCGATCCTTCGGGCCAAGGCGCGATACACCGCTGGACGTGCGCTGCCGACGAGGGTGAGAAACACCAGCGCGCTGCCCAGAGGATTGATCAACGGCAACAACGCGGTAAAGGCAAGCCCGAAAAACCTGCTCAACTCAGCCACGGCGCAATAGCTTATCAGTTGGCGCGAGTTCGTGGAACTGGGTCACTGGCATACGAGCAAATGGCGGCCTGGTCTCGATCCGGCGAAAGGCCGCCGGCTTTCGCCGGCAGCCTGAGGATTCAGTGTTACGCAGAACGCAATCCGTCGCAGACAGCCGAGATTTCAGTCGCGCTCAGGTGGCTTTGGCTTCTGGCCGGAAACCGGGATCCTATCCTCCTGATCCAGGTACTCGCGTGGCCCGTGATCGGAGTGCGCGTTCGGGACCGGGCGATCGGTCTCGGCAGTGAGGGTCTCATCTTCGGCGCGGGAGACATCCTGGCCGGAAGCCGTCGTGTAGATGGCCTCCTCAAGCAGAGAGCCTTGAGGCTGTAGAGCGACCGCCAAGACCGGAAACGCCTTGCCATTGCCGAAGCCGACAGAGATGTAATCGGCAACCATGTACCCGGAAAACGTATTGGGCAGCCACGTTAATTCCATCGGTCCGGCCAGCGTCTCGGGAGCGCTCCAGGTATTGCCCGCGGTCGAAGACTGGATGAAGCCGGCATAGAGCTGGCAATTGTTGTCGCAGTTGGAGACCGGGTAGTAATAGTAAGCGAGGGCGAGGTTCGCTTTCTTGCCCTTGGTGCCGGGAGTGATGCCCAATCCGGTGATGAAGTGATCGACGGTGCTGGTGACGGGATCAATGGGCACGCGCTCGACCGCGCTCCATTTGGCTCCGTTGGTGGAAGTGCTGTAAACGATGTCGTTTTCAGCGCAGTCCGTGCGGTAGCGGCAGTCGGACCAGGCCACGTAGACTTTGCCGCCGGCATCGATGGCCGATGAAACCAGCCCGGCGCTGCGGAGATTGCCCGCCTCGTTGTGACTGATGTCGGAAGCAACCTCGACCGCCGGGTTCCAGGTCTTGCCACCGTTGCTGGAAGTGAACGCGATGACGTCATTATTGAAGCCGTTGATGGGCACAATGACGGTGCCATTGGGCCGCACGACGGGCACGCCGCCAATACCGTAATCCTGGCCTTTGGTGGGCTGTTCGACGCTCCAGGTCATGCCGCCATCGGTGGAGGTGCTCATTTCAATGAGGTCGCCCTGCGAGGTGTCGTCCCACTCGGCGTAGCAGTGGCCGTAATACTTGCTGGTGGCGGTGTTATCGCAGACGATCCAGTTCTTATCGGGTGAACCCAGATTGGTGACGGGAACGGGATCCTCCCAGTTGATGCCGTCGGTGGAGCGGCTGACGGCGACCGAAGTATTGGTCTCGCTGATGGGGAGGGTCTCAATCAGCCAGACGCCATGCAGGGCATCGTATGCGACTTGGGCGTCGCTATCGGCCTCGTTGGTGCCATTGCCTTCGTAAATGGTGATGCCGGGCAAATAGCCGTTGGTCCATGTAGAGCCGCCGTCCGTGGACGTGGCGAAGCCGACGTCGGCGCCGCCCCCGCCATAAATGCGAGCGACCTGGAATGCGGTGATGATGGTTGAACCCCAGGAATACGTGCCGGGTTCGACCTCGGAAAGATGCTGGCTGGCCTGGTCGGTGAAAGTGTCCTGACTGAGTTGAGTGAGCGTGACCTGAGCGGAAGACGACGCCGTCAGCAGGAAAACGACGGCGAATAGTAGTACCAGAAACAAGCCTGTGGCGGAAGCGCGCTTGAAATTGTGCATGATGATCCTGCCTCGAAAGAATGCGGTTAGAAGTTTATGTCGGTGCGGCCGGACTGGGGGAATGGAGCCGGACGCGCATAAAGCAACCAGGACGGGAACGTGCAGCCGCGGACAATCGGGCAAACCCGGCCTCGGTTAGCGAGAGTAGACGCTTTGGGGCGAAGCTGTCAATGATCGCCGGCACACCTGGGGAAGCGCGGCGGGCATGCCTGCCCGCCGTCTTCACTTGTGCGGTTAATAGTAAAGCGTGGCAGTCGTGGGCGTTGTGGTTACGTTATAACTGCACCACGGGTCAGTGACGCCCTGCTGCACCCAATACATGGCACTCCAACCGGGGTTCTTGATCTTATCGAAGTTATAGTCGAATAACGCCACCTTGCTATATTCGATGGAGCCGTCCGGCGGAAAGTCGCTGCACTGGTAAATACTGTAAACCTCCAGCACTCCGGATTGGGCCCAGTTGAATGTCTGCCCTTCGCTGGGAGTATCGCGCAAGGTTGTGCTTGCGTGGATAGTCGCATCCGTGGTGGTGATATCCCATTCCGAACAGGACTGCGTTCCTGCCTTGCATGTGCTCTTGATCGTGCCCTCGATTTCGTCGCCGACATTCACAGTCACAGGCGGACTGTAGTTGGTTATACCGCCCGGGCAGCAATTCCAACTGGCAATATTCCATGGCCCGGCATTCTGTCCATCATTCCAACCCAGCACGGGCTGAATGATGAGCTGAACGTTGTTGATATCTTCAAAACCGGGGAAGAAAAACAACGTCTGGCCATCATTGGAAGTCGGCGTTGGCGGAACTGTCCACGTGGCCTTCAGCCTCCCGTAGGAAGTTGTCTGCGTGGAGACCTGGCCGGCTTCAATCCAATCCCAGCTTATGTAGGAAGACCGGGGATCGGACGCACCTTCGACTACCGCTTCTCCCTTGGACGTATAGCGCGGATAATTACAGAATGGAACGTTTGCTTCCTCGGTCCCGTCCGCAAACCGGATGCGGCCATCGGCCAGCACGGTCTGTCCTTCCTTGATTTCCCGCACACACGAGGGGTGAAAGTAGCCGAACGGGGTGATCACATAGTCGGAGGAGACACTAGCCGGACGATTCGGTCCCACCGCCTTCTGGGCATACAACATTCCGAGCGACACCATGAGAACTAACACGGTGCAGAAGATCCATTTTGCCGTATTCATCTTTGACTCCTAATTTTGCGATTTGAACAATTAGAAAGCGAGCCTGCTGGCCGCTGTATCAATACCACTGACGAAACAGTACACCTAATTGCGAACCGGGGACAGACTGAAAAATTTTGCGCACCTGAGTGCGGTGCGTGTCGCACCGTCCCATTCTTAGGCGCTCCGGCTACGATCGTCGGTCGTTGTTGTTAGATTGGGCTCGGTGCGGACGGCAATTCGGTGATCGGGCGGATTTCGGGGTGGATTTGTGTCCCACGGAGAAGCAGCCAGACTCCCATCGAAAAGGTTGCGAGCAGGACAACGAGTTCAACCGGCCACCAGGGAGGGGCGCAAACAGTCATCACGTTGGGGATCAGAAAACAAACGGCTGCAATAAGAATGATGGAAATGCCCATCCGATCCCGGGCTGAAGGATGCGTGGAGCTGGGCGCTGCAGTCGACTCGCAGACTGCGTTCGAGTCAGTGGCGCCATGGAGGCGCGGGGAAGAAGATCTGCGCGAAACTTCGCGCAGAGTGCGCCAGACGATCAACAGCATCGGGACGGTGATGGAAGCCATGTCGTACTTCATGAGGCGGGGATAGAAAAGAATGGTTCCGAGGAAAGAGACTGGGATCCAGGTGGAGCGCAGGAAGTCGTTCTGGCGCACGCGACGCGCCAGGCAGAGAAGCGTAACGGCGAGCATGACGACGGAAACCAGATAGGCAGCGGTGCTGGCAGCGGAATAAGGTTTGTGCCAGTTCCAGAGAATGCGGCCAATGGCGCCGCCGGGGCCATAGCCGAAATCGTGCACCACGTCAAAGACCATGCGGACGGCGAGCAGATACTGGCGGAACATCTGCGGCCAGAACAAAGCCTGCGCTACGATGAGGAGCAATCCGGCGAACGCAGCGCCAGCCGCCGGAAGCCACTGGCGTTTGCCCGCCAATACCGGAAACGCCAGCAAGGTAAGCATGGGCGCCTTGACGATGGACGCGACCAGCACAGAAAGGTAATACCAGCGCCAACGTCCGCGCTGCCAGCCGGCAACCGAGGACGCCAAGACCAACCCATAAAGAAGAAAGGCGACATTGCCGCTGAGGATCACGTCGTCGAGGACCAGCGCCGGGAAAAATGCGGTGACGGGCAGCACCACGACCAGCCAGCGGCGCTCATCGCGAGTTGCCATCTGAAAGCCGCCCCAGAGCTGGAGCAGGAAGCCGGCAGCGACGACGGCGATCCAGAAAACAAGCAGTGCGCGGTGGGGCAGGAACCCCAAGATCCGCAGAAACGGGACTGTGAGCGGAGAGTACACGTAGGCGAAAGGCGGATGTTTGCCGCGGCTGGAAACGGGGAGATGCAGGTAAGCGCGCTGCTCGGCAATGCCGGCGGAGTAGGGATCGACGCCATGACGAAGATAGTGGATGGCCTTGGCGTAGATCGCGGCATCCCAACCGGGCGATCCGGTGTAGGCCATCACGCAGACAGCAGTGATACATGCCACCCAGAAAGCGATGGCAAGCCGCGCCGTGGATGACAATTGGGCGAGTGAGCGAACGAAGGGGAATGCGAGGGCGTTTTGCTCCGGCGCGTTTGGCTGCGTTTGGGCCACGTCCCATGAATTCTAAGATGTTCGCGAAGGCAACGCGAGCGGGAGCAACTTGACGGCGGCGCATATTTGCCGAGGACACGAGCGAGGAAAGCAGCGGAACTTATCAAATTTCGGAATTATCGGTTTTGGGGAATTGCCAGTGCCGAGGCAATGCAATTCCGCCGGAACGGCGCGCGCGAAGACGATGTGCGCGACGTATGATGTTTGCGTTATGAAAAGAGCCTTTGTCGCAGCACTCTTTCTCTATTGCTGTTTCGTTGCCGCGGGTTTCGCGCAGGCAACGCAAAATTTGCCGACCGATCCCGCCAAGCCTGCCCTGGATCGCCTGCAATCGCTGGTCACGGTGCCCTTGCCGGACTGGCGCTTTCACGCGGACGTGGCGCATCCGGAAGAACCCGGTTTGAGCGATGCCGACTGGCAAGCGGTGAAGGCAGGGGAAGAATGGGAAACGGGGCCTCGCGTGCTGCGGCGCTGGATTGAAATTCCACAAAAAGTCAACGGGTATGCGACGGACCGGGCGCGGGTAGACCTGAACCTGGTAGTTCGCAGCAATGACGCGCTCATGCTCACGGTTTTTTCGAACGGGGGAATCGTCTATCGCGGCGATGAAGACATGCAGCAGCCGATTCCGCTGACGTTCAACGCGCATGCGGGAGAAAAGTTTCTGGTCGCGGTGCGCGTGAACTGCTCGAAGGCGAAGACGGGAATCTTTGCGAGCGAGATCACGATTCATCCGCCTGCGAATCGTCCTGATCCGTCGTTTCTGCGCAGGGAGTTGCTCTCGGCGCGGCCCATGATTGCAGCCTATGAAGACGGGAGGACGGGGCGGGAGCAATTGTTTGCCGAGGCCGTGAATGCCATCGATTTTTCGGCGCTCGAGCGCGGCGATCAGAAGGCATTCGACCATTCGCTCAACGAGGCGCAGGCAAAACTCGCTGCGCTGAAGCCGTGGCTGCAGCAATTCACGATCGAAGCAGTGGGCAACTCGCACATTGATATGGCATGGCTGTGGCCGTGGACGGAGACGGTGGAGGTCGTGCGGAACACGTTTCAAAGCGTGCTGGACTTGATGCGGGAATATCCCGACTTCAAATTCACGATGTCGTCGGCGCGCACGTATGAATGGATGGAGGAAAAATATCCCGACCTGTTCCAGCAAATTCAGCAGCGCGTGCGCGAAGGCCGGTGGGAAGTGATCGGCGGAATGTGGGTGGAACCGGACCTGAACATGCCGGACGGGGAATCGCTGACGCGACAGGTTCTGGTGGGCAAGCGATATTTTCAAAGCCGTTTCGGCGTGGATGTGAAGATCGGATGGAACCCGGATTCGTTCGGCTACAACTGGCAACTGCCGCAGATTTACAAGAAGTCGGGGATGGATTATTTCGTGACGCAAAAGCTGCTCTGGGCGCACGAATTCACCACGTTTCCGTACAAGCTGTTCTGGTGGCAAGCGCCGGACGGCAGCCGGCTGCTGACATATTTTCCGCGCGACTACGCGGCCAGCCTGGAAGGGCCGGGCATGGCGAAAGATTTGTCGGTGTGGGCGCCGGCGATTTATGGCGAGCAACTGAAGCCGGCACTCGAACCGGAAATGCTCCACCTTTATGGAGTGGGCGACCACGGAGGCGGGCCGACGCGCGAGATGCTGGACAATGCTGCGGAGCTCCTGTCGGCCAACACGGTCTATCCGCGCCTGGAACTGGGAACGGCGGCCGACTTTTTCGAGACGCTGGAGAAGAAATTACCCAGGCTCGACGTTCCGACCTGGGACGGCGAACTTTATTTTCAATATCACCGCGGCGTTTTTACCACGCAGGCGGAAACCAAGCAGCGCATCCGGCGCAGCGAAGAGGTCATGCTCAACGCGGAGAAATTTGCCTCGCTGGCGCTGCTCGACGGGCACAGGTATCCGCAGGAAGAAATGAACCGCGACTGGAAACGGCTGCTGTTCGACGATTTTCACGACATCATGCCGGGCTCGGGCATTGGGGTGAATTATCTGGATGCGCGACGCAATCTCGACGATGTGCGGCTGTCGGGCAATTCGGTGATGGAAGATTCGCTCAAGACGATCGCCGCGCACGTGAACACGGAGGGCGAGGGCGTGCCGGTGCTGGTATTCAACTCCCTGGCGTGGCCGCGAACAGGAGTCGTGGAGGCGGAGGCGCAATTGCCGGGCCCGGCTGAGTACATTGCAGTCACGGACGCGGCGGGCAAAACGGTGAAATCGCAATTGCTTGGCATCGATCCGCAAACGCATCGCGCGCGTTTTCTGCTTTTGGCAAATGTGCCGTCGCTGGGCTACAGAACCTACTTCGTGCGCGGACTGGCTGTGGCCTCACCCTCGCTTTCGAGCCTGAGGGCGGATTTCGACATGCTGGAAAATGAATTTGTTCGCGTGAAGATCGACAAGGCGACCGGGTGCATGACGAGCCTGTATGACAAACGTGACCATCGCGAAGCGCTGGCGCCGGCGGAAACCGACACGGGCGGGCCGAGAGATCGCATCTGCGGCAACCTGCTGCAGACTTTTGTCGACAAACCCCAACGCTGGGATGCCTGGAACATTGACGCGGATTTCGAGAAGCAACACTGGGACCTCGACCAGGCAGACGAAGTGAGACTGGTGGAGGAAGGACCGCTGCGGTCGGTGATCCGCATCAAGAAGCATTTTCATGACTCGAGTTTTATTCAGGATGTCACGCTTTACGCCGATAGTGCGCGCGTGGATGTAAACATGAAAGTGGAGTGGCATGAAAAACACATTCTGCTGAAAGTGGCGTTCCCGCTGAGCGCACACAGCGAGAAAGCAACCTACGAAATTCCTTACGGCTCGGTGGAACGGCCGACCACGCGCAACACGCCGGCCGAGAAGGCGCAGTTTGAGGTTCCGGCGCTGCGCTGGGCAGACATTTCCGACGAGAAAAGCGGATTCAGCCTGCTGAACAATTGCAAGTACGGCTATGACGCCAAGGGGAACGTGCTGCGGCTCTCACTGCTGCGTTCGCCGGAATGGCCCGACCCGCACGCTGATGAGGGCCATCACGAATTTGCCTATTCGCTGTATCCGCATGCGGGAACATGGCGGGAGGCGCTGACAGTGCGGCAGGGTTATGAGCTGAATTACAAGATGCTGGCGTTGGAAACGCAGAAACACCAGGGCGCGCTAGCGGCAGAACATGCCTTCGTCGAGGTTCGAGCGGAGAACGTGGTGCTGACGGCGATCAAGAAAGCGGAAGACGATGACAGTTTGATCTTCCGTTTCTATGAATGGGCGGGACGGGATTCAGACATAAAGATCCAACTCCCCCCGGGAGCCGAAAGCGCGCAGGATGCCGATTTGATGGAGCGGGCGATTGGCGATCTTCGTATCAATAGCGGCGCGGTTACCGTGCATGCCAAACCTTACGAAATCAAAACCGTGAAGGTGCGGTTTGCGCTGCCACGGATTCCGCAGGTGGCGCAGACGGCAAAGTGACAAAACGTAGGTGTGTTTGAGTTTGGTCCGCACGCTACTCCGACCTGAAGCCTGCTGATTTGCGTGCGGCGCGGGAGAGTGGCGGCTGCGGTTGCAGCCATAGAGAGAATGTTAAAGGATGGCTGTGTCGCTGGCGAGTGTGGCGGCGAGTTTGGCCTCCTGCGCGCGAAGGCGTTTGACTTCATCCGCCAGGGCGAACTTCAGCGCTTCGATTCCCTGCCCCGTCACGGCTGAGATCGGATAGAGCTTCAATTTCTTGCGCGAGCACCACTGCTTGAGCTTCTTGAGCTTGTCCGGATTCGCGACATCGATTTTGGACGCGACCATGAGCGTGGGTTTCTTTATGAGATCAGCGCCGAAATTCTTGAGTTCATCGAGAATGACGGCGACATCATGCAGGATATCGGGCCGGCCGCTCGAGTCGGAGACATCGACGAGATGAACGAGCAGCCGCGTGCGCTCGATATGGCGAAGGAATTGTGTTCCCAGTCCGGCGCCGGTATGCGCGCCTTCGATCAGCCCGGGAATATCGGCGACGACGAAACTGACTTCGTTTTTCTTGTCTCCAACGGCCACCACGCCGAGGTTGGGTTCGAGGGTGGTGAACGGGTAGTCGGCAATCTTGGGGCGGGCGGCGGAAATGCGGGAGATGAGCGTGGATTTGCCGACGTTAGGGTAGCCGACCAGCCCGACATCGGCGAGCAGCTTCAACTCCAGGCGAAACGTGCGCTCTTCTCCGGGCCGGCCGTCTTCATGCTCGCGCGGCGCCTGGTGGGTGGAAGTGGCAAACTGGGCGTTGCCGCGGCCGCCGCGACCGCCGCGGGCAACAATAAGCCCTTCATCGGGGCGGGAAAAATCGTGCACGACTTCGCCCGTGGCCTCGTCGTAGACGATGGTGCCGACGGGCACTTTCAGCACGATGTCTTCGCCGTCCCGTCCGCTCTTTTTTGCCCCTTCGCCGTGGCGGCCGCGCCCAGCTTTGTATTCGGGATTGAAGCGAAAATGGACGAGTGTGTTGTGGCGTTCGCTCGATTCCATCCAGACGTCGCCGCCCTTGCCGCCGTCGCCGCCGGAGGGTCCGCCGCGCGGGACGAACTTCTCCCGGCGGAAGGCAACGCAGCCGTTGCCGCCGTCGCCCGCCTTGACGCGAATTACGGCCTCATCGATGAACATGCTTACTTACAGATTGCTACAAAGCTTAACCGCGTGCCACGAGCGCCGGCATAAGAGCATAGAGACCGAGAGCGAAATAGTATGCTGCGCCGGAAACGGGATCTCGTGTCGCAAGATATTGGCGGATGGTCATACCGCGTAGCGGAAGGACTAATCCGAATTCCGCAAGCAACATCAGCGCGAGAGCGAGGACGCCGAGGGTAAGCCGATCCGAGGTATTCGCCTTCACATTGAGAAAGCGCACTACAAACTGGGACGCAACAAACGCTGCCACGATCATGAACGGCAGTTCCGTGAGTTCCGCCGGGCGGGTCCCCATTCGTGGGGCCACCCATAGCGTGCGAATCGTGCCGAGTATGAATCCCGCTCCGAAGACGAGCGCAAAATAGACGATGCCAGCTTTGACGATCCGCATGAAGGAGATTGCAGCCACACCCAAGCCGGGCCAAGCCAGGCAACGGTTGTTCGGAGAGTGCTCACCCTTCTGAGCGTGTTTTCAGTTCGCTTCGACGGGCTCCGGCTCGACGGGTTCGACGGTGACGAACTTGCCCATCGAACCTTTGTCGAGGAACTTGATGCGGCCGGTGATCTTGGCAAACAGCGTGTCGTCTTTGCCGCGGCCCACATTGAGCCCGGGTTTTACGCGAGTGCCGCGCTGGCGAACGATAATAGTGCCGCCGGGAACGACTTGCCCGCCGAAGGCCTTGAAACCAAGCCGCTGCGCGTTGGAATCGCGGCCGTTGCGTGAAGTGCCTTGTCCTTTTTTATGCGCCATAAATCAACTCTCAGTGGCAGATGCCAAAAAATCGGTTGTACGTGATCGGCGGAGTTTTATAGGCCCCGCTTCAGTCACTTCTTGGTGGACGCTTTCTTGGCGGCAGATTTCTTTGCCGCTTTTTTCTTCGCCGGCTTTGCTTCCGCTGCCGACGCCTCGGCGTGCGCTTCCGCCTGCGGCTCGGCTGCTTCTTTCACCTTCTTCTCTTTCTTGCGAGGCTCCGCCTTGGGAAGCTCGGGCGCCTTGAAGGACTGGCCGTTAAAGGCGATCTCGGTGATGCGGATGGCGCTGAAATCCTGGCGGTGGCCGCGCAGCTTCTTGTATTGCTTTTTGCGCTTGTAATGGAAGACGAGGACTTTCGCGCCGCGGCCGTGGCTGACGACTTCGCCGGTGACGCGGGCTTCTGCGCCGGGACGGACGACGCTGCCGGCTTCCGCGGAAACGGCCAGCACATCGCTAAATTGAACGTGGCCGTCGCTGCCGTTGACTTTCTCCACCCGGATGACATCTCCGGGCGCGACCTTGTATTGCTTACCACCAGCGCGGATGACCGCGTACATAAACCCTCCCACTGCCCCTGAAGTGCGGACGCTTGAGTCCGCCGTGCGTTTGCGACGGACAATATTGTCCGCCCGCTCCAAGCCCCAGCCTGGCCGATCAAAGCTCTTGTGCTTGCTGTTTTTCCTACACCCCACAGGCGAAACTGCGCCATGCCGGGGGCGCGCGTTAGCAGCGGCTTCAGACCGGAAACGCGGCGCGGGCCCAGAACGGGTCCGCGGGTACAGGCAAACCCAGTTATTTTATCGTGCGCCGCGAAAAACGGTCAAACATGAAGCGCAGGCCGCCAGTACCCCGAGCCTTGCAGACATTGCCGGCCAGAGAAGACGGCTATCCCTCGACATCGAAATAGATCTTGGTTGCGGCGCGGTATTGCAGAACCTTGGCGCCATCGAGCAGCAGGTCGAACGACTCGACGTGCGCCCACTTGATATTGCGGACGGTCTTGGCGGCTTCTTTCACGGCGGCTTCGGCTGCCTTGGCAAAACTGTCACTGGAAGTACCGACGACATCGATAATTTTTTGAATGGCCACTGCGCCCTCCTGTCAGGGTAACTGGGGATTGTACAACCACGGCGCAAGCACAGGCGAGGACAAACGAGGGGGCGTTGCGGCGCGGCATGGGGGCGCGAAATTTGGCGCGTCGGCCCGCCGACGCCTACAATCGCCAGGCAATCGGCGACTACATTAGACTATTGGGTCTTCATTTTTCGTGTGTGTTCCTGGTTGCGTTTTCTTCGATTAGCTTTTTTGGGGAGGTCGTAATGCGTTTTCGTGTGCTCGCGGTTGCGATAGTGCTTGCTCTTTCTTTTTCGGCGCAGACATTCCTGGCGCAAACTTTGTCAGCGCAAACCGTTCCGGCGCAAACTGGGTCGGCGCCGGCGAAACATCCGTTCACGTTTGAAGACATGATGAAGCTGAAGCGCGTGGGCGAGCCGGAGCCTTCGCCGGACGGGAAGTGGGTGATCTTCAGCGTGGTGGATGTGGACCTGGCGGCAAACAAGAAAACGCCACATATTTGGATTGTGCCGCTCGCGGGAGGACAGGAGCGGGAGATCATCGCCGAGCAGGATGGAGACCGTCCACGG
>Ga0187784_10002510_pt1 | contig 14708 bp, 4 predicted proteins | sample 1015_SJ02_MP15_2_FD_132964 | JGI IMG/M metagenome (GOLD analysis project Ga0187784, IMG submission 132964) | Tropical peat soil microbial communities from peatlands in Department of Meta, Colombia - 1015_SJ02_MP15_20_MG | ecosystem: Environmental > Terrestrial > Soil > Wetlands > Peat | place...
GGGCTCCGCTCCGGGCAAGGTCAGCGAAAGAGCAAAGCAAGAACAACAGCGCAGAAACAAGCTCGAAAAGGGGACATTTCTAACGAGGTAAGGAGGGGGACATTTCTAAAGAGCTTTGACACCCACGCATTTTTCGCTTGACAATCCCGCCGATGTGTGATAGCCTATAAATGTGATCTATTTACGGACACATTGTCGTAGGCGCGCGTCGGCGGGTGAGGAAAAGCCCCATGGTCCAGGCACTCGGGAAATTAGAGACTCAGAAATAAACAAAAAATGTTACGAACGAAGCCACCAAGTTATTGAAAACAAAGAAACGGCATTGAAAACGAACTCAAAACGAACTCAAAAACGAACTCAAAACGAACTCAAAATCAAGGCCAAACGAGTGCTTTATGCGTGCATTTAAGGCAGAAATCGCGCTTTCTGGCGTCACAGACAATTTGAGGGGGGCCGGAAGCGTGACGAGCGCTACGGGTTTCGGAATCGCTTGGAAGGAAGGAACCCAGAGGAGCGCGCGAAACAACAAAAACAGAGGAAACAAAGCCAAGAAGTGGCTGAAAACAAAGGATATCACTTTTTCGAGTGTTGCAAATGACGCGTGTTTTGCGCACCAATCGGCACAAACAACATAGTTAAAGGAGCAAGAAACAGCCCAGCTTACGGAAACCATCCGAGCTTTTCGGGTAGAGGTGGCGGGCGGCGAGCTACGACAAAAAGTCGGCTACATGGCCTGCGGTCCCGCACGCTGGTGAGGTGGGATTTCTTCGATTCCACCCAGGGCCCCGCTACGCGAACGCCACGTGGACCAGCTCCGCAATATGCAAATTGGGGATATTCAATGCGGCATATCCGCCGCTCAGCGTGAATGGCACGCTCCGGTCGGAACGCACCAGGTGCACTGACTTTACTTGTTTTCCTTCCGGCACCCGGATCTTGACCTCCACGTTCGCAACCGGGACAAATTCCTGCCGCATGCGGCCTACCGTGGCGTCTTTGCAGCCCACGTTGGCGCAGATCCAGAGCGCCAAGTCTCCTCCGGGAGCGCGCCGCAGAATCCCGTAGACCCCTTGCGGGGCGACCAAACCGAACGGCGGCGGTTCGTCTCTGGCTAGATAGCGCACCATTGACGCTAGCATCCGGCTTGACGAAACAACTCGGCTGGCCACGTAGTTAGCTTCCAGACTTCCCCCGACATAAATGGCACGCCCTCGGCCGTACTGGTTCGCTACGATCGCCGGGCCAAGAGTTTCCCGGGTTTCCATGTTGACGCAGTCCGCCAGCACGGTCGCCCCCGCCCGAGGTGTGACGCGCACCAACATTGCGTCTCCCATCACCATCTTTCCCTGGTGATATTCTCCCAAAGCCGGATGCGTCCGGGTGATCCGATAGAAGCTGTCCGTTTGGCCATCGGGCGCCTCGTCCTTCATCTCCACGCCCAGAACTTCTCGCAGTGCGCCGCCATCCTGCCGCAATTCGCCATTCTCTTTATACAGGCCTGAGTCATAGGTGGCCAGCAGCCCGCCTCCTTCTTTCACCCAATCAGCCAGCAAATGCGCGTTTGCGTCGGTAAAGGCAGAAGAGCCGCAGAGTGCGATGACTCGCTGACCCCGGAGCCATTCCTTCGTCATTTCCAGGTTGGGCACCACATCGAAGTTGAGGTGTGCGTCCAGCATTACCAACGCGAAGCTTTCGCTCATCGTCATGTTCCAACTGCGACGGCGAGCCCGGAACATCTCAAGCGAATCCGCCGTGGGGACAATCGACACGTAAGGCACCGGCGTGCTGTCCTTCAAAATCGGCTCGGCACGGCGCATCAGCGAGAACACCTCCTTCGCCGGCTGCGAGCTGCCCTCGCCGATCCCGTACATGAGCCGGTTGAGTACGCAATAGAGGGGCATGTTGCCACCCGCCAGGTCTGCGTAGCCCTCCATCCGGATCTCATCGCCATCCTCCAAGTTCATGACGTGGGGCGTCCACGGCCGATTGTGGGGTGGCTCGCCAATCGCCGCCACATCGTAGCTCCCCATGTACGACTGTGCCAGCTTCTTCGTGGGCCGAGCCATCGCTGAGCCCATCATAGCCCGCGCAACACGTTGATAGAATTCCTCACTGTACTCGACCATGAAGCCGTCAGAGTATTGGTACTGCTGATGGAAGCTTCCCGGCCTCCAGGTCGCGCCGTTGTGGCAGAGCATGAATTTTCCGCTCCCGTGAATAATCTTGCGCAAATCCGCCAAGTCTTCCTCCATCAGTTGGTTGGCCCAATCGTACCAGGCGCTCAGGGCCTTCATATCCGTGTCGCGCGGCAGGCGCTCGAGCTCGCGGACAGTGCGCAGGCGATCCAGATCCATTTCGCTAAATCTCTTGAAGCCTTCTCGGCAGGAGTCGCAAAAACAGATCCCTCGATAACCGCTGGGGCCGTCAAAATAAATCCCGTCAGTGTCGTGCTCGCAGATTTCAGCCACCAGCTTGCGGATCATCTGCCGATAAGGGTCACCGGTGGCGCAGGTCTTGATTTCCTCTCCGTTACCGTAGCCAGGATCTTCTCCATAGGGCTTTCCGGCGGGGTCACGGAGCACGTAGATGCCAAAGCGGGGGTCGTCGGCGAACTTCGACTCCATTTCGTTATGCAGAACGCAGTAACAATACATATGCATGCCTACCCGGCGGCACTCCCGCGACACTTCATCGATCAAGTCCCGATTGCCCAGTTCCGGAAAGGTGGGGTAAACCTTGCTGGGGTAAGTGGCGCGGTAACCCGCCGGCTGAAACCTGAGCGTGTCGCCGCCCAGTTCCAGAGAGAGTTCGACGAGGCGCTTTGCGTCGAAGTCCTTGACGTAGGGAAAAATCGGGGGAGCGTACCCCTCAAAATAAATAGCTCGTGAGTAACGCAACCACTCCGGAGCATGGTAGGAGTCTGAAAAGGCACCCTGTCCGTTGCCCACCTGTAAAGCCGCGGCAGCCATCCCTTTGGCCGGCGCCGGGAGTGGAAAGCCCGCCACGGCGCCTAGTCCCACGGTTACGCCTTCAAGAAATTCTCGTCTTTTCATGATGAAAGCCCTCCTTGCGAGCTGACCGATGTGAATACGCTCCCCCGAACTCCTTAATCCTGATCGGGACCATCCGCAATCGACATCACTGCGCGCCGCTACCTCAGGTAACGGTTGAACCAGAATACTACGTGGCGCCTCAGGTCGCGCCTGTGTTCGCGCTCTCTGAGACCCTATACTTCTTCCGCAAGTACCAAGCGCCTCAAAATTCAAAATCCGGGAATCAGGCTATGAAATGATGGATCGGCCTCCCAACGAGTGCCATCCTGTCCGATTTTACAACCCTTATTTTCAATAAGTTAACAACTTAATTCAATTTCCCGTATCTGGAAAGAAACTTGCTCTGGGCGGTTACGTGGTGTATTATTCCGCCTCGTCGCGATGTGAAGAGAAAAAGTTGTCTTTAGCGTTTTTCAACTGGCGGATCCACATGACGGCTCCACTCTTGGTAGTCAACTGAATGTACCCGGTCTTTTCCGGACCGTAGCGGTGCGAAATTCTATTCGATACGGCGCAAGCCCTGATTTAATCTTCGACTGCTCAATCTGGTGTCCTGTGACATCAAGGAGGTAAAACGATGCAAGCAGGAACGATTTTTGGAAAGCTCATCGAGATTGGGGACCGTTCTTTGGCGCCAAGGCGCCCAGAAGGCTCCTTGGCGCATTTTATAGACCCGCTCAGACGCTCCGGGTTGTTGCTCAGTTGCCTCTTGGTTTTCGTAGCCCTGCCCCTCCATGCGCAAAATTTTACGGGCAGCGTGGTGGGTGCGGTAAGAGACCCCTCGGGAGCGTTAGTTCCGGGGGCGAAGGTCACCCTCACGAATACGACCAACGGGTTCACGTATAGTGCGCTCACTGACAGCACAGGAGAGTACGTGATACGGAACCTGGAGCCGAGCGTGTATCGTCTCAAGGTCGAAGTACAAGGGTTTAAGACCTATGAGCAGTCGGGCATCACGCTGGTAGTTCAGCAAAATGCCCGGCAAGACGTGACCTTGGAAGTAGGCTCGGCGGTCCAGACGGTGGAAGTCACCGGCGCTGCACCCCTCCTCCAAAGCCAGGATGCGCAACTAGGACAAGTCATAAATCAAACCTTCATGCTCGAGCTGCCGCTGGTGGGCCGAGACGCGTTCCAGTTGGTGGCGCTCGCTCCCGGGGTTGTCCCCCAACCAGGTGGCAGCGCCGCCAATGACAACGGGTATGACGTAATCTCCAACGGCATGCGCTATGACCAGATGGATATAGTGCTGGATGGCATGACGGAGACCAGCCCGGACTTCGAGATCCGCCAGCCTGACTACATCCCTTCCATCGACGCCATTGAGGAGTTCAAAGTCTCGCAAAACAATTTCAGCGCCGATCAAGGTTACAGCGGGTCAACCGTTGTGAACATGGTCATGCGCTCGGGCACCAACCGGTTCCACGGAACCGCTTATGAGTTTGTCCGCAACACCGCATTCGATGCGAACAGCTTCTTCGCCAATGAGGCGGGGGCTCCCACGGCCACGGAGCACTGGAACGACTTCGGGGGCACCTTCGGCGGACCGATTCAGAAAAATAAGACGTTTTTCTTTGCCGACTACGAAGGAGGCCGCACCTCGTCGCCGATTGTGGACACTGCCGGCGTTCCGGACGCGGCGGAACGAGCCGGCAATTTCGGAGAGCTCTGCGGCGAGGCCAACGGGCCCGCTCCGGATGGGACGTTCAATGCCCAAGGCCTGTGCTCAGATCCCAACGGTCAGCTCTGGGATCCCTATACCGGCGTTTACAACCCAACTTACGAGGGGCCGGTCCGAGGCGCGTTCATACCCTTTAACAACCTAGCAACCTATCAAAGCCCGGGCAATCCCAAGCTTGCTGGGACGCCTTTCGCCCTTCCAGCCACCCCGGGCAATCTGATTAATCCCCAGGCGCAAAAGATCATGTCTTATTTTGCGCAGCCCAATTTTAACGTGGGAACATCCGCCTACAATCCCTATTTCAATTTCTTGCTCAGCGGGACTTCCCCCAACGCTTGGAATGGGGGTGACATAAAAATCGACCGTCGCTTCGGTGAGAAGACGCAAGTTTCTGGGCGCTTTACAATGGATCGGGACGTTACTTCTGCACCGCTTTGCTGGAACAATCCCTGGGACCCATGTAGTTATGGTCCCAATCCCTCTGGGGGATATGATATCCAGGCGCGTGGCACTCACAACTTTGGTCCGAATAAACTGCTGAGCTTCGTGTATGGTTTTACCCGCTTCTGGTTTACTCCGGGTGGTGTGATGGCCCTCTTCCCCAAGTACAATTTCGTTACGGATATTGGATTTCCTTCCTACATGGGGGCGAGCGGATCTGTGAACTCAACTCCAGGCATCTCGATAGGGGGCCCGTACTATTCGGGGTCCAGCGTAGACTCCATTGGCGAGCAGGGGTGGACTGCGGGTGCCGTTTACCGCATGACGCACAATATGATCGCCAGCCTGGATTGGATTAAGGGTCACCATGACATCAAGTTCGGAGGGGAGTTACGTGCGGAGCAGCAGAATTGTTGGGACCCCGGCTTTATAAGTGGGCAGTTTTCCTTCGGTCAGTACGGCACGTCGGAGTATCCCTCGGCTGGGGGAGGAGACGCGATGGCCACTTTCCTCACCGGCACCCAAGCGGAGGGTGGGGAAAACGGTAACTATAGTATTTACATCCGTCAGGCTCTCACCCAGCATTCCTACGGTGGCTATATCCAAGACAAGTGGCGTTTCTCGAACAAGCTAACACTGAATTATGGCGTCCGCTACGACTTGTCACTGCCGGCCACGGATCGGTGGAACCGGCTAAATTATTTCGATCCCAATATTCCCTCGCCGCTTCAGGTTCCGGGAATGCCTAACATGATGGGCGGCGATGCCTTTCCTACCGCTTCGAACCGGGGAATGGTTCCGACTCGCTACTATGGAGGGTGGCAACCGCGATTGGGGGTTGCTTACCAGTTGAACGACAAGACGGTGCTGCGCGCCGGCGGTGCTGTCTTCTTTAGCTATTATCAGTTCGGCGCGGCCACTCCGGATTCGACGCCTAGTCTGGATGGGTTCACAAGCGTAACTCCGTGGTTTAGCACGTATCAGAACGACGGAGCCACGCCCGCTAATACCCTCGCCAACCCCTGGCCGAACGGTATCCAATTTCCCACCGGCAGTTCGCTGGGGGCGCTTACGAATGTTGGCCTCTCCGTAACCGGCGGGGTGAACGCGCCGGGCTGGGCCAACCAGCCTTATCTCCAGGCCTGGAATTTCGGCGTTCAACGCACACTTCCCGGACAAATCCTGCTGGACATCAACTATGTGGGCCAGAAAGGGACCCACCTGCTTTACGGTGGTTACACTAGCCTTCAATACCTGGGTCCCCAGGTTGAAAAAGAGACCCCGGCGCAACTGACGGCGCTCGCGACTTACGTGAACAACCCGTTCTATGGCATTATCACCAATCCGGCCAGTTGTCTGTCCGGACCCACCGTTTGGGCTCCGAGTCTGCAGTGGCCCAACCCCCAATTTTGCGGCGAGGACTTTGTCGAGCCTCCCTGGTCCAATTCCAACTACAACGCGCTGCAAATAAGAGCGGAGAAAAAGCTTGCGCAGGGCTTACAATTCTTGGCCAACTACACCTGGTCCAAGTCGATGGACGACACCTCTTGTAATGGCGACAACGTCTGTTGGATAGGCGGGTTCACTCGCCTGGAGGATCCCAATAACACCCGGAAACTGCCCTATGCTGCTTCCGAATTCAATATGCCCCAAGTGCTGAACGTCAGCTATGTGTACCATCTGCCTTTCGGCCACGGATTGCATTGGGGCAGAAACGTGAATCGGTGGGTCGATGGGGTTCTCGGCGGCTGGGAGACGACGGGCATCTGGGTTTTCACTACCGGCCAGCCCCTCTCCTTGAGCTGGATTTCCTGCGGCGTACCGATCCCCAGTTACGGTTGCCAACAGCCCAACTTGATTGCCCCGCTCCAGAAAAATCACGGCAGCAATTGGCTCAACCAGTATTTCACCAACGAAAACACGGCACTTGCCGAGCCTGCCCCGTTCTCACTAGGGACGGGTCCTCCCGTGCTATCCGGCACCTACGGCCCTGGAACATTCAATGCCAACATCGCGGTGTACAAGAACTTCGCCTTAGGCAAAATGCGCGAGGGGGCGTCTTTCCAGGTGCGGCTTGAGACCATCAATGGCTTCAACACCCCGAAGTTTAGCGCGCCGAACACGACGTTCGAAAGCCCTAATTTTGGGCTCATCACCTCTCAGGCGAACTCGCCTCGGCAGATTCAGCTCGGGATGAAGCTGTACTTCTAATGAATTCGCGATTTACCCTGCCTAGGGCTGGCGCCAGCACGCAACGCCAGCCCAGGCAGGTGGGTCCGTAACTTTCTTGGTGTGAACATCTACCGGATTCATTCAAATACTTATGAGTGTCCTCCGAGCGGAGATTCGACGATCCTTCGGATCGCCACTATGCATGAAAATGCGCGAAGCGCCTTACAGTGCGGCGGCAGAGTCGCCGCCTGTGATTCAAAGCGGCAAGGAAGTCCGTGGGCGCTACCGTACCCCAGGGCGCTTTCGGCACAACCATCTTCATGAAAAAGGCTCATGCCACCAGCCGCTGCCCCGAAGCCACTTAACAACCTTGTCATTCCGAGCGGAGCGAGGAATCCCGCTCTGTGTCGGACGGATCGCGGAAGAAAGATCGCGGCCAGATTCCAGGCTCCGCTCGGAATGACAGACATTTTCAGAGCGAGAAATCTCAGGAACCGACATACGTGAGACCTTGCGGTGTGAGACCTTGCGGTTGACAACGGCGAATCTCGGACGTATAAGCTTGAGGCGGTTCTGCCTCCCTGTGATGACATTGCCATAAGGTTCGACAGGATCAACGGTCGAGGCGCGACCGAATGTCATTGGGCACACCGGTGGCAAAGTCTCAACCTTTGGCAACGTGCAAGGGCGGTGAGGCAGAGAACAGAAGGAGATTGCCCATGATCGAATCAGCAATTTTCGGGCCGAGGCGTTCCTCAGGAGCGCATAGCAGATGGCTTGGGCTCGCTCTGGTCATTGGACTTACATTTTCCAGCACAGCAGCTCTCGCGCAAGAAGGCTTTTCGGTTCTCACGGGCAGCGTTACCGATCCATCGGGCGCCGTGGTGCCCGAAGCGAGCATCAAGCTAACAGAGCCTTCAACCGGTCTTCTGGTTCGTTCCGTAACGAGCGACAAGCAGGGCGAGTACACCATACCGGACTTGAAGCCCGGAACTTACCGGCTGGAAGCATTTAAACAAGGATTCGCGACATTCGTAGCTACGGATATCGCCCTCGACTCCGGCCACACGCGACGCGTGGACGTGTCGCTGACCACGCAGCGGCTAAGCGCAACCGTGGAAGTGAAGGCCGGCGCACAGCTCATCGATACGGAGACCGCGACTATCACGGGCGAGTTCACGGCCAAGCAGTATGAACAAAATCCAATCGTGCAATGGTATCCCAACGCGTTCGCCTTGTTTCAGACCCTCCCGGGAGTGCAGGGTTACAGTTGGAACATCGAAGCGAACGGCATGTATTTCGATCAGGTGAATCAAGAATTCGATGGCATTCCGAGCGACCGCTATGGCGAACAGAGGAACAACGCCAGCTTCGCCCAGGAAGCAACTATCACCACGATGAATTCGCCCGCCAGCACCATGCGGCCAGTCGCCTACAACTTGACGTCGAAGCGCGGGTCGGATGCCTTTCACGGCTCCGTGCATTACCAGGAATACAACTCATCGTTTGACTCCAATCAGCCTCCCTACCCCATCAAGCCGCACTTTCTCGAGCACGACGGGCAAGCCGAACTGGGCGGTCCTATCTTGAAGAACAAGGCGTTCTTCTATTTCTCCTGGTTTCTGCAGCGGATCCCGGCGCACACGGTGGAATCGGCCACAGTTCCTACGCCCGAAATGATGCAGGGAAATTTCGGCGTGCTCTGTCCAGCGGGATTCAATTCGAGCGGCATTTGCAACACCACGGCCAGTCCCAACGTTCAATTGTTTGATCCACTCACAGGAAACCCGTTCCCAAACAACGTCATACCTCAATCAAGGCTCAGTTCGGTTTCTCTTGGCCTGGAAAAATTCTACCCAACGCTTCCCTCTAACGCGAGCTTTACACCCGGCAACTTTATTTGGATCCATCCTTACACCACGGGCGGCGTTCTGGCCGACTACTACCGAGGCGATTGGCCCTTCTTCCGCCTTGATTACAACCTCACCACCAACAATTCTCTTTTCATGACGGGCGAACTGCGAAGTACCCCCTACGATTGGCCGGGGCCAGTTCCCAGCCTTCCTTACACCCACTTCTATAACGACGGCATGGTGGCTCTGCATGATATTCATGTTTTCTCGAGCAGCTTAACCAACCATGCTGCGTTTGCTTTCTCGCGCGACCGCCAGGTCTACGGTAAGCCGATCAAGGGTAATGAACCGCACGGCGAGACACTGGTGCAACAAATTGGCCTGCAGGGAGTGAACCCCAGCGGGTACAACGGCGTGGGAATGCCGAGCATAAATTTTTACGGAAACGGGTTCGAGGGTGCCTAACCTGCCTGGTTGTATGATTCCGTGGGAGTGAGCGACAATGCCACCGATGTGTCTTTGATCGATGACCTGACGTGGGTTAAGGGACGACACACCTGGGGGTTTGGCGAAACGTTCACACGCGTCTGGAACGGCAAGGATGGCTACACGGGAGGCTACCCTGACTTTGGCAGCTTTAATTTTGACGGCCGGTATTCGGGCTTTAGCTATGCGGATTTTCTTTTGGGATACCCAGAGTACGCTGAAAGATCGTCTCCCCTGCTCGATCGATCACTGAGCACCAAAGTGTTCGGTCTCTATTTCACGGACACCTTCAAAGTCACTCCTAAGCTCACTCTGAATTACGGATTGCGCTGGGACTACGAGGGCATGCCAACGTATGCGGATGATTTGATCTATACCTTTAATCCCGCCAAGAATGAAGTGATCGTTCCGGCAAGCAAGCTCAGCGATGTCAATCCTCTTTTCCCCAGTCTCATCGGAAACGCCACAATTGTCACAGGTAATCCCAAACCTAGCGCGGACATGGGGAATTGGGGGCCGCGCATTGGGGTCGCTTACCGCCTGCCTGCAAACCTGGTCATCCGCGGGGGGTATGGATTGTACTGGCAGCGCTATACGCGCTATCTCAACGGCGCGCAGGAAGGATACACTGAGGGCCCGTTCTGGCCACTGGCCGACAACTACAGCGATCCGAACTTCGTTTTCCATGCTCCGGGCTGTCCTCCCTTCCAGTTCCCGAACCCCTTTCCAGGCGGCACAAGCACGTGCTCGCTCGGTCCGGCGCCGCCTGGTGGCCAGGGATTGACAGCCTTCCCAACCCACTGGCACAACGGCTCGATTAATAACTACAACCTGACGCTGGAAAGAGAAATCGCGCACATCGGCTGGCGCCTTTCCTATATTGGCTCGCGCTCGGAGAATCAGCTTTGGAGCCTGAACGCCAACCAGAAGCCGCCGAACCTGACGCCCTACTCGAACACGCTGCTGCCATTTCCCGTACTTAGCTATGTCAACGAGTTCTTTAACCGTGGAAAAGCACATTATGATGCGCTGCAAGTTGAAGCCAAGCGGAAAGAAGGTTTTGTGACCTTCGATGCCCACTACGTTTTGGGATCTGATCTTACCAATATTGATAATGTGGACGGAAATAACGTCGCGAATGCTTTTTCCTCCTGGGTGCCCGGCGGCAACCCCGGCAACGGCGGGGATACTCGCAACCGGTTCACGGCCTATACCGTCTGGAGCCTTCCTTTCGGCAGGGGCCGCCGATTTCTCAAAAATGCGTCGCCGGCCGTAAACCAGCTCGTGAGTGGTTGGACGGTACAGACGATCAGCGAGGTGGCGTCGGGTTGGTTTTTCAGTCCCTATTTTTGCTCCACCCAGGGAGTGGACTATTCGGGCACGGGGACCTTCTGCGGTTTGGCCGACGTAATTCCAGGGACAAAACCTAACTTATGGGGCAAGCACCGCACGTACGATCGGTGGTTCAACACGGCCATCTATACTTGTCCGGCTCCGGACGGGGTAAGCTGCGGGCTGGGCACCAACACCCCCTACGTGTACTCTCAGTTGGGCGCGTTCATGATTCCGGGATGCCCTGTCACCGACCCACTCTGCCTGAATACCGTGGAACCCATGGTTGGCCGCTTCGGCAATGCGCAGGAGAACACCCTGCATGGCGACCCGCTCGGCAACCATCAGCTCTCCGTGGCAAAAAAATTCAACCTCACGGAGCGGGTCGGCCTGACTTACACGGTAATGATCTCAGACCTGTTTAATACTCCCCACTACTACAACCCGGATGGCTATATCACCGACAGCGCGCCGAATGGAGGTGGTTGCGTCGGGCACATAGCGGCCTATAGTTGCGGCCAAAGCGCTGAGACCGGGAGCGAATACAATCATGCGGGGTTTCGCAGCATAGCGATGAACCTGCGAGTCTCGTTTTGACGTAGAACGGGTAGCACATCAGAGTATCGTTCTCTACTTGCGTGTACTCTCCCTCGAACCATCAGGAGAGTGAAAATGGGTGGCAAGGATGGATGGAAAGGGCACGAGATTTTCCTCTCTCTCGCGACCCTTGCGCTGGCAGTGTTTGGCATTTCAACCCTGGGGTCCTGGTGGGCGGCACGCGTAAACAGCTCGCCGCAAGGCTCGCCAGTCACCGAATGGGCGCGGACGACCGTCCGGGGTTCAGAGGCGTCAAGCGCTGGCGAGGGGGTACCTATCTGTTTGCCATTGCCGCTCGTCCCGGCGGCCCCATCACCGCCACCTTCACGCTACGTGATTTCCCGCCACATGTCACCGCAGCCGTCGTGGATGAGAACCGTCAGATCGAGATCACGAATGCTAGGTTTCGGGACGACTTCGTAAAAGCGTACGAGGTTCACATATATCGGATGGCGTTTAATCCCGTCCGCCCGTGATGAAGCGACCACTGCCAACAGGCTACCTACTCCTCCACTTACAGCTTACCAACCGAAGAAACGGTAGGGGTCGTCCCACTCTTCGGGCGTGTCCAGATAAAGCCCTTCGAGCCAACGCTTCTCATTGTCTGCCACCGGTTTCGCGACGTTTTCGAGCAGCGGGGTCTCCCCTGCCGCCTGCATGTTCCCGAGCAGTCGCCCCAACAAACAGGAAACGCGCCGGTAAGTCCGCTTGACGTTCATCTTCGCGCCGGAATAGTCGAACTGCCAGGGAACCAACTGGCAAAAGACTACAGGCGCGTTGGCGGCCATAGCCAGCACGCCATCGCCTACCACCGTCGCGCCTCCCGAAACCAAGGGGAGTTCGCGCGGATCGCGGTTGTGCACTTCTGCGGGAGAAACGCCCGCCAGCGGAGAACTGACCGTGAAGGGTTCGAAAAATGCCGCAATGTGTTCACGTGTAACTGTGGAAATTTTCAGGGGCAGGAAGGAATTCGCTTCCGTTTCGTCTAACCCCAACGCGAGGACGTGGCCACCGGCCTTGACCCAATCGGCGAGGTCTGCCGCATGGGGCGCGAGCTTGTTTCCTGCGCCGGGCCCCACCACCAGGACCTGGTCGGCGGAAAGCTTTCCCGGGTCATAGAATCCCGGACGCACGCCTGCGGAGGCGAGATAGGTCGCCCCAGCGGCATCGCCCACGTAGACCACGCTCCTGCGGGGGCGCGGCTTCCATGTCGCGACGTATTGGATGATGTTTCGGGCCAGCGTCTCCGCCGCGGGATCGGTCTCCGTCCGGCCGTTCACATCCATCTGGCAGAACATCACCATCCCTTTGCCCGCCTGGTGCTCGACGAGCGCGGTGTACTGGAGCGCATAGCCGCCGTCCAAAATCGGCAGAAAGTCGCCGCACGCGGGCTTTTCAATCAGTGCCGAGGCCACATTGCCACGATTGCCGCAGCGCCAGAGCCGCGTCACGGTAATTCCCGCCCACTTCACCGTAGGGGCACCATTGAATTGCGCGGAGACCTCGTAAGGGAGGCGCGGCGGCAGCGTCGTCGCATCGCCACGCCAATTGCGCAGGTGCTCGTCCTCCAGGCCCGCCAGAATGGGATGATCAGGCACGCGCTTGAAGACCCAGCGCAGCCCGTACTCCGCCACCCGGAACCCCAACCGCTTCTCCAGCACCTCGCCCGTCTGCTCGAAGATTATCACCTTCAGACCTTCCCGAACCGGCGCCAGGTTCGGTGCCGCCCCCTGCAAGGTGAGCGCGCCCTTGCCGATGATGAGCGTGTCATACGCGGAGACTTCGGCGTTCGTCTCCACCTTTTCCCACTTGACCCCCATCCCGTCGAGCAGTTTCGCGGTCTCCCCTTTGGGGTCGAAGAGAGCCACCTTCCCACCCACCTGCGGAGCTGTGGGGCGCGGCAGAACATCAATCGCGAAGGAATCCTCCTGGGTTTCACCATTGCTGAATTTGATGATAGCCTGCACGGTGTATCCCTTGGGAGCGAGATCCGGCGGCAATTCCAGCTGCAGGGGAAGTCGCTTCTGGTCGCCGGGCGGAACGCTCGCCTCAGCCGTGCCACTGAGGGGCTGCGGAGTGTCGAAGGACCACTCGCAATCAGCCGTCACGTCCGTGCGCGAGTTATTAATGATAATGAGTTGCTGTTCGACCTTCTCGCCGGCAAGGAAATTATGATCCTTGCTGGTAAGGGCCGCCGGCTTTCCCCCGAGGTAAGCCAGCAGCGGCATGCAGTTTCGATACACGGCCTGCGCGGCAACGGTGGATACGTAGTCCGAAGGATGGAACGCCAATTGTGCGCGCGCCTCGTCTTCTCGCACGTAAGCAGGCCGCAGGCTGGGCCGCTGCAAGTGTTCCCAGTCGACCTCCAATTGCAGGTTGTCGATGCCGCGCTCGCGTCGCAGGCACTTCCAGTACATGTCGTATTCGTACAGCGAAGTTGCGGACAAGCCCAGGGTGCGGAAGGAGCGAAAGTTGTCGGCCAGGTACATCGCGATCACGCGAAATTGATTGTCAAAGGCCTGGGAGTCGAAGTCGTACGGGTAATTGTATCGCTGCCAGACGCGGCCCTGTCGGAACTGGTCCGCTTCCCAGCGCAAGTTTTCTTTTTCAGGTTCGGTGATTTGATAGGAGCGGGCATCAAGAAACTGCGCGTTCCACTCCGCCAAACAGAATTCCCACGGCGCCACAGCATCGCCGTATACCCGCTTACCCTTATACCACCCGCGGTACATCGACCAGTCCCACATGTACGGCACGCCATATTCGCAGGGGAAGACGGGCTTCACGCCGAGGGTAGCCCAGTGCTGGAACCAGTCGGACATCTCCTGGATCGGAACCCAGTTTACATAGAAGTTGACCGTATGCATGGAGCCTAAGTTTCCCGAGTCGTGGTGATAGACGAAACGGGTGGGATCGAGGCGCTGGATAATCGCCTCCGCCCGCAGAGCGCCCGCCGCGTCCGGCAAATCCCGGAGGTCACGGGGGTCACTGATGCCGTCAATCATGTCCGGGTTCTTGGCTTCTTCGTAGCCGCACGCGTTGTGGCTCGTCGCGTAGCACACCACCGCGGGATGGTTCTGAGCCATGCGCACGTAA
>Ga0187784_10002511_pt1 | contig 14700 bp, 11 predicted proteins | sample 1015_SJ02_MP15_2_FD_132964 | JGI IMG/M metagenome (GOLD analysis project Ga0187784, IMG submission 132964) | Tropical peat soil microbial communities from peatlands in Department of Meta, Colombia - 1015_SJ02_MP15_20_MG | ecosystem: Environmental > Terrestrial > Soil > Wetlands > Peat | place...
CGATCTGCGATGCTACTTCCGCCGCCTTCGCTCAGTCGCTCGACTGGGGCAAGCTCGATGTCGTGACTTTCTCCTGGCAGAAGGCGCTCGGCGGCGAAGCCGCGCACGGCATCCTCGTTCTGTCGCCGCGCGCCGTGGAGCGGCTGCAAACCTACACGCCGCCATGGCCGCTGCCGAAGATTCTCCGCATGACCAAAGGTGGCAAGCTCATCGAGGGCATCTTCCAGGGCGAAACCATCAATACGCCCTCGATGCTGTGCGTGGAGGACTATATCGACGCCCTCGAATGGGCCAAGTCGATCGGCGGGCTGCCGGCGCTGCACGCACGTGCAGACGGCAATGCGCGAGTGGTCGCCGAGTGGGTCGCACGCACGAGATGGATCGACTTCCTCGCCGCCGACCCCGCGTCGCGCTCCAACACGTCGGTTTGTCTGAAGGTTGTCGATCCGGCCGTAATCCAGCTTCCGCTCGACGCCCAGGCCGCGTTCGTCAAAGCGATCTCGGCTGCGCTCGAGAAGGAAGATGTCGCCTACGACATCGACGCGTATCGCGACGCTCCACCGGGGTTGCGCATCTGGTGCGGCTCGACGATCGAGCGTGCCGACGTTCAGGCGCTGACGCTCTGGCTCGACTGGGCCTATGCCAAGGCCAAAGATGCGCTCGCCAAGGCGGCGTGACTTTTCAAAGTCCCCTGCAGGGATCGTCGAACAGGCAGGGCGCCGGCGTGAACGGGCCGCGGCCGGAGCGACGGCGCCGGCGCATCGTCACGCCTACCCCATTGGGCCCGATATCCGGCTGCTCGCCGATGCGGGAAGGTGAAGGAAGAAACCATGTCTCCCAAAGTCCTCATTTCCGATGCGCTCTCGCCCGCCGCCGTGGCGATCTTCAAGGACCGCGGCATCGAAGTCGAGTTCCAGCCCGCTCTCGGCAAGGACAAGGAAAAACTGGCCCGAACGATCGACGGCTTCGACGGGCTCGCGATTCGCTCGGCGACCAAGGTCACCGCCAAGCTTCTGCAGCATGCAACGGCCCTCAAAGTCATCGGCCGCGCCGGCATCGGCGTCGACAACGTCGACATTGCGGCGGCCACCGCGCGCGGCATTATCGTGATGAACACGCCTTTCGGAAACTCGATCACGACCGCCGAGCACGCGATTACGCTCATGCTGTCGCTGGCGCGGCAGATTCCCGAGGCAGACGCTTCGACTCGCGCCGGCAAGTGGGAAAAGAACAAGTTTCTCGGGGTCGAGATTTTCGGAAAGGTTCTCGGCATCGTCGGCTGCGGCAACATCGGCTCGATCGTCGCCGATCGCGCCATCGGCCTGAAAATGAAGGTGATCGCCTACGATCCGTATCTGTCTGCCGGTCGCGCGCTCGACCTCGGCATCGAAAAGGTGGATCTCGCCGAGTTGTTGCGGCGCGCCGACTTCATCACCCTGCACACCCCGCTCACGGAGAAGACCCGCAACATCATCAACGCGGAGTCGCTGACGATGATGAAGAAAGGTGTCCGCCTGATCAATTGCGCGCGCGGGGAGCTGGTCGACGAGGCGGCTTTGTTCGAGGCGCTGACCTCGGGGCACGTCGCCGGCGCCGCGATCGACGTGTTCGTCGAGGAGCCGGCCACGCATAGTCCGCTGTTCGCTCTGCGTAACGTCGTGTGCACGCCGCATCTGGGCGCCTCGACCACGGAAGCGCAGGAGAACGTCGCGCTGCAGGTCGCCGAACAGATGTCCGATTATCTGCTGCGCGGCGCCATCTCCAACGCGGTGAACTTCCCCTCGATCAGCGCCGAGGAAGCGCCGAAGCTGAAGCCGTTCGTGGCCTTGGCGGAGAAGCTCGGCTCCTTTGCCGGACAGCTCACCGAAACCGGCGTCAAACGGGTGCAGGTCGCCTACGAGGGCCACGTCGCACAAATGAACACCAGGGCGCTGACATCGGCGGCGCTTGCCGGCCTGCTTCGCCCCATGTTGCAGGACGTCAACGTCGTCTCCGCGCCGATCCTCGCCAAGGAGCGAGGCATCGTCGTCGAGGAGACGCGCCGCGAAGCCGAGAGCGATTACGAGAATCTGATCAGCGTCCGCATCGTGACCGACCGGCAGACGCGTTCGCTGGCGGGCACCGTTTACGCCGACGGCCGCCCGCGCATCGTCAATATCAAAGGCATCCGCATGGATGCCGAGTTCGGACCGTCGATGCTTTACGTCACCAACCAGGACAAACCGGGATTCGTCGGCCGCTTCGCCACGCTTCTGGCCGGAGCCGGCATAAACATCGCGACCTTCCATCTGGGCCGCGACGCAGCCGGCGGCAACGCCATCGCGTTGGTCGAGGTCGATGGAGTGGTTCCCGCGGACGTGCTCGCCCAGGTGCAGCAAATTCCCAGCGTGCAGCAGGTCAAGCCGTTGCGATTTTGAGGCCGAGTGCCGCGCCGGGTCCGCGATCATCGCCCGTCGGACGACGTGGCCTTGAAGGCCATCGGACACGCAGATAATTCGCCCCTAATTGCGGTATCCCGATAACGAGCAAAGCAAGAAGAAATCGCCGATCAATTCGCCACTTACTATAAACTTGCCGCAAATCCAATAGGTTAGACGGCGTTGCCGCAAGACGCGGCAGTCGGCTTGCCTTGCTTCATGCGGCGCCATCCATTATCCGGGATTTTGGCCAGCGCCGCTTTTCGGTTTCAGGTCAGCACGCAGACGGCCTGCTGGGATTGTTCCTCATGGCAAATGTTGTTGTTGTCGGCTCCCAATGGGGGGACGAGGGAAAGGGAAAGATCGTCGATTGGCTGTCCGAGCAGGCCGACATCGTCGTGCGCTTCCAGGGCGGGCACAATGCCGGCCACACGTTGGTGATCAATGGAACGACCTACAAGCTCTCCCTGCTGCCGTCGGGCGTCGTGCGGCCGGGCAAGTTGTCGGTGATCGGAAATGGCGTTGTCCTCGACCCGCACGCGCTCATTGCCGAGATCGCTCAGCTAAAGAAACAGAACGTCGATGTCAGCCCCGACAACCTGCGCATCGCCGAGAACACGACGCTGATTTTGCCGCTGCACCGCGAACTCGATACCATGCGCGAATCGGTGAGCGCGGCGCTGCGTATTGGCACGACCGGGCGCGGAATCGGTCCCGCCTACGAGGATAAGGTCGGGCGGCGCGCCATTCGGTTGATGGATCTTGCCGATGGGGCCACGCTCGACCGCAAGATCGAGCGCCTGCTCACGCATCACAACGCGTTGCGCAAAGGTCTCGGGCTTGGCCCGATCGACGCGCACGATGTGCGCAAAGAGCTGTTGAGCGTCGCGCCGTCGGTGCTGCCCTACATGGATTCGGTGTGGTCACTGCTCGAGCAGAAGCGCCGCGAGGGCAAGCGCATTCTGTTCGAGGGCGCGCAAGGCGCCCTGCTCGACGTGGATCACGGCACTTATCCGTTCGTCACCTCCTCGAACACGGTGGCGGCGCAGGCGGCGATCGGGTCGGGGCTTGGACCCGGCGCCATCGGCTACGTGCTCGGAATCTGCAAGGCCTACACCACGCGGGTCGGTGAGGGTCCTTTCCCGACCGAACAGAAGAACGAGATCGGACGGATTCTGGGAGAGCGGGGAAAGGAATTCGGCGTGGTGACCGGCCGGCCGCGACGGTGTGGTTGGTTCGATGCCGTCCTGGTGCGCCAGACCGTGCGCACCAGCGGCATCCACGGACTCGCCTTGACTAAGCTCGATATTCTTGATGGTTTTGATGAAATTAAGGTTTGCGTCGGCTATCGGCTGGACGGTCGCGAGATCGACTATCTGCCCGCCAGCGAGCACGCGCAGGCACGGGTCGACCCGGTCTACGAGACCATCGCCGGCTGGCGACAAAAGACCGCGCACGCTCGCTCCTGGGCCGATCTGCCCGCTCAGGCGATCAAATACGTCCGGCGGCTGGAGGAATTGATTGGTTGTTCCGCCGCCGTGTTGTCGACGAGCCCGGAACGCGAAGACACGATCCTGATGCAGAACCCGTTCGAGACCTGATTGGAGATGAAAATCAACGGAGTCGAGCGTAAGCTCAACCAATGACCGACTATCATCCGCTCATCGCCCGCGCCGTAGAGGGCCTCGACAAGAGCACTGGGGAAGCTCGCCGGGCGCTCTACGAACGTGCCCGGACTGCGCTAGTGACGCAGTTGCGCGGTGTCGAGCCGGCACTGTCAGAGTCGGAGATCACCAAGGAACGGCTCGCCCTGGAAGAGGCGATCCGCAAGGTCGAGGCCGAAGCCGCCCGTAAATCGCGAACGGAGCCGCGGGTGGAACAGCGGGCGGAGCCGCCCAAAGCGCGTTCGGTCCTGGCGCAGGCGCTGCCAGCCGCGCGCGAAGCCGGCACGCCGGCGCCGGTCCCTGGCGCAGGCGGACCACGGCGCACCGATTCTGCCCGGGCCAAGCAGAACGTCGATCAACCGGGACAGGCCGAAGGTGCGCGTCGTTCCGGGCCGAGCGCGCGCGAGCGACTGTTGAGCGGGCGGACGGCCGCACACGTCCAAGAGCGGGCGCGGGCGCAGTCGCTGAAGCAGGAACGGATCAAGGACTTTCGCGACGCCGTCGGCGAGGTCCACGATCTGGGCGCCGCGACGGCCAAGGCGGTGCAATCGGCGCGCGAGCTGCGGGAGTCGTATACGCCACGGGCGCCGCAGGATGCGACGTCGGTCGAAGAGCCGGACGTTGCCCCTTCGCGCGGCCGCTTGGGGCCGCCGCTCGACGCTGAGGAGGTCGACGCCGCCGCTTACGGGCCGCAGCATTGGCGCGGTCTGGAGGCACCCGAAGAGGTCGAAGATGAGCAGCCGGCGGCGCCGTCTTCAGTGCGGCCGCTTCCGCCACCCGCCGAGGAGGAGTTCCACGAAAAGCGTCCTCCTCGCTCCTACCGCGGCCTGGTCACCGGGATGCTGGTGCTGCTCATGGTCGCCGGCGTGGCGGCGGCGACATGGTGGCAGTGGCCGCGGATCATCGAGCTCACGCAGCTGCTCCCGCAGATCGGAGCGAAACAGCAGAGCCAACCCGCGCGCGAAACCCCCGCGGCACAGCCCAAATTCTCCGGACGCGTTCCTCAGGAACAAGCGCCCGCCCCGGCGCCCAGCACCACTGCGCCGGCCGTGCAGCCGCCGCCCGCGGTCGCGCAGCGCGTGGTGCTTTACGAGGAGGACACGAACGATCCGCAAGGCAAGCGCTTCGTCGGGTCCGCCGTCTGGCGAACGGAAACCGTCTCGCCCGGTGCCGGACTGGCGCCCGAGCTTGCGGTGCGCGCGGACATCGAGATCCCCGAGCGAAAGATCTCGGTCACCTGGTCGCTGCGCCGCAACAGCGATAAGGCTTTGCCGGCAAGCCACACGATCGAGATCATGTTCACGCTCCCAGCCGATTTCCCGGGCGGCGGCATTGCCAACGTGCCGGGGATCTTGATGAAACAGGCCGAGCAGGCGCGCGGCACCCCGCTCGCCGGCCTCGCCGTCAAGGTGACCAACGGCTTCTTCCTCATTGGCCTCTCCGCGACCGAGGCCGACGTGCAGCGCAACATTCAGCTGCTGAAGGAGCGATCCTGGTTTGATATTCCGGTGGTCTACACCAATGGCGGCCGTGCCATCCTGGCCATGGAAAAAGGTCCCCCCGGCGACCACGCCTTCACCGAAGCTTTTGCGGCTTGGGAGAAGAAGTGATCGCGTTCTCCGGCTCGCCAACGCGGCCGACGTTTCTGGAGCGAACTTTTTGGAGACGCGTGCGAACGTGAATTCAGCCGACACCGCAATGCGCGAGGCGAGCGGGCACGCGTCGATTGCTTCGGCGCTGCGTACCCTCGAGACCGGAAGGGCCGGCTTGGCCGCGTTGGCGAACGCCATTGGCGATGGACTGGGAGCCGGTTTTGTCGCGGCCGTCGATACGATTCGCCAATCGCGCGGCCGCGTCATCGTCACCGGGATGGGCAAGTCGGGCCACGTCGCCCGCAAGATTGCCGCGACGCTTGCTTCGACCGGCACACCGGCGTTTTTCGTCCACGCCGCCGATGCGAGTCATGGCGACCTCGGCATGATCAGGTCGGACGACGTCATGTTGGCGTTGTCGTGGTCCGGTGAGACCGAGGAGCTCAAGGACCTGATCACCTACTCACGCCGGTTTCGCATCCCGCTGATCGCGATTACGGTCAACGCTGCGAGTACGCTCGGCCGGGCCGCGGACATCGTTCTGGCGGTACCGCAAATCCGGGAAGCATGTCCGCACAATCTCGCGCCGACCACGTCTTCGCTGATGCAGCTCGCGCTCGGCGATGCACTGGCTATCGCGCTGCTGGAGAGCAGAGGCTTCACCGCCGTGGATTTCGGCGTATTTCATCCACGCGGCCGGCTCGGCGCTGCCCTGAAGTTCGTGCGCGATGTCATGCACCCCGGCGCGGCGGTGCCGTTGATCGCGCGGGGTGCGTCGATGGCGGAGGCGATCGTCGAGATGTCCGCCAAGGGCTTCGGTTGCGTGGCCGTCACCGACGATGATGGTCGGCTTGTCGGCGTCATCACCGACGGTGATCTGCGCCGCCACATGCGCGTCGATCTGCTGCAGGCGCCCGTCGAGCAGATCATGACCACGGCACCGAAGACCATCAGGCCGGATCAGCTGGCAAGCGAAGCCCTCCAGCTGCTCAATTCGTCGAAGATCACCGCTCTGATCATAGTCGATGCGGATCGGCCGGTTGGCATCGTGCATTTGCACGATTTGTTGCGCGCTGGCGTGGCCTGATCGGCGCGGCCGCAACAGCGGCGCTCAATACAAGCCGCCCCGCACGTCCTCCTCATTCGGCGGACGATTGACGGAAGATGCCGCCGGCGCGGCCGGCTTTCCGGCTGCCGGGCCCGACGCCGCGGCATCGGGGGCCGGCTGCTTGTGCGCGATGAATTCCTCATAGCCCGGTGCGCCTGGCCGCGGCGGAACGTCATCGGGCATGCCGCCCGCCCAATGCGGCCAGTGATCGGCAACATATCCGGAAAATTGACTGCAGGACGCGAGAAACAAGCCGACAAAGAACACGGCCGCTAGCACGAAACAACGATCGACCGCGCCGGCCGCTGGCGCGCCGCGTGCCGCTCGGGAACCGGATGGAGCTTGCCGGCGCCTAGTCATGGCTTCCGATCGCGTGACGGCGTTCCGACCAGCCGACGGCCGCCAAATGCCGAGCCTTCGTGGCGGGACTGTGTCGGCCCGGGGTCCGAGGGCCATATGGGTGCTCGACCGCCGGACCAGAATTGCCCTCGCGACAACAGGTTTCGGTGACCGACATCGAGAATTTGCCCGAAGCGGCGATCAATTGCTTCACGGCGGGTTTCAGCCTAGTCGTTGATCGAGCGGACGAACAAGGATTGGCGGATTGAGCTTACGGCGCCGGCAAGACGCGGGCCCGGTGTTGCGCGGCGCCGCTTATGCGGCGCTTCTCTTGGTGCTCGCGTTGGCGCCGGGATGCAGCGATATCGCGCTGCCGAAGGAGGACGCGCCGGCGGACGCCCCGGAGAGCCGGCGGATTGCCGGCCATCTCAAAAGCATATTCAAGGACCGCGCCGCGTACGATGGCTTCGAAATATCGGGCGCCCGTTGGGTGCACGGGGTCAAGGGCTGGAGCTGGCTCACCTGCGTTCGCTTCAAGGACCATGACCGGATGCGCGCCTATGCCGTGTTCAGCAAAGACAATGCGATCGTCGACGGTCGATATGCCGTCCAGACCGATGCTTGCGATGTGCAGGCCTATTCGCCGTTCGACCTGATGAGCGGGTCGATCGGGCCGGCGGGCACTGGTATGCACGATCCGCTGTATTAGGTATGTCGCATGATCCTCCCCCGCGCGCGCGGCGACACTGCCGGAGCTTCACCGGATGTGACGCTTGTCCTCTCGATGACCGTCGCATCGGCCTGGGCAGATGAATGAACCGGGTCTTGGTGACAGGCGCCTCCGGTTTTATCGGGCGCGCCGTGATAGCCGGGTTTGCGCAGCGCGGATATTCGCTCCGCGCCGCAGTGCGGCGCGTCCCGAACCCGCCGTTTGCCCACTCCGTGGAGGTGATGCAGCACCCGGACCTGGGGGACGTGTTCGATTGGCTCCCGCTGCTCGACGGAGTCGACCGCGTCGTTCATCTCGCCGGCATCGCCCATGCCGGGGGCCGCATTCCCGCCGAGCGCTACGACCGCGTCAACCATCAGGCGACGGCGCGGCTCGCGGCAGCTGCGGCACGCGCCGGAGTCCGGCATTTCGTTTTTATCTCGTCGATCCGGGCGCAGACCGGACCGGCCGCCGATCACGCGCTCACCGAGCGCGATCCGCCGAAGCCTACCGACGCTTACGGTCGTTCGAAGCTTGCCGCGGAGAACGCCGTGCGCGCGTCCGGGGTTCCGTTCACGATCTTGCGGCCGGTCGTGCTCTACGGGCAGGGCGTGAGGGGAAATTTTGCTCTGCTGCTGACCGCCGCGCGCGCGCTGTTGCCGCTTCCCGTGAAGGACTTCATCGGCCGGCGCTCGCTGCTCGGCGTCGATAACTTCGTCTCCGCGCTGGACTTCGTACTTGCTACGCCCGCCGCCACACTCGGTGAAACCTACATCGTCGCCGATCCGGGCATCCCGCCGCGTCTGGCGGACTTGATTGTGATGCTGCGCAAGGCGCAGGGGCGGCCGCCGTTGGTCCTGCCGCTCCCGGTGCACTATGTGGAAATACCGCTGCGTTTGATACGACGCGGCGATCTGTGGGAGCGATTTGGCGGCAATCTGCGGGTCGACCCTGGAAAGCTGATCGCCGCCGGCTGGCAACCAACACACGACACCCCCGAGGGCCTTGTCGCTTTGATAAAAAACAGGCCGCGGACACCAGCACCCGCCGCGCGCGGGAGGCGTTAGAGCAGCGAGCGCCCGATGCGAAAGCATGATCGTGAGAAGCGGCTGGCGTTTCCGAAGAGATCACGCTCCAACAGGGCAATCCAGACCATGATCCGCTTCCGCCCGATCGGATCATGGTCCGGGCGCTGAGCGACGTTACGCAGCCCATTGTACTGCCAGCGCCCGATCGACGGCGGACGTCACTTGCGCCACGGAAAGCTGGTCGAGGCATCGGCTGTGGCTGTCGAGCCGGCGGTCGCAGCCCTCCTGCTGGCACGGCAGGCAGGGCAACGGATTTTGCACGAGCCACACGTTGCCGCGCTGTTGGATCGTTCCGGCCGCCGCCCACGGCCGATCGAGGCCGCCGACTGGCCAAGGGCCCCAAATGCGCGGGTCGGTCGGCCCAAAGAGTGACACCGTCGGCGTTCCGGTGGCGGCAGCAAGATGCGTAACCGCGGTGTCCGGCCCAATGTAGACGCGGGCGCCGCGAATGAGTGCGGAAAGCTCCGACCAGTCGAGTTTGCCGTCGAGCCGTTCCACTTCGCATCCTCGCCAGATCTCGTCGAGATGGGCTCGATCGGCCGCGGCGCCGGTCGTGGCGATCGTGAGGCCACGTTTGCGCAGCGCCGCCGCCAGCGACCGCCAACCTTCTGCCCGCCAGCGCTTGTAGGTGAAGAAGGGCACCGCATGGACGACCGCGTAGGGGCGGCGGTGCGCGAATGCGGTGCGGGGCTCGGCATCGGGGCAGACCACCTCGGTCAGCGCCGGGATGCCGAGGACATCCGCAACGCCGAGCACGTCGAGAACGCGATGGCGCTCCCGGTCCGCCGGATACGAGCGCGTTAGGGCGAGGCGTTTGACCGCGGCAGCGATGCCGCGAGGTTCCACTGGAGCCGCGCATTGGCGGCCGGCGATCCAGGCCAAGGCAATCGGCCGGTCGCCGGTCTGGGCGGACAGCGCAAGATCGTAGCGCCGCCACAGCCGCCACAGCAATGCGAGCTGTTCGTCCACGCGCGGCCGTTGCGGCATGGCGATGACCCCGGCCAGATCGGGGTTTCTCGCCAGAATTCCTTCCGTTCCGGCGAACACCAGTGCCTCGATCGAAGAGGTCGGGAACGCCCGCTTCACGCTCCGGATCAGCGGCGTTGCCAAGAGCACGTCGCCGAGCCGGCGCAATACGACGACGAGCACGCGCGGATTGCGCGGCAGTCGAACAGGGGTCATGGCTGCGCCATCGATCCGGCGTGTGCGGCGGATCGCCCGTCGTCGGTGAGCAGAGACAAACCGCGCCTCGCCCGCACACGGCGGGCGCGGATCGCCTCTTCGAGCATCGTTCGATTGGCCGCATAGCGTGAGCGATCGCTTTGCGTGTGCCACAGGTGCAGCACGCCGGTCGCGAACCGGCCGTCCTTGCGCCGGACGCCGGCGTGAAGCAGACGCACGACCAAGTCGGAATCTTCGAGGCCCCAGCCCGTATAGCTGCCGTCGAAACCGTCGATGCGGTCGAGATCGCCTCGCGCGACCGCCAGATTGCATGTTTTGGCGCCCTTCCATCCGTGTCGCGGAAGCTTGCGCAGCGGTCCGAGCGGCAGCCGGATTGCCGGCAGCAGCCGATTGACGCCCCCGCGCAGGCGCTGGCGCAACAACGCCGCGAATTTCCAGGTTTCCACCGGCAGACCTTCGGCGAGCACGGCTTCGGTGAATCTGCGCGCGAACAGGATGCGATTGCCCGCAACGAACCATCCGGGTTCCGCAAGCGCGCGGTGGGTCGCGACGAAGTCGACGCGCGGCAGGCAGTCGCCGTCCAGAAAGATGCAATATTTTCCTGTGCTCGCGCGGATGCCGCGGTTGCGAATCTCGCCGCCGCGAAAGCCGTCATGCTCGTGGTGGACGTGCTTGATCGGCACGCTCGAGCGTGACGACCAGGCCTGGACGGTGTGCGCGGTTTCGGGCCGCGACCCATCCTCGGCGACGATGATCTCGAAATTCCGATCGGATTGGCGGGACAGCGCACGCAAGACCGCATCGAGCGCGTCCTCGCGGTCGTAGGTCGTCACGATTACCGATATCAGGTCTGCGGCGAGCACGGAAAGTTACTCCCCGACCGCTTCCTTTGCCGGCTGGGCGCGCGCGACGATGGCCGTGGTGCTGTGACCGGGCACCAGATCGACCAGCATGACTTCACCGCCTGCGGCCTCGACCAGATCGCGGCCGACCACCTCCTCGCGCCTGTAGTCGGCCCCCTTGACCAGCACGGCGGGGCGCACGCGGCCGATGAGCTCGAGCGGAGTATCTTCCTCGAACACGACGACGAGGTCGACGGCTTCGAGTGCGGCGAGCACCTCGGCGCGACTCTCGGCAGGATTGATGGGCCGCGCCTTGCCTTTGAGCCGCCGCGCCGAGGCGTCGCTGTTGAGGCCGACCACCAGCCGGTCGCAGGCGGCGCGCGCCTCTGCGAGCAATCTGATGTGACCGCGGTGCAGCAGATCGAAGCAGCCGTTTGTGAAGCCGATGCGCAATTTGTGCCGACGCCACTCGGCGAGGCGCTGGTCGAGCGCCGACCAGTCGAACACGATCTTCTCCTCCGGCGCCAGCGAGGCCGCCGGCAACATGCGGCTGCGCAGTTCGGCGAGGGTGACCGTGGCGGTGCCGCGTTTGCCGACGACAACGGCGGCCGCAGCGTTGGCGGCGCGCATGGCGGATTCAAACGGTGCCTTCACCGCCAGCAGCACCGCCATCACGGCAGCGACGGTATCGCCGGCGCCGGAAACGTCCCGCACCTTGACCGGAAACGCCGGGATGTGGACCGGCGCGCAACCGTCGACGTGAAGCGTCATCCCTTGCTCGCTGCGGGTGACCAGCACCGCTTCGCTCTCGACGATGCGCGCAAGCTCGGCTGCGGCATCGGCGATTTCCGTTTCGGTCGTGACCGGCCGGTGCAGGGCGGCGCCGAGTTCCTGCCGATTGGGCGTAATCAAGGTCGCGCCGGCGTACACGCTGTAATCGTGGCCCTTCGGATCGACGATGACCGGCTTGCCGAGGCGCCGCGCTCCGCCGATGACGGCGCGGATGACGCGCTCGGTCAGCACGCCCTTGGCGTAATCGGAAAGCACCACCGCGCCAACCTTGGGCAGCGCCGCCTGCGCATAGGCGATCAGCGCTGATTGGCTTTCCGCACTGGCCGGCTCGGCCGTCTCCCAATCGGCCCGCATCAAGTGCGTCGAATGATGTTCGGAGACGAAACGAACCTTGCGCGTGGTCTGCCGCGTTGTTTCGATGACCAGATCGGGCACGATCGAGCGGCCGAATTTCCCGAGCGCATCGGTCAGCATCAGGCCGGCCTGGTCGTTGCCGATGAGGCCGACAAAGATGCAACGGGCGCCGAGCGCGGCGATGTTGCGCGCCACGTTGCCGGCACCGCCGACCTCGATGGCATTGTGGGTTACCGCCAGGACGGGAGTTGGCGCCTCGGGCGAAACGCGCGTCACGTCGCCATAGACGAAATCGTCGAGCATGACATCGCCGATGCAGAGAACGGTCTGCTTGGATACCAGCTTCAACGCTTCGTCGAGATCGAACATGCCTGTCACCTCGCGCTCGCGTAATCCCTTCAGCGATAGCGGTCGCTGCGGGCGAGGTAACAATTCACGTAGCGCTTCACGGCCTCCTCCAGAACGGTGAACTCGGCATTATAGCCGGCGCGGCGCAGATTTCCGATCTCGGCCTGCGTATAGTACTGATAGCTGTCGCGGATCGACGCCGGCATGTCGATATATTCGATCGCCGGTTCGCGGCCGAGGGCCGCGAACATCGCGGTCATCAGATCGCGAAAGCTGCGCGGCCGCCCGGTGCCGACATTGAAGATGCCCGACACCGCCGGCGCCTCGAGCAGCCAGCGGATGACGCCGACCGCATCATCCACGTACACGAAATCCCGCTTTTGCTCGCCATCGGCGATGCCCTCACGGTACGACTTGAACAAGCGGATCGGTTTGCCGGCCTTCGCCTCGTCGAAACGCTTGGCGATAAGGCTCATCATCTCACCTTTGTGATATTCGTTCGGGCCGAACACATTGAAGAATTTGAGTCCGGCCCACTGCGGCGGCAGCTTTTCCTTGCGAGCCACGCGCCCGATCAGGGCGAGGTCGAAGATATGCTTGCTCCAGCCGTAGAGGTTCATCGGCTTCAGACGCTTGAGCGCGTCCGGCGAGCAGTCGTCGGAAAAGCCCGCCCGTCCGTCTCCGTAGGTGGCGGCCGAAGAGGCGTAGATAAAGCGCGTGCGCGTCGATGCGCACCACTCCAACAAGCGCAGCGACAATCGGAAATTGGTCTCGACAACGAGGTCGCCGTCGCTCGCCGTGGTCGACGAAATCGCGCCTAAATGGATCACGGCGTCGAGCTTGCGGCCGTCGAGCCACCGCAAAAGTTCCGCCGGCGGTACAAAATCGACAAACTGCCTGGCGGCGAGGTTGCGCCATTTCTGGTCGCTGCCAAGCACATCGTTGACCGCAATCTCGCCGCGCCCCGCCTCGTTGAGGCTCGCGATGAGATTCGAGCCGATGAATCCGGCCCCGCCGGTGACCAATAGCATCGCGCCCCAGATACGCCTCGCAAGCTTGCCTTCGACCCGTTTGCCTCACTCTCATTCGCAGGGCAACTCTGGACAGCCGGGCGCCCAACACGCTAGCTGGAGTCGATACCTGCACGAAGAAGTGAATCTTGTTTCATGTCGAATAAATGAATCAACATAACAAGATCCATGGCCCGGTTGACCAGCACGCCGGCCTGGTCCCGAGCCCGATTCTCATCGTTCCCTACATCTGGATTGGGGATTTCGTCCGCTGCCATTCGGTCGTGCAGCTTCTGCGCGAGCGATTTCCGGATCGGCCGGTCGACATCCTGGCCACCACCCTTTGTGCCCCGCTGACCGATTACATGCCCGGGCTACGCCGAGCCATCGTGGCAGACCTGCCACGCAGTCGATTGGCGCTGCCGGAGCAAGCGAAGCTTGCGTCCCGGCTCCGACGGGAAGGGTATGGAACGGTGCTGATCATGCCGCGCACCTGGAAGGCGGCGCTCGCTCCATTTTTGGCAGGCGTCCCCGAGCGCATCGGCTTTTTTGGCGAGGCGCGCGTATTCCTTCTCAACGATCTGCGCTTCGGCGAACGCAGGCTGCCACGGATGGTGGAACGCTGCGCGACGCTGGCCTTCCCGGCGCATGCCAAGCTGCCGCCGGCGTTGCCGGCGCCGCGGCTCGACGTTCCGGCGGCCGAGGCTGCGGGCTGGCGTGCCAAACGTGGCTTGGCCGGTAATACTCGACCGGTCGTCGCGCTTGCACCGGGCGCCGTTGGGCCGTCGAAACGCTGGCCGGGCAGCGCTTACGCGGCGCTCGCTCGCAGGCTCATCGCCGATGGCTTCTCGGTATGGGTGGTGGGGGGGGCCCAGGAAAAGCGCCTCGCCGCCGAAATCGTCGGCGATACGACGGCGCGCGACCTCACCGGCGCCGATCTTCGCGAGGCCATTTTGGCGCTCGCATGCGCTTCGGTGGCGATTTCCAACGATTCCGGTCTCCTCCACGTCGCAGCCGCGCTGGGCACGCCGTCGATGGGGATTTTCGGCCCCACCAGCCCGTGGCATTGGGGACCGCTCAATCCCCTCGCCGCTACCATCGAGATGAAGGGCGCGCTTGCCTGCCGTCCGTGCCACCGGCCAGTATGCCGGCTGGGCCACCACCGCTGCATGCAAGAGATCACGCCGGACCAGGTCCTCGCGGCAACCCGCCGGGTGATCGCCTCTGCGACGCTGGCCGGCTCGATCCTGCCGCC
>Ga0187784_10002512_pt1 | contig 14698 bp, 11 predicted proteins | sample 1015_SJ02_MP15_2_FD_132964 | JGI IMG/M metagenome (GOLD analysis project Ga0187784, IMG submission 132964) | Tropical peat soil microbial communities from peatlands in Department of Meta, Colombia - 1015_SJ02_MP15_20_MG | ecosystem: Environmental > Terrestrial > Soil > Wetlands > Peat | place...
CGAGGCCGCCCAGCTCTATGATTTACTGGAAACTCACGTCATTCCCGAGTTCTACGCTCGCGACCACAACGGCATCCCGCGGGCCTGGGTTGCACGGGTACGCGAAAGCATGGCGAGTCTGACGCCGGTTTATTCCGCCAACCGCAGTGTGCGTGACTACCTGGAGCAGGCTTACTTGCCTGCGGCCGCCTCCTACCGCGTGAGGGCGCAGAACCGCGGCGCGATGGGCTCGGAGATCAGTGCCTGGCAGCGGGCGCTCGATCAAGGCTGGAGCGCCCTCTCCTTCGGACCGGTCACGGTCGACTCCCAGGGCGACCGGCACCACTTCACGGCACGCGTACACCTGGGCGCTCTCGCCTCGGCGGTGCGCGTGGAGCTCTACGCCGAGCCGTTGGGCGATGGGCGCCCCTTCCTTCAGGCAATGAGCCGGGACGGGGCAACGGGTGAACCAGGGATGGCGATTTTTGTCGCGAGCGTCCCGGCAACTCGTGCCGCCGGCGACTACACGCTACGCATCGTTCCGGCACACCCGGGCGTCCTCGCGCCATTGGAGGCCGCGCATATTCTCTGGCAGCGCTAGGCGCGCACGAGATCCGATCGGGCGCACTCCCGGTGATGGCGCCAACATCGGGAGAACCCCTTATTGAGGACTGCACGGCGCTCGAGCACAATAGCCGGCGGCTGGCGCGCGGATCCGAAAAGACCCGAGGGCAGTACCACGTGATCAAGTCAATCTTCGTCCCGACGAGCGGAAGTGCGAGCGATGATGCGGTATTTGCCACCGCGCTCGCTGTTGCGCGGCCTCTGGGAGCGCATCTCGACTTCTACCACGTTCGCCTCTCGGCGACCGATGCTGCCGTGCGCGCGCCACACGTCGATTTCTGCATGGGCGGCGCCTTGCCGGAGGCGCTCGACTTTTTGGAACAAAGGAACCGTGAGCTCGCCTCGAATGCCGCTGCGCACTTCAAGTCGTTTTGCGCCAAGCACTCCATCGAAATCCACGACGTGCCGAGACCCTCCGAAACGCTCTCCGCTTGCTGGCTCGAAGAAGGGGACCATGCCGAGCAACGGCTGCTGGCGCATGCTCGACATCGCGATCTGGTCGTGCTCAGCCGACCCTATCATGTCGACTACATGCCCAAGATGCTCATGGAGGACCTGCTCGTCGGTTGCGGCCGGCCGATCCTCATCGCTCCGGAGACTCCTCCGAAGACGGCCATGGGAACGATCGTCGTCGGCTGGAAGGAGACGCCGGAGGCAGCCCGAGCCTTGGGGGCCGCTCATCCTCTCTTGGCGAAGGCGAAGAAGGTGATCCTGCTCAGCATCGTCGATGTCGATGAGGAGGCGCGCGCCGCACAGACGCTCAAGCATCTCGCGAGCCAGCTCCGATGGGATGGCATTGCGGCCGAGCTTCTCGTCATCGCCAACCGCTCGAAGAGCCTCACTTTCGAGCTCGCAAAGGCGGCGGCCGAGCTGCACGCCGAGATGCTCGTGGTGGGCGGTTTCGGACATAGCCGGCTGCGCGAGTTGATCTTCGGCGGCGTCACCCAGTCGCTTCTCGAGCATGCCGACCTGCCGGTCTTCATGATGCGCTGAAGCTTTGACGGATCGACCGAGGGAACGAGTCGAGACGATTGCTGGGCAATGGCTCAAGCGGGCCGCAAAAGCTCGCGCCGCGCGAATTGATCGCGCGGCGATCTTGAGCCCCGCTCACCACTTGCGGTGAGCCGATGCCGGCAGCAAGCGCTACGTCAGCGAATCACTTCGCTGCCGAATCACTTCGCTGCGCCCTTGGCCGCGGCCTCCATTTCATGCGCCTTGACCATCGCCTTATTCGTCGCACTCGCGGCGCAATCGTCATCGTTCGGCGTCGAATTCGGATATTTGGCTCCGATTTCTTTGCAGGCGGCCATTGCCGCATCGCGGATTCGTTTTTCGAGCTCGATGGGACCGTAATGAGAGGCAAGATCCAGGTCGTCGACCTTGATGCCGTAGCTGAGCGATACATCGACGATCGGGGCGCCAGTCGCCCTGTTGTGAGAAACGGTCTTGGCCGCGAGGACTCGGGTCGCTTGCACGGTGAGCTCTTGGGGTGGCTGAGCAGCCGCCATGCTGCCCAGGCATACACAGCCGACAGCCGCTACTGCGAGCCCTGCGATTTTTGTTTTCATCGCACTACTCCTTATGGTTTATCGGTTACAGGCCTCGTCTCGTTGACGATGCTCGATCAAGGTCGCGCGTAACACCATGCGCAGTTAGCGTAGCCACCGACGGAAAGTACGTATGCGGCTCTGCGCCGAGGGCGCGATCTGCGACTCGAGTCATGAGGGCGCTGCGCGCGCAGCGACGTAGCTCGCAATGTCGTCGAGGCTGCGCAACTTCTCGTAGTCCGCTTCTGGAATCTCCACCCGGAACTTTTCGTGAAGGGAAATCAAGAAATTCAAGAAATCGACCGAATCGAGATCGACCTGATCGCGCAGGGCCGACTTCGGATCCAGCGTATCGCCGTCGATCTCGGGCGCAATTCGCTGCAACAGAGCGATGATGTCCGTTCGAAGTGCGTTGTCATCCACGGTATCAACCTCATAGCTTCTCAGGATGCTGGAGCTCCGCCCCGATCGCCGCGAGGAAGCGCGCCCCCGCATGCCCATCGCTCACGCGATGATCCGCGGAAAGCGTGAGCGTCACGGCCGGCATCGGCACGACTCGACCTTCGATGACCCAGGCGCGTTCCCGGACTTGGCCGAAGCCGACGAGAGCCACCTGCGGCGCATAAATGACGCCGTACACCGCCGTCACGCTCTGGTCGCCCAAGTTGGTGAGCGTGATGGTCGGATCCGCGAACTCGTCACGGCGGAGCTTGCCGGCGCGCGCGCGCGCGACGAGATCGGTCAGCGAGCGCATGATCTGCTCGAGCGACTTTTGCTCGGCCGAGTGGATGGCCGGGGCGATGAGGCCGCCCCCACGTAACGAAATGGCCATCCCGACGTGCACCGAGGCGCTCGGGCGATAAGCGTTCTCAACGTAGACGCCGTTCATGTCGGGGTGCCGCTGCGCGGCTCGCGCAAGCGCCCGGACATAGAGCGCCGCCATGAGGAGCCGATCGGTGATCGGCCTTTCCTGATTAGCGCGGCGCAGCCAGTCGCTGGCCGCGCCGAGCGGCACCTCGTCGGAGAGATAATAGTGCGGGACCTCACGCTTGGAGCGGCTCATCGCGGCGGCGATGGTGCGACGTATCTCGGCGCTGCGATCGCGCGCGGCTTCGCTACTGCGAGCCTCGGTGCCGAGCCTGTGTGCGGCCGCATCCTCGACGTCCTTCAGTGTCACGACCCCATTGGGCCCGCTCCCCACGACCGACTCGAGCGACACGCCGAGCTCGGCTGAGCGGCGTCGCGCCGCCGGTGACACTGGCCGCCGCGCGCTCGGTGCCGCAGGCGCCGCTGTCCCCTTGGGCTCGGCGGCGGCCGCAGCGGTTGGCGGTGCTGCGGCCGGCGCGGCACTAATCGGCGCCACGGGGGTCTCGGCCGGCAGAGGCGCCGCGGCGCGCGCGGCAGCCGCACCCTCCCCCGGCTCGAGAAGCCTCAGCATCGGCGTGCCCACCGCCACCGTCTGTCCGGGTTTCAACAGCAGGTCGAGTATCTCGCCCGACTGCCAACACTCGACATCGAGTGCCGCTTTGGTGGTGTCGATGACCGCCAGAATATCGCCCTTCTTGACCGCATCACCCGGCTTGACGCGCCATTCGAGGAGCGTACCTTGATCCATGTCGGCACCGAGCGAGGGAAGCTTGATCTCGATCATGCGGAGCCCCTACCGAGCATGCGCTTGGCGACCGCGATGATCGTGGACGGCTGCGGCAAGGCCGCCTCCTCGAGATGCTTTGCGTAGGGAATCGGCACTTCGGCGCTGCAGACACGCTGCGGCGGCGTGTCGAGATCGAAGAACGCCTGTTCCATGATGCGCGTCATGATCTCCGCCGCAAGGCTGCCGCTGCGCCACTCCTCCTCGACCACGAGCACCCGATGAGTGCGACGCACCGATTCGAGGAGGGTGGTCTCATCGAGCGGGCGAAGCACTCGCAGGTCGATCACCTCGGCGTCGATGCCGGCGCCCGCCAGCCCCTCGGCCGCCGCGAGCGTGGCCGTCAAGGAGCCGCCGAAGGTGATGAGCGTCAGGTCCCGGCCGGGCCTGCGAATGCGGCTATGGACGATATCCGCGCCGGCGCCCTCCTCGACCGTCGCCTCCACGTTGTAAAGCTGCGCGTGCTCGAAAATGATCACCGGATCCGGGTTCTCGAGAGCCGGCCAGAGCATTCCGCGCGCGTCCTCGACCGTCGCCGGCGCCAGGACTCTGAGCCCCGGCACGTGCGCGTACCAACCCTCGAGGCTGTGCGAGTGCTGGGCAGCGAGCTGTCGCCCGGCGCCGGTCGCCATGCGCACGACGAGCGGCACATGGAACTGTCCGCCCGACATGTGACGAAGCGCGGCCGCCGTATTCACGATCTGATCGAGCGCGAGCAAGCTGAAATTGACGGTCATGATCTCGACGATCGGCTTGAGCCCGCCGAGTGCGGCGCCGATCCCTGCACCCACGAAGCCGAGCTCGGACAGCGGGGTATCACGAATGCGCTCCGGCCCGAATTCCGCGAGCAGCCCCTTGCTCACCGCGTAGCTGCCGCCGTACATCCCCACGTCCTCGCCCATCAAGAATACCCGCGGATCGCGCAACAGCGCTTCGCGCAGCGCCTGGCGCATCCCCTCGCGATAGGTGAGCCGCTCGCTCATGCGCTCGCGGCCACCGGCGCGCACACATCCTGATAGAGAGTCTCCACCGGCTCGAAGGGCGAGGCCTCGGCAAAGGCGACCGCATCTTTCAGCTCCTCGCTCACCTCGGCGTCGAGCCGCTCGAAGTCCGCCTCGCTCATCAGGCCCTGCGATTTCAAGCGGCCGGTGAAGCTGTGCAGCGGGCCCCTCTTCTTCCACTCCTCGATCTCTTGCTTGTTGCGATACAAGTCCGGATCGAACATGGAGTGAGCGCGATAGCGAAAGGTACGGAATTCGAGAAAGAGAGGACCTCGCCCGGCACGCACCTCATCCGCGGCGGCCTTGGCCGCCTCGTGCACGGCCACGACGTCCATCCCGTCAATCTGCTGGGTCGCCATCCGATAGCTCGCGGCTTTTGTGCAAAGGTTCGTCTGCGACTCGTAGCGATCGAGCGCCGTGCCCATCGCATACAGATTGTTCTCGCAGCAAAACAGCACGGGCAGCTGCCAGAGCGCGGCCAAGTTCATCGTCTCGTGAAAGACCCCTTCGGCGACGGCGCCGTCACCAAAGAAGCAGCAAGTAACCTGCGGCCGGCCCAGGAGCTTGTCGGCGAGGGCGAGCCCTGCGGCGATCGGCAGGCTACCGCCGACGATGGCATTGCCGCCATAGAACCGGCTCTTCGCATCGAACAAGTGCATCGAGCCGCCGCGCCCGCGACAGCAGCCGGTCGACTTGCCGAACATCTCGGCCATGATCGTGCGCGCCGGTATGCCGCGCACGAGTGCGTGCCCGTGCTCGCGATAGGTGGCGACAATGGCATCCTCGGGCTTCAGTACCGTGATGGTGCCCACGGCGACCGCCTCCTCGCCGATGTAAAGGTGCAAGAAACCGCGAATCTTCATCTCGCCGTAGAGCTGTGCACAACTCTCCTCGAAGCGACGGATGCGAAGCATCTGCCGCACCAGCTCGAGCGCCTGTTCGCGCGTGTATGGCACGGGGCTCACGATCCGCCCTCGAGCATCGAGGTGTCCCCTTCGGGCAGACCGAGCTCACGCGCCTTGAGGAGCCGGCGCATGATCTTGCCGCTGCGGGTCCGCGGGAGCGTTGCGACAAAATCGATCTGCTTCGGCGCAATCGCAGCACCCAAGCGTTTGCGTGCGAGCGCGAGCAGCCGGTTGCGCAGCTCCTCGCCCGCGGTGAATCCCGTCTTGAGCGACACGAACGCCTTCACCATTTCGCCGGCCATCGGATCGGGTACGCCGATCACCCCTGCCTCGGCGACGGCCGGGTCCTCCATCAGCACACTCTCCACCTCGAAGGGACCGATGAGGTGGCCCGAGGATTTGATCACGTCGTCGGCGCGCCCGACGAACCAGTAATATCCGTCGGCATCCCGGCGCGCCAGGTCTCCGGACAAATACCAGCCACCCGCGAAGCACTTGCGATAGCGCTCCTCCTCGTGCAGATAGCCACGAAACATCGAGGGCCAACCCGGAGCAATCGCGAGCTCGCCTTCGACATCGGGGGTATCGATCACTTCGACGCGGTCGCGCTCGCGCCGCACGATCGCCGTGCGGAACCCGGGAAGCGGGCGGCCCATGGAACCAGGCTTGATGTCCTGGGATAGGCAATTGCCGATGACGATTCCACCGGTTTCTGTTTGCCACCAGTTGTCGTGAATCGGGAAACCGAGCGTCTCGAGGCCCCACCACACCGCCTCGGGATTCAAGGGCTCGCCGACGCTCGCGGTGAAGCGCAGCGCCGGACGCGGATGCCGCCGGGCGGGCTCGGCGCCCGCCTTCATCAACATGCGGATCGCGGTGGGCGCCGTGTACCAGACGGTCACCCTCTGCTCGCTCAGAATCCGATACCAGCGCTCCGCGTCGAAATCCGCTTCGTCGACGACGCTCGTGACCCCATGCAGGAGCGGCGCCAAAATGCCATAGGAGGTGCCCGTGACCCAACCGGGGTCCGCCGTGCACCAGAAGATGTCCTCGGAGTGAAGATCGAGGGCGTATTTGCCGGTCATGTAATGCATCAGCGCGGCAGCGTGCACATGCAGCGCGCCCTTCGGCCGCCCCGTGGTGCCGCTGGTGAAGTGCAAGAGCGCCGGATCCTCGGGAGCCGTTGCCGCAGCCGCTCCCTCGGCGCTGGCTCGCGACATCAGCGCTCGATAATCGAGGGTGCCCGGCGGAGCGACGCCTTCGCCCTCGGTCAGCACGAGGATGTGCTTGAGTGAGGGCACTTGGGAAACGATCCCTTGAGCTCGCCGCCGAAACAGCGAATCGGTCGTCACTAGGACACGCGCATCACCCAGCGTCAACCGCGTGCGCAGCGGCTCGGGACCGAAGGCCGAGAACAGCGGCGAGACCACGGCCCCATAGCGCAGTGCGCCGAGCGCCGCGACGTAAAGCTCGGGCGTGCGTCCGAGCAGCAAGAACACCCGCTCGCCTCGCCCGACGCCCAGGGTTTGGAGGACGTCGGCAAACTTGGCCGCTTGTGTCGCGAGATTGCCATAGGTGATCTCGGTGACATGACCCTCCCGGCCGATGGCGCGCAGCGCCGTACGATTCGCTCGCGGCGTGCGCGCCCATCGGTCCACCGCGAGCCACGCCATGTTGAGCGCCGTTCCCGGCCCACGTCCGAGCTCGCCGGCAATGGCTTCCCAGGAAAACTCCCCGACCGTTCGCTCGTAGTCCTTGAGGTGCGGCTCGACTGCCCACTTGCCGACTTCCTTTCGAATGACTGCCGGTCGCTCAGCCATGACTCACCGCCACATGTCGCGCATCTTGCGAATCATCGTACAGCCTCCCGTGGCCGGCACTGCGGGATTGCCGCAGCTTCCTATGGAATGACGCGGAGTTTGGCCCATGGGATAATTTTCAAATGATCGGTCCCGTCAGCGATTCTTGCTCCTCAGAGCCTCAGCCGGAGGAGAGCGCAGGCTCGGTGGTGAGGGGAGTCTTGCTGAGCCTGCGACCCTATCAGTGGTTGAAAAATGCGCTCGTCTTCGTGCCTCTCGCCGCGGCGCATCGGCTGGGCGAGGTGACGCTGCTCGCGAACGCTACCCGCGCCTTCTTCGCCTTCGGCCTATGCGCCTCGAGCATTTACCTGATCAACGATGTTTGGGATGCGCCGGCGGATCGGCTGCACCCGCACAAGCAATCTCGTCCCATCGCCTCCGGCACGGTTCCCCGGTCCTTGGCCCTTGCGCTCGTGGCGCCGCTCCTTGCAGGCGCTGCCCTCCTCGTCCGGCCGCTCGGCATGCACGCCGCAGCGACCCTCCTTCTTTATCTCGCCTTGATGAGCGGGTACACCTTGCGGCTCAAGAACGTGGTTCTTCTCGATTCGCTGATCCTGGCGAGCGGCTACGCGTTGCGAGTCATCGAGGGCGGTTTCGCGGTCCATATCCGCCCATCGCCGCACCTCTTGGCCTTCTGCGTGTTCCTCTTTTTCAGTCTCGCTCTAGTGAAGCGCTACGCCGAGCTTGCTCTCTTGAGGCTTCGTGACGGAGAGCTGACCCATGCCCGCGGATACCGGCTGCAGGACCACGGGTTCATCGTGGCGCTCGGTACCACCTGCGGCGCTCTGTCCGCCCTCGTGCTCGCCATGTACATGACCAGCCAGACCGTTACCCTGTTTTACAGACGCGCCGAATTCATCTGGCTCACCTGCATACTCTTGCTCTACTGGATCAGCCACATGTGGCTGACGGCGCACCGCGGCGGCATGACCGACGACCCACTCGTGTTTGCCCTCAAGAACCGCACCAGTGTCATTCTCATCGCACTCATGGGAGCGACTGCCTGGCTCGCAGTCTGACCTCGCCTCAGCAAATGCGCGGCAGAGGGTCGTCCTCGAGCTCATCGAGCGTGCGCTGCCCGCCGAATGCGGTCTCGAGGATCACCTGCGGCGAACCGATACTCAGCTCTCCGATCATGGCCGCCTGCGGTGCCACCGTGCGCAGCAAATCGAGGGCGGTATCGGCGGACTCGGGAGCCACCACCGACACCACCCGGCCTTCGCAGGCGAGAAACAGCGGATCGAAGCCGAGAAGCTCGCATACCGATTGCACCGCATCGTTGACGGGAATGCTACGTTCGTCGAGGCGCACGGCCAAGCCCGTGGCGCGCGCAAGCTCGTGCGCCACGGTAGCGAGGCCGCCGCGCGTCGGATCACGCATGAAGCGCAAACCCGGCGCCCGCATCAGGGCCTGTGCCTGCGGCAGCACGCTCGCCGCGTCGGACTCGAGATCGCCGCGCAGTCCAAACTCCTGCCGCGCGAGCATGACCGCCGCGCCATGATCTCCGATCGGGCCGCTCACGAGGATCCGATCACCGGCCCGAGCCCGCTCGGCACCCAAGGCGAGACTCGGAGGTCGAAAGCCGATACCGGTCGCAGAAAGATAGATCCCGTCGCACTCGCCGCGCCCGACGACCTTCGTGTCTCCCGCCACGACCGCCACGCCGCAATCGCGCGCAGCATCGGCCAGGCTCTTGATCACACGGCGCAGCAGCGCGAGCTCTAGACCCTCCTCGAGAAACGCGCTGAGCGTCATGAACCGCGGCGTCGCACCGCTTACCGCAAGATCGTTCACCGTGCCATGCACGGTGAGCGAGCCGATGTTTCCGCCGGGAAATTCCAGGGGTTGTACGGTGAAGCCATCGGTCGTGACGACGAGCTCGGCATCGGAGGGGACGGGCAAACCGACTGCATCGACACCGGTGTCAAGATGCGGATTCTTGAGCGACGCCGCGAACAGCTCATCGATGAGATCGCGCATCAGGCGCCCGCCGTTGCCGTGTGCCAGGCTGATGTGAGTGTCCCGAAGCGTACGTGTAGGTGGCATGCTCGATATCGCTCGTCTCGTTGCGCTCGCTCAGGAGGCTCCCCGCACAGCCGCCGCTTCCACCAGCTGGCCAAAGCTGATGGCGGCATCGTTGACGGGTAGCCGCTCGGGAATCACGACCTCGAAGCCCGCGTGCGTCAGGAGCCTTTGCACCTCTTCGGTCAGGACAAGGTTCTGGAACACGCCTCCCGCGAGCCCGACGCGCTCGACGCCGCTCTCCTCGCGAACCGCAGTGGCCTGATCGCACAGGGCTTGCGCAAGGCTCGCGTGAAAGAGCGCGGCGCGCGCAGCGCTCGTGCGAGCGCCATCGAGCATCGCGCGGATGAGCGGCGCCCAGTCGGAGCGCCAGATTCCGGCGGGATCGCGTGCGAGCGGCAGCCTCATGGCGGCGCCTCCGTCATCGCAGAGCGCCTCGAGGCACATCGGCGCCTCACCTTCGTAGCTGGTTTTGAGCCGCACTCCGACGAAGGCGGCCGCTGCATCGAACAAGCGACCGACAGCAGTGGTGACGGGCGCATTCAATCCGGCGTCGAAGGCTCGACGCAGCAGGGGCGTGTCGAACTCGGCCCCATCGGGCCAGCGCTCGCCCGATTCCCAGCAGAGCGCGAGGGCGATGCGCCAGCCCTCGCGCGCCGTGCGCTCGCCACCCGGTAGGCGAAAGGGCCGGAAGCTCGCCACCCGCGTCCACGAGCCCGGTCGCCCGAGTAGCGCTTCTCCGCCCCAGAGCGTGCCGTCAGCGCCGGCTCCCACCCCGTCCCATGTGAAGCAAAGGAGCGGGGCTTCGCTCGGGAACTCCCCTGCGACCGCCGCTGCATGCGCATGGTGGTGCCAGACGGCATGGGTGGGCAATCGAGTGCTGCGTGCCCAGCGTGTGCTCGGAAAACCGCTGTGCGCATCGTGCGCGATGCGCGCGGCGCGCACGCCGTAGAGCTGCTGCAGGTCATGCACAACCTGGGAGAAGATGAGCTGCGCGCGCGGGCTCTCGAGCTCGCCGATATGCGGGGACACCACGGCTCGATGACCCCAGGCGAGTGCGACGGTATTTTTCAAATACGCACCGACGGCGAGTGTCGGCACGCTCACCGGCGTGGGCAAGTCGAGCTCGAGCGGCGCCGTGCCTCGACCTAAGCGCACGGGCCGCAGCACTCCGGCGCTGATCCGCACCACCGGATCGTCTGCGGGACGGAGGATGGGACGGTCGTGGTGCAGGAAGCCCTCGGCGACGTGCGCCAGCCGCCGCTCGGCTTCCTCAGGCTCTGTGAGCACCGGCTCGCCGCTCAAGTTTCCGGAAGTCGCCACCAGCGCGCCGCCGAAGTCTTCGAGCAGCAGGTGATGCAGCGGACTGTAGGGCAGCATGAGCCCGAGCTCCTGAAGATCCGGCGCGATCGAGGCCGCGAGTGCGCCGCCGGCCGGCCGCCGCACGAGCACGATGGGTCGGGTCACCTCACGCAGCGCCGCCCCCTCCTTCGCCGTCAGCGGCGTGAGTGCTCGGGCGTAGCCAAGCCCGTCATGGCCGCCCCAGGGCACCATGACCGCAAGCGGTTTCGCGGGCCTCCCTTTGCGCGCGCGCAGCCGCAAGACCGCCGCTTCATCCGCAGCATCGCAGCAAAGGTGATAGCCCCCGATGCCGCGCACGGCAATGATCCGGCCGGCGCGCAGGGCGGCGACCGTGGCGGCGAGAGCCTGTGCATTCCCCGCAATCGCGCTTCCCGCGGCCCGCCAGCGCAGCATCGGACCGCAGACGTCGCAGGCGAGCGGCTCGGCATGGAAGCGCCGATCGAGCGGATCGGCATACTCGGCGGCGCACTGCGGGCACAGCGCAAATCGATCCATGCTCGTATTGGCCCGATCGTAGGGGAGCGAGCGGATCAGCGTGTAGCGCGGACCGCACTGCGTGCAGTTGATGAACGGGTAGCGGAAGCGGCGCGCGCGCGGATCCGCGACCTCCGCCAGGCAGTCCTCGCACGCGAAGAGGTCCGGCGGCAAGTGCACGTGGGGCTGAGCGCCGGCGGCGCTCGCGCGCACGGAGAACTCCTCGAACCACTCCCGCGCCACCCGCCGCGCACCGAGAAGACGCGGGCGAGCAGCCGGCGGGGCGCGAGAGAGAAGCGCCTCGCCGAAAGCGCGCAGCGACTCTTCCGAACCCTCGGCATGCACTTCCACTTCGCCGCCGCTGTTGCGCACCCAACCGCTGAGTGCGTGCTCGTGCGCGAGTCGATAGACGAAGGGGCGAAAGCCGACGCCCTGCACACGTCCGGCGATCCGCCAGCGGCGTGCCGTAGCCGTGTCGCTAGAGGCCACCTGCAAGAGGCCGACGCTCATGGTTCGGCAACCCTGTGCCGGAAGCCCAAGCGCCGATGCGCCGCCAGATGCAGGGGTGTCCAGGCATGTGGAGATCGGTAGACGAAGCGGTGTCGGGCGATGTGATAGCTGGGATCGAAGCCGTAGAAATTCATGCGCATGTGCTCGAGCTCGTCGGCGCGATAGTCCGCGAGGCTGCGAACGCTCTCATCGCGCGCCCGTGCTGCGCATTTCTCGGCAAGCTGGGAAGCGAAGCGCGACGGATCGGCGAGATCCTTGGCGCGCGCCTCGACCAAGGCGCGGAACGCTCCGCCATCGGGCCCCGCCTGCTCGTCGATCAAACCGAGCGCGCGGGCTTCGCTCGCCCCGAGCGGGAGGCGCCGGGCCATGAGCGCGCGTGCCTGCTCGGCTCCGACCCGCCTTGGGAGCAGGTAAGTCCAGTACTCGGACCCGTAGAGATTACCCATATTGCGGTAATGCGGGTTGAGGACGATTCCGCTGCGCGCGAGCACGCGATCCGCAGCGAGCGCCAGGAAGACTCCACCGGCCGCAGCGTTCCCTCGAAGCGCCGCGATGGTCAGATGCGTGTCGGTGGTCAGAATCTCGCGCGCGAGGTCATCGATCGCGTTGATGTTCGCCCACGATTCGTCGGCAGCGCTATCGGCCGCTTCGATGCAGTGCAGGTGCATGCCGTTGCACCAAAAATCGGCGCCGCCCATGAGCACGATGACGCGAGTCGGGCGGCGGCACGCCTGGGCATAGCTCTCGCGCAGGCGCTCGCATTGCGCGGTGCTCAGCGCACCATTGTAGAAATCGAAACAGAGGTAGCCGATCGCCTCGCGCTCCTCGTAGTGGATCTCGAGATCACGGTGAACGCCGCTCTCATCGGGAGCGAAGGCACTCTCCGGCAGGGACTGCGCCAAGGCACCGAGAACCTGAGCCGCGGGGCGCTTCAGTCCCCGGTGCGGACCCTCCGTCGGCTGCAGCTGCCCGATCCAGATGGCCCCGTCACGCGTTGCGCGGCAGATCGCATCACCTCGCCGCGCGATGAGCGTACCGGGAGGGCCTGCGAGGCTGCGTTCCTCTCGGGCATCGAAGAGTCTGAACCGGCGATCGAACAGCTGGTCCTCGACCCCGGGTACGCCGTCGGCGCTGTAAATCTTGCGCAGCGCCCGCTCCGTGTCGTCGCGGGTCCAGTCGATGCAGCGCTGCGACGGCCGCAGGGGTGGTTGCCAGCCCTGGCCGGCCGCCTCATTCACCTCGGCGAGCGGCGCCTGACCGGAGTCGATGCGCGCCACAGCCGAGCGCACGGCAACGACCGCACACTCGGTGACCTCGTTTCGATACAAGCTACTCTTGCTCGCCAGGCGCATCGCGAAGGATGCACTCGCCCACACGGGCCCCGCATCCCAGGTCTCGTTCGCCTGCAGAACCGTCACGCCCCAGGTTCGAGCGCCCTTGAGGATCGCCCAGTCGAGGGCACAAGGCCCGCGATCTCCGGGCGGTCCCGGATGCACGATGAGGCAGGGATGCCGCTCCCACACCTCAGAGGGAATGGCGCGCTTCAAAAAGGGCGCAACGATGAGATCGGGCTCAACGAGCGCGACCGCTTCCCCGGTCACCCGATCGTGAATGTCCAGCTCGACCGAGAGCTCGTGGCCGTCGCGGCTCAGCTCGACGTAGAGCCGCTGCGACAGACTGTTGAAGCTATGCGTGAGCAGCAGGATGCGCATCAGCTCGCGATCCGCTCGGCACCGCGTCGGTACTTGTAATAGGCCGCACACGCCCCCTCGGCGGACACCATGCATGAGCCGATGGGATTGTGCGGAGTGCATGCGGTCGCGAACAGCGTGCAGTCGGTCGGCTTCTTCACGCCGCGGATGATCGCCGGGCACTGACAGGCCTTGTTTTCCGCGATCGGCTCGACCTTGAGGGCGAAGCGCCGTTCTGCATCGAATTGCGCGTAGGCCGACTTGAGACGAAGTCCGCTGTAAGGCAGCTCACCGAGGCCGCGCCACTCGAAGCTCGGACGCAGCTCGAACACCTCCGCGACCAGGGCCTGCGCCTTGAGATTGCCCGCGCGTGTGACGCCGCGCGTGAATTCGTTCTCGACCGAGGCACGTCCCTCGTTCAGTTGCCGCACCAGCAGGCGGATTGCCTGCAGCACATCGAGGGGCTCGAAGCCGGCGATCACGACCGGTCGCTGATACTCCTCGGCAAAGTGCTCGTAGGGACGGCTTCCGATCACCGCACTCACGTGCGAGGGGCCGATGAAGCCGTCGACGCGTACGCTGCCCCATTCGCGCACCTCGGGCGAGTCGAGGATGCTCAAGATGGCCGCCGGCGTGAGAACGTGGTTGCAATAGACAGTGAAGTTACCGAGTCCGCGGCGGTTCGCCTCGAGCACGACGTGCGCGGTCGCAGGGGTCGTGGTCTCGAAGCCCACCGCGAAGAAGACCACCTCCCGCTGCGGATGCGCGGCCGCGATCTCGAGCGCCTCGAGCGCGGAGTACACCATGCGTACGTCGGCGCCCTGCGCGCGCGCCTTGAGGAGACTGCGCCGGCGCGCCGCCGGAACGCGAAGCATGTCGCCGTAGCTCACGAGCGTGACGCGCGGTTCCTGCGCCAGCTCAATGGCGGCATCGAGCCGGGAGATCGCGAGCACGCACACCGGACAGCCCGGACCGTGGACGAGACGGATATTCGCCGGAAGCAGATCCTCCACACCGTAGCGGAAGATGGCGTGCGTGTGGCCGCCGCAGAACTCCATCAAGTGATATTCGCG
>Ga0187784_10002513_pt1 | contig 14695 bp, 18 predicted proteins | sample 1015_SJ02_MP15_2_FD_132964 | JGI IMG/M metagenome (GOLD analysis project Ga0187784, IMG submission 132964) | Tropical peat soil microbial communities from peatlands in Department of Meta, Colombia - 1015_SJ02_MP15_20_MG | ecosystem: Environmental > Terrestrial > Soil > Wetlands > Peat | place...
ACAAAAAAATAGGGTTAGAGGGTAAAAAACTATGGCGGGGGCTATTCGTATCGGCGGTTGAGATGAAGCGGTTTTTTAGCTTCAGATTTCATGATTTTCTTAAATTTGGTCTTGTTCAAATCGTTTTTAGTTTTTGAAATGTCCGGTTCAAGTTCGTGAATTATAAAGTGAATTTCGCCGTCAGAAGACTGGGTTAACATAGCTCCTTTCGCTGCTAATCCCTCTAACGATGGTAATTGCGAGCTTGTAAGCATTTAAGTTTTTTAAACATTTTTTTTACTTTTCTTTGTTCTTAAAAATATTTGTTTCACATAAGGAAATACAGAAAGGGCTCTATGCGAATTTGAAAAAATTTCAAGACACCATTCTCAAACAGTAATCGCTTTATTAAGTGCACACCGCTCCGTCCTTAAATTAGAAAGTTTATTTTGAAAAGAACTTTAATTATTTTTTTTGCCGGCGCGGCTTCAAGCTCATTCCGCTTGAACCTCAACGAACTGAATTCCAATCAGTTCACTGTGCACCCGGATTTTCCTGCCTTCAGCTTCCAGATATACCTGTATGGCTTCCTTGATTCTTTTCATAACTTGGTCAAGGCTTTTGGCTTGAGTGTGGCATCCAGGTAACTCGGGAACAGAAGCGACGAAGTAGCCGTCTTCATCCGTCTCAACCACTACACCAAACTTCATTCAATCACCAGATAACATTGAGAATGAGTAAACAGTTACTAAAGATTTCTTAGACAAACAGGGAGGAACTGGGTGTGGCAATTGAAGCCATATATAACAGCGCTGCAGGCAGCAGCCGATTGTTCTCTTGAAAAACTGTTAAATAACTCTGAAAGCCATTAGGGTTTGAGCGAGTATGACGACCGAAGTAGAATTGAAGGAGATACGCAACCTTCTATTGGAATTAAACAAGAAAATCGAAGGCATGAATAAACTGTTAGAAAGGAGCTTAATCGGCTGTGAGGAGCCCCTGCCTGATGAAGTTGAAGCGACAAAAGAATACGAGAATGCAAAGAAAACTAGGAAGCTACAGTTGATTCCCTGGAAAGGCAGCTAAAGGGATAAGGCAGTGCCAAGTCGCTCAGTTTTCATTGAAAAGAAAGCACAAAAACAACTTTTGAAATTACCCAAAGAATTGCAAATAAGAGTAAGCAATGCAATAAATATCTTACAAGCTGAAGGGCTTTCATCGAGCCTTGACATTAAAAGGCTAAAAGGTTTGGGCTACCGATACAGAATCAGATTGAGTAACTATCGAATACTTTTTGAATTATCCAAAAACCACGTCGTAATAGTTTACGCCATTTTACCGCGTGAAACTGCTTACAGAAAAACGTAGTAACGGTTATCAAAGCTTTTTTAGTGCTCGTCCGTAGAGTTGGGAGTGGAAATTGAACCCATATATATAATAGGTCTGCGGCTGTGGCCTGAAATTGTTCTCTCATAGAACAGAAAATTATAAATGTTGGTCTGTAACAGAACAATCATGCAATCTTTGCCAAGCACTTTTGCACCAGAAATTATGAGCTGCTAAACTTCTAGACGTTTGGATTAATTAAAATATTTAAGTCACTAACCCACATAGCATAACTATAGGAATCTAAATGCCAAAGAAAGAAAAACCCTTAACCAAGAAAGAACGTGACGAGAAAAGAAAGGCTAAAAAAGCTAAGCAAAGCAAAACTCAGACTTCATAGACGAAAGAAGCCTTTCCAAACTCTTTTTCTTCTTTGAACGTTCAATGTTATTGTTCCTTACGTTTTTTGTTCGACGATTTTAACGTTTCTCGCCCTTTAACGGCAACCTGCATTTAGGCTTTCAGAAAAGAGCTGGGGATGGGAATTGAACCCACATACAACAGCCCCTGCAGGCTGTCGCGTGTTTGATGTAAGTGCTTTAAGAGGATCAGTCTCTTGCCTCTTTCATTCTTTTGTAAAAGTTCGTCATATCTTCTTCTAAGTCTTCTCTGTCGTATTGGGCGACCGTTTTGTTTTGTTTCAGGTACTCCATCATTTCCCTAACAGACACGTCAGCATCCACGGCTGCCCTCTCCAAAGTTATTGACCCATCGGCATAACGTTTCGCCGCGTACTCCTTTTTCCAGTCCCCTACAGCCTTATCAAGAAGTTTCCTAAGCACTGTTGAACGGTCTGTCTGCTCAACATCCTCTATCTTCTTTATGTCCGATACCAAGGTTTCGGGTAGCCTTGCTGCAACCATTTCTTCCTTCTTCATTTATTCACCTTCTTAGCTTTACTCAATATCTCGGTTGTAACATCGGTAGATATCCACATCACCTTTGTAAGTTTGGCGAAATCGTCAATTAGCTCATCGTAACTGATGAGTTTTTTGACTAATGCCTCGTATAATATCATGACAGTGCCCGCATATTCAAGCCCCCAACTCTTAGCAATTGCTCTCGCTTCCTTGTCATCAAGTATTACCATCAACCGCAGCTCTTTTGCAAGAGTTATTGCTTCAGCTTCTCCTGAACCAATCCTCATTTCATCAGTCAATCTTTGAACCGCTTCATTTTGTCTTTTTGTCAGCTCGGCAACTACAATCCAGCCTTCATCAATGGCTTTTTGAATCTCCAGCGCATCGGCAGCTCCAAGCGCCTTCCCTTTGTCCACGCTTTCGACTTTAACAAACGGCGGGATGATTATTGCGTCGTAGAGTTCTTTTAGCAGTTTTAGTCTTCCAATTTTGGCTAAAGCGATGAGAGGTGACGTGTTTGATGTTGCTTTCATACATCCTTATTATTGTCTGTGAAAATATTTAAGCGTTAACATTATTAAAAAATGTTAACATAAATTGGAGCTGGGGATGGGAATTGAACCCATATATAACAGCTCTGCAGAAACGGTAATTAGAGACGATTTAGGCAAAATAAACGTAAATTGGAAAGCTTTTAAGAAGTTTATTCAAGAAGCAAATTATCGAGGTTGCTATGGCTCTAATATTTTCAGTTGCGCGCTTGAATATGGCCACTGTCTTCTCGACAGAGATTTATCAGAAATTAAGGGGTTATCGAAGTGTAAACAAGCAACAGTTGTTAAGTCTCTTTCAGCTTTAGCTAAATTTCTCGGTTGCTATGAAGAATATTTGAAGCTTATTAAGAATTATGGTTTATCCTGGACCGGACGTAGTGCAGATGATTTAATCATTGATAGATTAAACAAGACAAAGGACCCAGAAAATATCTTTCAATGGATTAAAGACGTAAAAGAAGCATGTCCTATGTACTCGGTTTTCATGGATTATCTTTCAACTACGGGGCTTAGGCTAAGCGAATGTATTCATTCTTATAATTTAATTGTTGAATTGACTAAAGAGGGAACTCTAGCAGAAAAATACTACAATGTTAAAACTGGGTTGCTTGAGCATTTCCGATTTAAAGAAATTTTTATCCGAAAGTGCAAAAAAGCTTTTCTTTCATACGTCCCTCTTGAACTTTTAGAATTAATTGGCAAACAAGAACCCATTAACGAAAATCACCTAAAGAGCAGAGCTTTAGAGAGAAAGCATATTCCGCAACGTTTTTGCGATGTGCGAGAGAATCATGCTTCTTTTACTACTGAATGGTTACGTCCGGAAGAAATAGATCTTTTCCACGGAAGGGTTAGCGGATCGGTTTTCAAAGTCCATTACTACAACCCGAATATTGTAGCCGACTTGCGCTTAAGAGCTGCTCAAGCGGTCCAGGCTATTCTTTTGAAAGTTAACAGTGATTTGGTTATGAAGAAAGAACAGAATAAAGGAGGTGAGAAACCATGACTGATATTAGAGTTCCTGTCGAGATTTATAACCAATTAGATGCTAAGGCGAAAGAGAAAGGGATAACCGTTAACGAATACGTTTGCACTATCATTAGGGAAAGAGCGGAACGAAAGGCGTGAGGTTTCTAGCTCAGCAATCCCCCTTTTTTTCTGTTAAAGTTTGCCTACGTCTTTCTCAGAGCCTTTCTCGGCGTTTGAATGAACAACCCTTGCAAACTGTTCAATAGCTTTGCCTTCTTCACGTTCGCCAATTATTTGCCTATCGGGGCTTATCTCACTTTGCTTTAAAGTGGCTAAGCGTCTTTGTTCTGCTTTTTCACGGTAAATCACCAAAAGTGGCTTGGCAGTTATAATTTTCAAGTAGTCGGGTAAATGTCGTCTTAACAGGTTAGTTTCAAGAACAAACTGTTTTTCATCTAGCTTAGTTAAGAAGCAACGTGGCGTATTTTCAATTTTTGGTTCTATGCTTAACTACGCTTTATTGAGTAAGCAGTTTACTTTCTACATCTGTCGCGTTGGAGTATATGCCAAAGTGTCAATTTGAATCGGCGCTTTTCCATTCCGCTTTTGATATAGGTCAATCATGCGCTCGTAGATTTGGTGTTTGCCGTTGCAACTTTTGCAGCGCGTCGCGGCCACATGTCCGCTTGACCTGGGAACTGGAGCTCCACATGGCACTTGAAACGTTAATAGTCCAGCGCCAGTTATGGTCGCGTAGGTAAACCCGGGACACGTGTGCTTAAAGAGTTTCTGCATAATGATCACCAAGAAAACTTGTAAAGACCGCTAACCTTTCTACTCAAGAAATCTAGGGCAGCTCCCGCAGAAAACCTTCCTTGAATCGCCGTTCGCTTTGAAAGAACCTCAATCTCACGGACTGATGCATGAAGTTTTCCCATGTTTTCCTTTAATTCCGAACAGTTATCAGTTAGAGAGTAAGGAGCATACCTCAACTCTACGCAAAAGCGCTGTTCGTTCGCTTTTTTCTGAGTTTTTCCTTCGTTTTTCAAGTGTTTCTGTCACCTGCAGGATAAGCGGTTAATGGGCTTCTCCTCTCTAAAGATTCTGTCAACTTCAGGTTGCGCTAAGAAGTGCTGCCATGCTTCCTCAGTAGCGGTGACGCAGTCGCTAATCGTGCTTTTGCTGCGTCCAAAGATTTCCGACAGGTCATCATAGCTTATTTTTTCTACGCCGTCCTCAAGCGCTTGCTTATCCGAGTTACATAATCGATAGAAGAAACCGATGATTAGGCGCATTCGATCCGTGACTTGAGCTGCACACATTGAAACTGGAAAATAGCGCAATGCTGCTAGGCCCACTTGCTTGTTTGATTCAGTCGACGCGTCAAGTACGTCAACTAGCCGTTTATGCAACATTAAAGGGTTAAGCGTTGCAGGGCTTTCCTTTAGTTCATCAACGGTTAAAGCGTCAAAAACCATCAACTTATAGACAACGTCCGCTAGGTCCTTATTGACCATTTTAGCTAAGTCTAACGTTCGCATTTCTTCCTGGAAGGTTTCTTTAGGCGTTGGCATGGGCATAGTTACCTGGTTAATTTGAAAAAATGGGATTCATAGCCGTAGGTGAGTGGTTCAATGAACTTGGCACAACTCGTTTTAGTGCGTGCTGGTGAGGCCGCTTTTTGCCGCTTCGTATATGACTGCGATTGCGCCGAATATTGCGACAATGAGCAAAGCTGCCTGGATAATTGGAACCACGGTGCTTGCGATGCTTGAAGCTGTCGTGTTAAAGATTGACTTGTTCCCAATAACGTACTGGTTAAGCAAAACGACAACCAGCACTAGCACGACTGACTCCATTACTGCCTTTACAATAGTAGGTGCGTCCATGTACCAATTAGCCTCAACGGGTTTTACGCCGTGAGCCGTTAGTATTGAATTGAGCACGGTTAGAAAGGCAAACAGTCTTAACTTGAAATAATCGCCAAAGTTCGTTGAAAATTCACCTCCGTTAATTCGTCTGGGTTATGTTGACTGCATAACTGTGAATTTTTTGAGGGGGGATTACTGGATCCCCCCTCTGCTGCCACCGTTGTTGACCTAGCTACCTCTTTGTTAGTTTTATCCCGGCGGAAAAAAAGGCCATCTCTAAAGATGAAACCTTGCTGTGAAGCGCGTCGGTAAACGCTGTTAGCCTTCAAAAAATCCTGCTCCGAAATTCTTCCTGGTTTTTGAGGTTGACGGGCTCGGAACCATAACCCATCTCGAGAAGTCGTCATTTTTGCTAGCTCCTTTTTCCATGCCTAGCAAAATTCCATAAGGCAGTGGTAAGCTGCATAAACTCGGTTTTTTTGAGGGGTAGGATTGTTCCGAAAAGAAAACTTAGGACACAAAGAAAAAGCGCGTCAATGCGTTGCAGAATGTTGACTTTTGCTTCAGGCTCTTCAGGTTTTTCGATTAGACGCCTAACTGAAAAAGTAATTATCAACCATGGTGCAAATAGAATATTCACAGTCATTAATAGGAACCAGTCGATCAATCAAGTCACCTTTTATTTGCTGCCTCCGCCGCCGCTTCCACGGATAAACATGATGATGCTGCCGACAAGCAAAATAGCAACTAAAATCAGAACAGTCTCGCCGACGGCAGGGTAAATGCCTAATAGAGCAGTCATCACACCCGCCATAGCGACAATGTAAACTAAAGCGTCAATCGCGTATAGAATTAGGTCGCCTAAGAAAACAAAAAAGGTGACAAGTTGCGTCGTCCAACTGGGAGCTTGGTAAGCGTTGCCGTACATCGAAAGAGTGAAGCCTCCATATTGACTCCAACTTTGCGCCATGTTAGACGCGCCAGGTAAAGGTGAAAAACTGGCGTAAGCCATGTATTGTGGATTGCCATTATCAATGATGAAGTTCGCGTCGGCAGTTGAGCCGCCATGTGGAATAGCTGCGTCGCCAGTGTACTCAATTATTTGTTGCACCGTTAAAATGCCGTTTTGATTTATGAGGTTGCCGCTTGAGTCACTTATTGGCTCATTATTCTTATAGGGAATCGCGTCAAAGAAGTATTGACCGTCACGTTCAAACTGAAAACCCTCGATAGGACCCGAACCTAAAATTGAAGCTCTGCCATACCAGGGAAAACAGTATTTTGGCGGAATGAACATGCTGAGTTTACTATCTTTCGGCACATAGATGATGTCTGGGCCAAAAGCCCAAGTTGCACCCGCTGATTGATTACCCCGATAATTACCTAGACTAAGCGTGGGCAAACTTGGCTTCGCTGGGATCTCAACACCATTCAAGTATTCATTGCCCTGCTTATCCGTAGTGACAAAGGAAGGCGCGATAACACTAAAACCCCCAACTGCCATAAAAACTATAATGGCGAAGACGAAAATTATGGCAAAAGGGTTTGGAATGTCACTCATTTTTTATTCGCCTTTCTAGCTCTCCAACGTCTTTGAGCAGCAGCTTTGTAAGCCCTAACTTCAGGAGACAACTTGAACGTCTTTTCTTCCATTGTTATTCTCGTAGAACTACAAGGGAAGTTCTATTTAGCGGTTTGGATTTCACACTAAGTTACTTTTTTACACGTCTTCTTTGTTTCGCCTTTCAGTTTCAGAAAAAACTTTGCCATCCCGTCTGGGTCCTCAGCGCGCCATAGCCTATCATCATTCACCAATTCTCTCACGCGCCGGGGCAAGTCAGTTATGCTTACATCAGGATATTTTTCGCTGAATCTTTGCTGCAGCTCTCCATGCGATAAACCATCCGTGACTGGCACGTCATTAAGAAAAATTTGCATGATCTTGTCTTTTATCGAATCGAAATATGGTTTTAACCGTTCATAATCTTTTTGTGTTTCAACTTGTCTTTGCGATAGTCGGTCCTCGAGAAAAGCGATTTTACGCTGCAGGGCCTTGTTTCTTGCGCGTAGGTCCTCTAACTCGGAAAGCGGCATAAATTGATCCTGCAGCGTCATTTCTCTCCACCTTCTTTCTGCGATATAGTATCGCAATCCTTAGCGATGATCAGCTTTGCACATTCTAGGTCTGGATAGTTTTTAGCTGAAGCAATCTGTTTGATCTGCCAATTCAAGTCGTGGATATCCCATTGAGCAAGAACTTCCTTGAAATACCTGTTTTGAGAATCCACATCTTTTGCGACTTTAATTTTTCGCGCTTCTTCCAGAGCTTGGTCTCCTTTTCGTTTCTCTAACTCCAACTTTGATAAATGACTATTCTCACGGTTTGCCTTGTTCTCCTCGACGACCTTTTTTAGAGGACGTCGATAGCGTGCGTCCAGAGGTTTAAAATCTTCATCGCTCAAACGTCCTGCGCTGTACAAGCCAAAATTAAGCATCAATTCGGCGGCAGCAACAAAGCTAATTTCAAGTTCTCCAGCTAGTTTTTCAAGCGCGATGTAATGGCAAGTATTCAGTGCTAAAGGAAGCCTATTCCCTCTCACTCAAAGAAACCTCCAATCTTTTCTAGACAAGCGACAATACGTTAACTGCGACAATTTGTCGCAGTGTTTTAGAGTGGCAGTTAGGTAGTTAGTTAATTGTCGCAGTAAGTAGTAGTTAGTTAATTGCTCTCGTGCCTTAAACGTTGAAAACTACCTCTTTATGCTGGCATTGATTGTCGCAATAGCTTTTAGAAATCCATGCATCATCTAAGCGTTCACAAAGGACCGTATTGTCGACTATGCCGCGCATGTATTTGCACTGGTGATTTGTTTCTTGTTTTGTCATGGTTGACCGTCTTTTTTGAGTTTTTGACGAAAGATTTTTCCTTCTCCGTAAAGCCAATAAGAGAATTCGTAGGTTGGGCCGTGGTAGCGGTTGGCTATCGTTGCGTTGTTGACTTTCAAAATGTTATAGGCGCTGTTCCAGTTGTCAGGCACGTTACTTTCTTTGAAAGCTGTTTCATAATCGCCTATTTTGGCGCCTTTTTGCGGTTCAAACTTTAATGCGGTGAATACGGCTTCTTGGATCGCGGTTATGGCTTGTTGTGGTTTCTCAGGCCGTAGGCCTTTGAATGATCGGGTTATGTTTACCTCAGCTAACTCGAGATCCCGGGCGAATTGTTCTAGGATATCTAAGATTTCGGTTACTTGGCTTTCTAATCTGAGGATGCGGTTTTCGATTTGGGTAAAGTTTTTATCTATTTCTTCACTTTTCTCTGTCATGGGGAGTGGCAGCTCCTCTATTTTTTAATCTGCTTTTAATGCGCGTTTTTCTTGTCTTTGTCTTTTTCTGACTGCTGCTAAGACTGCGCGCACTTCCGGCAGGTTTTTGTATTCTTTAGTCATGTTTCGTCACGACAAAACTTATTAAGTCACGACATATATTCAATGGTGGGGAACTTAACAGTTCACTAAGGGAACCATAAATGACTGAGCAAGAATCTGAAATAAATCCAGAGAAAATTGTTTTAAGCTATCTATACCAATTTGGCAGCACTCGCGAAAATGACTTGTTAAGCCTCATTGTAAGAGAATGTGGTTTTTCTAAGAGAGGAAGCAAAAAAGCTCTTGACCGATTGGAAAAAAACAAGAAAATTTATCGTATAGTGCATGAAAAGCTAAGGCCGCCGGGAGTTTATTTTCGGATAGAAAAATACACTCCAACAGAAATTAAGAAAGAGTGGATTCGCCAAAATGCCGAAATCATCAAGAACTCGGACGCTTCTCTGCTTCTTTTGGATCTCATATACTTAGATAATTTCATAAAATCTCACCCTCATGCGTCAAAGAATGAAATACGTGAGTTTCTAGCAACCGTTGACATGAAAGCTATAAATAAATTGAGAGAGGAATTAATGAATGAGTGAAAAATCCGAAAAAGACGCATGTATGCGTAAGAATACTAAAGGCAAACTTAGCATAAGCATTGATGACCCAAACCTCGTTAAAAAAGCCCATGATTTAGGCTTAAACGTGTCAAAAGTCTGCAACATCGCATTAAGAAACATGATAGAAGCCGTAGAACAAGCCAATATCAATAGACAAGCCCAAAATAGCTTTCTTAGCAGGGGTTCTTTCACCGAAAGAAAGCCTAAAGAGCTGGGGATGGGAATTGAACCCATATATAACAGCTCTGCAGGCTGTCGCCTGAACCATTCGGCCACCCCAGCATGTTAATTCTAGGGTTTAGTCCCCGATAAAAATATTGTTGGCTCCATTGTATTTCTATATACCTATTTAGCGCTTGCCTGTTATTTTTTGAACGCTAATCCCGAGAAGAAAGCCACCGTTTTGTCCCCGTTCTTAACGGTCACGTGGTACAAGCCTGTTGTTTTCCCATCTGAAAACCGCGTTGCTTCAGCCGTTAAAACGTCGCCTTCAACGGATGGCTTCAGGTAGTTGATGCTCACCTGAACTGCGACGGCTACGTTGTCGCCGTAGTTGCATGCTTGTGCGAATGCGTAATCCGCCAGTGAGAAGATTGCGCCGCCGTGGGTGAATCCCAGCGCGTTCGTGTGGTTCTTCTCCACTTTCATTGAAACTTTAGCGTAGCCGTCTCTGGCTTCGACCAGCTGGATTCCAAGAGCTGCTGCGAAATGGTCTTTTCCCCTCATGTTCTCAGCCTGCAAAACGTGGTAATATCCACTGACTCTAAATAAAATTAACTGTTAAGTGTACTATTTGGCTCTGGTTGAAGTAGAAACAAAAAGAAGAAGGCTGCTCCCACCAATCTTCTTCTTCTACTAAATAAGATTTAACCCCGCGCACCATGCTTGTAGGGAAGAAAAACAACAAATGCTTTTCCGATTGTTGTTGTTCTTTCAGTCACTGACCCAACGAGCCAATCTTTTTGAGTTATCAACAAGCAAGTGCCGCTACGTGGAAATACCAGGAGAAGTAAAGGCGTTAACCAACAGGACGCTGTCTCTGCCCGACTGGAACGCTTTAAGGTTCACGTTGATGTATTTTTCTTTAACCCTGCCCGCGATGGCTTGCTTGAATGATTCAGCCTTAACGGGGACTTCAGGAAGCGCAGAAAGCGCGCCCAGCAAAACAGTGTTTACAACCAGCAGGTTCCCAAGCTTCTCAGCTATGGCTTCCCCGTTCACTTCATGCACCTTCGATTTTTCCCTCAGAATCTGCATCAGCTCTTCTTTCTTCTTAGGCTTAACGCCGGAGCCCACCGTGCACGGCTGCATGTACTTCATGTTAACAATCACGTCGCCGTTCCGCTTAAGCATCGGCAAAGCCCTTACCGTTTCAAGAATTTCAAAACCAACAAGCACGTCCGCTTTTCCCGTTTCAATCAGCGGCGACTCAACCTTGTCCCCGATTCTTGCGTAAGCCACGATTGCGCCTCCCCTCTGCGCCATCCCATGAACTTCCGCCTTTGCCACGTCAAACCCGTCCTGCATGGCGGCTTCACAGTAAATATCGCTTAAAACTACGACTCCTTGCCCGCCGACTCCGCTGAAAACCGTGTCAAGCCGACTCATTCTTTTTTTCTCCTTACAGCTTGGGAGGGACAGATGACCTCGCAGACGCCGCATCCGTAGCACATTGAAGCGTCAATTTCAGCTCGCCCGCTTGACTTGAAGATGGCTGGACAACCGAAAGCTTTCATGCACACGTCGCAGTTGTTGCATTTTTCTGTGACTTCAAAGGTTTTGGCTCTTCCGATTAGAAGCGGGCAGGGTCTTCTGGAGATGATGACAGAAGGACCGTTGTAATCTATAATTTTCCTAATAGCCAGGATGGTGCCTTCGATGTCGTAGGGGTCAACGACTTCCACCCGTTCTATCCCAAGACCGCTTGCCACATCCTCAAGCCTAATTATCTTCGCGTCCACGCCCATGGCGGTTTTCCCCGAGGCAGGAGTCGGCTGATGACCCGTCATAGCAACCGTAGTGTTATCCATGATAACGACGCAAACGTTAGCCTTGTTGTACACGATGTTCATCAATCCAGGCATGCCCGCGTGGAAAAAAGTTGAATCACCGATAACCGCGAACACTTTGTCCTTAACGCCAGCGTGCGCCATGCCGGAAGCCTGCGAAATCCCCGCGCCCATGCACAGGCATGTTTGAACTGCGTTGACGGGTGGCAGAACGCCCAGGGTGTAGCAGCCGATGTCGCCCGTGACGATTTTATCGTCTGACCTTCCCGTCAGGCTTAAGGCTCCTTCCGGGCAAAAACTGATGCATCTCGGGTCACCATCGCATGTGTCACAAATCATGGCTTTGCGCGTTCCGAGATTCACCGTGATCGCGCCGTACTCGCAAGCTTCTATGCACCAAGGGCAGCCCTTGCATCTTTCTTTGTAAACCAGAATTGCCCCCGTCTCTTTTGACCGCTCTAGAGCTTTTTCTGGGCAAGCCTTGATGCATGGGGCGTCAATGCAGGCTTTGCAGGTTATGGCGGTGTTGAAGGTTTGTCCGATCCTCACTGAGCGGATTCGAGACTTAAGCGGGTTGAACACTTTCTCCTTCTCAAAGGAGCAGACGTACTCGCAGATGCCGCAGCCAACGCACTTTTCGTTTCGCAATTAACGTGCTGGTTAACCATGTTCAAAGCGTAGTAAAACGCCCTGTGAGGGCATCCGGGGCAAAGCGTCGGTGGTCTAGCGAGCAAATCCAAAAACTCCGGCTCTTCCGCTTTATTAGCCAAACCTAAACTTGCGAAGGCTTGGCGTACCCGGTCGGGCGTTAACTCCCCGATCTCCTCCAATTCTAACTCGCTCTTGCCGAGCGCTTGCAGACCCAGCCGTTGCAGGTTTTCCTCGATGTAAGGCCTAAGCTCCTCGATTACTATGATCTTCTTAACCTTAAGCGCAAACCTTTCAACAATTTCTTGAGGAAAAGGATAAACAAAACCAAGCTTCAACCAAGAAAACTTTTTCGTGTCAAGCACTGAACGAGCATAATAATAGCCTACGCCGCTTCCTATAATTCCAATTTGGCTCGCGTTATCCTCGATAACGTTGAATCTTGAATGGTTAACGAGCGTTTTTGCCTCCGCCATCTTCACCTCTAAAACCCTGTGCTGCCGGATAGCGTTCGCCGGCACCATAACCCATTTTGAGCCCTGCTTATCAAAATCAGCTCTCCGGCCAAGGTCACGCAGTCGCCCAAGCTTAACCCGAGCCTTCCCGTGAGCGACCCTTGTCGTCAAGCGCAGGATGACTGGCAAATGCAGCTTTTCACTCAGTTCAAACGCGTCTCTAGCCATGTCCAAGGCTTCCTGAGGGTTGCCTGCATCCAGCAAAGGCAGCTTCGAATGCACTGCAAAATATCTCGTGTCCTGCTCATTTTGGCTGCTATGCAACGAGGGGTCATCGCACACTGCAATTACCATTCCTCCCTCAACGCCTGTGTACGCCAAGGTCATAGCCGCGTCTGCGGCGACGTTCAACCCGACATGCTTCATAGAAACGATAGAGCGAACGCCCGCCATCGAAGCGCCCGCAGCCACCTCAGTTGCAACAATTTCGTTTACGCTCCATTCAGCGTAGATGCCGAATTCTTTAGAGACTTCAGCGAGGGCTTCAAGAATTTCAGTAGCGGGCGTGCCAGGGTAAGAGGCCGCGACTTTAACGCTGGCTTCAACTGCGCCACGCGCCACTGCTTCATCGCCGTTAAGCAAGGCGAAACTGCCTGGCTTATCCACTGCAATTTTTGAAGTCATAATTTTGTCCTTTACATTTTGCCCTTTCGCAAGTCCAGAACTCTTTTCGCTTTTCCCTCAGTTCTCGGAAGTCCGCCTGGCTTGACTATTTCCACGTCAGCCGTGATTCCGGTTACGATGTGAACCTGTTTTTGAATACCGTTTTTCAATGCGTTCTCATCCAACTTCGGGTCTTTAGCGGCTTTCTCGGATAATTCAACCTTAACAACGAACGTGTCTAAGGCTCCTGGCCTGTCGACGACTATCAGGTACTGAGTGGCCAGTTCACTGAAACACATGACGGCGTACTCAACCTGTGACGGAAACACGTTTACGCCGCGAATTATCAGCATGTCATCCGACCTGCCGTGAACACGCATCATTCTAGCGTGAGTGCGTCCGCATGAGCATGCTCCCGTTTCCACCTTGGAAAGGTCCCGGGTCCTGTACCTGAGCATCGGCAAACCCATCTTTGTTAAACCAGTTAAAACCAGCTCGCCTTCTTCACCCGGAGACAAAACCTCTCCAGTGTCAGGATCGATGGTTTCCGCGATAAAATGATCCTCCCACACATGCAGTCCCCTGTGTTCAGGGCATTCAACGGCGACGCCTGGGCCGCACAGCTCGGTTAACCCGTAACAATCGAAAGCTTCAATCCCTAACTCGTTTTCTATTCTTTCCCTAATTTTCTCCGACCAGGGTTCTGCCCCAAACAATCCAGTTTTAAGCTTGAGTTCCTTTCTCGGGTCAACGCCTTCCTGAGCCATAGTTTCAGCAAGGTACACCGCGAAGCTTGGGGTGCAAGCCAAAATTGTAACGCCTAAATCTTTCATGAGCTTTATCTGCCGCTGGGTCATTCCGCCGCTTGCTGGAATAATTTTCGCCCCGACCTTTTGAGCGCCATAATGGAACCCTAACCCGCCGGTGAACAAGCCATAGCCGTAAGCGATGTGTATAACGTCTCGGCGTCTTCCGCCCGCCGTATAGATTGACCTTGCCATAAGTTCCTGCCAAACATCCATGTCACCTTGCGTGTAAGCGCCGATTATCGGGTTCCCAGTTGTCCCGCTTGAAGCATGAATCTCCACTATCTCGTCGGATTCGGCGGCAACCATCCCGAACGGGTAATTATCCTTTAAATCACTCTTGACCGTGAAAGGAATCCTCGTGAGATCATCGAGCGAACGTATACTTTCAGGTTTTAAGCCTGCACCGTCAAATCTTTTCCTGTAAAAAACGCTGTTTTCATAGCAATGCTTCACCAGCGCTTTCAACCGTTTAAGCTGAAGTTTTCTTAGTTCCTGAGTTGGCAT
>Ga0187784_10002514_pt1 | contig 14684 bp, 14 predicted proteins | sample 1015_SJ02_MP15_2_FD_132964 | JGI IMG/M metagenome (GOLD analysis project Ga0187784, IMG submission 132964) | Tropical peat soil microbial communities from peatlands in Department of Meta, Colombia - 1015_SJ02_MP15_20_MG | ecosystem: Environmental > Terrestrial > Soil > Wetlands > Peat | place...
CCATCGGAGCGACATATCGCAGCGGATGTCTCATCCGTTAGGCTCGGCGACATGGCCCCGGCCCATCCGCCCGTTAGCCACCGCAAGGTGCAGGCCGGCTCGCTGACGATGCACGTCGCCGAGGCCGGGCAAGGGCCGCTGGTGCTGCTGCTGCACGGCTTCCCGGAAAGCTGGTACTCCTGGCGGCATCAGTTGACGGCGCTCGCCGCTGCGGGCTACCACGCGGTCGCGCCGGATCAGCGCGGTTACTGCCAGACCAGCGCGCCAACGGGCGTCGCGGACTACACCATCTTCCACCTGACGGGCGACGTAGTCGCGCTCATGGATGCGCTCGGCGATGAGCGTGCCGTGGTCGCGGGGCACGACTGGGGCGCCCCGGTCGCCTGGCACACCGCGCTCTTTCGCCCCGACCGGATCCGCGGCGTCATCGGGCTCAGCACGCCTTACCGTCCGCGCGGCAGCACGCCGCCCGTCGCAGCCCTGCGCCAGCATCTCGGCGACGGCTTCTACATCGTCTACTTCCAGCAGCCCGGCGTCGCCGACGCGGAACTGAGCCGCGATCCGGAGCGCACGTTCCGCGCCGTGCTGTCCGGCCTGTCCGGCGAAGCCGCCGCGCTGCCGCTCGTGCCGCCCGGGCTCGGGCTGCTCGACGCCATCCGCGCGCCCGACGCCCTGCCCGCCTGGCTGACCGAGCAGGACGTGCACGCCTATGTCAGCGCGTACGCGGAGGCGGGCTTCACCGGCCCGCTGAACTGGTACCGCAACATCGACCGGAACTGGGAGCTGACTGCGGCCTGGCGGCACGCGCTGATCGACGTGCCTGCCCTGTTCATTGCCGGCGACAGCGATCCCAACCTGCGCACCATCAGCCCGGACGGACTCGCGACATTCCTGCCGAGGCTGACCAGGACCGTCCTGCTGCCCGGCTGCGGGCACTGGGTCCAGCAGGAGCGGCCCGCCGAGGTCACGGCTGCCCTGCTCGAATTCCTGGCCGCGCTGGATTAGCGCGCAAACACGCCCGCTGGCGGCACCGGCGACAGCTCCGCCCTGGCGTCGGTGATCGGCCGTGCACCAGAGGCGAACCGGTCCAGCTCGGCGCCGTGCAGCAGCCGGGCGGGGAACGGGTCCGCTGCCACCAGCCGGGTCAGGTCGCCAGCCGGAAGGCTCACGTCGGCTGCGGCCAGCACGAGGTTGCCGAACCGGCGGCCGCGCAGCACGGTCGCGTCGGCGATCAGGCAGGCGTCCTGGAACACCGCGCGCGCGGTGGCGACCCGGCTGCGCGTGTGCGCGAGCGGCGGGCCGTCGCCGATGTTCGCGACGAACACACCGGCCGGTGCCAGGACTCGTTGTGCCAGGCCGGTGAACTCGACGGAGATCAGGTGCGCGGGCGTGCGGGCGCCGGCGAAGAGGTCCGCGATCAGCACGTCAAACGACGCGTCCCGCAGCCCGCCGAGGACCGCCCGCGCGTCTCCGACGCGGATCCTGGTCCGGCCCGCGCGTCGGCCGGGCCGCGACAACGGCAGCCGCTCCCGTACGAGCGCCACCACGTCGGCGTCGTCATCGACTGCGAGCTGCGACGACCCTGGCCGGGTGGCGGCGACGTACCTGGCGAGGGTCAGCGCCCCACCGCCCAGGTGCAGCACGCGAAGCGCCGCGCCGGGCGGCCCCGCGAGATCGAGGACGTGACCGATCCGGCGCATGTACTCGAACTCGAGGTAGCACGGATCGTCGAGGTCGACGTAGGACTGCGGCGTGCTGCCCACCAGCAGCGTCCACGCCCGCGGCCGGTCGGGGTCGGCCAGCAGTTCGACCGCGTCGCTGTGGCCCAGCCGACGGACCGGCGGACCGCCCCGCTCTCGCCGACTTGCCATGATGACCATTCTGCCCGCGGCCCGCGGATACGCCGCCGATTGGTACTGTCACCGGTGATGAGCCGGGTCAAGGAATCAGTAGCGGTGGTCATCCGCAACGGCGCGGGTGAGTTCCTCGTGACGCGTCGCCCCGATGATCCCGACGACCCGCTGGCGGGCGTCTGGGGCTTCCCGGCCGTGACAAGGCTGCCCGGCGAGACCGAGCGGGCGGCGGCAGCCCGGATCGGACCGCTGAAACTCGGCGTGACGCTGTCGGTGGGCGAGCGGCTCGGCGCGCGGACGGCCGATCGCGGGACCTACCTGCTCAGGCTGACGGACTACGAAGCCTCGATCGTGCACGGCACGCCGTCGGTACCGCAGCCGGACGGCTCGGTCACCCAGTATGTCGCGTGCGAGTTCGCCGGTGATCCCGCCGTCCTGGTTGCCGCTGCGCAGCGCGGGTCGGCGTGTGCCCAGATCTTCCTGGCCGCGATCGGCCACGACTGGCGTTAGCTAGGGCCGCGGATCCGCGCCTAGTCGACGAGGATCTCCGGCGAGTCGGTCAGCCGCAGCTTGCGGCGCGCCCGCTCGTAGAACGTCTTGCGGCCGAACCGCACCACGCGCGCGGCGCCCGGCCGCGGTTCTACCTCGATGCTGGCGCCGGGGCTGACCGTGGCGGCCTGCTGGCCGTCGACCTCCACCGCCAGCTCGCCGCTGTCTGGCAGCAGCTCCAGGACCAGGCGGTCGCGGACCGACAGCACCAGGCCCCTGTTGTAGGCCGAGTGCGGCGCGGCGGGCGTGACCAGCAGCGCTTCCACCATCGGGCTGACGATCGGGCCGCCGGCCGAGAAGCTGTAGGCGGTCGAGCCCGTCGGCGTGGCCACCACGATCGCATCCGCCGCGTAGCTGACGAACGGGTGACCATTGGCCCGCACCGCGACCTTGGCGGTGGGCTGGCCAGGAAACCGGACGAGCGCGATGTCGTTGAAGGCCGTGAGCACCCGCCCGCCGACCACTGCGTCGACCGCCAGCCGCGGCTCGACCGTGTACTCCCCGCCGTCCACCGCCGACAGCGCGCCGGGTAGCTCCGGCACGTCGATCTCGGCCAGGAAGCCCAGCTTGCCGAGATTGACGCCGAGCACCGACGCGCGCTGCCGGTCCGTCAGCCGCATCGCCCGCAGCATCGTGCCGTCTCCGCCGAGGCTCACGACGAGGTCGCTGCGGCGACCAAGCTCGGCGTCGGTGACGGAGACCGCGGCGCAGTTGAGTCTGCGAATCTCGGTCGCGATGCCGAGCACCTGGATGTCGCGCCGCGTGGCCCAGTCCAGCACGGCCGTCACCGCTTCGGCGGAGTCGCGCTGAGGGTGGAGCACCAGGCCGACGATGTGCACCTCGTGATCCTAGATCAGAATGGTCGTGGGGCCCGGGCTGAGGATGGAGGAGCGGCGATGAAGGCGGTGCGGTTCGCGGACTACGGCGGAGTCGACGTGCTAGAGGTCGTCGAGGTGCCGGTGCCCGAACCCGGACCCGGCCAGGTGCTCGTCCAGGTCAAGGCGGCGGGCATCAACCCAGGAGAGGCAAAGATCAGGGCCGGCCTGCTGCACGCGCGCTGGCCGGCCACGTTCCCGTCAGGGGAGGGCAGCGACCTGGCCGGGGTGGTCGCGTCGGTCGGTCCGGCCGTGACCGCGTTCGCCGCCGGCGACGAGGTCATCGGCTACACCGACAACCGCGCGAGCCAGGCCGAGTACGTGCTGACCGAGGTCGAGCACCTGACGCTCAAGCCGGCCGCGGTGAGCTGGGCGGTGGCCGGCTCGCTCTACGTCGCCGGGTGCACGGCCTACGCAGCGGTGCGAGCCGTGTCCCTGGCGCCCGGCGACACCGTCGTGGTGGCCGGGGCCGCGGGCGGAGTTGGCTCGATCGCCGTGCAGCTCGCCAGGCTCGCCGGGGCGGAGGTCGTGGGGCTCGCCAGCGAGAGCCACCATGACTGGCTGCGGTCGAAGGGCGTGATCCCGGTGACATACGGCGACGGCGTCGCCGACCGGATCCGCGCCGTCGCTCCGAAGGTCGACGCGTTCATCGATACCGTCGGCGCCGGCTACGTCCGGCTGGCGGTCGACCTCGGGGTCAGCCGGGACCGGATCGACACCATCGCCGACTTCGCCGCGGTGCAGGAGTACGGGGTCAAGGCGGAGGGCAATGCGGCCGGGGCGAGCGCGAGCGTGCTGGCCGAGCTAGCCGACCTGGCCGCGGCCGGACAACTGGACGTGCCGATCGCGGCCACGTTCCCGCTTGACCAGGTGCGCGACGCCTACCGGCTGCTCGAGCATGGACACACGCTCGGCAAGATCGTGCTGATTCCCTAGGCCGCGGGATCGGGCAGCCGCGCGCGCTGCCGGGCCTCGTGCCAGAGCTCGCGGTACTGCCGCGCCGCAGTGCTGCGCGGCGCGAAGGCGCTCACGGGCGCGCGCTGGACCGACATCTGCTCGATCACCGACAGCGCCGGGATCGCGGCCGCGGCGACATCGCACCGGCGGGCCGGCAGGTCCGCCATGATCTGCGTGTGCAGCCGCTTGCGGCGATCCAGCATCGAGAAGAACGCCAGGATGTCAGGCTGGTGGCCGTTGAAGCCCGCGACGAATCCGGTGAGCTGATCGAGGGTGCGGACGGACAGCGTCGTCGGGATCAGGGGTACCAGCAGCAGGTCGGCAGCGTGCAGCACGCTCTCCGATAGCAGCGAGATGCTGGGCGGACAGTCCAGCACGACAACGTCGTACTCGCGGCGCAGCGGGGTCAGCAGGCTGGCGAGCCGCTTCGCCGGCTGTTTCGCCGAGTCCAGCACCAGGTCGAGGTTGCGGTAAGTGAAGTCGGCGGGCAGCAGGTCGAGACCGGGGAAGTCGGTGCCCTTGATCGCGTCATCGATCAGGCGCTGACCGCGGATCAGGGCCTTGCCGCCGCCCTTCACCCGCGGCTTGATCCGGAACAGGAAGCTGGCGGCGCCCTGCGGGTCCAGATCCCACAGCAGCACCCGGTAGCCGTCCCCGGCGGCGAGGTAGCTGAGATTGACGGCCGCGGCCGTCTTGCCTACGCCACCCTTGATGTTGTACGTGGCAAGGATCTTCATGCCCGGCTCGTCCTGGCGAGGCCACCCATCCTGGCCCGGCTGCCCGGACCGGCGAAGTCGGCGAACCGCCCGTCGAACTGGGCACGGGCGCGGGACTGCCGGACGGCCAGGCCGGCCACGATCTCGCCCATCGCGAGCAGCGTCGGCGCCGACGCAGACTGGCTGTCCAGCAGCTGGGCGGCCATGCTGGCAATCTCGGCGCGCTGCACCTGGGCGTCCTGAAACTCGCCGAGACAGTCCTGGAGCGCCTTCAGCTCCCGCACCGCCAGTGACAATCGGGCCGGGTCGTGCAGCGAGCCGAACATTTCCACAAGGTAGCGCAGCTCCTTGCACCGCTTCCGCAGGTCATGCAAGCTCTCCGGGGGCGAGCTTGCGGTGATCTTCCGGCCCGTCCGCAGCGCGGCGTGGTGCGCCGCGGCGATCTTGATGTCGGCAAGCCCCGCCACCGTCAGCCGCCCAGTCGGGCGGACGCCGGCGAGGGCCGCGCGCCAGTTGCTCCGGAGCCGGCCGAATCGCGCCGAGCGCAGGCCGGCCGCGAGCTGGTGGTACGCGGCGGCGCGCGAGGCGGTCAGGAAGTCGCGGAACGGGCTCAGGTCGGCTGGGGACGCGCCGACGAGCCGCGAGGTCATCCGCTCGTAGCCCAGCAGAAAGACGTCCAGGTCTCGGGTCGGCGTCGTCAGGTCACCGAGCCAGCGGAACTCCGGCCGGAACTCGACCGCCAGGCCCGCTGGAAGCGCGTCTCCGCAGAGCTTCAGAGCCGACCGCGTCCAGCGCACCGCGACGCGCAGGTCGTGCAGGAACTCGGTGTCGACGTCGCGGACCGTGCCGGGCACGTTGGCCTCGATCGAGTCCAGCAGCGACGTGAGGATGGCCGCCAGGGCCGTCGCGGCCGGTTGCTCGGGCGCGAGTCGCACGGCGGCCGACTTGCCGGGCTGGTCGCCCGGTCGCAAGCCCGCGGCCGCGAACGCGGCCTCCAGCGCGGAGCCGTGGCTCGCGCTGACCCCCGGCAGAGTTCCGATGGCCCGGTCGACCTGGCCGGCCTGGCCCTGGTAGCCGCGCACCGGAACCAGCGTCAGCCGGGCCGGCACCGAGGCGCGGGCCGGATAGGTGACGGCCATCCGGTCCACGGCGAGCCGGGCGATGGTCTTGGCGTCCTCGTTGAGCGCCTGCAGCTCGCCCACCTTGCTGATCGCCCTGGCGACCGGCAGGAGGGCCCGGACGCCGACGACGGGCGCCACGGCGGCCTGCAGCGGCCCGGCCGGCAGCTGTGCTGCCAGCCGCGGCCATCTCGGCCGGCTCGCTGCGTCAAGCCGCTCGGCAGCCACGACCGCACCGCCCGCGTCGGTCAGCAGCAGCTGTGGCTGGCCGCTACCGATCACCTGCTGCAGGGTGAGCCCGGCCCGGTAGAGCCGCCAGTCAAAGGTGTCCAGCCAGGTGCGCCTGATGGTGCGGGCGGAGCCGCCGTTTGCCCAGCCCAGGCGGTCGCTGCCGGCCGCGGCCAGGGCTCGCAGCACGTGCGATCCGGCGCCCGCGACGTCGCCAAGCACATACTCGCGCTCGCCTGCTGCCACTGCACAACCCCAACAAGAAACCGCGCTGATCACCGCGATGATCAGCGCCAACTAGACACCCGCCGTTAATCTCCGGTTCATCAGCGTACCAATCGCGGCCTGCGCCGGCCAGCCTCGAATGCGCGGCCGACGCCCGGCTGGCGGCTTGCCGTAGCCTGGATGACGTGCTCGGGTGGGACACCGTCGCGTCGCTCGCCACCGCTGGCGGCACGCTCGTGCTGGCGATCGCCACGTTCTCCGCGGTGCGGTCTTCGAACCGGTCGGCCAGGGTGGCTCAGGAGGCGCTGCTCGTCCAGATGCGGCCGATGCTGATCCCGTCCCGGCTGTCCGACCCCGTGCAGAAGATCTTCTTCCAGGAAGGCAAGTCATTCCGGCTGGAGGGCGGCCGTGGCTGCGTCGAGTTCGACGACGGTACCGCCGTTGTCTACCTGGCGCTGTCGCTGCGCAACGCTGGGCAGGGCATTTCGGTCATCCACGGCTGGCGGTTTATGCCCGGCCGGGAAGAGGCTCACCTGCGGCCCGATCTCGGTGACTTCCGCACCCAGGGCCTGGACCTCGCCATCGCCCCGGACGACGTCGGATACTGGGAAGCGGCGTTCCGCGACGGGAACGACCCGCAGTTCGCCGAGGCCGTCGAGGCCGCCAAGAGTGCGGACCTGCTGACGATCGACCTGCTGTACGGCGACCAGGACGGTCGACAGCGGGTAATCAGCCGCATGGTGCTGCGGCGCTACTCCCCGGACGACACCGACAAGCAGGAGATTTGGCTGCCGGCGGTCATCCGGCACTGGAACGTCGACCGGCCGGATCCCCGCGATCGCTGACCGGGTCCTCGGTCCTCCTGGCCCGGCAATCTGGCGCGACGGCGCGGCGGCGGCGAAGATGGCAGCAGGGCGATTCGCACCCGTGGAGGGTTCATGCTGCAGCTATTCGGGTTTGACCGGATTGGCGTCGTCGTCGGCGATCTCTACTTCCTGGACCCCGTGCAGCGGGACGGCCAGGAAGGCGCCGAGCACGGCGTGCGCCTGGAGGTCCGCGTGCTCGAGCCCGGTGAGCTGAAGGGCTCCATCTACTCCGCACGCCCCATCAGCATCGGGGCGCCGGTATGGCGGGCGGATCTGCTCGAGACCGTTGACGGGCCGTCCGGCAGCCTCAACCGGGCCCACCATCACCCGCGCATGCAGGACTGGGAGCCGCGCGGTCGGGAGTTCGACCCCGACCTGTCCGCAGATCCGGTCGGCTGGGTGGGCAGGCAGCTGTCCGACCTGGAGGGGCTGCTGACGCAGGCCGGCATCGGCCTGGACGCCACGCTCGCAGCCGACGCCGACAGCCTGCGCGCGGCCGTGCCCGACGTGCAGCGAGCCGTAACGAGCATGCTGGAGCAGGTCAAGGCGGGGCGGCTCGGCACGGCTCCGGACGGCGAGGAGCTGACGAGCGCGCGGATCAGCTGGCTCTAGCGCACGACGGCGAGCACGTTACGAGCGGGTGACAGCACGCCACGGGACTTCCGCCGGGACCGCCGCCTCGGCACACTGAAAGCGTGGCTGGTGGCTTCGACTTCGACGTGCTGATTATCGGCTCCGGGCCGGGCGGCCAGAAGGCGGCGATCGCCGCGGCGAAGCTAGACCGGCACGTTGCCATCGTCGAGCGGCCCGACATGCTCGGCGGCGTATGCCTGAATACCGGCACGATCCCGTCGAAGACGCTGCGCGAGGCCGTGCTGTACCTGACCGGCCTCGACCAGCGCGAGATGTACGGGCAGAGCTACCGGGTCAAGGACGACATCACCATCGGCGACCTCACCGCGCGCACCCGGCACGTCGTCAGCCGGGAGAACGACGTGGTTCGCAGCCAGCTCACCCGCAACCGGGTGACGATACTGACCGGAACGGCACGCTTCACGAGCCCCACCACCGTCGAGGTGGACGACGTCTCGGGGCGCAGCCGCGAGGTGAGCGCGGAGAAGATCATCGTCGCGACCGGCACCCGGCCCGCCCGGCCGGCCAGCGTCGAGTTCGACGAGCGCACGATCATCGACTCCGACGGCATCCTGCAGCTTGAGCGCGTGCCGCGGTCCATGGTCGTAGCCGGCGCAGGGGTGATCGGGATCGAGTACGCCTCGATGTTCGCGGCGCTCGGCACCAAGGTCACGGTGGTCGAGCAGCGCGACCGGATGCTCGAGTTCTGCGACATCGAGGTGGTGGAGGCGCTCAAGTACCACCTCCGCGACCTGGCGGTGACCTTCCGGTTCGGCGAGACCGTGTCAGCGGTGGAGCGCCGGCCGGAGGGTGCCATCGCCCTGCTGGCGAGCGGCAAGCGCATCCCGGCTGACACCGTCATGTACTCGGCCGGCCGACAGGGCATGACCGCCGAACTCGACCTGGCCGCGGCGGGCCTGACGGCCGACGAGCGCGGCCGGATCAAGGTGGGGGAGTTCTTCCAGACCGCCGTTCCCTCGGTCTACGCGGTCGGTGACGTCATCGGCTTCCCCGCGCTCGCCGCCACCTCCATGGAGCAGGGCCGGATGGCCGCGCTGCACGCCTGCGGCGAGGCGCCGCACCGGGTCAGTCCGCTGCAGCCGATCGGGATCTACAGCCTGCCGGAGATCAGCTTCATCGGCCAGACCGAGGATCAGCTCACCCGCGACTGCGTGCCCTTCGAGGTCGGCGTGTCCCGGTACCGCGAACTGGCCCGCGGCCAGATCATCGGCGACTCCTATGGCGTGCTCAAGCTGCTGGTCTCGCCGACTGACCGGACCCTGCTCGGCGTGCACGTGTTCGGCACCGGCGCGACCGAGCTCGTGCACATCGGCCAGGCGGTCATGGGCTGCGGCGGCACCGTCGACTATCTCGTGGACGCCGTGTTCAACTACCCGACGCTGGCGGAGTCGTACAAGGTCGCGGCCCTGGACGCGACGAACAAGATGCGCCAGGTCGAGCGGTTCTACGGCTAGTCCGGCTGAGCGCACTCCGACCGGGACCTGGCGGGGCGAACTGGCGGGCTAGCCGCCGCAGCCGCAGGCCCCGCCGCAGCAGCCGCCGCCCCCGCCACCGCCGCGTGACGGCACGGCGGAACTGCCGCGCCCGCCGACCGCGACCGTGGAGAGCAGCTTGACCGTGTCCTCGTGGCCTTGCGGGCAAGTCGCGGGCGCCGCGGACTCACTCATGGGGCGCGTTCGCTCGAAGGTCTCGCCGCAGGCGCGGCAGCGGTACTCGTATCGCGGCACGACCGAGAGTCTATCCGGTCAGTCGCTGACGGGCGACGGCCCGGCGACGGCCACGGCCGGCACCGCGCCGGGCTCGGTGTAGTAGTACTGCTTGCCGCGCAGCAGCGAGACCAGCGCACCCAGCACCGACATGGCGGCCGCCGCGCTGAAGACGACGATCAGCCCGTGCTGGAACGGTGCGGAGATCAGGTGCGGGAAAAACTCCCTGCCGGTGAGGGTAGCGACGTTACGGACAGGCAGCCTCGTCAGCGTCCCGCTCGGCGCGAGCATGCTCTGCACCGGGTTGTAGCCGAGCAGCGCCGAGAACAGCGTGCTGACCGGCGGCAGGTGCGCGACACGCGCGGCGACCGCGACCGGCACGCCCTGCGCCCGCAGGCCGCTGGTCAGCGTTCTCGGCAGGGTGGCAGCGAGGCCGGCGATCATCAGCGAGAAGAAGATGCCGATCGACAACGACATCCCAGAGTTCATGAACACCGAGCGCATGCCGGACGCGGCACCCCGGTGCCGGGCCGGCACGCTGCTCATGATGGACGACGTGTTCGGCGACGCGAACAGCCCCGACCCAACGCCGTTGCAGAAGATCAGGGCGGCGAAGGCAGGATACGGAAAGTCAGTGGGCAGCAGCATGAGGCCGGTGAAGCCGCACGCCGCTATCAGCAGCCCAGCCGTGGCGAAGATCCGCGAGCCGAACCGGTCCGACAGGTAGCCCGATATCGGGCCGGCGATCAGGAATCCCGCCGTCAGGGGCAGCATGTAGATCCCCGCCCACAGCGGGGTGACGGTGTAGTCGTAGCCGTGTAGCGGCAGCCAGATCCCGGCCAGCCAGATGACCAGCATGAACTGCAGCCCGCCGCGGGCAATCGAGCCCAGCAGGCTGGCCGCGTTGCCGGCCGCGAAGGCGCGGATCTTGAACAGGCTCATCCGGAACATCGGCTCGGCGATCTTGGTCTCCACGATCCCGAATACGACGAGCACCGCGGCTCCGCCGATCAGCCCGGTGAGCACCATGGGGCTGCTCCAGCCCGTGGAGTGGCCGCCGTAGGGCTGGATGCCGTAGGTAATGGCCGCCAGCAGGCTGGTGGCGCCGATCGCGAACAGCGCGTTTCCAGCCCAGTCGATCTTGGCGCGCTCGGTCGTGGCGATCTCGCGCAGGCTGCGGTACGCCCAGATGGTGCCCCACACGCCGATGGGCACGTTGATCCAGAACACGCTCCGCCAGTCCCACGCCGCGAGCAGCCCGCCGAGCAGCAGCCCGATGAACTGGCCGGAAATCCCGGCTATCTGGTTGATGCCCAGCGCCGTCCCGCGCTGGTTGGCCGGGAACGCGTCGGTGAGGATCGCGGCCGCGTTGGAGATCAGCATGGCGCCGCCGAACGCCTGCAGCACCCGCCACAGGATCAGCCACAGTGCCCCGTGCCCGCCGGTGAAGGGATCAAACGACAGCGCGATCGAGGCGACGGTGAACACCACGAAACCGAGGTTGTAGATCTTGACCCGGCCGAACATGTCGCCCAGGCGGCCGAGCGTGACCACGAGCACCGCCTGCACGAGCAGGTAGCCCATGATCACCCAGAGCACGTAGGTGATGTTGCCGGGCGCCAGGGGGCTGAGGTGAATGCCCCGGAAGATGGCCGGCATCGCGATGATCACGATCGAGCCGTCGATGGTGGCCATCATCATGCTCAGCGTCGTGTTCGACAGTGCTATCCACTTGTACCGGTCGGACACCGGTCCCGTTCGGTCGCTCGCTAGCCGGCCCGCGCTCGCTATCCCGCCCACAGCCCTCCAGCCTACCCGTAGAAGGTTGCTTGCCAGCAACTACCTACCTGGCGGGAGGGTGACCAGGACAACACGCCCGCTGGTCACTAGTAGGCAGATTTTTCGCTGTGCCCGCGGCAGCGACCGTAGTCTGTCACCATCACAGTGCCGCAGACCTGCGCATCCGTCCGCCCGGCGGCGCTTGGCGGCGGTTGCTAGCCGGTTTCCCCGAGTGCGGAATGGACCCCGATCGTGCACTCCACCCGCGTCGCCACCCGAGGCGCCCACGCCAGCCGCAGCCGCGCGCCTCGCCTGATCATCACGAGCGTCCTGGCGCTCGCGGTGGTGGCCGCGGGCGTGGCCACCGTGCTGCGCGCCGAGGGTTCGCGCGCCCGGCCCGTCGTGCGGGCGGCCGTCCTGGTTCGCCAGCCGGCCATCGGGGTCTCGGTCCTGCCGGGATCACCGGCCGCGACCAGCGCCCAGCTGGCCGGCTTGCTGCTGGCACGCGCGCCCGCCGTCGTGGTCGGCAACGCCGCCAGCGCCGCTGACCTGGCCGCCGCCTCGGCGGTCGCGGGCCGCGAACACGCTCCGCTGCTGCTCGCGCCCGCTGCTCGGAGCGTCGCGGACCGGACCGCGCTCCGCGCGGTGATCCGATCGCTGCACCCGACGGCGGTACTGGCGGCGGGCCTGAACGTGGCCGCTCTGTCGGCCGACCTGCCCCACGTGCGGGTCGTCGCCAGCGCGCGCAGCCTGCCGCCCACGAAGCCGGCGGTCGCGGTCCGCGGCGTGGCCGTGCTCGTCCCGGCCGCACCGGCGACCGACCCAGCCCTGGCGGTGGCCGTCGCGGCCACCGCCAGGGCGGCGGGCGCCGAGGTCATCGCGCTGACCGGGGATGACCCACGGGCAGATCCGGCGGCCATTGAGGCGCTGGCTGCCGCCAAGCCGGTGACCGTCGTCGGCATCGGGGCCGGCTTCGGCGCCGCCAGCCTGCTGGCGGCCAGGGTCGCGGTGGCGGAGACCGGGGTGCAGCTGCCTGGTGGCGGGCAGGTGCTGTTCCCCGGCCACGAGATCGTGGCGCTCTACGGGACACCCAGCTACCCGGCGCTCGGTGCCCTCGGCGAGCAGGGCCTGCAGGCGAGCATCGCCAGAGCCAAGGCCGTGGCCGCCCAGTACGACTCGCTCACCAATGTTCCCGTCGTCCCCGCCTTCGAGATCATCGCCACGGTCGCATCTGCCGGGCCGGGCCCGGACGGCGATTACTCGCAGGTCATCAGCCCCGCAACGTTGCTCCCATGGGTCGAGGCCGCGAGCAAGGCCGGCCTGTATGTGACCCTCGACCTGCAGCCCGGCCGGGCCAACTTCCTGGCGCAGGCGAAGCTGTACCAGTCCCTGCTCGAGCTGCCCAACGTGGGCCTCGCGCTCGACCCGGAGTGGAAGCTCCAGCCAGGCCAGCTGCCGCTGCAGCAGATCGGCTCGGTCAGCATCGCCGAGGTCAACAGCGTCGTGACCTGGCTCGCCGCCCTGACGGCGACATACCACCTGCCGCAGAAGCTGCTGGAGCTGCACGAGTTCCGGCTCAGCATGCTCCAGAACATCCAGCAGCTCGACACCACCAACGACGACCTGGCCATCGTCGTCAACATGGACGGCCAGGGAGCGCCCAGCTCCAAGCGGCAGACCTGGCAGGCAGTGGTGGCGGGCGCGCCGAAGGGCGTGTTCTTCGGCTGGAAGGACTTCTACGTCAAGGACACCCCGATGCTCGGCCCGCAGGCGACCATCGCGCACGACCCGACGCCGGTGATCATCTCCTACCAGTAGCCAGGTCAGGCTCCATCCGCGCGACCGTCGCGCAGTCGTCGGCGAAGCACACCAGCACGTCGACGTGCTGGCCCGCGAGCACCAGCGGAAGCCAGTACCGGGCGTCGTCCCACATCTGATCGAACGGCAGCGCGTCCGCGGCGAACCACCGCGGCGCCACCTCCGCCGACTCGGCCGGCTCGCCCTGGTAAACCGAGGTGACGAACACGTCCGTGGCCTGGTCCCAGGACGGCCGAACCGGGAACCGGAACTCGATGCTCGCCATGTGCTGCACCGCGTCGGCCGGCACCACCAGGCCGGACTCCTCCGCGACCTCGCGCACCGCGGCCGCCACCGGCTTCTCGCCGGGCTCCACGTGACCGCCGAGCCCGACCCACTTGCCCGCGCCGAATCCGGTCTTCTTGAGCCCGAGCAGCACCTGCGGTCCGGCTGCGGACTGACGCCTGATCAGGCACAGGCAGGTGCGTGGGATCATCGGGTCAGCCTACTGGCGCCGATCAGACATCGCCGCGCGCCATGGCGATGAGCCGGTCGAGCACCGCGCCGTTGCTCACGCGCAGCCCGTCGTGCTCGTACTCGTTGGTCACCCACGCGCGCAGTCCGCGGATGGCGGCCGCCGTCTGCAGCGACAGCTGGGTGGGCACGTACATGTCGTCGGCGTACACGGCCGCGGCCACCGGGACATCGGTGCGCGCCAGCTGCCCGGCGTCGTAGAGCGCCGGCCAGTCGGCGCGCTGCGCCAGCAGCTCGCCCGCTGCCGCCAGCGGGCGCAGGGCCGGGTCCTGCTCGAGCACCCACGGGTAGACCATCTCGCCGGTGAACATCACGGGAGCGTCTGAACCGAGTGCGGCGAGGGCGTCGAACTCGGGAAACTCCGCTCGGACCCGGTGCGCCGCCCAGCGCGTCGGCGCACCCTGCGCATAGCACGCCTCGTGCAGCAGCGCGTAGAGCGGCGCCGACCCGTAGCGCAGCGACTCCTCCACCCGGTACAGGAAGTCGTCGCTGAGCTCGGCCCCGGCGAACGCGTCCTCCAGCAGGTAGTGCAGCCGGTGGCTGCCCGTGCTGCTACCGAGGCCATGCCCGAGGGCCTGGAATCGCTGCACCGTGAGCGTGCCGCCGCCGGGCAGCTCTGCCGGAGCATTCGCGAGCGCCGCCGCGACCCGCCTGGCTGCCGCGAAATCCTGCGGGTATCGCGCGTAGTGCGCCCGGTTCTTGGCGGCTACGACCGCGTACGTCAGCCGGTAGACGTCGTCCGCGTGCGTCGTGAGACCGGGCAGTCCGCCGGTGATGAAGGCCGCGCTCAGCCCGCCGGGCGCACCCGACAGGTAGCTGACCGGGCA
>Ga0187784_10002515_pt1 | contig 14680 bp, 12 predicted proteins | sample 1015_SJ02_MP15_2_FD_132964 | JGI IMG/M metagenome (GOLD analysis project Ga0187784, IMG submission 132964) | Tropical peat soil microbial communities from peatlands in Department of Meta, Colombia - 1015_SJ02_MP15_20_MG | ecosystem: Environmental > Terrestrial > Soil > Wetlands > Peat | place...
CACAATTCCTTAGGAGGAAAGCCCGATATGCCCGCTACAGAATCAAGCCCGCTGATCTCGACCTATCAGCCCGTCGTCTGGAATTTCAAACTCCTGGCGCACGACATGCTCGCGGGCTTCGGCGGCATGGGCGAAGGCATGTCGGTGCAGATCGCGCCCGACGGCCGGCGCATCATCTGGCTGGCGCACGAGAGCGCGCCGAAGAATTTCACCGCGGTCGACGTGACCGATCCGCGCAAGCCCAAGGTGGTGTGCCAGACCGATCTGCCGCACGCCGCCATGCGTTCGAACTCGCTCGAGACCTGCGGCAACATGATGGCGGTGGCCTATCAGACCCAGAAGAAGGACGTGCAGCCGGCCGGCTTCGAACTGTTCGATATTTCCAAGCCGGAAAATCCGAAATCGATTTCTTTCTTCGATTGCTCCGGGCCGCATTCGCGCGGCGTGCATCAGCTCTGGTTCTGCGACGGCGAATACGTGCACTGCGCCTCGGGCTCGCGCGATTTCGAGCCGACCCATCCGCAGGACGATCAGTTCTACCGCTGCGTCGACGTGCGCAACCCGTCGAAGCCGGTCGAGGTCGGCCGCTGGTGGATGCCGGGCACGCGCCGCGGCGATAACATCATGCCGCCGACGCGCCATCAGCTCGATAAGGGCTATCGCGCGCACAACACCAACGTCTATCCGCAGCGCCCGGACCGCTGCTACCTCGCCTATATCGACGGCGGCATGTTCGTGCTCGATATTTCCGACAAGGCGAACCCAAAAAAAGTGTCGTCGTGGACCAATTCGCCGCCCTATACCGGCTTCATGCACACCATCGTGCCGCTGTTCGACCGCGGCCTGATGCTGGTGACCGACGAGTCGACGGAGAACAACGCCAAGGACTGGCCGAAGCTGATCTGGGTGCTGGACGCGCGCGACGAAACCAATCTGGTGCCGATCTCGACCTGTCCCCTGCCCGATCACACCATCTACGCCAAGGCCGGACGCTTCGGCGCGCACAACATCCATGAGAACGTGCCGCTGCCGACGGCCTGGCAGAACGACCAGATCGTGCTCGGCACGTTCTTCAACGGGGGCTTGCGCGCCTACGACATCTCCAATCCGTATCAGCCGAAGGAGGTCGGCGTGTTCATGCCGCCGGCCCCGCCCGGCGCGCCGACCGGCACCATCCAGATGAACGACGTGTTCGTCGACGAACGCGGCATCGTCTACACGGTCGATCGCCACGTCGGCGGGCTGTACATTCTCGAGATGGATTTCTAGCCACGTCCACCCTCGACCTCTTCCCCTCGCGCGCAGCCGGCCCATTCGGGCGCAGGCTCAAACGCGAGCGCGGCGCGCGCATTCCGGTGACGGTCGTCACCGGGTTCCTCGGTGCCGGAAAAACAACGCTGCTCCGCCGCTTTCTGGCATCGCCGGAAGGCGCCGGCACGGCAGTGATCGTCAACGAGTTCGGCGCCGTCGGCATCGATGACGCGCTTATTCGCTCCAGCGCCGATGAGACCGTGCTGCTCGGCAACGGCTGCGTCTGCTGCATCACGCGCAGCGACTTGCAGCTGGCGCTGCGCCGCCTCGTATTCGATCGCGAGCGCGGCACGGTGCCGCCGTTTTCGCGCGTCGTCATCGAGACAAGCGGCCTCGCCGATCCGGCGCCGATCCTGCAGACGTTTTCGACCGATCGCGCGCTTGGCGGCGAGTTTCACATCGACGTCGTGCTCACCGTGATCGACGCCGTTACGGGCGAAGCCAATCTCGATGCCGCCGCCGAGGCGCGCAAACAGGTCATTCTCGCCGACCGGCTGGTGATCTCGAAAACCGATCTCGCCGACACTGCGGCGGTCGAGCGCCTTACACACCGGCTGCAACAGCTTAATCCGCGCGCTGCGATCGATATCGCGGTCGCGGGCGCACTCGACCCGGATCGGGTAATCGCGCCGGCCAACGCCGAGCGCTCGGGTTTCGTCGCCGAGGCCGAACACTCCGACGGCATCGAAAGCTTCGTCATCGCCATAGCCGAGCCGATCGAGTGGCCGACATTTTCACGCGCCATGGAGACATTGACCGCACTGCGCGGCGCCGACCTGCTCCGCGTCAAAGGCCTGCTCAACATCAAGGGTTGCCGCGGGCCGGTCGTCATTCAATACGTGCAGCATCTCGCCCATCCGCCGGTCGAGCTTGAATCCTGGCCGGATGCGAGCCGGGCGAGCCGCGTGGTGTTCATCACGCGCGGCGTGCCCGAGCGCCAGGTGCGCGATCTGTTTGCGGCCGTGCAGGCGCTGGCGAGTCCGTCGGAAGCGCCGCCGGCGTGACGCCGTGCAACACGATCTGCGCATTTTCGATAAATCAACGCGTCGGCCGCAACGCTCTGCGAACAAGCGCCTTACGGCAGACACACGAATGTGATGTTTCCCAGCCCTTATTACCGCTGCGGTGCTGCGGCACAATTGCCGGAGAGACACCGCCATCGTGCGACGTGATTTTATGAGGAGGCCGATATGGGACTGATGGACGTACTCAACGGCATGCAGAACGGACCGCACGGGCAGACCACGCCCGGCCAAGGCGGCATGTCGCCGCTGACGATGGCGCTGCTGGGCTTGCTCGCCTACAAGGCCATCAAGAGTGTGACCGCAAACCAGCAGGGTGCGCCGGCTGGCGGCGGCTCGGCCGCACCGGGTGGAGGACTTGCGGGCGGACTTGGCGGCTTGCTGCAGGGCGGACTGGGTGGCCTGCTTGGTGGCGGCGCGGCCGGCAGCGTCCTGAGCGGCGGCCTCAACGATTTGCTCAAGCAATTCGAGCAGAACGGCCAAGGCGACGTCGCTAAGTCTTGGATCGGCTCCGGACCCAATAAGGCCATCGCGCCTGACGATCTCGCCAACGCGCTCGGCACCGACCGCATCAACCAACTGATGCAGGTGTCCGGCATGTCGCGCGACGACCTGCTCAACGGTCTCAGTCAGCATCTGCCCGGCTTGATCGATCATCTGACGCCTGGCGGGCGCGTGCCGACCGAGCAGGAGGCGGCGCATCTGGTGTGATGCACGCATCATAAAATAACGGGGTGGCCGAACATGGGTATCATCTGGATCATCGTTGTCGGCTTCGTGGCGGGCATCATTGCGCGGCTGCTCGCGCCCGGCCCGAACAAACCATCTGGCTTCCTGCTGACCACCGTGCTCGGCATTGTCGGCGCTTTCCTCGCCACGTTCATCGGCCAGGCGGTCGGCTGGTACCGTCCGGATCAGGGCGCGGGCTTCATCGCAGCAACGATCGGCGCGATTGTCGTGCTGTTTATCTGGAACAGACTCGTCGCCTCCGGCGTCATGCCCGATCCGGCCGGCAAGCCGAAGACTTAAGCGCGCTTTAGCTTTTCGCCGCTATCTGCGCCGCCAGCGCCTGTTGCGCCGCTTTTGCGTCGATCAGCGGATAGGTGTCGAAATGGGCGGGAACGATGTCCGCCCACTCGTTCAATATCCGATGCAGCTGATCGTTGCTCTCGACCTCGAGCACCGCCACGGCGCCACGCCCGGCGCGCGCATAGATATGTCGGCAGACGCCGCGCGCCTCGTAGCCGCCGATCCACGGCCAGAACGATTGCCGCGTCTTGGTCATATCCGAAGGCCGCTCCGGCCGCGGCGTCGACACAACAAGGAACAGCATGGCGGCGATCTCCGGCCCTGCCCCTATTCGGCGGCTGCCGCCGAAGCGAATCCCGATACGGCGCTATCCGGCATCTCCGCCTTGAGCCGCGGATAAACGTGACGCGCGAAATTGCGGATGCTGCGCACCGTCTCGTCGTGATCGAGAAAGCCCGCCTGACCCATGATGAGCAGGTGGCCGAAGCCGCCGACGTGATCGTACATTTTGCGGATCTGCGCGTAGACCTGATCCGGCGTGCCGGCCATCATCAGGCCTGCATTGATCGTGCCCTCGACCGTGGCTTGCGCGGAAAAATTTCTGTGCTGGTCGCCGACGTCCCCGCGCATGATTTTGACGAAGGCCGCGGGCGGCGCATAGCCGGGCGGGAAGGCGAAATGCGGCGGCACCTTGTTGGCGCGGATATACCACAGGATCTTCTCGGCGCCCGCGCGCGCATCCGCTTCATTGTCGCCGACATAGACCAGCGCCGCATAGGCGAGCCGGTTGATCGGCACATTCTCTCCGCGCCCGGCCTGGCGCCAGCCCTGCCGGTAGGAGTCGTAGACGCGGCGCGTGCCGTCATAGCCGGTGAGGAACGTCGCCTGCACGAAACCCTGCGCGCCGACGCGCTGCGCGCCGGCCGGCGTCGTCGTCGATACCCACACCGGTGGGTGCGGCTGCTGATAAGGCCGCGGCCAGATGTTGATCTGACGATGATGGAAGAAGCGCCCCTCATGGCTGAAAGGGCCGTCATGGCTGGTCCAGGCCTTGACGATGAGGTCGAGCGCCTCGGCGAAGCGCTCGTTCATGCGCACCGGATTGCTGTTGCCGGCGGAAATCTCGTAAGGCACGCCGCGCACGAAACCGGCCTCGAGCCGGCCGTGTGACAGCATGTCGACCATCGCCATTTCCTCGGCGACACGCACCGGCTGCCGCCGGTTGGCGATCGGATTGCCGAGAATCAAAAGCCGCGCCTTTTTGGTGACGCGCGCCAGCGCCGCGAGCAGGAGCGGCGCCGCTGGATCGACGCAGGTCGCCGTCTGATGATGCTCGTTGAGCATGATCTCGACGCCTTCCTCCTCGGCGATCTGCCACTCTTCGATGTAGCGATCGTAGAGCGCGGCGCCCTTCTGCGGATCGTAGATGCGGTTCGGCAGGCTGACGCGGATCGATTCGTATTCCTCGACCGGCGGCAGATAAGGATAGGCCGTCTCGCTGAAATGCCACGCCTTCATCGCGTTCCTCCCGTCTGCGCGGCGCCGTCCAGGAAAGCGAACAACGCACGCGCAAATTCTTCCGGCTGTTCCAGCTGCGGCGCGTGCCCGGCGGCCGCGATCGTCGTCACCCGCGCGTTGGGGATGAGCTTGGCATAACCGTCCACATAATCCGCGCTGACCAGGCCGTCGCTGGCGCCGCGAATGAACAATGTCGGCGACGCGATGCGATGCAGGCGATGGCGGAGCTTCGGATTGTGCATCCACGGCTCCCAGGTGAGCAGCGCCGTGGTCTCGCGGTTGCGCGCCAGCGCCGTCACCTGCTCGTCGGTCATTTTTGCGACGTCGATTTTTCCCTTGTCGACGTCGTGGTAGATGAGCCGCGTCACCTTGTCCTGCGCCATCGCAAAGACATCTGGAATATCGAGCTTGTCCGCGGGCCCGAGCTTGACACCGACCGGCCCGACCAGCGCCAGCTTGCCGATGCGCTCGGGCACCTTGGTGGCGATTTCGGCGGCGAGCCAGCCGCCGAGTGAGCAGCCGACGACATCGACGCGGCCAAGACCGCGGCGGTCCATGAATTCCAGATAGAGGTGCGCGATATCGTCGATGGTGTCGAGCCAGAGCGGCAGTCCGGACGCGCCGAAGCCTGGGTGCGACGGGGCGATCAGGTGGCGGCGCTGCGCCAGGAGCCCGACGTAAGGCGGATCGGGCGTAAAACCGGACGCGCCGTGCAGAAACAGCAGCGGCGGACCGTCGCCGCCCTCATGCAGCTCAATCTCAATGCCGGCGAGCGTGATGGTCTCGCGCGTCATGACCGATGCATCGGACATTCACCCTCCCCTGGCCGGCCTTGGCTCTCCATCGTAAGGACGATGCGGCGACCGGCCCAGGAGCTTAACGTCTCAAGCGTGCCGGAAACAACCGATGGGAATGATGAGCTGCCACGCGCCGGCCGGCACGTTGGCGTTGCATCGCCGGACGGGTGCGCGCTCGACCCAAGGCGCATGCACTGTCAGGGATCAGGCCGGTTCGATCTCGGCAATGGCGCGCCGCAGCGCGGCGATCAAATCCGCGCTATGCACGAGATGGCCTTCTTCGGCGGCAAGAATGCGCTGGAATGCCCGGCGCTTGAGCGCCAGCACGTCGATGCCGCTGTTCTGCGGGTCGATGCCGGCCGCATCGCAGACGATATCCATGAGGCGCTCCACGGCGTGGAGGCGGCCGAGCAGATAATCGTTCTCGCGATAGCGGCGCGAAAAGAACCCGGCAAAATTGTTCAGTGCGATTCCTTTCAGGCTTTTCGCGCCCGCAAAGGCTTTGAGCGTATGCATCTCTTCCGGGCTGATGCGATCGATGAGAATCTCGCGCAGTTCGCCGGGGTCGCGCCCGGTACTGACCGAAAAGGTGAGCACGTCCCAGAACGGGAAACCCAGATAATTGACCAGAACGTCGCGGCGCGCTTCCGGATGCCACGTCAACGGATCGAGCGAGGCCAGCAGTTCGTCGAGATCGCGCGTGGTGGCATTGAGATTGATTTCCCTGCCAAGCGTCTCCACCAGCCGATCGATGGTCTTGACCGCTTCGCTCGCCACGACACGGCGTGCGTAGGCCGGCAAGTCTTTGACCTCCGCCGCCGTGGGCGGATGCTGGAACATCTTCTCCGCCAACGCGTGGATGCCCGGGCTGAAAGAGCGCGGCTCCTCCCAGCTCTGCAGTACGTCCAGCCTCAGATAGAACTCCCGCTTCAGGCGGTCGACCACGGCCGGGTCCAGTCCAGGAAAACGGCCGTCGTCGATGAGACGGTACAAACGGTTCTGTCCTTCGATCAAAAAATGCAGCCGGCGTCGGCGATACTCGACATCAAAGGTCAGAAAGAATTCGATCCACGCCGGGAGCCGTGGCGTGCCGGCAATTTCATGCTTGAGCGCTTCGCTCCCAGCCTTGCCATACACGATGCCGCGTTCCACCGCCCAGGCACCGATGATCTCTTCCATGGCGCGCGCCGGCGGCGAGTTCGGCGGCACGCCGCCGATCATCGCAATCGTGCGGGCGACGAAGCCGCGAACTGAGGCGAGCTTCAGCCGCACGTAGCCCTCGTGAGCAAAGCCGGCCTCTCGCGCGACGCGGTCGTTGACCCTTTCGCGCCAGCCGCGGATGTCTTCGGCCATGAACGGGCCGTCGAGCGGCTTGTCGATGATGTCGGCGACCAGTTCGCTGACATGCGGCCGCGCATCGGCAATGATCGACCTGATGTTGCGGGCCTGGGCGTTCAGATTGAGGACCCAGGCCAGCTCATTGGCGATCGGTTGCTCGGACGGCAGATCGGACAGCGCGCCTTTGATCGTCGAAAAGAAATTCGGCAGCTCGGCGTGGCTGCCGGACCGGATCGATTCGGGTTTGGCGTCGATGAAAATCAGTCTTCGGTCGACGTCGCGATAGGCCGAACGGTTGTGGATCGCCGTGATGGCTTCCCGGAACGGCCGGTTGTTGAGCACGGAGCCGTCGATGAAGGCGGCCGTGACCGGATCGACATCGGCGCGCAGGTGTCGCTCGAAATTCTTCAGGATGAACTCCTCGCGGTCCGGCCAGTGCGCGCCACGGCTGGCGAGCAGTTCGTCCATCTCGACAATCTGCGCCGGCGGAAACGCGCCAGGGAAGCAGGACGTCGCGCGCGCGGCGAAGGCGAGCCCCGGCGCATTGTCCAGGTCGAAATCGCTCTCGACCTCGCCGTCGGCACGCCGGCGATACTTGAAATGCAACACGTGGCGATGTTCGAGTTCGTAGATGAGCGGTGGGTCGTGAATCTGCAGTACCTGCCCGTAGCCGTAATAGTCGGTCAGCGTCACAAACAGATCGAGACCCTGCCCGGACGGAAGGAGCGACGCCGTCGGCGTCTTCGGTTCGCCCATGGCGGTGGCGGCGTCGTACATCAATCCGGCCATGACCGGGCCGGAGAAGGGCGGCTTGAACCAGCGTGAGCGCAGGAACAGCGAAAGTTTCTGGCGCACCTCAGTGTCCTTGACCAGTTCGAATGCGCCGGTTGCCGCCACTGTCCGGATCAGCGGCCGCAAGATCCATTTGCTCCACATGCCGGCACGCGCTTCCGGCGCCAGCAATACGGTGACGTCAGCGTTTTCGAGCCAGAGATCGCGCAGCTTTGCGGTCGGCAGGTCGTGGCTCAGCGCTCGCGCCAGCATGCTGGCGTTGATGCCGCCGGCCGAAGCGCCGGCCAGCGTATCGACGATCACCCGCAGTTCCAGCTTGCCGCCGATCTCGCGCAGCAGTTGGAAATAATCAGCTTCGGTGTCGTATTCAGGGTCTTTAGGGTCGGCAGAATCGAAAAATGCGGCCTTGGCGCGCTGCGAACGGTCCGTGATGCGGTGCAGCGCACTCGAAGCGCGCACCAGCTTCAGGATCTCCTTGCAGATGCCATGGATATAGACTGCGAGCGATACGCCGCCGAAGCAGACCAGCGCGATGCGGAGTTCCTTTTCGCGCAAGAGCAATTCCCCGGAAGCTTAAAGCGCGGTCCCCTGCACTGCAGTTGACCGGATTGGAGTAGATATTGCGTTAATGCGTTCGAACGGCCCCGCAATCCCGTGTTTGTGACGCGTGCATGGCGGCTCCGGTGGCCGGGTGCATTCCAATGCCACGATTTTCGGAATAATGTGCCGGCGCACTACTGCGGCGTTGCACCACGCCGCAAGGACTCGCGATCGGGTGGCTGTACGCCCCCACAAGGGAGATCCAGTTCTCATGAACAAGGCATTCACGCTCAACGTCAACGGCGTCGATCGCAAAGTCGAGGCCGATCCGGACACGCCGCTGCTCTACGTGCTGCGCGACGATCTCGGCCTCAACAACCCGCATTTCGGCTGCGGGCTCGGCCAATGCGGCGCCTGCACCGTGCATCTGGACGGCAAGCCGACCCATTCGTGCCGGCGACCGATCTCGGCAGTGGGCGACAAGAAGGTCGTGACGCTGGCAGGCCTCGGCACGCCCGAGCATCCGCACCCGCTGCAGACCGCCTATGTGCAGGAGCAGGTGCCGCAATGCGCCTATTGCATCAACGGCTGGATCATGACCGCCGCCGCCTTCCTGCGCGACAACAAGAAGCCGACCGACGAACAGATTCGCAGCGCGCTCACCCACATCAAATGCCGCTGCGGCACCCACATGGCCATCCTGCGCGCCGTCAAGCGCGCCGCCGCGATGATCGGTTGAGGGAGGCCGCCATGACCAGACACGAACAAGCCAAGAATTTCTCGCGTCGCGCGCTGCTCAAGACCGGCGGCGCCCTGGTTGTCTCGATTGGAGCGCCGGTGACGTTCGATGCCGCCCGCGCGGCGGACAATGCTACCGCGGTCGCGACGAAGCCGCCGCTGACGCCCGACCAGCTGTCGTCCTACCTCGCGGTCAACGCCGACGGCACCGTCTCTGCCTATTCGGGCAAGATGGATATGGGCCAGGGGCTTTCGGTCGCCTTCAAACAGATCATCGCCGAAGAGCTCGATGTTCCATACGCGAGCATGAAGCTTTTCATTGGCGACACCGAAACCAGCCTCAATCAGGGCGGCGCCTCCGGCTCTACTGGCGTCCAGGAGGGCGGCAAGCAGATGCGCATGGCCGCCGCCGAAGCACGCCGCGTGCTGGTCGAGATGGCTGCGGGAAAACTCGGCATTCCCGCCAGCCAACTAACGGTGAAGAACGGCGTTGTCATTGCCGCCGGCGATGCAAGCAAAAAGGTGAGCTACGCCGACCTCATCGGCGGCAAGTTCTTCAACGTGCATCTCGACTGGAACGGCAAGTACGGCAATCCGCTCTATGCACCCGGCAAAGCCAAGCCGAAGTCCCCGAAGGACTACGCCATCGTCGGCAAACCGATTCCGCGCGACGACATCGCCGGCAAAGTGTTTGCGCAGACCGACTTCGCCATGGACATCAAAGTCCCCGGCATGGTGCATGGCCGCATGATCCGGCCGGCGGTCGCCGGCGCCGTGCCGGTCAAGGTCGACGAAAGCTCGATCAAGGATATTCCCGGCGCAAGGGTCGTCTGGGACAAGGGCTTCCTCGGCGTCGTCGCCGACCGCGAATGGGATGCTATCAAAGCGTCGCGCGCGCTGAAGGTCGAGTGGTCCACCCCCGGTCCGGCATTCCCGGATCAGCCGACGCTGTACGATCACATCCGCAAGGCACCGACCCGCAAGCGCGAAGTCGGCCAGCACGCGGGCGACGTCGATGCCGCGTTCAAGACCGCCGCCAGGGTGATCGAGGCCGAATACGAATGGCCGTTCCAGTCGCACGCCCGCATGGGACCGGGCTGCGCGCTGGTCGACATCAAGGACGACCATGTCACCTGCTGGAGCGGCACGCAGAAGTCGCATTTCGTGCAGATGGGCGTCGCTGCGATCCTGCAGGTGCCGGTCGAGAAGGTGCGCGTCATCTGGACCACGGGGCCGGGCTCCTACGGCCGCAGCGACGCCGACGACTGTGCGGCGGATGCGGCGGTGCTCGCCAAGGCGGTCGGCAAGCCGGTGCGCGTGCAATACATGCGCGACCAGGGCACTGGCTGGGACCCGAAGGCGCCCGCCTCGATCCACACGGCGCGCGCCGCGCTCGATGCATCTGGCAACGTCATCGCCTACGACTTTCTCAGCAAAGGCTTCTCCCGCATCGACGTCGACACCAACGGCAGCCAGCCGCGGGATACGCTCGCCGGTCAGGATCTCGGTGTCGCTCTCAAATCGGGCGACGGCTTCGGCTTCCCCGGCGATTCCTACGGCTTCGCCAACAAGCGCACCGCATGGGAGACGATCGCGCCGCTGCTCGATCGCGCCTCGCCATTGCGCAGTGCACACATGCGCGATCCGGTTGGGCCGCAGATTCACTTCGCCAGCGAGTCGTTCATCGACGAATTAGCCGCGGCGCTGAAAGTGGACCCGGTCGAATTCCGGCTGCGTTACGTGCGCGATCCGCGCGACATTGCGGTCATCAAGGCGGTAGCGGAGAAGTCGGGCTGGCAATCGCGGCCGTCGCCGCGCAGCGACCAGCGCGGCGACAAGGTTTCGGGACGCGGCATCGCCTATGTGCAGCGCGGCCCGACGCGCGTCGCCGTGGTCGCCGAGGTCGAGATCGACCGTTCGACCGGAAAAATCTGGGCGCGCAAGTTCACCGTCGCCCACGATTGCGGCCTGATCATCAACCCGGACGGACTGCATCACGCCATCGAGAACAACATCGTGCAGGCGACGAGCCGCACGCTGTGGGAAGAGGTCAGGTTCGACACGAAGAGCGTCACCAGCATCGATTGGCGCACCTACCCGATCCTCGACATGACCGAGGCGCCCGCCGAAGTCGACATCGTAATGATCAACCGTCCGGAGGTCGCGCCGTCCGGCGCCGGCGAAGCGTCAAGCCGGCCAGTGCCGGCCGCGATCGCCAACGCGGTGTTTGACGCCACCGGGGTGCGCATCCGCCGCGCCCCGCTGTCGCCAGGCAATGTGAAGGCGGCGCTGATCTAACAAATCCCTCTCCCCGGGTGCGGGGAGAGGGAGTATCATCGTTACATGCCGATGATCGCCCACTCGCTCGACGAAGCGCTCGCGCCGATCCGCGACGGCGCGATGCTGGCGGTGCCGCGCGAGAGTTCGGGCGCGGCAATGGCTGCAACGCGAGCGCTGATCCGGCGCGGCGTCAAGCGGCTGCATCTGGTGACCTTGCCGACATCGAGCCTGCAGGCGGACCTGCTGATCGGCGCGGGATGCGTCGACACGCTGGAAACATCCGCCATCAGTTTGGGCGAATTCGGGCCAGCGCCGCGCTTTACCGCCGCGATTCAGGCGGGCGCGGTCAAGATGCGCGACGCCACCTGCCCGGCGCTGCACGCGCAGTTTCAGGCCGCCGAAAAAGGTGTGCCGTTCATGCCGCTGCGCGGCCTGATCGGTTCCGACGTGCTGGCGCACCGGCCTGACTGGAAAACGATCGACAATCCGTTCGGCCAAGACTCTTCAAATCACGATTCTTCCAGTGGCGGCGATCCGATCGTGCTGTTGCCGGCACTTACGCCCGATGTGGCCTTGTTTCATGCAGCGATGGCGGACCGCGCCGGCAATGTGTTCATCGGCACGCAGCGCGAATTGATCGTCATGGCGCATGCCGCGCGCAAGACCGTCGTCACCGTGGAGAGGCTGCATGACGGCGATCTCATTCGCGATCCGCTGCTCGCCGCCGGCACGCTGCCCGGCTTTTACGTCGAGGCGGTCGCGGTCGAACCGCGCGGCGCCTGGCCGCTGCCGCTGCCGGATCACTACGGCGTCGATGCCGCGCACATGACGGAATACGCCCGGCTTGCCGCGACGCCGCAAGGCTTTGCGCAATATCTCGACCGCTACGTCTTTGAGAAGGTCGCGGCGTAGCTGTGTGCCCGTCATGCCCGGCCTTGTGCCGGGCATCCACGTCCTTCTTTCACACACTAAGACGTGGATGGCCGGGACAAGCCCGGCCATGACGGCTTCTAATCCCGCGCCGCCGAAAGCTTCTCTTCCTCGCGCAGAAGTTCCGCCAGTCGTCGCTGTTTCTCCGCGGTCTCCGCAAAGCCCATCGCCTGGCTGAGACGCGGGTTGGCATTGCGATAGCGCGCCGGATATTTCAGGAACACACCCAGCTCGGCCGCCGCCTTCCAGGCCCAGTGCGGATCGAACATCAGCCGCCTGCCAAGCGCCACCATGTCGGCCTGACCATTGGCGATGATCGCTTCTGCCTGCTGCGGTTCGGTGATTTGTCCGACCGCCATGGTGGCGATTCCGGAGCCCTGCCGTACCGCCTCGGCGAACGGAATCTGATAGAGCGGCCCGGCGCTGATCTTCTGCTTTAATGATACGCCGCCGCTGGAGGTGCAGATGTAGTCGCAGCCGCGCGCCTGCAGCTCCTTTGCCAGCGCGACCGAGTCGGCGACAGTCCAGCCGCCGTCCATCCAATCCGTCGCTGAAATGCGCACGCCCACCGGTTTGTCCGCGGGAAAGACGGCGCGGCAGAGATCGAAAATCTCCAGCGCCAGCCGCATCCGGTTCTCGCGGCTGCCGCCGTAGTGATCGTTGCGCTTATTGACGATGGGGGAAAGGAACTCGCTGACCAGATAGCCGTGGGCGAAATGCAGCTCGATCAGATCGATGTCGATCTCCGCGGCGCGGCGCATGGCGTCGCGCCAGGCGAGTTTGACCTTCTCGATGTCTTCCAGGTCCATGATCGCCGGATGGGTATAGAAATCGTCGTCGTAGAAAGACGGCGCGACCGGGATCCAGCCGCCGTCTTCGACCGGGACCGGCTTGCGGATCATGAAAGACGGATTGACCGAGGACTTACGCCCGGCATGGGCCAGCTGGATGCCGAACTTGGTAGTCCCATAGTCGCGATAGAATTTCAGGATGCGTGCCAGGCCTTCCTGGTGCGCGTCCGAATAAAGCCCGAGGCAAAACGGCGAGATGCGGCCCTTGGGCTCGACGGCGGTCGCTTCGGTGATGGCGAGGCCGAGATTGGCGAGCGCGTAGGTGCCAAGATGCGCAATGTGCCAGTCGCTCGAGTAACCGTCGTTCGAGCCGTACTGGCACATCGGCGACAGCACGATGCGGTTGTCGAGGGTGAGACCGCGCAGCTTTATCGATTTGAATAATTCGCTCATTGGCTTTGCGCCGGGATGCCGAGATCGCGAACGACATCCCTCCAGTGCGCGACCTCCTGTTTGGTGTATTCGGTCAGTTGCTCAGGTGCCATGTAATAGACGGTCGCGCCGCTTTTTTCGACGCGCGCCCTGAAGTCGGGACGCTCGACGATTGTCTTGATCTCTTTCGAGAGCCGATCGACGATCGCTTTCGGCGTGCCGGCCGGCGCGTAGAGGGCATACCAGGTGTCGATCTGCAGTTGCGGAAAGCCGGCCTCGGCCGTGGTCGGCACCTCAGGCAACAGCGGATGACGCTTCGCGCTGAAAATCGCCAGGCCTTTGACGGCGTGGCCTTGCAGCGGGCCGACCAGTTGCTGCGTCGTGTTGACGAAAAAACCCAGGGTGCCGCCAAGCAGATCGTTGTACGCGGCCGCGGTGGCGCGGTACGGCACTGTCGTCACCTTGATGTGCGCCGCTTGCGCCAGCTGCAGCGAGCCGATGTTGTTCTGCGTGCCGACGCCCGGGCTGCCATAGGTCAGCTTGCCCGGATTGGCTCGCGCATAGGCGATCAGGTCGGCGAGTGTTTTCGCCGGAGAATCCTTGCTGACGACAAGGACCTGGGGCGATCGCGACACCATCGCGACCGCAGCAAAATCCCGCAACGGGTCCCATGGCAGCGATTTGAACAGCGCCGGGTTGGTGGTCTGAAAACCGGATATCGTCAGCAGCAGCGTGTAGCCGTCCGGGGCCGCGCGGGCGACGTCAAGCGTGGCGATATTGCCGCTGGCGCCGGCCCTGTTCTCCACCACGAACGGCTGGCCGAGATCGTTCTGCAGTTCGGCCGCGACCTGCCGCGCCGTAATGTCGATGCCGCCGCCGGGCAGCGACGGCGTGATGATGGTGACGGCCCGGGCCGGATAGGTTTGTGCCAGAGACGGTCCGGATAGCCCGCCAGCCACCAGGCCGCACAGCAGCACAACCGCGATCGTGGAGCGCTCCGGCATTATCCTCCCCGCGTCGTTCAAGCCACCGGAGCGTAGCGGAGGGTCCTTGATTTTGGAACGGCCCCGCCGCATGAGCAACATGCCGCCGGACCGGGCCTCTGCAACCGCGGAACAGACATGACGCAGCAAGATTTCCGCGACGAGGAATTGCTCGCCGA
>Ga0187784_10002516_pt1 | contig 14678 bp, 11 predicted proteins | sample 1015_SJ02_MP15_2_FD_132964 | JGI IMG/M metagenome (GOLD analysis project Ga0187784, IMG submission 132964) | Tropical peat soil microbial communities from peatlands in Department of Meta, Colombia - 1015_SJ02_MP15_20_MG | ecosystem: Environmental > Terrestrial > Soil > Wetlands > Peat | place...
CTGATCCCGCCGCGCGCTCCAACTCCGTTTCTCCGTTCGCGGCCGATACGGCGCGCAAGAGCGTGCCCAAAGCGGAATCATCCAGCGAGTCGCTGGTGGCGTCAGCTTCGCGCGCGACCGCTTCGGCTGGGCCAAACGCAAACGTCATTATTATGGGATCGGCGGTTTTGGCGGCTGAAGCCGCTCCGCAATCGGTCATTCCGCAAACGGAGCCTGAATCGCCTGCGCAAGCAGGCCTTGAGTTAACAACGAGTCCCGATTCGCTGACCGGTTCTCTTCGCGACGTGATCCTGCATGCGCTCAACCAGCATCCCGTGCTGGCGTCGTTGCTCGAGACCGCCGAGTGGGCGCTGGAAGGGAACTCGCTGACTGCGACGGTCGCTACTTCGAGCACCATGCTCGATATGTCGTTCACTGCCGACGCGCGGCGCATCGCCAGCGCTGCTGCCAGCGGCCGCGCTGGACGTCCGATCAAGCTTCAGGTCGTTTCCGGCAGTTCTGCGCAAGCTTCGTCAGGTTGGCAATCGTCCTCCAACGACCGTTCCGCGGATAGCGCCGCTGCAGAGTCGCGTGCATCCAATGGAAGTGCCCGCAGCCGCGCGGAACGAAATCCGGTGGTCCGGCGCATGCGGGAAAAGTTCGGAGCGGAAATCCGCACCGTGATCGATCATCGAGAGAAGGGAAGAAACTAGTTTGTCCGGATTCAATCTGCAAGAGATGATGCAGCAGGCCAGGCAACAGGCCGAAATACTGCAGAAGAAAATGGAGCAGACGGTGGTCGAGGCCTCGTCCGGCGGCGGAACGGTCACGGTCAAGATGGATGGGCGCAAACAAGTGCTGTCCATCAAGATTGATCCCGAGGCGGTGAAGTCGGGCGACGTTGAAATGCTGCAGGACCTGGTCCTGGCCGCGGTGAATGAAGCGGCGCGCCAAGTCGATGCCGCGATGAAATCCAACCTCGGCGGAATGCTCGGCGGCCTCGGAGGGATTTTGTAATTGCGTAATCTCACAATTTTGCAATTTGAAAACCTTCGCCAAGTGTGACTCGCGGGCAGGAGAGAGCCATGAGGCATCTCGACAGTTTTCGCCGCGTAGCCAATTCGCAGCCAGGTGGCCGAAGTCAGAATTGAGTTTCATATTACGCAATTACCCGATTACCAAATTAGAAAATGTCCAAATTTGCCGAGCCGATGACCCGGCTCATCGACCAACTGAAGAAGCTGCCCGGCGTCGGCAGCAAAAGCGCGCAGCGCCTGGCGTTTCATATCCTGCGCTCGAGCGAAGATGATGCCAACGACCTGGCCGCGGCCATCCGCGACGTGAAGGCCAATCTGCGCCTGTGCTCCATCTGCAACAACATCACCGATGTCGATCCCTGCGTTTACTGCACGAGCGCCACGCGCAATCAGAAAGTGATCTGCGTGGTGGAGGAGCCGACCAACATCGCGGCGGTGGAAAAAACGCGGCATTTCAACGGCGTTTATCATGTGCTGCACGGTTCGCTTTCGCCGCTGCATGGAGTCGGTCCCGAGCAGTTGCGGATCTCGAACCTGCTCAGCCGCGTCGCCAAAAACGACATCGAAGAAGTCATCCTCGCCACCAACCCGACCGTCGAAGGCGAAGCCACTGCCACTTATCTCGCGCAGCAACTCAAGCGCGAGGGTCTGCGCGTCACGCGCATCGCCATGGGCATTCCCGTGGGCAGCGACATCGAGTACACCGACGAAGTGACTATGCTCAAGGCCATCGAAGGCCGGCGCGAAGTGTAGATGCGTTGCCGGATTTGGCGAGACTGTTTTTTCGCGAAGAACTCGCGCGCTTTCGCGCGTCTGACCTCAGTCCGCGCTCGTTGGCTGCAAAAACTGGCGCTCCAGAAACTCGTTTGCTTCCGCCTCGGCTGCGGTCAGACCCTCAGGCAGTGTGCCGCGATTGTATTCCGCCATGCGGTTCTTCCACTTCAGGAAATCGGTAATGCTCTGCGGCTCGATCCGCAACTCCACTCGGCGCAGGCTGGCGAGCAGCAGATTCATCTCGTACTCGAAACCAAGAGCGGAGCGCAGGTTCTTCGCCGATTTTTTCCTGATTGCAGTCTCGCGCCCGCACACCTCAATCAGTCCCCAGCCGCCGGCTAGCTCCTCGATCGCGATCAGGCCGCGCGGGGCAAAATAATACCTTTCGGCGCCAACGCCGGTTTCCGGTTTCTGCCGCCACGGTTTGGCGCGGTCCGCCAGGAAATCCGCGCGCGATACCTTGCACTCGACCAGCACGGAATGGCACGCCTTCTTCCAGCCGATGGCGTCGGGCATTTCGCCGCTCAGGCAGGCCTGCTCGGAAAGAACGACGCCGCAACGATAGCGACGGAGCCAGGCCACGGCCAAGGAGATCAGCTTCGAGTGGGTCACAGTTCAGACTGGAGGGAAAACTCCAAGCTGAAAAGTGCCGAACTCGCTACGGCCGGGCAGGCCCGGGCAATTCTTTTTCGCGGTCGGCCCATGGAGCGCCTGCTCCTTATTTAAGGGGGTATACCCCCCACCCCTCCCCCTCCCAGGCCGGTCTATTAGAATCAAACAGTTAGAGTAAGTTGGCGCGTAAAATATTCAATAATTTAGACTTGGACTTATTGCGAACAACTCCTTTGCCAGCTATCGGTTAGGCTCGATTTTCGGAAAATATTGCGTTTTGACCCTCCCAAAGTATCCAAGAATAAAGACTTATAGGTAAAGTCTTGAGCGAGAGGCAGTTAAGCCATCAGTCATCGGCTTTCAGCCGTCAGAAGAGGCGAAAACCCTTCGACCACGGAGGGTACCCTTCGGTTCCTCAGGGCGGGCTTCGGAGCACGGAGGTGCCACACGACGGGCCATTAGAAGGCAAGCCGCGGATCTGTCAAAGAGCGAGTCGACCAGGGCACCTTGTGTGCCCTTACTTCTATCTTCGGTTTCTTTGCTACTAAGTCAAGCGGTTTTTCCGGAATTGTGCCATTTACGAATCGATGAGTTCGGTCATTTATTCGAGCCGATAGAATTGATCGTTGCGTTGCCGGGCTATACTTCAAACAGGAGCGTTGAAATGAGGAGCGATTGGGGTAGGAAGTTGGGCGTGGCGCGTGTTTGGTTGCTGGGAGCCGGTGTCGTGGTGATCGCTCTCATCTACCTGCTGAAGCGCTAAACGAACAAAACTTCGCTGCGGTCACTGGCTGGTTTTTCCCGACAAAATTTCCGCGCTCGTGTAAAAAGATAGAGGCGGGCCTTTCCGCGATAGTCAGATTCTTGTACTCGCACCGCCGTCTCCGCGGCTACGAGCATGCACCACCTTCATCGGCTTGATCATGACCGGGCGCCTCAAGGCAGTTTCGAGCAGGTGGCGGGCGGCGGCGGCGGTTTCAGCGGAGCGGTCTAACGGCGCATAGCCGGACGAGCGGACTATCACGATCCCATCCCTGAGGCCGACCTCGACTTTCGGAGCTTCGCTTTTCTGAACCCTGCCGTTGCGCGCGTCGAGCGCGTTGGCCAGACGGAGCACGCCCGCCAACTGGAAAGCGATGTGCCGGTCGGGCAGATCGAGGCTCTGCATGGTCTTACCGCGCAGATGGGGCAAAGCTCCGCGATGGTAACGCGCCACGACCGCGGCCAGTTCCTGTTCGCGCGCGCTCATGCCCAAAGGGCGAGCCAGATTGCGAATCAGGCGAAGAGATTTTTTCTGATGGTTTACGCGGCCCTTGGCCTTGCCGACATCGTGGATGAGGGCTGCCGCTTCGAGCACGTCGCGCGAGTCGTGCCCCGGTCCCTGCGCCAGCATTCCAGCCCGCGCCAGTCCGTCATACAAGCGCAGCGAGATTTGCGCGACGCGCTGCGAATGGCGAAAATCGGGATCGAGATACCCGGCCCACACGCGCAGACGGCTGAACGCTCCCTCGCGCAACTGCGCGCCCGACGGCAATTCCGCTCTCCAGATGCGCCACCGCGACTGCCTGCCGATCATCATCTCGCGATAGCGTTCGACGCGCCGGTTGCGCTCGTGGTTGAGTTTCTCGCGCCATTGGCGGCGGCTCTCGACATCGGGGAAGGCCTGGATGGCGAGCGCCGTTGCCCACAGCACATCCAGATCGTGCACTTCGCCGAGCAGATCCTGCAGCTCTTTCAGATCGTCGCCCCAGCGCTCATGCTGCTCGGGCAGAAAATTTTCAACCGTGTAGCGGAAGCGCTTGATGCCGATGCGCAGCGCGTGCAGGGCGACTTGCGAGCGGGTGCGCAGGGCGCGCTTGTGCAGGTCGTAGGCGGCGGTCCACTTTTCAAGCGCGAGGTGAAAAAAGACCAGGCTACCCAGGCGCACACGCGCCGACCGGCGGGGCAGCGTGCGGCTCCACTGCCGCCAGCGCTTGCGATCAAACTGATTGAGGTCCTTCCAGGCCGCCTGCTTGCATTCGGCTTCGCGAGCGTGGACGTGATCGAGCAGGCGGTGCACGACCGGATCGTCGGCTGCGCCCAGTTTTTCGATCCACTCCTGCATGACCTGCATGTCGCGGAGTTCGCCGAGCGCGCGAAAAAGCTTGCGGCCCGCCTTCTTCATGTCTCTCCAGGAAGAATGCGAATCGAGCGCCATGAGGCCATCGGCAAGGGAGCGGCAACGGCGCAGGGCCACGCGAAGATCGTGGACGGGATCGGCGGCGAATCCGGCGGCAGCGCGATCGCACTCCTCGAGCGCGCGCTCCATCCAGAAGCGCAGGCCGAGCTTCGACTTGTGCGCGGCTTTTGCGTCGCGCGCGGGCAGGTCAGGTCTCTGCGCTAGCGCAGGGCTGGTACTTGTTGCCAATGGAGGCTCCATGCTCCAGGAGATGGGCGAATCCGCGGCCATCGGCCGCCAACCGCATCTCCAGTCTGCCTATAGTTCTACAGGCGAAGCAGAGAGCGCGCAACCAGGGCGGGGAGAGCGTAAATGAACAGATGACCTCGCGGCGGCAAGCCGCTAGCCGTTTGCCCTGGCAACCAACAGGATCCCCAGGCAATAGAATACGAACATAAAAAACAGGTAGATGTTGGCTTTGGAGGGCGCGCCAGCAAATTCTTTCCAGGCGAAAACTCCCCACAGCGCCGCGACCATGGGCGACGATTGTCCGATAGCGTAGGAAATGGCGACACCCGTGAAGCTGGCGGCGACCAGATTGAAGACCATGCCAATGCCCCAGATGCATCCGCCGAGCAGGCCGAGCAGGTGAGCCGAGGCCGGAGCGCGAAAAAAACCGCCGAAGCTGACCGGATCGCCGATCAGCGGGTGTCGCATGAAATAGACATTCCAGACAAAACACGAAAGCAGGGCGCCAAGGGTCAGGAAGATCGTCGCCGCGTAGGGGCCGAGCGTGCCCACGACCTGGCCATTTACCTCATGCGGCATGGCGCGCGTCATAAAAGGAGCCCAAAGGCCCATCAGAATTCCCGAAACCACGCAGAGAACGATGCTCTTCTTTGACGTGGCGCGGCTTGAATTTGCCAGCGTGCCGTAGGCCTTGCCATCCAGAATCACGGCAATCAGGGCGCAAAGGACTCCAAGACCGAGCAGTTCGGCGTTTCCCTTCGGGTGTTGCGCGTAGCTGGTGATGACGCCAACGACGAGCGCAATTCCGATCGACATGGGGAAGGCGATGGCGAGGCCTGCCATGTCCATGGCCGCAACGAGCAGGATGTTGGCCAGATTGAAGATTGCGCCGCCGACCATGGCCAGCACGATGTCGCTCACGGCGGCCGCGTGCACGTTGCGGACGAGGCTCGAAGCATCGTTGCCGCTCGAACCCATGGTGAGGCCGAGGATCAGCGAAATGAGAAACGTGCCGACGGCGTAGTCCCAGTAAAACAATTCAAAACGATAGTTCTTCACGCCCTTGTAGGCATTGACCCAGGAACCCCAGCAGATGGCGCTGGCGATCATCATGAAAAGCGCAATGCCCATGGAGTGGGGCGTGAACATGCGTGCTCCTTTGCTGGCCTGATTAGAACTAGCTTGGCTAGAAAATGTGGCGCTGATTCCATTTGCGGCTTGGTCTTAGACCATTGCCGAAAATGTTCTGCTGCAGTCTACTCGTTTGAGCGGCAGAAACAAATAGTTCGCTCGGCGGCGGGATTTCATCCATATAAAGGTCATGCGGCTGCCGTAAAGGCCATGCGATTGCCGGCTCGGCTGCCGTACAATTGCTGCACCCGCTGCGATGCGGGCTAGCTAAAACGCATTCGCCGGTTCGTTGATCATGCCGATTGAGAGCAGCCATAGTCACGGCGCGACGCATTTCGAGAATATGGTCGAGCTGCCGGCCGGGGTTCTGGCTGTGCTCGCGGGTCGTCCGCTCGTGCGCAATGCCGGTATTCCGCTGAATCTGGATTGGGTGCGCGAAGTGCGCGTCAATACCAGCGCGGTGGAACGGCGGGCGCAAACCCAGGTGGCGCGAAGAACGGTGAAAAAGGAATGGCAGGCCGCGTGGCTGCTGCGCGCGATCAGTTGCATGGATCTGACCACGCTTTCCGGCGACGATACCGACGAACGCGTGCGGCGGTTGTGCGCGAAGGCGCGGTATCCGATTCAGCAGGAACTGACCGAGAAGCTGGGGATCGAGCAACTCGGGATCGAAGTCGCCGCCGTCTGCGTCTATCACCTGTTCGTCGAGACTGCGCTCGCTGCGCTCGAAGGCAGCGGGATTCGCGTGGCGGCGGTGTCGACCGGATTTCCCGCGGGCTTATCGCCACTGGCTGAGCGGGTTGCCGAGATTCGGCGGTCGGTGGAGGCCGGCGCGCAGGAGATCGATGTCGTGATCACGCGGGCGCACGTGTTCGCTGGCCGCTGGCAGGCACTTTATGACGAGATTGCCGCCTTCAAACAAGCGTGCGGGAATGCTCATATGAAGGTCATTCTCGGGGCCGGCGATTTGCAGACTTTGCGCAACGTGGCACGCGCCAGCCTGGTGGCCATGATGGCGGGCGCGGATTTCATCAAGACCTCGACCGGCAAAGAACCGACGAACGCGACCCTGCCGGTGGGACTCGTCATGGTGCGCGCCATCCGCGAATATGCGCAAGAAACCGGCATGGCCGTCGGCTTCAAACCTGCCGGAGGCATTCGCACGGCAAAGCAGTCGCTCGACTGGCTGGCCATGATCAAAGAAGAACTGGGCGATTCGTGGCTGCGCGCGGAGATGTTTCGCTTCGGCGCGAGCGGATTGCTGGGTGATATTGAGCGGCAGTTGGAGCATTACGCGACCGGACGGTATTCGGCGGACTATCGGCATCCGATCGCGTGAAGCGGCCGAAGACGACAGAACGAAGATGAGCAATCAAAATGACCGTTGCTGAAAACTTTGTGAGCATGGAATACGGGCCCGCGCCGGAGGATCCGAAAGAAGTTGCGGCGTGGCTGGATCGGCATGGGCGCAGCTTTGGACACTTCATCGGCAGCGAGTGGCAGAAGCCGGCGGCGGGAGAGTATTTCGACACCCTCGATCCCTCCACCGGCGAGAAGCTCGCGACCGTAGCGCAGGGATCGGCCGCCGACATCGATCTGGCCGTGAATGCGGCACGCGCGGCCTCGGCGAAATGGCAGGCGCTCAAGCCTCACGTGAGAGCGCGCTATCTATACGCGCTGGCCCGGCTCGTGCAAAAGCATTCGCGCCGGCTTGCGGTGCTTGAAACCATGGACAATGGCAAGCCGATCCGTGAGAGCCGCGACATCGATATCCCGCTGGTTGCGCGTCATTTCTATCATCACGCCGGCTGGGCGCAATTGCTCGCGCAGGAATTTCCCGACTATGTTCCCTGCGGAGTAGTCGGCCAGATCATCCCGTGGAACTTTCCGCTGCTGATGCTGGCATGGAAGATCGCACCCGCGCTTGCCACCGGCAACACCGTGGTTCTGAAGCCGGCGGAGTTCACGCCGCTCACCGCGCTTGCGTTCGCCGAGATTTGCCAGGAAGCGGAACTGCCCGCCGGGGTGGTCAACATCGTCACCGGCGACGGCTCAACCGGCGAAGCGCTCGTCAAGCATCCCGATATTGACAAAATTGCATTTACAGGATCGACCGAAGTCGGCCGTGCCATTCGTGCGGCTACGGCGACCGGCCACAAGCGCCTGTCTCTCGAACTCGGCGGCAAGTCTCCCTTTATCGTGTTTGAGGACGCAGATCTCGACAGCACGGTCGAGGGCCTGGTCGATGGCATCTGGTTTAATCAGGGGCAGGTCTGTTGCGCCGGCTCACGATTGCTCATGCAGGAGAGCATCGCGGAAGCGCTGATCGCCAAGGTGCAGGAGCGCATGAGCACGCTGCGCATCGGGCCGCCGCTCGATAAAGCGATCGACATCGGCGCCATCGTCGCCCGCGTGCAACTGGATCGCATTCGCACTCTGGTCGATCAGGGCGTAGCCCAGGGCGCGACGTGCTGGCAGCCGCAAGTGGCGCTACCGGCGCGCGGGTTTTATTATCCGCCGACGCTGCTCAGCAATGTGCATCCCACGTCGATTGTCGCGCAGCAGGAAATTTTTGGTCCCGTGCTCGCCGCCATGACCTTCCGCACGCCAGCCGAGGCAGTCGAACTGGCCAACAACACTGTCTATGGCCTGGCCGCGTGCGTCTGGAGCGAGAGCATCAACGTTGCGCTGCACGTGGCCGCGCAATTGAAAGCTGGAGTGGTGTGGGTCAACTGCACCAACATGTTCGACGCTGCCTGCGGCTTCGGCGGCTATCGCGAGAGCGGCTATGGCCGCGAAGGCGGGCGCGAAGGACTGCTCGAATATCTGAAACCGGCGTGGTTCAAAAAGATCGAGTTCTCAGTTCTCAGTTCTCAGTTCTCAGCGAATTCGGTTTCGGCGGCTGAAGCCGCGGAGGATAATTCAGCGGAGGCCGCGCGACTAAAGCGCGGCTCCATTCAGAACCACGACGAAATTGATCGCACCGTCAAGCTCTATATCGGTGGCAAGCAGGCTCGGCCCGACTCCGGTTACAGCATGGAAGTGCATAGTGCCGATGGCAAGTTGCTGGGCGAAGCGCCGCTTGGCAACCGCAAGGACATTCGCAATGCCGTCGAAGCGGCCCGCAAAGCGTCGGCGTGGGCCAAGGCGACCGCGCACACTCGCGCGCAGGTGCTTTATTACTGCGCCGAAAATCTCTCGCAGCGCAAGGGCGAGATCGCGCAGCGCCTTGCCTCTGTTGTCGGCAAGAAGCAGGCGGCCAAAGAGCTCGATCTCGGCATCCAGCGCATCTTTTCGTATGCCGCCTGGGCCGACAAGTTTGACGGCGCGGTGCACAATCCTCCTTTTCGCAACATCGCGATTGCCATGAACGAGCCCATCGGCACGGTCGGCATCGTCTGTCCGCGTGAGGCACCTCTGCTTGGTTTCCTCTCCGTCGTGCTTCCAGCGCTCGCCATGGGTAACATGGTCATTGCCGTCCCGTCTGAAACTTATCCTCTTATTACCTCCGATCTCTACCAACTTTTCGACACCAGCGATCTCCCCGGAGGCGCCGTCAACATCGTTACCGGCTACGTCTCGCAGCTTCTCAAGCCGCTGGCCGAACACGACGACGTGGACGCCATCTGGACCTTCGGCGATGAAGCGACGGCGGCTGCCGCCAAGGCCATGTCGGTCGGCAATCTGAAACAGGTCTTCACCAACGAAGGCCGGGCCATTGACTGGTTCGATGCTCGCGTGGCCGAAGGGCGCTGGTTCCTTGAACACGCCGTCCAGGTCAAGAACATCTGGGTGCCGTACGGGGAATGAGCTGCGCGGTATTTGTTGATGCGCTAGGCGGTTAGGTTGGAGGTCAAGGAAGTGTAAACGGGATCTTTCAACAACGATCTCCCAACATCACTGCTCGGGTGCCGAAGACTTTGTCCAGCCAGAACTTTCCGTTCTTGCGGTCTCTGCCGACGAAGGGTGCAAAATATGCCACGAGAATGGCGATGAAGCCAAGCAGGGTTCTTAGCAATACCGTTTGCAGATTCAGGGTTACCGCGTCGTCGGCAACAACTTGATACCCCACAATGCAAGTGCCCGGAGATGGTCTGCGGCGAAGAAGCGGGAAGGCGTAGTAAAAGACCAACGCGATGGAAATCACCAGAGCCTGCGCCGCGATAAGCGGTCCGTCGCCGGGAGCAGCATTCGGGCGTTCAAAAACCCACTTAAAGACTCCTGTTCGTCTCCACTCCGTAAGGGCGGGTAGGACACCGAAAATCGGAGCCACCGCTAACATCGCAAGAACAAAATCCAGCCAGAACGCGACAAACCGGCGTACGACCCCGGGCAGTGGTTTCCCTATGCCAACTGGTGCGGAGTACATGAGCAGGAGATAGAGGCTAATGACCAGTGCGGAGAATGCAATCGCCCAAGGTTGAGTTCCGCCACCGAAGAGGTAACGGTTGTTTGACCACTGTGCCCCCACCCCTACGGTCGTCGGTTCTGTCACAATACCGACGAACAGGAGAAGCAGCAGCAATCCGGCAAATAGCCCCCTAAAGTGCTTGGCCCTCATCTTAGATTAGAGAATACACAAGAGACATCCGAGCGGGTAGCTGTCGCAATCATGCGATTTCACTCATCTGGCTCACTCCGCTGTTGGCTCCCCGGTTGACACTCATCCCCACGCTGACTATTCTCACCCTTCCTGATCCAGCTACTTTCTCGCGTCGGATACGCGAGAAGAACGAGAACGAACATGTCCAAGCGTCCCTGCATCGCCGTCGTCGGCAGCGCCAATGTCGATTTGACCACCTTCTCCGACCGTTTCCCCAAGCCGGGAGAGACGATCTTCGGCGACAAGTTTGACCTCGGCTTCGGCGGCAAGGGCGCAAACCAGGCCGTGGCCGCGCGGTTGTGCGGAGCGGAAGTATTCATGGTGGCGCGCGTCGGCGATGACCTCTTTGGTCCGGCCACGATCAGCAACTTCGAAAAGCTCGGCATCGACGCGGCGCATGTGCAAGTGGTTTGCGGCGTTTCCAGCGGGGTGGCGCCAATTTTTGTCGATTCCTCCGGCCAGAACCGGATCATCGTTGTGAAGGGCGCGAACGATATGTTAAAGCCAGCCGATGTTGATGCCGCCGCCGAGACGCTGAAGCGCGCCGACTGCATCGTGCTGCAATTCGAGATCCCGCTCGAAACCGTTTACTACGCCATTCAGTTCGCACATCAACACGGAATCCGCTGCATCCTCAATCCCGCACCGGCGCAGCCTATCGACATGAAGGCGATCTCCGGGCTCGATTATTTTGTCCCCAACGAAACGGAAGCGGAGACGATCAGCCACCTTCCCGTCCGCAACATAGACGACGCGAAACGCTGCGCCGAAAAGTTTTTGACGGGCAGCATTCGCCGCGTGCTCATCACGCTCGGCGCAAACGGCGCGCTGCTGGCGGGAAGGGAAGGCATGGAGCACGTGCCTGCGTTTGCCATGAAGACGGTGGATTCGACTGGCGCCGGCGACGCTTTCATCGGCAGCTTTGCAACTTTCCTGGCTGAAGGCCTGCCGGAGCGCGAGGCCGTGCGTCGCGCCAACCTTTATGCAGGTCTTTCGACGACCGGCGTGGGCACGCAGAAATCGTTCTACCATCGCGCTCGTTTTGAGGAAGAATGGGCCGCGGTCGCCAAATCCTGAAGAAGTCGGGAGGCGATCGAAGGCCTGAAGAATTCGGGGATCGTTCGCAAAACGCTGAGGAAGTACTTGCGGCGAGAGCGTTGCTGCGGCGCTAGATTTTCTCCATCAGCAGGACCTTTTCGGCATCGTCGATCTCGGTGAGTTTCACTTCAATCACTTCGTTGTCCGTGGTCTGCACATGGCGCCCGACGAACGTGGCTTCCACGGGAAGTTCGCGATGGCCGCGATCGATCAGCGCAAGCAATTGCACGCGGCGAGGGCGCCCGTGCGAAAACAGCGCATCCAGCGCAGCCCGGGTCGTGCGGCCGGTGTAGAGCACATCGTCCACCAGCACAATGTCTTTGCCTTCAATCGAAAAACCAATTTCCGACGATTGCACCAGCGGTTTGGGACCGAGCGTCGAAAGATCATCGCGATAGAAGGTGATGTCGAGCGTGCCCACGGGGACTGGCTTTTTCTCCACCTTCTCGATCATCTTGCCCAGCCGCCAGGCCAGCGGCACACCGCGCCGCCGGATGCCGACCAGTCCCAGGCCATCGAGGCCGCCATTTTTTTCCAGAATCTCGTGTGCCAGGCGCACCAGTGTGCGTTCAATCTCGCTGGCTGACATCAATTGGGCTTTTTGCTGCAGAACGGCTTTGCGGACCACATTCTTCTTGACGGTCATGAGGAACAACACTCCGGGATCGCAGACGGGGCTGCCGGAAGCCAACTTGCGTGGCGGGCGACCTCTGGCCATCGAATGTAGTGGAGCCGCATGGGCAACGTCAAGCTGCGTCGTTGCAACCGCGACTAAGCCGCTCCGAACCTCACCGATACCAGTTTTGAAATTCCCGGCTCCTGCATGGTCACGCCGTAGAGCACGGGCGCAATGCTCATCGTTTTCTTGCTGTGCGTGATCAGAATGAATTGGGTTTGCAGGCTCATCTCGCGAACCATGTCGGTGAAGCGCCCGATGTTGGCCTCGTCCAGCGGCGCATCGACTTCATCGAGAATGCAGAATGGGCTCGGCGTGTACTGGAAAATCCCCACCAGCAAGGCCAGCGCCGTGAGCGCTTTTTCGCCGCCCGAGAGCAGCAGCACGTTCTGCAGTTTCTTCCCCGGAGGCGAGGCCACCACGTCAATGCCGCTCTCCGCGCTGTTTTCCGTGTCGGTGAGCCGCATGAACGCGTCTCCGCCGCCGAACAGTTTGCGGAACGTGGCCTGGAAGTTGGCATTGATCCGGTGGAACGCTTCTTCAAATTTCTGCCGCGATACCAGATCGATTTCCTTGATCGTGGCCACCGTGTTTTCGATCGCCTCGATCAGGTCCTTGCGCTGGGCTCCCAGGAATTGATGCCGTTCGGCGGTTTCTTTGTATTCCTCGAGCGCCATCATGTTGACCGGCCCCATCGCCTCGAGGCGGGTGCGCATTTCCCGGTAGGCTTGGTCGGCCGTCGCAAGTTCTTCACCGGCGAGCGCGGCAATACTGCCATCGGCCATCAACACGGATCTTTCTATGCCCAGTTCGTTCAAGCAGGTTTCTTCCAGGTGCTGCAAGTCGGACGCGAGCCGCGCGGCAAGCGCAGCCAGTTCTCCCCGGCGGTCACGCGCGGAATCAAGCTTCTGACGCGCCGTCCGCAGCGCATCTTCAATTTCCCCCAGCCGCGTGCGCACCTGCTCCGATTCGCACTGCAGCAGCCCGTCCCGCGCTTCGCAGGCGTTGCGTTCGGCTTCGAACTCCACGAGTTGTTGTGCCAGTTGCGAATTCTCTTCTTTGCGGCGCGCTATCTCCGTCGCCGCTGAATCCATTTGTGCCTGCAAAGCCGCCGACCGCTCGCTCATTTCGGAAACGGCAGACTCGAGGCGCTCGAGCAGCGCGCTGGCGGAACGATGGCGCTCTTCGAGCGTGGCCGCGCGAGCCCCGCGCTCGGAAGACGCTTCCGCCGCCAGATCGCGGCGATTGCGCAGCAGGACAATCTGATCCTGACCGCTGGCAAGTTGAGATTCCGCCCGCACGCGCACTTGTTCTATCGCATCCAAATCGGCTTGCCGCGCCGCCATCAAGCTTTCCTGTTCCTGCCGCTCGGCTGCCAGCCGCGCAAGTTCGCGGCCGACGATCTCGATCCGTTCACGCACGCGCGACATCTCGTTGTCCAACTGCTGCAGCAGATGGCTGGAAGTCATGACCTGCTTTTCGGCTTCGCGCCTTTCGTCCTCCAGACGATCGAGCAGTGAGGTGTGTTCGCGAATTTCGCGCCCCAGCGTAAGCGCGAGAATTTCTTTTTCGCGCAGGGCATGCTCCAGGTGATCGAGCAGTTGCAGCACTTCGCGGAGTTCGCGCTTCATCGAAAGCGGCCCCTCGCTGCGCTGTTTTCCGCCAGTGACGGTCACGTTGTGAAAGCACTCGCCGGATTGCGAGAGGAAAAATGCATCCGGGCTGGAAAGCGCCAATTCGCGCCCCATGGCGGCATCGGGCACGATGTATCCGTTGCCCAGCTTGGGCAGAATCACTTCCAGCGAGTTGCCGAAGCCGTTGAGCACACGGATCGATTTCTTCAGCGGAAGGATGGCGTCGTCGGCCGGAGCGTAATGCCCGCTCTCATCGGCGATGAAGGAGAACTTCGCCTGCGCGTCTTCCGGATGGACAAGAAAAGTCGCCCGCCCATCAACATCGGAGCGCAGCAGGCGCAAGCCTTCATCGGCCGCGTCCCAGCTCTTGACGACGATGTAATTGAGTTCGTCGCGCAAAAAATCTTCCACCACTCTTTCGTACCGGGGATCGACCTCGAGGAAATCGGCCAGCACGCCGGCAGGAGCGTGTCCGCCTTGCAGCGCGCCCGATTGAAACAGGCGCCGGACTGACTCGGTCGAATATCCGTGCTCAGCAATCACCGCTTCCAGCGACCCTTTCTTGCCGAGCGCAGTCGCATATTCCGCGCGGATGGCATCGAGGTGTTTCTTGGTCTCACTCTCTTGGGCGCGCTTATTTTCGAGCAAGGCGCGCAGCCGCACCAGTTCGCCTGCCAGCCCGCAAGCCCGCTGCGAAACCGTTTCGAACTCCAGCGCCAGCTGGCCC
>Ga0187784_10002517_pt1 | contig 14674 bp, 18 predicted proteins | sample 1015_SJ02_MP15_2_FD_132964 | JGI IMG/M metagenome (GOLD analysis project Ga0187784, IMG submission 132964) | Tropical peat soil microbial communities from peatlands in Department of Meta, Colombia - 1015_SJ02_MP15_20_MG | ecosystem: Environmental > Terrestrial > Soil > Wetlands > Peat | place...
CGAAGACCCCGCCGCTTCGTAGTTTCTTCTTAGCCTCTTGAAGGACATGCAGCTTATTGGTCGAATGGCACAACCCTTCGATCACAAAGACGAGGTCGAATGAATTGTCTTGAAATTGTTTGAGATCGTCGTAATCCCCAAACTGGAAATGCAGGTTTGGCAGAATCGTATAACGGCGTAAGGGCTTAATTACGATGTCGATCGCGTGAAATGTGACATTTGGGTTCCGGTGTGCCAGAAAGCCGCTGTTGGCGCCCAGTCCACACGCAAGCTCCAGGACACGCGTGGCTCGAATGTCACGAATATTTCTTTCAACCAACCGAGCCTGCCCAGTAAGATCGTTCTTTTTATATTTTCCGTCGCAACTAAGCCCATAGTGAAAAAAACCGTCCCAGCTCCAGAGCAGTTGAGAGATTCTATTCGCAACGAAGTAACGCAAGATTTGGGGCTTCTCAAGTCGTTCGTTAATTATCTGCGGCACGTCAAATAGCCGGCTTACCTGCTCCAAATACGTTTCCAAGCTTTGGTCCTCGATCGCCGAGCTAGCTCGCATGATTTGCGCAGCAATCTTTAGCGGTTGTTTCATTAATAAGCAGACTAGTCAAAACTGACCAAACGCCCGTGTCGAACAAAAGGCGCAAAAGCTTAATAAGATTGCCTCGTGCCGAGTGTTCGCTCAACGATTCCGCAGGAATAAAGGGAGCTAAGCAACACGTGGCGCTCTGCAAGTGAGGTGCCACAGATTTTGTCGCACCGCAATTGAGACTTATTTCTACCACGTTATGAGGTCCCCCAGATAACAAAGGGAAGTACATACGCGACACCAGCTATCGCTACAATATATGGAAAGCACATCGTAAATGTCTCAAGCCGGCTTCTGACATTTTCACTGTTTGGTGCTCGCAGGAGAGGTAAAGCCGTGACACCGACCACAGCGGCCCACATAGCTATGGGAAACAAGTAGGCGACGCCGACGACTCCAATAATGAACGGTGCGGGTGACGTTATGGCGGAAAGCAGGAGAAAGAGCGCGCCAACAATAGCTGCCTCGCGCACCCCACGCTTTGCTGCAAGCGTAGGGTAGCCTATCTTCAGATCTCCATCCAACGTCAAAATGTCCTTGAGCGCATTCAAACCGATAGCGCCTCCGGCAATCAACCCCACGAAAGCAAGGGAGTCCGCGTTTATCGTTTGAAATACAACTGCCCCTGCAAAAAGAGCGATTGTCGCTCCTAGATAGCCCATGACCAAGTTGCTCACAAGTCCTGAACGTCGTTTTAGAACAGGCGGGTATAATATGAAAAGCACGACATCGAGTGCCACAATGCCGAAGGCAACAGGATTAATCGCAAATGAGATAGCCAACCCAACAAGAAGCACTAGCGCGGAAAACTTCGCAGCGCTAGCGGGAGAGATCTTTTTCGAAGGGATGGGCCTCGTAGGGTGCGTCAGAGCATCTGACTGACTGTCGAAGTAATCGTTAATGGCAGCGCCCCCAGCAATTATTAGCGCTACCGTGATGACCGCTAACCCCGCAAGCCCTGCATGGTAAAAACCTTTCTGGAACGTAACAATAAAAAGTAGGCACAAAAAGTCGAGCGCAGCTATGTACGAAAGCCGCATAAGGACGACATACGCTCGCACTTTTTCAGTTAGCTGCATATGCTGCAGAGGAATCTGGCGATACGACGTATAAGTAAATTCTGATATGACACCGGTGGGCGACCATCAATTACCCATCGCTATAGGTCTCGTGTCCCGATATAGGCTTCTGCCTTACCGCTACGGCATCTTAAGAGAGGAGCGTATCTCTGTTTCTACAGTCGGTCGCGCGACACCGATCGCCACAAAAACAGCAAGGTGACGAACTAAACGTACTGTGTGAATCATAAGGGAAGCTCATTAAAGCCGCGCTGGCGTCACCAGCAGTTCTAAGTATGTCCCTCCCAGTAGAGGCGGACGGAAGCCTGTATGTGATAGTTTCTTCAGGAAGCAGCCGCCATCCAGGCAGTGATGTGCAGCAGCGCCGACACGAGCTTTGCGGTTCTCTGCGTCACCCGCGACTTGAGACCACGAAGAATTCGTTGTGAATTATCCGACAGAGGATCGAACGCGAGCAGCCTGTTTGACATTTGGGCCGAAGACTCTAGCGCCAACTGCGTGAACTAGCGCAGCAGCGGCGATCGTGACCTCCTCAACGTGCACATCGGGCGGCAGCGATTGCTCGTGACAGAAATACAAATGCCAGTCTGGTAGCTCCGCAGAAATGCGACGAGGTTTAGATTCACCGTCACTGATTCCTTGATTCCCGTTCACGGCTTGCCACACTGAATATTAGAGTTATCAAGATCAATATGGACCAAGGCTCTGTGAGGGCTTGCAAAAGTCGAGGCTGCGCAGATCCGGTGCATGCAATGCAGGCAGCTATAAAAGAGATCAGATCAAAACGCGTGGCGATTGCAAATCGCTGGCATTTGTGACTCATTGCTGGCGAGTATAAAGAGACGTATCTACCACGGACACACCAGAACCGAGCACGAAATGAAGAGCGCCGCTTCCACGGAGTCGCGGGATCGCCTTGACATTGACCATTGCGTGCCGCGCTCATCCCAGAAGAAAAGCCGCCGTGGCTACCCGCAAATGACACTGATGTGCTGGCATTCCGAGGTCGCACTAAGAGGTCGCTACGACAGTTAAGGCAGCAATCCAATCGCAGACCGGTTTGCTCGCGTGAACTTTCCCGCAAAGCTCGCCAACAACACTACAAGCGGTTTTTGACGCGCCCGAAGAATCTCACCTTACAAGCTTAGTTTGCACGGCGCCATATTTCTCAGAAAAAACTGCGGAACCTTGTCACATCAAAAGTTTCTTATACGGGCTTTTTCGATCTGTCAGGCTAGGGCTCACAAATAGATGTCGTTGCCGCAAAAAAGAGAGCTAGCGAAACGACCCTCATCGGTCAGGATGCGCTAGGAGAACAGCATGACGTGCAGTGTCCTCAAAGTCGGAGGGAGCCTAATTGAGGTCGCCTCGAACTTGATTGCCTATCTGAGTGCTGCTCGCGTTGACGCTCTCGTGGTGCCCGGCGGCGGACCATTTGCCCAGACTGTCCGGCGCTATGGAGACTGCGTCGATGTCGCGACTGCTCATTGGATGGCCATTCTAGCAATGAATCAATATGGCTTCTATCTGAGCACGTCCGGCGCACCATTGGTTGAAGATCTGCGCGCGCTTGAACCTGGAATTTGCATCCTGTTGCCGTTCAAAATTCTCTATCAGCAAGATCCATTGCCCCACTCGTGGGAGGTTACCAGCGACTCCATCGCATGTTGGATTGCCCACGAACTTCACGCCGATCTCGTCATAGCGACGGATGTCGACGGAATTTTCTCAGGAAAGGGAATGACTTCGAGCATCGCTGTTAACGAGCTTACAGCGCAAACGTGCGTCGATGCGTTCCTGCCTCAGCTCTTAGAAAAGTACCGCTTGGATTGCACTATTGTAAACGGTCGCCACTTTGAACGTGTCATCGCCGCCATCCAGCGACGCAGCACGATCAGTACGACGATCATTGGACGAAAATAGTTTATAAAGGCGTCGTAGTACTGTAGGTGTGGTATCACAGCCGATGCTCATTTATCAAGTAACGCACAAGAACAAGCGAAAGAATGGAGAAGACGTGCATATCGTGTGGGGCTCGAATAACTACGGATAACGCTATAACGTACCCGTGCCCCCTATGCGGAGAGATGATCGCGCGATGCAAGAGGTGCAAGAAGCTTAGCAATCCGTACCGATGTTCGTGTGGTTTTGGAGGCCCCTAGATGGAAGAAGTAGCCGCGCAAATAAAGATAATGCCGAGTGGCCCGGACGTTGACCTTAAGGATCTAATCACTCGAATAGAATCTCAGGTCGCCCAGTATGGACGGATCCACAGCTGCGAGGTGCAACCCATCGCCTTTGGGCTTAAGGCCCTACTGATCACAGTCATCGTTGAGGACAAAGAGGGCGGAACTGAAGCTCTAGAAGCGTCCCTCTCGGCACTCAATGCAGTCGAAAGTGTTCGAGTCGTAGCGGTAACTCGAATGCTATGACGCCGTTGGCAAAGCGTGCGCGAGAATGCACCGACCGGGATTCGAACCCGGGTTGTGGGCTTTCTTCACGCGTTGGAAGGCCCAAGTCATAGCCACTAGACCATCGGTGCGCGACCAAAACTACTTTAACAGAACGTATATTAATGCTTTGCACGGCGTGCTTAGAAGATGTCTAGACGACGAAAAAAGAAGGCGTTGATCAACGACATCGTTTTGCAGCGCATAGACCGTTTGTTCGAAGCGGCAGCTGTAGAGTTTCCGACGCACGCGCACCGGAGCGATCGCTATGTCGAGCTTATTCGTCGGCTGGCGACTAGGCACCGCGTACCGCTCGGAAAAAAGAAGATGCGTTTTTGCAGAAGCTGTGGGACGTATTTCGTCTACGGAGCGAACGCACGCGTGCGCATAAAAGGCAAACGTACCGTCATAACGTGCTTAAAGTGTGGTAGCCTGAGACGTTATTAAGCCCCAATCCACGACACAGATGACCAAGAGTGACCTGCAAAAACTTAAGACGCACTCAGCTGAGCTTGTGCCGACCCTCTGGATCGGCAAGAATGGCGTAAACGACTCGATCGCACTCGAACTGCGACGTCAACTTAAGCTGAGGAAGACGGTCAAAGTAAGGATCCTGAAAGCTGCGCTATTCGAATCAAGTCGCAAAGAGATCGCACACGAACTTGAGCACAGCTCGGGAGCGCGACTAGTCGATCTGAAAGGTGCCACCGCCGTTTATCTTTCGCCGTACCGTGTCAAAAAAACGGCTGCAAACGGCTACGCGCATCAGAGAAAATGATATAAGTCAAAAAGACGTAAAGACGCTTGATTCTAGTAGAGAAGTCCAATTAGGAGATTAAATGACCACGTTGTACGATGTTCCTGCAGATAAGCTGATCGAACTCACCGCAACGAAGCTAAAGAGCGACGAACGATTCACCCCTCCCGAATGGGCGTCGTGGATAAAGACGGGGATGCACAGGGAACACCCACCGCAGAACGATGACTGGTGGTATGTCCGCTGCGCCGCGCTACTGCGACGCATCGCGATCGACGGCCCCGTTGGCACGCAGCGACTCCGCTCGGTCTACGGAGGCAAAACGGACAACTCGTCAAAACCAGAACGGTTTGTGAAAGGGAGCGGCTCAATAATTCGAAAAGCGATGCAACAGCTCGAGAGCGCGGATTTCGTTAAGACGACCCCAAAAGGTCGCGAGATCTCGTCACAAGGCAGGTCGTTCCTCGACAACAGCGCGTATGAGCTCGCACAAAGCGCATAAGCGACCCAGAGCGTGAGTATGATGGATGATGATCTTGAACAAATACGGAGGCGACGCCTCGAACAACTCCAAGCGCAGCAGAGTGGAATGCAAGGGCCGTCTACGGAAGAAATAGAACAGGCACAAGCGCGGAAAAGCGCGCTGCTGAGGCAGGTGCTCACTCCCGAAGCCCGGGAACGGCTCAACAGCATTCGGTTGACGCGGCCTGATTTTGCAGACTCAGTGGAGTCGCAGCTGCTCGCCTTGTACCAAAGCGGCAGGCTCACGGGAATGATAACTGACGAACAGCTTAAGCAACTCCTTAAACAAATCGCCCCCAAGAAACAGAACATACGTATCACGCGCAGATGAAGATCGGCGTTTTGTTCAGCGGCGGCAAGGACAGCGCGCTCGCAGCTATTCTTCTCAGTCCTTTTGCGCAAATTGAGCTCGTTACGGTGTCTTTCGGAATTGTGCCGAATGACGCATCGTCAGTGGCGCGCCTGCTCGGTTTTCCACATGTGACAATCGGCCTCGAGGCGGCCCTCGCAACTGCCACCGTCGATGTGATGATCAAGGACGGATACGCGAACAGAGGCATCAGCCACGTGCACAAAAGCGCTCTTGAACGTGTCGCCGCTCGCTATCAGGTGGTGGCCGATGGTACACGCCGGGACGATAAAGCACCGCTCTTGAACGCGAGTGAAGCGCGAAGTCTAGAAGATCGCTCGGCGATCGACTACGTGCGGCCGCTTCTCGGCTACGGGCGAAGGGCGATCAACGCGCTTGCCGACGCGCATCTCGAGGTCACGTACGGCGAGTGCATCTCGTTTGACTACGAAGTCGAATTGCGCAGCGTTATGGAGAGGTCGTACGGCCACGAGGCCGTGAAGACGATTTTCCCGCCAGAGCACATCCAATCAAGGGTCACAGGGCGAAAAAGCGCGATTTTTTAAGCCGTATTGGCGTAAACAATTATTAACGATGAAATGCAATAGGCTACTCTGATCGTGAGGATGTTTGGAATGCCGAGCAATCCGCCGAAATCCGCTGCAGAGGGACCATAATGAGCAAAGTAACTAAGGGGAAAAAGAAACGACTCGCAAAAGCAACAAGTCAAAACAGGCGCGTGCCAGCTTGGGTGACCGTACGCTCAAACCGCAACGTGACGACCCATCCAAAACGGCGGCACTGGAGACGCGGTCATCTCAAGGTCTGATCGTTCATGGTAAAAGACACAAAGGTGGAAGAAGAACGAGTGTACACCATACCACTGCGAGCGGTGAAACATACGCCGAGGTGGAGACGCAGCAAAAAGGCGATGTCAGAGATTCGTGAATACCTCGCCCACCATCTGAGCGCCGAACAGGATAAAGTCAAGCTGGACCCCTCGATCAACAAAAAAGTCTGGGAACGAGGCTCGAGCAATCCGCCGAATAAGATCACCGTCCGGGCGATGAAGTTCGATGACGGCGTCGTCGAGGCAGAACTCACGATCGAATGATGTTCGAGTTCGCAAAAAGAAAACCGCCTCTAGAGGATCCACCGTGGTCAAGCGCATCTCGATAGGCGGAAGCACTGTGCTCGGCGTCTTTGCTGCGTGCACCGAAGATTTCTTGCTTAGTGCACCAGCGCCGACCGAGGAGGAGCAACTTAATTTCCTGCAGGAGCTAGACGTTACCTCTGTGCCACTCCTCATAAGCTCAAGCACGGTCGTCGGATCGCTCGTCGCTGGAAACTCAAACGGATTTGTTGTCTCAAATAACGCGCTCAGACACGAGATCGCACAGCTCAAGGCGAGCTGCGGAGGATTGCCCGTGAGAAAGCTTCCTGGCAGGATCAATGCTGCCGGAAACGTCATCCTCGCAAACGATACCGCGGCGCTGATCCATCCCAACCTAATCGCTCGCGCCGAACGAGTCATTTCTGAATCTTTAGGCGTCGACGTGCAGCGCGGAACGGTTGCAGGACTGAAGACGGTTGGGATGGCCGCGTGCGCAACGAACAAAGGCGTTTTGGCGCATCCAAAAGCGACAGAGGGAGAGCTTTCGAAGTTGAACGACACCTTCGGCGTCCGAGTCAACATCGGCACCGTGAACTATGGATCGCCCCTCGTGGGATCTTCACTTCTCGCAAACACAAAGGGTTACGTCGTAGGCTTAGAGACGACGGGAATAGAGCTCGGGCGGATAGAGGACTCGCTTGGATTTTTGTAACCTTTAGAATGGCGCAACCGCGGCGCTCGTCAGTTTGGATAGCTATTTAACAGATAACCTCGCGAATAACTTAATGATCGACTGATCCTCGGCAGAGGACGTCGGTCTCGTGCGCGCACGCCCAATGCCCTTATCACACGCTGATTGATGGACGGTGTAACTGTGGAAAGCAAAACCTTTCAAATAACGGGTTCTTTTAAAGCAGGACGTTCGTGGGAACGATTCACAAAAAAGCTCTCGAGCAACAACGAAAGAAATGCTGCCGAAAAGCTCTACTCACTCATCGGCAGTGAGCACGGCCTAAAGCGGAAGATGATTCGAATTGAATCCATCGAAGAGGAAGAAGTGAGATAGCCCATGGCTAGCGAGGAAGAAGTGCGCGTGTTGGTCGCGCAACTCCAACAAACAGAGGCCGAAGCGCGCGCGTACGAGCAACAAATGGAGGTCATCAGCTTCACCATCAACGAGATAGAAAACGCGGTCGCGGCTGTTGAAGCTCTTTCCAAGCCAAAGATCGGCAAGGAAACGCTTATACCGATCGGGGCAAGCTCGTTTGTATATGGCAGCATTCCCCAAACGAAAAGGGTGATTATCGGGCTCGGCGCGAACGTCTCTGCTGAGGTGGACGTCACCAACGCGGTTTCATACCTCAACGACCGAAAGAAAAAACTAACAGATATGCAAGGACAATTCGCGACTCGATTGAATCAGATTGGCTCACAAATCTACGCGCTCCAAGCGAAATTACAAGCGTACCAATCGCAGTCACAGGCAGCACGCTAGATGTTTGAAGGCTTGCGGCAAAAACTCAACGAATTCAAGAAGACCGTCACTAACAAAGAGCACGAGCTCGATGACGCTGAGCTTGAGGCGCCTGCAAATGATGTAGGCCGCCTTGCCGAAGGTCAAAAACAAAAGACGGGCGATGTGCATACGCCTCCCACGGCTCGCGATGACGAAGCTCTTGGAGTCTCTCAATCGGCTAAAGCGCCGACGCAGCCGGAAGTCCTAGGCGAAGCCAGAAGACCCACAAGCGGCAGGTCCATTTTTGAAAGAGAAATAAAGGAAAAAGACCTGGAAGAGCCCCTGTGGGATCTTGAGATTGCACTTCTGGAAAGCGATGTGGCGATGTCGGTCTCTGAAGAGATCGTTGATACGGTAAAAAAAGAGCTGATTGGCACCAAGCGCAAGTGGCGCCAGGACGTTGGCGCACTCGTCGAGCACGCGTTGCGCGACGGAATCTTGAAAGTGCTTGACGTGGACGGCCTTGATTTCGACGAACTTATCAAGGCAACGCCAAAACCTATAACCATCGTATTTACTGGCATCAATGGCACAGGAAAGACTACTACCATTGCAAAACTCGCCTACCGGCTCAAGAGCCAAGGGTATGCAGTTGTGCTAGCGGCAGGGGACACATATAGGGCCGGCGCACTTGAACAAATTGAGCGACACGCTGATAACTTGGGGGTGAAGCTCATCAGGCACCAGCAGGGCGCGGACCCGGCTGCCGTTATCTATGACGCAGTGCAGTACGCGCGGGCAAAACACAAAGACGTCGTGCTTGCAGATACCGCCGGGCGAATCCACACCAATGTTAACCTCATGAATCAACTTAAGAAAATTGAGCGAGTAATTGACGCGGATCTTGTGGTTTTTGTTGACGAAGCCCTCGCGGGCAATGATGCGGTGGAACGTGCGCTGCAGTTCAACACCGCAATGGCCATCGATGGATCAATTCTCACTAAAGTGGATGCCGATTCAAAAGGAGGGACCGCGATCTCAATAGCGCACGCGACGAACAAGCCAATCCTCTTTTTAGGACTAGGACAAAAATACGACGACATTATCAAATTCAACCCCCAGTGGCTTGTGAGCAGACTGTTCGGCGAGGTAGAGACGTAAATGGTATTGGAAAATCTTGGCAGCTCCCTTCGTGATACGCTTAAGAAGATAGCGCGAGCGAATCGCATCGACGAAAAAACGCTCAACGAAGTCGTCAAAGACATTCAGCGCGCGCTCCTCAGCGCCGACGTCAACGTCGCTCTGGTGCAACAACTGTCGAATCGCATCAAAGATCGGGCGCTAAAAGAAGAGCTCACCGGGAAACTGAATCCGCGTCAGCACGTCGTAAACATAGTCTATCAGGAGCTAGTGGCGCTGCTTGGTGAGCCGATCGCGGTGTCGCTAACCCGTCATACAGTGATTATGGTCGGCCTTCAGGGCAGCGGCAAAACCACTACTACAGCGAAGCTCGCGCGATTTTTTCAGAAGAAAGGTCTAAAAGCGGCCGTCATCTGCGCGGATACCTACCGCCCTGGGGCGTACGAACAACTTTCACAGCTCTGCGAACGAATTGGTGTTGCTTTCTACGGCGAAGCGGACGGCAGCGATGCGGTCGCGATCACGACCAGGGGCTTAGTGGAGCTGAAACGACACGACGTCATACTCATCGACACCGCAGGGCGCCACGCACTCGAAACGGACTTGGTTCTCGAGATGGAGGCAATCAACGAGACGTCGAAAGCGGACCAACGCTTTCTGGTGCTCGACTCTGGTATCGGTCAGCAAGCAAGCGAGCAAGCGAAAGCGTTCAACGAAGCAATCGACTTAACGGGCGTTATTGTGACGAAGCTCGACGGGACTGCGAAAGGTGGTGGGGCGCTCTCTGCAGTAGCCGAGGTCGGAACCGGCATCGCATTTATCGGCGTGGGCGAAACCATCGACGACCTCGAGAAGTTCGAACCAGACCGATTCATCTCTCGGCTGCTCGGCATGGGCGACATGAAAACTTTCGTCGAGATCATCGAAGAAGAACCGCCAATCGAGATGGAAGAGGCTGAAGCGATGCTCAAGGGCGAGTTTACGCTCAAAGACATGTACAAGCAAATGAACGCTATACGTAAGATGGGCCCTCTTACCAAAATTGTTCAAATGCTTCCGCTCGGATCACTCGGCGTCGACATTCCGAATGCGGCCCTTCAATCAACGAAAGAAACCCTAGAACGCTTCAAAGTTGTAATGGATTCAATGACGGACGAAGAACTCGAGCATCCGCGGATCATTCGAAGTTCACGAATAAAGCGGATCGCACGCGGCTCAGGAGTCACTTCTGACTACGTGCGCGAGCTCTTGAAATATCACAAGACGATGCAGCGGGCGATGAAGGGCGTCCGCTCTCAAAAAGAGATGCAAAAGTTCCTGAGAAAACAAGGCATAAAGTGAGCACTGCAGAGACTGCGCGATCTTAGAGGGTTTCGAGCAATTCAGTTTTTCGTTTTTCGTACGCTTCGCTGGTGATAAATCCTTTTTCACGTAAGACGTCGAGCTTCTCTATCTGCTCGATTATGTCTTCCTTCATACGCTGACGCTTCGTCTCCTCAGCCATCATTCTTCGCATTGCCTTTATGGATGATAAACTTTATGTATTGTTACACCCAATAGTACTGACCCTAAATCTCGTTCTTCTCGAATAAGACTGCTATCCAAAAAGATGTGCAGAGGCCTTAGCAAAAACTAGCACCTTGGACAAGCCGCCGGAGGGATTTGAACCCTCGATCTGCTGATAATTCTTTGAGCAGTGCTCAAATACGAATCAGCCGCTATGCCGAGCTTAGCCACGGCGGCCAAGCTTACTATGTTTAGACGTATATAAATGCTTTACATCAGCATTACGGGCACTTCCGCGTCGGCCCAGCTCCGCATCTCCGGGGTGATTGCTAATAGAGGCTCTTCGTTACAACACTTAGCCTATTCTTACCTTTTATCACGAATAAACATTATAGAGACTCCCCGGTTGCAAAAACGCGAACACTAGAAAAGACGGAAGCGGTACCAGATAAATTATGACGAACGAAGCTGACGAGATGCAGAGACTCGACGCGATCCTCGTCCGCTATGGCGAGATCGGAATTAAGAGCGATAGAGTCAGGAGTCGATATGAGCGCACCCTCGTAAAGAATATCGAAAGAATGCTCCGATTTTGTGCTATCTCATACGACGCCGTTATCAGGGATTTTGGCCGCATTTTTGTCAAGACACGTGATTCGGCGGCAGCTCGGGCAGTTACAAACGTTTTTGGAGTCGTGTCAGCCAGCCCTGTCCAAACAAGTGCAGCAAGTCTGGATGCGATTCAGTCAGCTGCCGTGCGCATTATTTCACCGTTGCTTAGCGAGGGAAAATCGTTTGGCATTCGAGCACGTCGGACGGGAACGCACGACTACTCAAGCAAAGACATCGGAGAAGTTGTAGGAGGTGCAATTGAAAAAGCAACTGGTGCGCCTGTGCGATTATCAACACCGGACGTCCAGTTGTTTGTTGAAGTGCGAGCGAGCAACGCATATCTCTATACTAGGGTCGTCCCAGGGGTCGGAGGCCTGCCATTGGGAACCCAAGGAAAAGTGATCGCTCTCGTCTCCGGAGGAATCGACTCGCCAGTCGCTGCGTGGCTTATGATGAAACGCGGCTGCTCGATCGTTCCATTGTTTTTTGACTGTGAACCATATCTCGGTGACACCGGGAGACAGCGGGCAGAGGCCGTCGTCAGAGCGCTCGCCGTATGGGCGGGACGTCCTCTGGATTTCGCAGTAGTGCGCCACGGAGCCAGTTTGAGCAAATTCAAAAAGCTGGCACCGCGAATGACCTGTGTGCTTTGCAAGCGTATGATGTACCGGATCGCCGCATCGATCGCACAAGAAGAGAACGCACACGGAATCGTGACCGGAGAGAGTGTCGGACAGGTCGCAAGCCAAACCACTAAGAATCTCCTTGCGATCGACGAGGCCGCAAATGTTCCCGTGTACCGCCCACTAATAGGTTTCGACAAGGCAGAAAACATCAAGCTGGCACGACGCATAGGAACGTACCGTCTGTCAACGGCAGGCAATTCTGCTGGCTGCACAGCCGCACACCGACACCCGACGACAAACGCAAATCAAAAGGAACTAAAACGATATGAAGCTGAATTGCCGACACGCGAACTGAGCGACGAGGAGGTCCGAAGTCTTGCCTGGCAACGAGTATTCCCTGATAAGTCATTTCAATGGGTACTGAACTCCGAGCGAAAACCGCCGTGGTGAGTCTTATCGGTTAAACTGCGCGGTGCGAATCAAGGCTGACCATTGCTCGAATTTCCGGCGAAAGCGCAGGCGCATGATTTGCCACGGCCTTTTCACGTCTGAAAATCGGTCCAGCTTCGCGTAACTTCGTCAAAGCCTCGCCGCAAATACTTTTCCTGCAGCAAAAGGTCTACATCGACCCCGAGAAGATTGGCTATTGATAGGGCACAAAACACCACGTCTGCGACCTCTTCCGCGGCGGTTGCTTCGTGGCGTCGAATCGCGGTCGCAAGCTCGCCGCATTCCTCCAAGAGAACAGAAAGAAGGAAAAATGAGCCTGATGCCTTGTCGATCTCGCCGTACCTCTCGTTTATTTCTCTCTGAAAGTTCGAAAGATCCATCTTAACTTCGCGATGCGGCCAAGCGGACGTCATCGACGCGAATAGTTTTTCTCCCAGCGTGCTGTGCCAGTATTAAAGCCCTCTCCGTGAGGTCAATTACATAGTTTTCCATAACATTGGCGAGGGCTTCCGCCGCCTCTTGGCTTACACGTTCAGCGCCCGCTTTTCTTATAATCCTATCAACAGGAGCAATAGGCAGTTCAGTCATTCTAACCTCCTAACGTCTTTTTGCAATCTTGTTACGCATCTAAAACACCACTGTAGTTGTGCTATTTGAAGCTGATATGCATCCAGTCCCACGGTTTTCCGCAACGTGAGTCCTCCATCCCGCCATTGATGATAGATGGGCAGATTGTGGGATCATTCCACGGACGTCGCTCCTCATCAGGCGCTGCGTATTCATAGAGCTTGTTAACGAAGTAAACCAAATATGCTCGCTGTTCACCAAGAACCCTAAATCCGTGCCAATAATGTCCGGGAATCCGTGCTGACTGCAAGACATCGCTAGTGAGGATGATCTCATTCAGTTCTGCGGTCGCATCATCATACGCACACAGCTTAATCGCCCCGCGCAAAACGACGAAGTAGTCTGTTTGTCGCCTAATGTGCCTGTGCCAAGCTCTAATGACGCCTGGATACGTGATGGAAAAATTGCACTGCTGCAGGGAATCATCAGAGATCCAGTCTTGCCTGACTAATTCTGTGAAAAATCCTCGCTCATCTGCGTGTTTAGTGAGTGCTCGCTTTTCTATCCCTTGAAGCATGTCCAGGACACAACTGTGCGCTCCTAGTTTAACTCGTTTGCGTTATTAAGCCGTGTGTGCGTAATCGCAGGTCATGCCAAGGCTCTTCCGCACAGCAACAAGACGGAGAGCGACACGGTAAATATCGCCGTTATCAACATAACGCTAAGGGCACGGTTGACAGTGGCCTTCGTTATGGCATCTCGTCCGTCGCCAATCTCGTAGCTTGACGGCTTTATCAACCTCACACCCAATCCCCCTGCGAATAAGGCGACAGGGATCCCTGAGTTAACGGCTGATTTCTTGTGCCGATCCGTTTTCAAAACGTTCCACGCCTTGTCGCAGGCCGATTTGCCAGATACCATGCGAAATCCTAGGAGCATTGGAACGATCGCCAAACGGCTCGGAAGGTAGTTGAAAACATCATCCAGTCGGGCCGAAAACAAGCCGACGTGCCTTCTGTGATCTCTGTAACCAAGCATCGAATCAAGGGTGTTCGCGACACGATAACATAGAGCGCCTGCTACGCCAAAAACCGCAAAGAACAGAAGAGGAGAAACGACACTATCGACGGCATTCTCACCGACTGACTCACACACGCTCGATAAAACGCATTCCAGGTCTAGATGCGATCTTTCCCTGCTGACGAGCGCGCGTAGGTGCAAACGGGCCGCGTCTATGTCCGCGTACGCAAGATCTGACACTCTGATGGCCTCTTTTCGCAGCGTGAATATCGTGAATGATGCCTTAAGCAAGTAAGCACTTAGTACGATGTAGCCCAACAGCAGTATGACGTTTCCACTCGCGATCTGATAGCCTAGCCACTCGAAAAGCGCGATCGGTAAGGTAAAAGTTACTATTACGCCTAACGCGAGAGCGGCCCCCTTGAGGCGCTGGGCACCATCAG
>Ga0187784_10002518_pt1 | contig 14672 bp, 15 predicted proteins | sample 1015_SJ02_MP15_2_FD_132964 | JGI IMG/M metagenome (GOLD analysis project Ga0187784, IMG submission 132964) | Tropical peat soil microbial communities from peatlands in Department of Meta, Colombia - 1015_SJ02_MP15_20_MG | ecosystem: Environmental > Terrestrial > Soil > Wetlands > Peat | place...
CGGCGCTCGGCGTGCCGCTGATCATCGTGTCCGAGCCGGACTTGCGTGCGGCCGGCGCGCGCGTCGCAACGCATTCATCGCGCGTGATGGAGCTGGTGGGCGTGCCCTCGGTCGCCGAAGCCGCGGCGCTCGCGGCCGGCGGGCCTGCCGCAACCCTGCTTGCCGCCCGCATCGCGGTCGGGCCGGTGACCTGCGCGCTCGCCGCGACGGAGCGCGCGCCATGACGGTGCATTTCATCGGCGCCGGGCCCGGCGCGGCCGACCTGATCACGCTGCGCGGGCGCGAGCTGATCGCCCGCTGTCCGGTCTGCCTCTATGCGGGCTCGATCGTGCCGCGCGCGCTGCTGGCCTACTGCCCGCCGGACGCGCGCGTGATCGATACCGCGCTGCTGACGCTCGACGAGATCGAGGCCGAGTTTGTTGCTGCGCATCACAGGGGGCAAGATGCCGCGCGCTTGCACTCGGGCGACCTTTCGATCTACAGCGCGCTCGCCGAGCAGCTGCGCCGGCTCGAGCGGCACGGCATCCCCTATACGCTGACGCCGGGCGTGCCGGCCTTCGCGGCGGCGGCGGCAGCGCTCGGCTGCGAGCTGACCGTGCCGGAGCTTGCGCAGAGCGTGGTGCTGACGCGCCTGTCGGGCCGCGCCTCGCGCATGCCCGAGACCGAGCGGCTCGCGGCCTTTGCCGCCACCAGGGCGACGCTTGCGATCCATCTGGCGATCGACAAGCTCGACGCCATCGTGGCCGAGCTTGCGCCGATCTGCGGCGAGGACTGTCCGGTCGCGATCGTGGCGCGCGCGAGCTGGCCGGACCAGCGCGTCATCATCGGCACGCTCGCCGACATCGGAGCAAAGCTCTCCGACACGCCGATCGAGCGCACCGCGCTCGTGTTCGTCGGCCGCGCGCTCGCGGCGGAGGGTTTTCGCGACAGCGCGCTCTATGATCCGGATTATCGGCGGCGTTTCCGCGGAGGCGCGCCATGACCTTGCTTGAACGGCGCGCGTCCGACCAGCTCGCCTTCGCGATCGAACAGCACGGCCTCGATCGCAATGGCGCGCCCCTCGACCACGCGCAGCGCCGTCGCCTGCGCGGCTTGCGCGACGACGTCGCCGAGCGCGATCCCCTCGGCGCGCGCCAGCGTGAAGGCCTCCGCCGCGGTGTTGGCGGCGCGAAGGCGCGCGGCGAGCGCGGCCGACGCGCCGGCCTGCTCGGCGAAACCGGCGAGCGCCACGAGATCCACCGCGCCGCGCTTCGAATGCAAGTCGAGCAGGCCCTGCGCGAGCTTGGTCATCTTGCCGACGCCGCCCGCGATTGTGACGCGCGCGATCGGATGCGTGCGCAGATGCTTCAGCATGCCGCCGACGAAATCGCCCATGTCGATCAGCGCATTCTCCGGCAGGGCGTGCAGCCGCATCACGGCTGCCTCGGAGGTCCGCCCGGTCGCGCCGGCGACATGCTTCAGGCCAAGCGCGCGTGCGACGTCGATGCCCTGGCGAATGCCGGCGATCCAGGCCGCGCACGAGTAGGGCACCACGATGCCGGTGGTCCCGAGGATCGAAATCCCGCCGACAATGCCAAGGCGCGGATTGAGCGTGCGCGCCGCGAGCGCGGCGCCGTCGGGCACCGCGATCTCGACCTCGAAATCCGCCGCGCGGCCCGCGGCCGCGGCGACTTCGGTGAGGGCTTGCGCGATCATGCGGCGCGGTACCGGGTTGATGGCGGGCTCGCCGACCGGGAGCGGCAGGCCGGGGCGCGTCACGGTCCCGACCCCTTCGCCGGCCCGAAACGTGACGCCGCTTCCCGCCGCGCCCTGACGCACGCGCGCGAGAATCAGTGCGCCATGCGTGACGTCGGGATCGTCGCCGGCGTCCTTGACGACGCCGGCCGTCGCGACGTCGCGCTGCTTGCGGCTGAGCGCGAGCGCGAAGGATGGGCGCTCGCCGCGCGGCAGCGTGATCTCGACGGAAGCGGGAAACTCGCCGGTCAGCAGCGCCGCGCAGGCCGCCTTGGCGGCGGCCGTCGCGCATGCGCCGGTGGTCCAGCCGCGCCGCAGCGGACGCACGTTCCTGGTCATGCGCAAGCCTATAGTCCGCCGCGCCCGCGACGTCATCTTGCGCGCCGGTCGGTTCTTTCGAGGCGACCATGACCGCCTGGGACGCGCTCAGTGCACAACGCGACGGCGTGCCGGTGCTGGAGGTGGGCCACGTCTGGCTCGCCGGCGCCGGCCCCGGCGACCCGGGCCTCTTGACGCTGGATGCGCTCGCCGGCATGGCGCAGGCGGACGTGATCGTGCATGACGCGCTGGTCGACCCGCGCGTGCTGCGGCTCGCCGGGCCACAGGCGCGGCTGGTGTTTGCCGGCAAGCGCGGCGGCAAGCCGTCCGCCGACCAGGCCGACATCACGCAGCGGCTGATCGCATTCGCGCGCGCCGGCGAGCGCGTGCTGCGGCTGAAGGGCGGCGACCCGTTCGTGTTCGGACGCGGCGGCGAGGAAGCGCGGGCGCTCGCGGCCGCGGGCATTCCGTTCCGCGTCATTCCGGGTGTGACCGCGGGGCTCGCGGCGCTCGCCGCCGCGGCGATTCCCGCGACCTTGCGCGGCATCAACCGCGCGCTGATTTTCGCGGTCGGGCACGGCGCGGAAGAGAGCTTCGACTGGGCGCCGCTGGTCGCCACCGGGCAGCCGATCGTGCTCTACATGGCGATGCACAATATCGACACGATCACGCGCGCCATGATGGCGAGCGGGCTTGCGGCGACGACGCCCGCCGCGGTCATCGCCGCGGCGACCACGCCGGCGCAGCGCGTCCTCGTCTCGACCGTCGGCGCGGTGGCGGACGAAGTGCGCGCCGAAAGGTTCGAGCCGCCCGCAATCGTGGTGATCGGCGACATCGTGACGGCGCGCGAGCAACTGCTCGCGCCGACCGACAAGTCGGCGCCATGACGGCGCGCGGGCTCATCGTGGCGGCCCCGGCGTCCGGCGCCGGCAAGACCACCGTGACGATCGCGCTGATCGCGGCGCTGCGGCGCCGTGGCTTGCGCGTCGGCGCCGCCAAGGCCGGACCCGACTACATCGATCCCGGCTTTCACGCCGCCGCCACGGCTGCGCCGTGCCTCAATCTCGACAGCTGGGCGATGCCGCCGGCCTTGCTCGACGCGCTCGTGGCGCAAGCCGCCGGCGACGCCGACCTGCTCGTGATCGAAGGCGCGATGGGCCTGTTCGACGGCGTTGCGGGCGCGCCCGGCCGCAGCGGCGCGACCGCCGATCTCGCGGCGCGCTACCGCCTGCCGGTGCTGCTCGTCATCGATGCGGCGCGGCAGGCACAATCCGCCGCCGCGCTGGTGCGCGGCTTCGCGAGCCATGATCCGCAAGTGCACGTCGCCGGCGTGGTGCTCAACCGTATCGGCAGCGAGCGCCATCGCGCGATGGTGAGCGGCGCCATCGCGGCGCTCGGCATTCCGGTGCTCGGTGCATTCGCGCGGGACGAGTCGCTCGCCCTCACGGAGCGGCATCTCGGCCTGGTGCAGGCGAACGAGCACGACGCGCTGGCCGACCGGATCGATCGGTTGGGAGAGTTCGCCGAGCGGCTGATTGATCTAGACGCGTTGGCGGCGATCGCGAAGGAGATCGGTGTGCCGCACGCCGCCCCGATCGCGGCGCTCCCACCGCCGGGACAACGCATCGCGCTTGCCGCCGACGCGGCCTTCACCTTCGTCTATCCGCACCTGCTCGAGGGCTGGCGCCGCGCCGGCGCCGACATCGTGCGGTTCTCGCCGCTCGCCGACGAGGCGCCGCCGGATGATTGCGACTGCTGCTGGCTGCCCGGCGGCTATCCCGAGCTGCACGCCGGCGCGCTCGCCGCCGCGCAGCGCTTCCGCGCGGGGCTTGCGCATTTCGCCGCGACGCGGCCGGTGCATGGCGAGTGCGGCGGCCACATGGTGCTGGGCCAAGGCCTGGAGGACGCCGCCGGCGCGCGCCATGCGATGGCCGGCCTGCTCGGGCACGCGACCAGCTTCGCCAAGCGCAAGCTGCATCTTGGCTATCGCGCGGCGCGGCTGCTCGCCGACGGCCCGCTCGGCCGCGCCGGCACGGTGCTGCGCGGCCACGAATTCCACTATGCGACCCTGACCCAGGCTGGCGCGGACGAGCCGTTCGCAGCGTTCCACGATGGCGCGGCGCAACCGCTCGGCAGCGCCGGCGCGCGGCGCCACCATGTCACCGGCACGTTCTTTCACGCCATCGCGCGGCAGGATCCGTGATGCGAGACTCAAGACTTGTTCGACACGCCGGCCTCGCCGAAGGTCGCCATGCCGGTGTGGCAGGCGAGCGCGGCGCGCAACAGCAGCACCGCGACCGCCGCGCCGGAGGCTTCGCCGAGCCGCATGTCGAGGCTGAGCAGCGGTGCGAGGCCGAGCTCCTCGACGAGCGCGCGGTGGCCGGCTTCGGCCGAGAGGTGACCCGCGACGGCGTGATCGAGGCCGTCGCGGCGCAGCTTCCGCAGTGGCGCCGCGGCCGCGGTCGAGACGAAGCCGTCGAGCACCACCGGCACGTTCTGCTGGCGCGCCGCAATCGTCGCGCCGAGGATCGCGGCAAGCTCGCGCCCGCCGAGCGCGGCGGCGGCGCGCAACGGATCGGCGAGCGCGTCGGCATGACGCGAGAGCGCGTCATCGATCGCGGCGCGCTTGCGCGCGAGGCCTGTCTCATCGACGCCGGTGCCGCGGCCGGCAAAGCGCTCAGCCCCGCCGCCGAACAACGCCGCGGCGAGCGCCGCCGCCGCGGTGGTGTTGCCGATTCCCATCTCGCCGAGACAGACGAGATCGGCAGCGGGCGCGACGGACTGGTAGCCGGTCGCGACGGCGGCGAGGAATTCGCTTTCGCTCATCGCCGGCGCGACGGTGAAGTCGGCGGTCGGCCGATCGAGCGCGAGCGGCACGACGCGCAAGGCTGCGCCGGCGCTGCGCGCGAGCTGGTTGATCGCGGCGCCGCCGGCCGAGAAGTTTGCCACCATCTGCGCCGTCACCTCGGCCGGATAGGCCGAGACGCCGCGCGCGGTCACGCCATGGTTGCCGGCGAACACCAGGATGTCGACCTGTTGCAGGCGCGGCGGATTGCGCCGCTGCCAGCGCGCGAGCCACGCGACGACCTCTTCGAGCCGTCCGAGGCTGCCGGGCGGCTTGGTGAGCTGCGCTTCGCGCTGCGCGACCGCCGCCACGCTCGCGGCATCGCCCCCGGGCAGCTCGGCGCAGAGCGCGCGCAACGCATCGATCGAGTTGAACATGGCGGCGACCGCGTACGAGGTTTGATCGCGGCTGTCCAGCGCGTGCGGGCATGAGATCACCGGCCGGCATTGCGGGCGACCTTGCCGTCGCGATTGCGTTCTGCACGCGCCTTCCCGTCGGCGCGCTCGCCACCGATCGCTCCGATCTCGCGCGCGCGAGCTGGGCGATGCCGGTCGCGGGTGCGCTCGTCGCCCTCGCCGGCGCGCTCGCCTATTGGGTCCCGTGGCGGCTCGGCGTCGCGCCGTCGGCGGCGGCGGCCGTCGCGCTCGCCGCCACGCTGCTCATCACCGGGTGCCTGCACGAGGATGGCCTCGCCGACACCGCCGACGGCTTCGGCGGCGGCGATACGCGCGAACGCAAGCTCGCGATCATGCGCGACAGCCGCATCGGCACGTTCGGCGTCTGCGCGCTCATCGTCTCGTTCGCGTTGCGCTGGGGCGCGCTGGCGAGCCTCGCGACGCCGCTCGCGGTCGCGGCGGCGCTGATCGCCGCGCATGTTGCGGCGCGCGGCGTGCTGCCGGCCTTCATGCGCTTCGTCCCGCCGGCGCGGCCGGACGGCCTTGCGGCGCAGGCCGGGCGGCCGCCGCTGGCGAGCGTCGTGGTCGCCGCGCTGATCGGCGCCGCGGCGCTCGGTCTCGGCCTTGGTCCGGTCGCGATGGTGATCGCGACCATGCTCCTCGCCGTCGCCGGCGCGTTCATGGCGTGGTTGACGGGCCGCCAGATCGGCGGGCAGACCGGCGACGTGCTCGGCGCGCTGGAGCAGACGGCAGAGATGCTGGTCCTGCTCGTCGCCGCCGGCTTGCAGCATCAGGTGAGCGCGCATGCGTGAGCCGCCCGCCTTCGACGAGACCTTCCGCGCGCGCCTGCGCGAGCTGTTCGTGTGGCGGCGCGACGTGCGGCGCTTCCGCACCGAGGCGCTGCCGGAGGGAAGCGTCGAGCGGCTGATCGAGGTCGCGTGTCTTTCGCCATCGGTCGGCCTGAGCCAACCATGGCGCTTTGTGCTCGTGGCCGATCCGGCGCGGCGGCAGGCCGTCGTCGCGGACTTCAAGGCCTGCAACGCGGATGCGCTGCGCGCCTATTGCGGCGAGGTCGCGGCGCGCTACGCGTCGTTGAAGCTCGCCGGACTCGAGGAGGCGCCATGTCAGCTCGCGGTCTTCTGCGACAGCGCGACCGAAACCGGCCGCGGCCTCGGGCGCATGACCATGCCCGAGATGGTCGACTATTCGGTGGTCGGCGCGATCGCGATGATGTGGCTTGCGGCCCGCGCCGAGGGGATCGGCATGGGCTGGGTCTCGATCCTCAACCCGCAACGCATCGCCGCGATCCTCGAGGTTCCGTCCTCGTGGCGGCTGATGGGCTATTTCTGCCTCGGCTATCCGCTGGGGGAGAGCGACCGCCCCGAGCTCGAGAGTGCGAAATGGGAGAGCCGCGTCGATCCCGCGTCCTTGATCGTGCGGAGATGAGGCTGCCTTGCGGTGCTGCGTGCGGGTGAGACGTCGCACCTCGCGACGGTCCGCACCGAGGGCACGGCCTTGCGCTTCGTGGGAATCAGGGGAGGCGGTTCCGATCAGGCACCGCCGCAATGCCATCGATCCTGTCCTGCGCGAGGCGCGAGCTTGGCGCCGCCGCCTGTCCGCTATCGACTGACGAGATACGCACCGATCGCCACGATGATGGCCGCGCCCGCCTTGCGCAGAAGATCGCTGCGCCCGAGCGGCTCACCGGCATGCCGTGGAAACAGCCATGATAGACCGAGGCCGATCACAAAGACGAACAGCGTCGTGGTACTGCCGATGGCTTGCACCAGACTGAGCGGCGCGAGGATGAGCGCGTATCGCGCACCGAGGCTGCCGGCGAGATTGATCAACTCGTTGACGGCGTTGATCGACAGCACCGCGCCCGGACTTGCCTTCAGCAGCCTGTATAGCTCCTTGCGAATCGAGGGAATCGCCGGCAGCAGCGCACCGAAAGCTCCCTCGCCCACATACATCCAGAAGGTCGTCGACCAGAAGTCCGCGCGCAACGCGAACACCTTGAAGATCAGCGAGCTGACCGCCAGCATCAGTGCGGCGCCCAGCATCAGCGCGACCAGGCTGCGCTTGAACGACAGTTTGCGCCCCGGCTGGAGCGAGACAAGCGCCGTGCCGCCGATGATGAGGATGCCGCCGATCATCTGCATCGACGACAGCCGCTCGCCCAGAACCAGATATCCCAGTACGTATCCGATCAAAGGCGAGGCTTGAAAGAACGGCGCCACGGCGGATGCGTCCTCGCCGCGGAGCGCCTGCAGATAGAAGAGCATTCCGACCATGTAGAGGACGCCGGCCAGCGCCATGAGCGCCGCGTCTTCCGGCGGTACGGTGGTTGCTCGCGGCATCAGCCAGGCAATCACGGGCAGCGTCAGAAGTCCGATCAGCGCCGTGAAGATCAAGAGCACCGCGACCGGGCTGGCCCCGAAATACTTGTCGACCAGGTACTTATCGATGTGCGTCGACGCGGCCCACAGGACCGGGCCGGAAAACGCGAAAATCAGCCATAGCATGCGTGCAGGCTAGAGCGCATTCCGATTGGAAGGAATCGGAATGCGCTCCAGATTCTTGCGTTGGCGCATATCCTTTTCGGAAAACCGGCATCCACTTTTCCGGGATATGCGCTATCCGGGATGGACGACGTGTCACCGCCTGGCCGAAGCGCTCACCGCCGTTCGAGGCCGTGATTCCAACAGACGCGGCCGCGAAATTCGCCCGTCTGCAGGCATCGCTCGTATTCCGGCCGGCAATGGGCTTCGCAATTCTTGCCGTGCGCGTAGGCGCAATGGGTCGTCGTGCAGGAGCGATACGCCCGCGAGCAGGTTTTTGCCGAACAGGCCGGTTCGCCGACGGCGGTGCCGACCGACAGCGCGAGAATGGCAAGGAGCGGCCACAGACGTTTGATCATCGCCATGCCTTCGATCCGGCTCGCCCACAAAGGCAAGCACAAATTATCCGTCGGAAAAAGGGGCCGCGCCAGCGCGCACTGAAGTCGGGTAATGCTCGCTGCGGCTGCCGCGAACTCAGCCTGTTCCCCTCCCCCTTGCGGGGGTGGTGCCGACAGCTCGACAAACTCCGACCCCCACCCCGACGCGACGCGTTCGCGTCGCGTCGACCCTCCCCACAAGGGCGATTATGCGGGACTTGACAGTAACGGTCAGGCATGGCAATATCCTTCCACAGTTGAGGAAGCGCCATGACCCGCCGTCCGAAGCCCGTCCCGCAGATGACAACCGCCCAATTCGAGGCGGCTTTCCCGGACGAAGATCATTGCCGGGCCTATCTGCAAGCACGCCGTTGGCCCGAGCGCGTCCGTTGCCCGCGCTGCGGCAATGAGAAGGTCTACGCGCTCAAAGCTCGCCCCTTCCATTGGCAATGCCAAGCATGCTCCGCGAACGGTTATCGGTTTAGCGTCATCGCTGGCACGATCTTCGAGAACACGAATAAGCCGCTCCGCGACTGGTTCCGCGTGGTGCACTATATGCTCGCTAGCAAAAAGGGCATGAGCGCGCTGCAGATCATGCGGATGATGGGCTTCGGCTCTTACGGCACCGCGCATTCCATGTGCCACAAAATCCGCGCCGCGCTGATCGAACCGGAAGTGAAGCTCGGCGGCATTGTCGAGGTCGATGAGACGTGGGTCGGCGGCAAGGACAAGAACCGCCATTGGGATAAGCGCAGTGGTGGCGTCGGCGGCGAAGGTAGCGGCAAGACCGCAGTCATGGGCGCCGTGCAGCGCAAGGGCAACGTCATCGCGCGCGTCCTGCACGCGGTGAACCAGACAACGGCCGAAGCTTTCGTGCTCGAGGTCATCGCGAACAACGTCAGCCTGATCGCGACCGACGAGGGCGGCCAGTACAAGCGCCTGCGGCACAGCTACCCGCACGGCAGCGTCAACCACGGCATCGGTCAGTATGTCGTCGGCGCCGTGCACACGAACACGATTGAGGGCTTCTGGTCGATCTTCAAGCGCGGCGTGATGGGCACGTTCCACAAGATGAGCCGCAAATACATGCCGCTCTACGTCGCGGAATTTCAATTCCGCTACAACAATCGGCACAACCCCGACATCTTCGGCGCTGCCGTAGCAGGGTGCTAAGACGCCGAAAGAGCCGAGGGAAGCGGAAGCGTTCTTAGTCATCGCAGAACAACGTTGTCATCTTCCACAAACATCATTGATGAAAATGCTATTAGCTCCGCATTTTCTGCGGTTATTTCATATGTAAGCTTCCATCTTTCGTCTTTCTCAATCCTGATCGGATTATGTCCTGATAATCGAGTATCCAACGAGCTATAAAACTCGCCTGACGCGCTTTTCCATCCCATAAATAACTCAAATGTTTCTGAGTCTCCCGGATTTATCGACCGCTCTGGCGCATCTATTGTGAGACCGAGAGGTGGTACGGGATAAGGATAATCCCCTGACCACGGTCCGTACTTTGGCCTAGGATCAACACTCACCAATCGAACATGAATATTTCGCGCAGAAGCGGGCCCAGCATTGATAACTCGTATGCGCCAACGATTTTGCTGTCCGTCCTTGTCTTGAAACAGCGACGGTCCATCTAGGCTTAGCTTAGCTTTGGTCGCCTGTAGGGGGTCAAATTTTATGAACGGCCAAATCACCAAACCAAAGACACAAAGACAGAGGAGAGCAACCGGAAATAGCCAAGCCCAGCTATCAAACCACGGAGGAAGGCTTTTCAGGCACTCATGCCAGATGGGCAGGTAGCCGCAAACATTTGTTGCAGCGTCGTGAGGGCCAACTTGCATCATCAGGGTCATAGAACCCCCAATGATGCCGGCGAGGATGGAAAGAATCTTACGCATGGTAAATTCTTGCACCGGCCGCCGGGACTGTCAAGTCCCGGATAATCGCCCCCACAAGGGGGAGGATAAGAGGCCGAGTACGCGGCTCGCTCACTCCAGGCTCAGATTCGACCCGCGGATCACGCCTTCCCAGCGCTCACGCTCCTCGCGCATGAACGCCGCCATTTCGCTGCGCGTCCCGCCCATGCGCACCAGACGCAGCGCGCGGAACTGTGCCTCGACCTCCGGCAGCTTGAGCACGGCGTTGATCTCGGCATTGAGCCGCGCCGTGATCGCGGCCGGCGTCCGCGGCGGCGCCACGACCGCATTCCAGGCGGCGGAGAAGAATCCGGCGAGGCCGAGCTCCTCCAAGGTCGGGACGTCGGGCAGATCGGGCAGGCGCTCATGCGTCGCGACCGCGAGAATGCGCGCTTGGCCGCTCAGGCGAAATGGCAGCACCGCGGTCACGTCGACGAACATCAGGTCGACATGGCTCGCGATCAGGTCGTTGAGCGCCGGCGCGGTGCCGCGATAGGGCACATGCAACAGCTGCGTATGGGTGAGCCGCTGGAACAGCTCGGTCGTCAGGTGCGAGGTGGTGCCGTTTCCCTGCGAGCCGTAGCGCAGCTTGCCGGGATTGGCCTTGGCGTAGGCGATCAGCTCAGCCACGGATTTCACCGGTGCGTCCGGGCTCGCGACCAGCACGTTGGGGCTGAGCGACATGATGGCGACCGGCTCGAAGCCTTCCGGATCGAAGCGCAGCTTCTTGTAGAGCGCCGCGTTTGCGACCAGCGGCGCCGGCGGCGTCGCCAGCAAGGTGTAGCCGTCGGGTGCGGCATTCGCCACGACCTCGGCGCCGATATTGCCCGCGGCGCCGCCGCGGTTCTCGATCACCACCGGCTGGCCGAGCCGCTCCTGCAGCTTCTGCCCGATCAGCCGCGTCACGGTGTCGACGCCGCCGCCGGCCGGGACCGCGACGATCACCCGGATGGCGCGGTCCGGGTAGTTCTGTGCCTGCGCGACGACCGGCACGAGGAAACATGCGGCGAGCGCCGCGATGCAAGCGACGCCGCACTGCAGGACGCCTTGCGCGAGCCGAGCCGGCGTCATGTATCGGTCTTGGAAAAACCGGCACCCATGTTCCGCTCGAGCGGCACATAGGGCCGGCCGACGCGGTGGCACCAGTTCTCCCAGGCGCGCTCGAAGGTGAAGCCGGCGCGTCCCTTGGTGATCGTCGCGATCTCGCCCTCGGAGAGATAGACGACGTCGCCCATCTGCAGCGCCTTGATCAGCATCTCGGCGTTGATCTCCATGTACACTGAGGTGAACACGACCTCGCGCACCGATCGGCCGACCACGCTGCAGCCGTGCCCGCGCATCAGCGCAACGGTGCTCGCGCCGAGCGTCGCGGCGAAATCGCGCCCCATCTCCATGCTGGTGACGAGCAGGTTGGTGTCGCCGAACCTGTGGCGGATATCCCAGTTCGGAATGTTCGATCCGATCGGCCCGCACATGTGCATGATCGGCCGCAGCCTCTGCTGCGTCACCGTGAACGGCACGACGTTGGGGCTGTGATTGTGCACCACCGCCATCACATCGGGCCGCGCCTCATAGATCGCACCGTGAATGAACCGCTCCGAGTAGGGCTTGCCGACGCTCGCGCCGATGACCGTGCCGGCGAGCGTGAACTCCGTGATGTCGCGCGTCTCCACGAGCTCGGGCGCGCGCGCGCGGGAAAGCAGGTAGTGGTCCGGCTTCTCGGGATGGCGCGCCGAGATGTGGCCGAACGTGTCGACCACGCGCTCGCGCGCCAGGATGTGATTGGCGGTGACCAGCTCTTCGATCAGGTCTGCAAGCGCGCTCATGTGAACCGTTCTCTCAATGTCCTGTCGCGGTCGCGGCGATTTCGGCAGCATCGTCGTCGATGCGGCTGCCGCGCCAGACGATATGCATGTCGGGCCGCAGCAGGATGATATCGTGTTGATAGAGATCGCGCGCGGCCGCGTCCGGAATGTCAAGCACAGTCAGCGGCGCGCCGCGCGCGCGGAGCGCGCGCGCGAGGCCGCCGGTATCGGTGCTGTTGCGGCCGAGCCGCAGCAGCGTGTAGCCGTCGCCGATCCGGTCCTGGATCGGCGTGCCGTCGTCGAGCCAGACATGCGGCAGCCGCGCGCCCGGCCACGTGGTCGGGCGGTAATCGCGGAACAGATGCTCGGGCCCGCCCGGGATGTCGCAGATGATCGGCGAATCGACGTAGCGATAGCCGAGCTCGGCGCCGATCATCTCGTTGCTCTTCGGCTGCTCGACCCGGGCGACCGCCACGAGGTTGTCGCGCGCCGCCTGTCCGGCGGGCGTCGCGTCACGCAGCTCCGCGCGATACTGCGAGCGCCATTTGCGCCGGCCGAGCGAGGCATAGCGCGAGGCGCCGACATTGCGCTCGCCGACCTGGCGCCGCTCGATCGCGTAGGAGCGCAACAGATTGGGGCCGCCCCAGCCCTGCAGCGTGGCGGCGAGCTTCCACGACAGGTCGATCGCGTCGCCGACCCCGGTGTTCATGCCGAGCCCGCCGGTCGGAATCACGAGGTGAACCGCATCGCCGGCGAGAAAGACGCGGCCGCGTCCGTAGCTCTCGGCGAGCAGCAGGTTCTGCCGCCACGGCGCGCAGGACAGCATCTCGTAGCGGACGGGAATCGCGACGGTGCGCTCGAACTGGGCCTGCATATCTTCGTCGCGCGCGACCACCGCATGCAGGGTCCAGTGCCGGGTCGAGTCCTGCATGATCAGGAAGGTCGCGCGGTCGTCCGCCACATGATAGTGGCGGCCATGTCCGGGCCCGCTGCCGATCGGGATCTTCTCGAACAGTTCGTCGCAGCGGAACAGCGCCTGGCGCAGCTCGAGCAGATTGCCTTCGCCGCGCAGCTTGATATCGAGCTGCTTGCGCACCGGGCTCGCGCCGCCGTCGCAGCCCACCAGATAGGCGGCGCGGATCGTTTCCGCAGCGCCGCTCTCATTCCGGATCTGCACCGACACGCCGGCTTCGTCCTGCGCGAAGGCGAGAAACTCGCAGGCGTAGCGCACCGTGACGCGGCTGAGCTTTTCGCACTCGGCCTTGAGCAGCGGTTCGAGCGTGTATTGCGAGATGAGCTGATACGGCTCGAGCGGCTGCGTGGCGTCGTTGCTGACCTTGATGGCGGCGCGCGCCGCGTCGACCGACGGATAGGGCTGCCGGTAGAGCGGCGGCTCGTTCATGGCGAGGATGATGAAGACGTCCATCGGCACGTGCGACGGCAGCCCGGCGGCGCGGATCTTGTCGGCGAGGCCGAGGCGGCGAAACATCTCCATCGAGCGCGCGTTGCAGCGCTCCATCTTGGGCAGGAACTGCGGCGCTTCCTTCTGCTCGACCAGGACGCAGCGCACGCCGCGCCGGCCGAGATCGAACGCGAGCGTGAGGCCGACCGGCCCGGCACCGACGATCACCACCTCGGTCGAATGCACCGCTTGCCTCATGCCGTCAGCGCATGATCCCGAAAAAGCCTGCCCCGGACTTGATCCGGGGTGGATACCGGTTTTCGGAAAGGATCATGCGCCAACAAATCAAATTCTTATCATCACTTTGCCGTCCCGCACGAAGGCCGGATACGTTCTGACCGGAACGACACAGGGCGAGAGCACGGCCTCGCCGGTGCGCACATTGAATTGCCCCTGATGAAAATTGCACTCGATGATCTCGCCGTCGAGATAGCCCTCCGAGAGCGAGCCGGGTCCGTGGGTGCAGTGATCGTCGGTCACGTAGAATTCGCCGTCGACGTTGAACACCGCAAGCTCCAGCCCGGCCGCATCGACCTTGATCGCGGTGCCGGGCGCAACCTCTTCCGTGCCGCACAATTCCACCTCCGTGCTGCCTGAGGCCCCGTCAGTCATGCGCGTTCACGTCGGCTTGAGTCGGGTCCATTTTCGCATCAAAAGGAGTATGCTCGTCTCGCATCGGACAGGATTTACCCATGCTGCGCCGTGAACAGAACGATCTCCTGACGCAGGCCGGACCGGGCACGCCGGGCGGCGCGCTGTTCCGCAGCTACTGGATTCCGGCGCTGCTCAGCGAAGAGCTGCCCGAGAATGAATGCCCACCGGTCCGTGTCAAGCTGCTGTCGGAGCGCCTGCTCGCGTTTCGCGATACGCAAGGGCGCTACGGCCTGATCGACGAGTTCTGCGCCCATCGCGGCGTCTCGCTCTGGTTCGGCCGCAACGAGGAGAACGGGCTGCGCTGCCCCTATCACGGCTGGAAGTACGACGTCAGCGGCCAATGTATCGAGGTCCCCTCGGAGCCCGCGGAAAGCAGCTTCTGCCAGCGCATCAAGCTCAAGTCCTATCCGCTGGTTGAGCGCGGCGGAATCCTGTGGACCCACATGGGCGATCCGGCGCACCAGCCGCCGCTGCCGGAGTTCGAATTCGCGCTGGTGCCGCCGGCGCAGCGCTTCGTCGCGAAGCGCTTGCAGGAATCGAACTGGCTGCAGGCGCTCGAAGGCGGCATCGATTCGAGCCACGTGTCGTGGCTGCACCGC
>Ga0187784_10002519_pt1 | contig 14671 bp, 13 predicted proteins | sample 1015_SJ02_MP15_2_FD_132964 | JGI IMG/M metagenome (GOLD analysis project Ga0187784, IMG submission 132964) | Tropical peat soil microbial communities from peatlands in Department of Meta, Colombia - 1015_SJ02_MP15_20_MG | ecosystem: Environmental > Terrestrial > Soil > Wetlands > Peat | place...
AAGTGCTGCAACCGGGCAAACAATCATCGGTCGCGTTGGTCCGAAGGCTCCCCGAAGAACTTCGACCGGGTCCACCCAAGGCTCTCCTCTTCGGGGGAGTGGCTACGAAACCCGGCGCCGGCTACCTCCTCAGCCCGCTCGGATATCGCGATGGCGCGTTGCGATTCTCATTTGTCGGAACCGATGCTCAGTTGCGGGAGATCCTTCAGCGAGCCAAGAGGGGAAAGATGCAGTATCGGGTGGTCTCCCTCGGAGCGGCCGATTTCGCGTCATCTCCGCTCGATTGTCTGACCGAAAAACAGCGCGTGGTCCTTCGAACTGCCCACCGACTCGGCTACTTCGAAGTGCCGAGAAGAATCGATTCGCGAAAGCTTGCCGGTGCCCTGGGGCTAAGAGCCGCGACCGTCGTGGAACACCTCAGGAAGGCCGAGCGGCGTCTCCTCGACTCCCTCCTCGTGGCCTAAGTCAAACGTGCCCGGGTCCGAGCCTCCGGATGGCTTGGGGTTCGAGTGGCCTTGAACTCCTAGTTCAGGTCCCTCCGCGGTCGGCCGTTTCTCGTGCATTTGAACCCCGGTGGTTTCGTACGGGGGACGGAAGGGCGGCATCGCATCTCGAGCGGAGCCAACCCGGTCGGTGTGCAGGGGAGTATCACACCGGTACCGTCGATCCGAGGTGGGCCGGCCAGATCGACGGCGAACGTTCCATGACCCGGGCGGTGTGGCTCAACGTGTATTCGAAAGGGGGATTGTGACGGTCGCTATCGACTCTAGGTTCGGGGACGCATCGCTTGTTGCTGTGGGATCCGACCGGAAGTTCTTTTCCGAGCGCTGCATATCGATTCCAGTGGGAGCGTCCGACCCCACCGCGCTTCTCGGGCAGACATGTACGAGCTGCGAAGATGGGGTGGTGCGGGGAGCTCGATCAATCGCTCGACTTCGAATCCGTTGTCGAGAAAGAGCTGGATCCATGTTCCGTACGGGAGCTGGAATTCGACTGACTTACCCCAATCGACCTTGAGCAAGCGAAAATAGTCTCGTTGAGGACGAGACGCTACTTGCTCGGTACGCGCGTCGAAGTAGACCGTGTGGATCGGACTCGACGTGCTGAAGGTAAGCTGACCACCGGGCCGCAGCAATCGTGTCGCCTCAGGGACGGTGCGAAACGGATTGGCGAAAGTCATGGCGCCAAAATCACAGAAGACAACATCGAAGCTCTGGTCTGGGAGCGGGACTGACTCGGCGCTGGCCTCCACGAACGTGAGGTTCACACCCGCATCGCGAGCCAGTTTGCGGGCTTGGTCCAGTCGTCGCGGTGAAACGTCCACCGCGACCACCTGGGCGCCGCCCCGTGCGAGGGCGATCGACCACCGCGCCGCTCCGCAGCCAAGCTCTAGGACGTCCTTTCCCCGGATTTCGCCGAGCAGTCGAAGCTTCTTCTCCGGGACATGGAAGTACCCCCAGGACATACCTCGGTTCTCTGCCAACCCGGCCCCGTGCGCTCGCTCGTACAGGTCGGCTGTCCGGTTCCAATCGCGCCGGTTCTTGGCGGCATGGCGACTCAGTCGCCGAGTTGAATGGCGGGGCTTATCGGACCCGATTACACGCCTCGACATAGACGATCGAGATTCCTAGCGAGAGATCTGAAGCAGAATGCGGTTCGGGCCAAAGTTCGAAATGCGGGTCCGGACTCTCAGCAGGAGTGACTCCTCCTCCTCGAGTGTGGAGGGTTTCGGGATGCCATATCGGTTGCCGATCCCATTGGTGAGGCCCGGGCCTCGAACCCTTGGTTCACGGCCTTCCACTGGCGGGCTTTCCCGCGAACTCGGCCTTCTCTTCTGTGTTCCTATCGGCGATTAGCCCTTTCGGTCGAGGGGCGAGAACAATGACTCCCTCTGGCCACGAGACCCCTTCGTCCTATCAGCCCTACGGCAGGCGCCAGCTACCGGCTTGAGGCACGCATGACTGGGGGCCATGCTGGCCCGAAAATCGCTGCAACCGAAATCCTGACGCTGGGAATTGACCGGTCGGCCATCGACTTCACGTAAATATTCGAACCTCCCATCTCGTCGATTCGAAGCGATGGAGGTTGACCCCGGGGCCGGCCACTCGTTCGTGGGACGGGCAGAAGTAGTCGACGCTCTCCGTCGGCGATTCGACGAGGTCCGCTCGGGCTCCGGCCGGGTCACTCTCCTCGTCGGGGATACGGGTGTCGGGAAGACGACCCTGGTCTCCGAGTTTGTGCCGGAGATGAGGGCCCACGGGGTTCGGGTTTTGGTCGGCCGAGCGCCTGCGGTCGACGACCCGCCGCCGTTCTCCCTTCTTCAGGCGGCGATCCAGAGCGCGCAGGACGACCCTCTCCTTCGGTCGGACCCGGATCCCTCCATGGGTGGCGGACCGATGCTGATCGGCTTCGTCCCAGGCCTGGACGAGGTGGTGGCCGACAAGCCCGTAGGGCTCGAGGCCCGCCTCCTCGACTATCTCGGTGGGGGCGAGGGGGACGGGGCCCGCACGCGCGAGCAGCTACTCACCGACCTCGCCGACCGGTTCGAGGACCTCACGCGTCACGGACCGACCGTCCTGATCCTCGAGGACCTCGACCACGCGGACACTTCCTCACTCGCGGCCGTGGAGTTCTTCGCCCAGGAGTTGGAAGATCGCCCCCTGTGGATCTTAGCGACCGCTCGCCCCCCCGAAGCTCTCTCGTCGACCGGACGAGAGCGGCTCGAACGATTCCAAGGATCCACGAGTGCGGAACGGCTGCTCCTCCGGGCGCTTACGTCCGCTGAGACGCAGGAGTATCTGCGAAGGGGCCACCCGTCTGCCGAACTGTCCTCAGAAGAGATCGAGCGCCGGTTCTCCGAGACCGGCGGGAACCCGCATCTCCTCGAACAGTTCGACCAGCGGCCGGCCCGCGAAAGCGAGTTGGGACGGCCAGGTCCAGTTCCGCGGGACGAGGGAGCACAGGAAGTCCTCGACCTCGCGGCCGTGCTCGGACCCGAGTTTCCGTTCTCGTTGCTCCTCAAGGCGAGTGAGGCGGACGAGGAACATCTCGCCGAAGAAGTCGACCGGCTCGTTGGCCAGGGCGTCCTATTCGAGCGACCCGGGGAACTCCTCGAGTTCCCGCAGGACCGTCTTCGCGAGGAGGTCTACAACTATCTCTCCGAGCGGCGGCGTCGGGTGCTCCACCGGCGCGCGGGCTCCGCGCTCGAGGTCCTCGGACGCGCAGACCCCGCGCGGATCTACGCCCTCGCACGCCACTTCTACCTCGGCCGGGAGGTTCAGAAGTCGGTCAAGTACAATCGCATCGCGGCCGAGATCGCGGAGCGAGCGCTCGCTCCCGAAGTAGCGTGGGAGCACTTCATGCATGCTCTCGAGAGCCACCGCCAGATGAAGCCGGAGGACCTCGCGGGGGAGGCCGAGCTCGTCCTGGGTCTCGCCCGGATCTCCGAAGAGCTCGGGGTGCTCAAGGAATCCGAGGAGATCCTGCGCGAGTTCCTCGATCGAACGCAGGGGGACGTCCGCCTCTCCCCCGGCCGTCGCGCCACCCTCGAGGTATTCCTGTGCCGAGTGCTGGCAGCAGAAGGAAATCTTCCTGCGACCGCTGAGCTGGCCCAGAAGGTGCTCGCGACCCCCGGGCTCGACGACCAGTTGCTCGTGCAGATCGGCGCCCGTCATCATCTCGGGATGGTCGCCTACTACGAGGGGCACTACCCCGAGGCCCTCGCCCACCACACGGAGGAGATCGGGCTCGCACGCCGCGTCGGGAACCCCCAGGTCCTAGCGCGCGCGCAGATCTGGCGCGTGGCGAACCTGCAGATGCTGGGGATGGTCGAGCAGGCGATCGCGGAGGCTCGCGTGGTCACCGCGGCGCGCGACCGCCTCGGCTCAGTCCGTGAGTCCGCGATGGCACACCTCGTTCTCGGGGACATTCTCGCCGACGCCCGCTCGCCTCCTGCCGACCGAAAGCAGGCCCTGGAGGAGTACGCGACCGCAATCAAGTTCGCCGAGCAAGCGAAGGACCCTCGCCGGTTAGGCTGGGCGCTCTACAAGTCGTCCGAGCTACTCCGTGAAGAAGGGAGGTTCCGGGAAGCGGTCGAGATGGTCGAACGAGCGTACCACATCCTCGGGGAAGTGGGGGACCAGGTCGGCCTCGCCGTCTCCCTCCGCGCGCGCGGCCGGATCGCGATGGACCAGGGCGACCTGGACCGAGCCGAGGTCGACCTTCTCGATGCGCTCCGGTTGCTCGAGGGCACGAGGAACGCGCTGGAGGAGATCGACGCGATCCTGCGGCTCGGTCAGCTTGCCTGGGCTCGGGGTGACACGGAAACCGCCCGTCAGAGCCTCGCCAAGCTCGCGCAATTGAACCCTGCGCAACTACGACCCGACCTTCGACGGGAGCTCGAGGACCTCGAACGGGCGCTCGGCGAACGCTCATCTCGCCCCCAAACCGGGCCCGCATGAATCGCGAGTCGCCTTCCAGGTGCGTCGACCCGGCGGGCTGCGAACGGGTATTTTCCCGCCAGCTCGGATCCTCCAATGGTTGGGTCACACGGCCGTCAACTGAGCTGGAACAACCGTCTCTTCAGGTTCGAACGAGAAAGTCGTTGGCCGCGGGGACTTGAATCCTTACTTCAGGCCCCTCTGTAGCCGCTTTCATCGTCCAACTCGGATTTCAACGGTTGGCACCGGTCGGTAAACGGGGAACTGCGTCGCCTGATGGGCGCGAAACGGTCGGTTCGAAAAAATCTTTCAGGGGGGCCCCGACCCGGCCCATGCGACCGCAGGTTTCGAAGCGCCCCAAATCAGGCCCGGTATCAACTATATTCGATGTTCGACGACTGGCCGATGTGCGGAGGCTCCGCGTTGCGCGGAGGAACTCTATCTAGATGCCGGCTCGAGTAAATCGGCGATGGCTGATTGCGAAGCCCCTAGCCGGAAAACTTTCCGAAGCGAATTTCCGTTGGTCGGAGTCCACTGTTCCCCCGGTGTCCGAGGGTAAATTCCTCGTTCACAATCGTTGGCTCTCTGTCGACCCTACTCAAGCCCTCCTCCTTCGCCAAGGAGACCCTCCAGGGAGCGCGGTTCCCATCGGGGAGCCACCGTGGTCTCTCGCGGTGTCGGAAGTCGTAGAGTCTCGCCACCCGGATTTCTCGCCTGGGGACATCGTACACGGCGAGATGACCTGGGAGGATTACACCATCACGGACGGGACGGGGTTCAACCCCGCCTTTCGGGTGCCGCACGGAATCCCGCTCAACTGGGCGGCGGGAGCGCTCGGACTGACGGGATTGGTGGCGTACTTCGGCGTCCACGAAGTAGCGCAGCCCAAACCTGGAGAGACGTTTGTCATCTCTGGGGCGGCGGGAGGGGTGGGGTCAATCGCGTCCCAGCTCGCCAAGATCTACGGGCTCCGAGTCATCGGTATTGCCGGAAGCCCGGCCAAGTGCGATTGGCTCGTAAGGGAGGCGGCGGTCGACGCTGCCATCAACTACCACCAAGAGGACGTCGGAAAGCGGCTCACCGAGCTCAGCCCCGAGGGAATTGACATCTTCTTCGACACTGTCGGCGGACCAACCCTCGAGATTGCGCTGGATCGATTGCGAACTGGCGGCCGCATAGTGCTCTGCGGAATCACCTCACAGTACCTTGCAGATTCCCGCCCGCCGGGGCCGGCGAACTTGGTCCAGCTCATCATGGTCCACGGTCGCATGGAGGGATTCCTGGGACGAGATTTCATCCCTCGGAGAACCGAAGCTTTCGAATCCCTACTCCCCCTTCTTCGTTCGGGGCGTCTCAAGTCCAAGGAGGATGTTCTGGTGGGGCTTCGAGAAGCGCCGAAGGGCCTCGCACGCCTCCTCTCTGGAGAGAACGTCGGAAAGCAGCTCGTGCGCATGGACGAGGCTCCTGGAAGCTGAGTGTCGCCGGCTCGCCTCGGGTCGCGCTCCTCCGAGGCAGGAAGTGGTCCCGTGGAACCGAAGATGCGGAAGACAACCGGCTCAGTCGATGCCGCGCAGTGCTGCGGCGTCCAGCGGGAGCGACATCGCCGCCACGAGTGGCTTTCGTAGCTGGTCGCACACTGTCGCCCTCGCAATGAGCGCAGCCGCAGCGGGGAGTAGGACGGATCGTGCGGGTCGCCGGTTGCGTGACGCGGGTCGAGCCGGGAAGCGGTAGCGCCCATCGCCGCGAGAATCCGGCGGCCACGTTCGTCGCATTCCAACGAGCCACCGGCCAGCGCCAGCACCAAGCAGCAAGGGCCCCAACTCGGTTGTTCGGCCCCTCCCCCACGGCCGGTACTGGAGCTCGTAGTTCGGGTCCCTTCAGTCGCTGGGCCTTCCAAGCGAAGGGCTTTCACAGGTGAAGTACGAGGCAGCCGCGGCCGATGAATGACTTCTCCCGCGCACGGCCTTCTCCTCGCGTTCGTCAGTGAACGTCGAAAGGGGTTGCTTCGTCAGGACGGAAGCGCGGGCGAGCCGGCGGTTTCGGACCGGCCGGACGCGGAGTTGGGAATCGACGCTCTCGCTCGACCCGAATCCAGTCCAGCAATCGATCGCGCGCGAAAAAACCGCCTGCGGGGATGAGAGGGTCGGCACCGACCACCCCTGGGAGCGATCGAAGCCGGAGTTCCATTTCGCGTGCCGCAAAGTAATTGTCGGCGCTCCCGAGCAGGTAGACTCCTCGAGGGTGCTGGGTCCAGTGAGGGCGGTCCCAGAGCCGGGGCAGCTCCACGGACCTCTTGTCGAACGAGTCGTCCACCTTGAGCCAAATCCCGTAGGTTGCGAGGCCGGCTTCTCGTTCCACGTTGAGGATCATCACACAGTCGAGCGCGTGCCCTGCCTCCAGCCTCGATCGATGAGCGCGGAGGGTTCGGCGTGAAATGTTCGCTTGCCGGGCCTGAATTGTGGAGGGCGAGCGGGGGACCCGGACCACCGCTTCTAAGACCTTCCAATCGACGCGGGAGAGTTGGTCGGGCGGTATCGTGGACACTGATGGCCGCTCGTCGGGCAGTCCCTCCAGGGGTTGGCCAAATATCCGAGCGAGACGTGGATCGGGGATCGGATCGGTTTCCTTCGTGAAGCGGACCACAAGGTGGAGTCCAGGCCGGAAACTCATCACGTAGGCCAGATCCTCTACCTCGAGCAATCGGGATATCGGGAGCCTGGACCAGTCCTTCCCCACGTACCGCCAGGTCATCGAGTGGCGGCCAAGGACCTCCGCAGCAGGGTGGATTCCATACTCTGTCAGGACCCCCTCAGCTTCCATCCGCTGGCGGCGGAGGCGCACGGCTTTGCCGGTGAGCCCCACCTCCCGGCCCAGCTGTTCATCCGAGAGTAGGGCATCACCGACGAGCCGGGAGAAGATACGGAGATCAGTCCGATCCATCTCCGTCACGAGCCGAATGGCCCACTTTAGGAATTGGCTTCCCTGATGGTTTATTACCTTCGAGGCGAAGCAAAGGGAAGCTCACTCGAGAGCGAAGGGATGTGACTGGCGTGGCAAGAGACGGCACATCCGGTCCTCGCCTCGAGTTCGCGAATGCCCAAGTCAACCTCTATGTGGCCAACATCGAAGATTCGCTCCGTTTCTACCGCGACGTGTTGGGGTTCGCCGAAACCTTTCGGATACCCAAGGAAGGTGCTCCCAATCATGTCGAGCTGGGACTCGGGTCGTTCACGCTCGGGCTCGCCACGTATGGTGCACTGCAGAGGGATCATGGCATCCACGCCGAGCGAGGACCTCTCCGCTTTGAGGTGGGCCTCGGGACGGACGACGTCGACGGTGCCTACGGATGGGCCGCATCGCAGGGTGCGCCATTGTTGCGGGCCCCGTACGACTTTCTGGGGTACGTGCACGCCGCGGCCGTGGCCGATCCTGACGGAAATCCCATCGTGTTCCACACTCAGCTCCCAGTGAAGACGAACGCCAATCCAGCTGTTCGTCCGACGTTCAAGAACCACCTATACAACCTCTATACGGGGAACATCGAAAAGTCCCTACAGTTCTACCGCGATTTTCTGGGGTTCACTGAGACGTTCCGTGTGCCCAAACAGGGTCCCCCGGATCATGTGGAAATGGAACTCGGCACCCTGAACCTGGCGGTCTCGACCCTCGAGGCGTTGATGCGAGATCACGGACACTCCGGCGGCGGAGGACCGCCCCGGGCAGAGGTCGTCCTTTGGGTTTCGGACGCCGATGCCGCTTACTCGTGGATGCGAGCTCGAGGGATTCCTTCCTTGAGCCCCCCCCACGATTTCGCCGCCGTCCTACGAGGTGCGTGGGTCGGAGACCCCGATGGAAACCCGGTTCAGTTGGTCGCCCGCCTGGTCGGTCGCTGAGAGCCTGGTCGTCTGCCCCTTCGGGGCCTTCAACGATGGCCTTCCAAAAGAGATGACGGCCGAGGGCTCGGATGAGCCCCCCTCGAAATCCGAACGCCCCACGGGTCAGAAGCTCCACTCGCTAAGTTCGCTAGCCTTCGCCACTCGCCCTTCCTCCAGGAGACGTACTGGGACAGGGGCGGACTCGAACCTTTAGTTCAGGTCCCTCCGATGGCCGCCTTTTCGTTGCTGTTCTGCGTGCCGAAGCCCTCCCGCAAATCACGGCTATGCTCTCATTCGGACCATCCCGGCTCCGTCGAAGCGCTCGGTAGGCAGACGCACAGTTTGGGATCAAGCCGGTCGAAGAAAGTCGAGAGGTCGCGCCGGACCATCCCTGAGTGGACTCAAGCCCTCGGACCGTTTCACCCTCTCTTCTCCCTTTATATCCGCAGGATCCGACTCATTTGACGGTGGTCAAGATGGGTGCACCCGGCTTATTGGACGTCTCCGGCGGAAAGATGGCCTACGAGGAGGGAGGACGCGGCCAGCCCATCGTGCTCCTGCACGAGGGAATCGCGGACCGACGGATGTGGGACCGTGAGTTCCCGCAGCTCGCGCGCGGTCAGCGCGCGGTGCGCTACGACCTGCGAGGGTATGGGGGTTCCACTCCTGCGACTTCGGAGTATTCTTCTGTCCGTGACCTGACGGTACTCTTCGACCACCTTCACATCGACCGGCCGTTGATCGTCGGCCCTAGCATGGGCGGGAGAATCGCCCTCGATTTGACCCTCACTCACCCCGAAAGGGTGGGCGCGCTTTTGCTCATCGCCCCGGGATATTCGGGGATGGATTACGACCACGTTCCCGGAGGGAAGGCGACGTTCGAGCGGGACGAGAGGCTTTCCAAGGCAGCGACGGACGCTTGGACCTCGGGCCACTTAGAGGAGGCGACCGAGTACCTCCGTCAGCTCTGGGGCTCCGCTCTCACCGGGAACGCGCTCGAACTCTTTCGGACCATGGTCCGGGACAATGCGAAGGAGGTCTTCGAAGACCGCTCGGCCCAGCATGAAACGCGAGAGGGGGGACCTGCCGCCGGACGGTTGGGCGAGATTCGCGTCCCGACCCTGATCCTTGTCGGGGACCGCGACAACCCCGCCATGCCCCATCTTGCGAGCTACCTCGCGCGAGGCATCCCGGGTGCCGAAATCGAGATCGTGCCCGGTGCGGACCATCTCCTGAATCTTTCGAGGCCGGACGCGTTTGATGCGGCGATTCACAAGATTCTCTCGCGGATCCGTGTACGCCCGACGTAACGGACGCTTCCCAGACGGATCATGGCTCTCACGTCGAAACCGCTCACGAACGAGACCTGGCCGGCCTTCGCTCGCCTTGTGGAGAAGCACAACGGGATCTTCGGCGGGTGCTGGTGCATCGCCTTTCATCTCAAGCCCGGGGAAGAGAAGCGCGGCGCGGCGGCGTACCGAGCGATGAAAGAGGAGCGTGTGCGGGAGGGCCGGGCGCACGCCGCGCTTATCTTTGACGGCCCGACCGCGGTCGGGTGGTGCCAATTCGGCCCCACAGCGGAACTCCCCAACATTCGGAGTAAGAGGGCCTACGAAGAGGGATTGCGCCAGCTCCCCGACTGGCGCATCACCTGCTTCTTCATCGACCGGGAACGACGGGGAGAGGGCATCGCCACCCTCGCCCTTCGAGAGGCCCTTCGATACATTGCTCAACTCGGCGGCGGGGCCGTCGAGGCCTACCCGGAAGACTACAGGGGCGAGACGACCTCATCCTCCTTCCTGTGCAGCGGGACGTTGGGCATGTTTGAACAGGCGGGGTTCCGGAAGATGCGGAAAATCGCGATGCGCCGGTGGGTCGTCACCCGGAGGGTCCTTCCGGCTCGGGCTCGGCGGGCAGCGAACTGATCTGAAGTCTTCGATCGCGCCGCGGAGGCGGCTCTGAACTCCAGATCCGATCCCTGGAGTGGCTCCACCTGGCGGGCACGCGCCGCGAGGCGAACTTCGCGGCGTCGAATCGGGCAAGGTGAGCCAACCTCACCCCCACCGGTGGATCGGCTTCCAGCCGAGGTTCTAATGCCCCCGTGAAAGCCGGAGGCTGCGTGCCCGGTCGAGCTTCCCCCTTGATTCAAGATTACCCCCTGTCGAACCTCCCCTCCGAAGGTCGGGTGCGCGATGCTCCGGCGGCACCGGCGAGGGCTGGCTCAAAGGGGCGGCAAGAGGGTCAAGTCCAATCCCAGTTACCCCACACTTCGCGAACCGAGAGCATGCCGGGCCATGGATAGTCGCCTCCGGTACTCTTTTCGACGGAAACGACTCCATGGGACCAACTCATGCCTTCTGGGACTTCGAGTCGATAGACCGAATCGAACGAGTCCAAAATGCCGGCCGGATTGGGCAATCTCGCCGTCGCGAACAACGCGATTCCTGCTAGGTGAAGCCGCAAGTGGAGATCCCGGTCCTCGAGCAGTACCCCGTCGACGCGTGAGGGAAGAGAATCGATGTTGGCAAGCAAGATTGCGACCTCCGTTTCACTCGGAGGATTCGGGGCTCCGATCCGCTGGAACAGATCGGGTAGAGCGAGGAAACTCGCGAGCCGGCGATCTTCGTCCGGTCCCTCCGGGGTAACGAGGGCACGCAGGGACGACGCCGTCCAAGTGGCTGGCCGCAGACCCGTGGCGTCGACCCAATCCATTTCGGGTTTTGTCGAGCCCCGGGCGAAGATCCAGTGAACCGGTAAATCGTCCACTGGGCTCCCCCGCGCGCAGTCGACCCAGCGGAACCGAGGGTAGACTTTCAGAGCCAATCCGGTCGCGAGGGCCGATACCCCGGTCTCGTCACGCCCGTACACGAGGGTCGACTCGGGAGACGGAGACGGGGAGCTGGAGGGCGAACTTGGTCGAAGGGTCAAGGTGAGTGACTCCAATACCGGAATCGCACCCCAGGCCATGGGGTCTCTCCGAAGCGATTCGGACTACCGAACGGGTTCGGGGCGTCAGACCAGAGCGGTTCAGGGTAGCAGCGTCGTGGGACGAAGGGCGCTCTCGAGTAGTTTCTTCTCGATGATGGCAAGGGCCTCCGAGACGGAGGACTTGCTGCGACCGAGGCGTCGGGCGAGGGCGGTCAGCGTGATGCCCCGGGGCACGGCAAAATATCCGGCGCCCATCGCTTCGGAGAGAAGCTGCTGTTGCGAGGGGGTGAGGAATGGGAGGTGGGTCCGAAGCCCTCGACGCCGGACCGAAAGGACCTGGAGTTCGGGGTCCCGGGTCTTGACCCACCGGAGGATCTCCTCGAGGTCGGACCGCCGCGCGATCACCTCCCATGTGAGCGCCCCCGCTTGCATCTTCAGGGGAAACTGGAGCGGGATTCCCACCCGTCGGTACTCATACACCACCGGCGGGTTCCGGTACGTCACTCGGTAAATGCACCCGTCCGCGACCTCGGCAAGGCTCTCCACACGGGAGACGTCGCTGTAGGCGGAAATTTCGGCGGCCCAGACCCCCGGCGGCTCCCCCGAGATCCAGTAGTCGGAGACCGACGAGTCCGCGGAGAGGTCGGTGCGGTTCAGGCATTCGAGCCGAACAGTGGGATGACGAGTCGAGAACGTCCCGGTCCAAAGATCCTTCGGTATCCGGACTCGGATGGTTGCGATCAGCAGACCCGGCGCGGTCGGCTCAGACCGAGACGAACGCAGTTCAGGAAACTTTGAGTCGCCGATTGCGTCCGGGCGGGCGGGCACGGGATCCACCTGGGTTTGTCGTAGATGCGACCTCTTGAGCGACGTACCAGGCTCTCGGGCGCTTCGACTCACTCCAATCGTCCCCGAGTCCTTCCGCCAATATATACCTCGAGCGTGGTCGCCGAAACCGAATCACTACCGGACTCGACCTCGCGGACGATCGTGGACGTCGGAGTCTGCCGGCGAGCAACGCACCACTACCTCGTCCCCTGATTTCAGTCGGACCTTCTAGGCTTCGCGCGGTCGCTGCGACCGGGGTGTCCGGGCCGCAGGGGGTCACGATACTTTCCGCCAACGCGTCAGACTCGGAATCCACTCCGCGAGTGGCGGCAAATCGCCATATACTCCCATCCGCACGTAAAGGAACCGGAGCGATTTCATCGCCCGGTAGAAGCGATGGCGGTTCCCGACTGGGCCATTGAGTATGGCGTCATCTTCATCCTCGGGCTCATCGCGGGCCTTCTGGTTCGATTCCTGATCCTCATCGTGGCCGTCGTCGTCGCGGCGGTGGTGATCATTTGGCTCCTGGGATACATCGCCTCGTCCCTCCTCTCGTCCCTGCCGACCTTTACCGGCCAGGTCGTTGCAGGACTATCCATCGGGCCCCAACTCCTGTTCACGGTGGGAGCGTTGGTCTTTATCGTCGGATTGTTTCTGGGGATCCTCCTCACCACGCGTCTCCGGAGCCTCGACCGACCCCCTTCGAGCTGAGCGCACGATGTATGGCTGTGGACCAGAACGGTCGACGGCATCACCGACGCGCCGACGGTTGCTCGGCCGAATGCAGACGTGGCCGGCCGACGTCAAGGATGGCGGGGGGAATCGAGGGCGCTACGGGCTCCCCGATCGTGTTCTGCCAACGGCCCCGACCTCGGGCCGTCGTGCGATAGCGAGCCGGTTGAGCTCCTCGAAGTTGATCGCGCCTTCGAGGAGCGACCGATAGGTTCCCTGAGTCCGGATCTCCTCGCTCGCGCGCTTCAGGAGTCCCAGGGCCGCGTAGGAGGCCGAGGGACCAAAGCTGATCCGTCGCACTCCCAATCGCTCGAGCTCGGCTACCGAAGGGAGCCCCCGCCGGACCATCACGTTCACCGGGAAGTCCACGGCTCGCACGACGGTCGCGATTGAGGCCGGATCGACCAGGCCCATGGGGTACAAGCAATCGGCACCGGCATCCCGGTAGGCAGAGAGTCGATCGATGACCTCCCGGAGCTTCGCCGATGCGTCGCCCAAAGCATAGCTCAACGCGTCTGTGCGTGCGTTGATGAACAGGGGGATGTGCGTCGTCCGTTCGAGCCCCCGGATCGTCTTCAACTTCTCCACCTGGGATCGCACGGGATAGAGCCGCCCCCGGGAGTGATCCACGTCCTCGAGGTTGATCCCCACAGCCCCGGCCCGCAGAACGAGCTTCACGGTCGCGACGACCTCGCGAGCGTCGTGACCGTATCCCGAGACCACGTCTGCGCTGAGGGGAATGGAGAGACGTCCCGCGATCCGGCCGATGACCGAGACGAGATCCTTTCGAGGCATCTCCTCCCCATCGGGGTAGCCGAGGCTCACCATCACCCCCGCGCTGGAGGTCGCGACGGCCGGGAAGCCGGAATCCTCGAAGACCCGGGCGCTCGGGACGTCCCAGGCATTCGGGAGGATCAGAGGGTGATCGGCGTGATGGAGCGTCCGAAACCGTTCCGCCTTCTCGGCTTGAATCGACATTTCGATCTCCCCAGAAAGCCTCACGGATATCTTCGTTGCCGAGGGGGAATTGGTTTACGAAATGGCCATCGGGCCGATTGAAGGACAGTGGGTCCAGGATCCGAGTACCGCCCGCTCCGCGAGGCATTCGGCCCGGTCTCTCGAAGTGGAGTATCTTATTTCCCCCGTCACGAACTAGCCGCTGGGGTCGGTGCACTTGCCCGTTCTCGTACACGGAGAGACGGAGGCCGAGGAGCGGGTCCACCGGGGGCTGCGGCTCGCCGTCGAGCTGTCGATCGCGATCTTGCTCGTCGAATCGGTGGGGTCCATTCTTTCCCGGAGCCTGGCCCTCACGGTCGACGCGGTTCACAATGTGCCGGACATCCTCGCCTTCATGATCTCCTGGCTCGCGTTGCGCGCGACCCGCCGAGGCGCATCCGGCGAGCTCACATTCGGCGCCCACCGATTCGAGGTGTTCGCGGGGCTGTTCAACGCGGCCCTCGTCCTGGGCACAGGACTCGGGTTTGGCTACGCGGCTGCCCTCGAGCTTGCCGGACGAACGACTTTCGCCGGTCCGGTGGATCCGGTCTGGATTCTCGTGGTCGCCGTGCCGGTTCTCGGATTGCGCGCGGTAAATCTCGGGGTTCTGGGCCGCATGCCCGGGCGGGCGCGGGACCTGAACCTCCGGAGTGTGCTCGTACACCTCGGCAGCGATGTCGCGATCACACTGGCCCTGCTGGCGGCCGGGTTGATCCTCCTCTTGGACCCCTCGCTTTACCTCGCCGACTCGGCGACCGCGCTCGTCATCGGCGCCATCCTCGTGGTCGAATCGTACCCCCTCTTCCGGAGTGGATGGGATGTACTGACCGAGCGAATCCCCCGAGACCTCTCGGTCGTAGAGATCGAGAAGTC
>Ga0187784_10002520_pt1 | contig 14670 bp, 16 predicted proteins | sample 1015_SJ02_MP15_2_FD_132964 | JGI IMG/M metagenome (GOLD analysis project Ga0187784, IMG submission 132964) | Tropical peat soil microbial communities from peatlands in Department of Meta, Colombia - 1015_SJ02_MP15_20_MG | ecosystem: Environmental > Terrestrial > Soil > Wetlands > Peat | place...
GCCCGGACGGTTTCGAACCCGAGGGGTTTGAGCCCGATGGAAAATGGCTCGGTACCGACGCTCACTGTAGAGCGCCGGGTGTCTTGGAGTTCAGGTACTTCGAGAACCAGTCTACCGTGGCTTGCGCCGCTTGGATTCGGTTACGCTCTTTCACGAATCCGTGTCCTTCGTCGGGAAACAGGACGTACTCGACGGGCACGTTCCGCGCCCTCAGACTAGCGACAATCTGTTCCGCTTCCACGACCGGAACGTTGGTGTCGTTGGCGCCGTGAAGGACCAAGGTCGCAGCGGTGACACGGTCGATCTTGTGGATCGGTGACAGGCCGCGCAGGAGGTCGCGCTGAGTCTCGGGATCCCCGTACTCGACCTTGGAGATCGCCGCCATCCAAGGTTCGCAGTGGGCGAAGAAGGTCTCGAAGTTCACGATCCCGAAGTAATCCGCTCCGGCCGCGAAGTCGCTCGGAAACTCGGTCAGCCCGGCCATGGTCATGTACCCGCCGTACGAGCCGCCCATGATCCCAATTCTCCGTGGGTCGGCGATCGAAGTCCCGGTCGCGTACCCTACGCACGAAAGAATATCCCGCACGGCACCGACGCGCAAGGGTCCATCGTCGAGATGGACGAACGTCTTTCCGAATCCAGCAGAGCCGCGCACGTTGGGCGCTAGGACCGCGATTCCCGCTTCGACCAAGGCCTGGTAGAGGTACGAGAAGTACGGACGTTCCTGCCCCTCCGGCCCCCCGTGGAAGCTCAGGACCGTAGGTCCCGGGCGTTCGAAATCTCGGGGCAGGTAGAGCCACGCACTGAGCGGGAGGTTGTCGGCCGCGGGAAATCGAACCAGCTCGGGTCGAACCAGGTCCCCGAGCGCGACCCCTGCATGCGGGCTTCGGGTCAACGACCGCCAAGCCGTCGTTTCAATCTCCAAGGACCAAATGTCAACGGGTGCAGCGGCGCCGGTACAGGTGAGCGCCAGGGAGCGACCATCGGGGGAAAACGTCGGGTCCATCGCTATCTCGGCAGGGAGCTCGGGCCGGACGACCAGGTCCCCCGAAGGGAGGTCGACTATCTCTAGCTCGCTTTTCCCCTCAGCATTCCACAGGAGAGCGGCCCGTTGGCCATCCCGACTCACGTCTAGGTCGTCAAGGTCTGCACCCGGATGGTCCCGGACGAATTCAACGGGACCGGGCATCCCCGCCGGATCAAGCCGGATCGCACATAGGGCACAGAACTCCCGATCAAGATTCGAGGGAAAGAACACCCGGTCCCCTTGGCCGGAGACGCGGGCGTTCCGGATGTTGGCGGGTCCCGCGTGCGGGGTGAGGAGGGTTTCCCGCATGGTTTGTCGCTCGACTAGGAAGAGGTCCGCATCCCCTCGATGCGGGCTTCGATGGACGACCGCTCGAGCGGCGTCCGGAAGAAAGTCGTACACAGCGGCATCCCCGGGGCTGGCTGTGAGTGGCCGCCAATCCCATTTACCGACCTCCACGGTGTAACAATCCAAAGAGGCGGGGTCGCGGCGATTCGACGTGATCGCCAGGAACCGACCGTCCCGAGACCACGGACCGAGCTCGTTGGTGACCGGGCCCTCCTCCGTCAACCTCCGAAGCCCCGAACCGTCCGGCCGGACCACGAAGATCGCCTGATTCAACCCGCCTCCCGGCGCCACGGAGACCGCGAGCCAGTCCCCCTTCGGGGACCACCTCACGGCGATGACCGGGTCGTCGAATGCCGTGACTTGGTCGGGCCACCCTCCGACGGCGGAGACCTGCCAGACCTGCGGGGTCCCGCTGAGGTCCGAAACAAAGGCCGCGAAGGCGCCGTCGGGGGAGAATGACGGCGTCCGGCACGTCCCAATCTTCGCGAGCGCAGCGATGCGAGAATGGCGCGTCTCCGCTGGGGCCGCGGCTCGGGAGTCCGGCATGGGAGGATCCGGTGCTCGACACTATCGAAGAAATATAGCCGAACCGAGCCCCCCTGTCGAACGGAGCTCCCGCCGGTTGGACGGCGGTGCTGGGCCCGGACGGATTTGAACCGTCGACCGACCGGTTATGAGCCGGTCGCTCTGAGCCGGACTAAGCTACGGGCCCGCGGCAGCTTTGGGGTGGGCGCCGCCGAGCGGAGTTTGGGGGCGACGGCAGAGGCCGCTCGCCCTTTCGAACCGCTGACCTTTCGGTTAACAGCCGATCGCTCTACCGCTGAGCTACGGCGGCACCGAGGCGGCCGAGCCGGCATCGCGCTAATAGCCTTTCCGGCTCGCGGGCGGCCGGCTCTCGTGCTCGACGGCCCGGTTCTTGAGGTGCTGGATGATCTCCGTCATCCGTTCGAGCGACTGATTGAGGTTCGACCAGAACTCCTTCGACTTGTCCGTGACGACGGCGCCGTCCGCGGACGGCTGGATGACGCCCTCCCTCTCGAGAAGATGGAGCGAGTAGCGGGTCTTGTGGATCGGTAGCCGCAACGCCTCGCTCAGACGGATGATCCCGATCGGTGGGCTCTTCGCGAGCTTCTCGAGGATGTCGACGTTCCGCGCGAGCAGGTCGAGCTCCTCCTCGATACGGTCGACCAGGTGGACCGCCTCTTCCGCCTCGGGTCCCTCCGTCTCCGACTCGCGCGAGTCTCCCTTCCCGGCCGGCATCGAACGACCCCCAGAGCCGGCCACGCTTACTTGAACGTTATTGACGAACGCACGACGAACCGGAACGGGCGGAGGGGTGAGCGGGTCCGAAGGAGGTGGCCCAATCCGATTCCGTACCAGGCCGAGGGATACCGAGAAGCTCGTCCCAGAATCGAGCGAGGGGAGTACCTCTGCGCCCAAGGCTCGAGACCTTAAGTTCGGGTTAACTGATGGCCGGTGCGCGATGCGGGAACCTGCCCTGTCCGTCCAAGAGCTCACGGTGCGCTACCGCGGGTCCGACACGGACGCGGTGTCGGGGGTCACGCTGGAACTCGATCGCGACCGTGTGGTCGTGGTCGGCCCGAACGGCTGCGGGAAGACCACTCTCCTCAAGGCCGCGCTCGGGCTCACTCCACTGACGGCCGGGTCGGTGCGGGTTCTCGGAAAGGACGTGCGTACCGTCCCCGGCGAGCTCGGCGTCGGCACGAATCTCGCGGACGTCTACCGCCTGATGACGGTCCCGGTCGACGGGCTGATCTCGCTCTGGTCCGACCTGAAAGGCGGGTCCGAGACGGAGGTCCGGCAGTGGATGGAGGAGTTCGGGCTCCGGTCGGTGCTCGGCCGCCCCCTCCATCGGCTCTCCACGGGCCAGACGAAGCTGGTAGGAGACCTGCTGGCCCTCGCCTACGCACCCCGTCTCCTGCTCCTCGACGAGCCGTTCGATAACGTCGACTTCGGACGGAGACACCGGTACATCGAACTCCTCGCCCGGACGCCGGCGACCGTCGTGATGAACACCCACGAGCTCGAACTCCTCCAAGCGTTCCCGGACTGGGGGCTGTACTTCATGTTCGAGGGCCAGCTCATCGGTCGCTTTCGAGCCCGGGACCTCGACCGGTTGTTCGTGAGCCAGGGCACACGGCAAGGGTCACTCGCGACCTTCCGGACCGCGGTCGGCGAGTTCTCCGTGACCCTCGACGAGGGGGAAGTGCCGATGAAAGGGTCGAGCAACCTGAGCTACCTGCTCGAGCGGGTGGCATGAGTCTCGCCCTGCCGTACACCCGCGCGGTCCTGCGGAACCCGAACCTGTTGTTCTGGGGGATCGCGTTCATGGCGTTCTGGTTCGTCCTCGGGGCGTACGTCTTCTCGGTGGGCCTGCCGTCGAACCGTGCGTCGGAGGTCGGTTACACCGCCGCCTGGTTCGCCATCATCGCCCTGTTCTCGCTCACGATCATCGCGATGAGCATCGCGAGCAGCATGACCTACGGGACCGACGCGCTCGCCTTCTCGTTCCGGTACACGCGCCTCACCCCGACCGGCTACGTCCTCTCGCTCATGGCCTCGTCCGCCGCCGTCGGGCTCCTCTTCAGCTTCGTGATGGCGGCGCTGGTGAGCGGCCTTTTCAGCGCGCACTTCGGGACCGCAATCTGGCCGGCGAACCTCGCGGGACTGGTGGGAGTATCGCTCCTCAGCGGGGCGTTCATGATGGGCCTCGGGACCGTCCTCGTCATCGTCGTCGTGAACTACCTCACGCTCCGAAGCATGAGCTTCATCGAGTTCGTCCCGCTCGTCCTCTCCTACATCTTCGGGTTCGCGCAGCTCTACGTCGCTCTCCCGCCCCTCGTCCTCTACCTCTCACCGTGGAACGATATGGAGAGCCTCCTCTACCAGGCGTACCGCGGCTCGCCTGCGACCGTGACCCTGGCTACCTCGAGCTCGGCCACCCTCTCTTGGCCGCTCTCGGTCCTCGGTCTCGTGGCATGGGTCGTCGTGCTCGTCCTGGTCTCGAGCGCGTTGCTCGGCCGTATCAGGTCCGTTTCGCTCCAAGAAGGCCGACAGATCTGAGCCGCTGTCGGCCAACTCCCTTCCGGGTACGGTCAGTGCTGTACCGAGGACAAGTTCCGAGCGACGGCCGCCCGGATCAGGGACCGGAACGCCGGCTCGTCGATCTCGTCCCCCTCATGGAGGACGATAGCGCGCAGGGTTTTCCCTGCGAAGCCGGAGTTGAAGAGGTCGGCGGGATCCGGAAGAGAAGCCCCCTCGGCGAAGGTGAACCGCACGTGGCTCTTGTAGGTCTCGCCGGTGCAGATGATCCCGTCGTGCGACCAGACCGGAACGCCAGCGGGGTTGGACGGCTTCTTCCATTTCCGTTCCTCGACCACCTCCGGGTCCGCCTCCTGGATGAGCCGGCGGACCTGGTCGAGTACCTTCGCCTGCCAATCGGCCCGCCCTCCGGCTTTCCGAGCGACCGCCTTCGAGCGAGACCTGTTTGCCGAGGAGCCGGCCTTCTTCATTTTCACCGCCAGCCGAACCGTCACTCTTAGTGCTTGCGCGCCCCCCCTCGATCCTCGGAAGTGACCGGGGCGGTCGCTCGCAATGCCTTTAACCCGGGACCTCGCCATCCTCTCCGATGGCGAGCCAATTCTGCACCCAGTGCGGCGCACCCCTACCTGCCGGGGCGGATTTTTGTCCCGGCTGCGGCACCCGGACGACGAACCCCTCGGGGCCGACTCCGTCCGGTGGCCCCGCCCCTCCCTCGGCTCCGCCCCTCTTCGCGACCACCGCAACATCCGCCCCCGCCGGCCCTTCGGCCGCTCCGCCGATGCCAGGGGCCGGGCTCGGCGCGGCGCTGGGGCTCGCCGGTCGTCGGAGCTTCCTCGTCCAGCATCAGGTCCTGTCGCTCGGTCACAGCTACCGCGTGATGGACCCGGAAAAGAATCCCCTCTTCACCGTCCAAGGGAACGCGAGTCAGAACCTCAAGGCGAACTTGCTCGGCAGCCTCGCCGGCGGCTCCGATTCCTACTTCGGACGGATGGAAGCCCGCAGCGGGGAGATGTCCTACGCTCTTTCCAACGCCCAGGGGCAGGTGCTCGGGACGATCCGGAAGCAGGGAGGGGCCAACCGCTCGACCTTCACGATGGCCGACGCATCCGGTCAACCGTGGGTGGTCGTCTCCCTGGAACGCGGGCTCATGGGCGGGATCACTGCGACCGCCGTCGGAGGCGACGGGCGACCGATCCTCCAGACCAGCGGCAGCCTGCTTGGCCACACCTTTGCGATCCAGGACCCTCAGGGCGGGGACCAAGCCAAGGTCCACGAAGCGTGGGTGGCCGTCCGCGACACCTACGGCATCGACATCGTCGGGAACATCGACCCGATCTACCCTCTCCTCTTCTCGATCATCATCGATTTCGAGAAGGTGAAGTAGTCCCCACTCGCGTTGTCGCCGAGAAAGGGGTGTGGAACGGGACGGGCCCGCCGGGATTCGAACCCGGGTTTGAGGCTCCGGAGGCCTCCGTGATATCCAAGCTATACTACGGGCCCGCGTGGGACGACGCCGACCACCTCGAGGTCGGTATTGAGTTTTCGGCCGGACCCCCGGAGCCGTCGCACGGCGGACCTTCGTCTCACGGGCCGGCAGAGGAGCGCCGGCGCCCTTTGGAACGCAACCGAACTGCGCCCACAGTTCCGGCCACGGTCGTCGCACTCCCGGCCGAAGCGAACGTGACGAACCAAACGGCCGGGGCGCTCCCGACGCCCAGATACAGGGCGACCCCCGCGGAGGTCCACAAGAGTGCAGCGACCCCCGCCGCCGTAGCGAACTCGTAGCGTTCGGTGCCAGCAAGGACCGCGGTCAGGAGGAACAGCGCCACGCCTCCGACCGCCGCCGCTGCGCCGTCCCGGGCGCCGAGGAACGCTGCGAGACCGATCAGCAACGCTCCGAAGAGCGCGACGGATTCCCACCACGGAACCGAGTTCTCGATTCGGACTGGGCCCCCCGGCTGGTGCGCCGGGATCTCCGTCACCCGTCCGTTGATGACGAGCACGGTGCGGTCGGCCGAGTCCCCCATCTCCGCTCATCCGGTGCAGGCCGAAGGAAAACTTACTGCTGGCGGAGGTCCTGACTACCAAGGTTTCTGTCGTCGCGCCCGACGGATGCCCCTCGAGCTGCCCGCTCAGTTTCGAACGTGCACGACGGGGGGTTCCACCGCGGGAGCACGCCGGGCCGTGGCGCTGTCGAGTTCGTGAACGTAGCGTGCGCCCCGAAGCAGGGAGACGACGGCCGCCGCCGCGGTGAGGATCGCGGACAAGAGGAATGCGAGGTCGATCCCTTTCAGGAACGCGGGCCCGACGGCGTTCGGGAAGAACTGCTTCGAGGTGAGCGTCGCGATGACGGACGGCGGGAGTTGGGCCGCGAGCGGGCCCGGCAGGGCGGAGATGTAGAGCCCCATCGGGTTCTGTCCGAGGAACGCCCCGAACAGGGCTCCGGTGGGGTTGGAGGCGACGACGGCCGACAAAGCGGAAGCGGCCGGACCGGTCGCGCCGGCCGAGCTGAGCGCGCCGGACACCGAACCCGAGAGACCATTCGCGAGCCCGACCAGGACGATCGTGAAGAACACCGCCATGGAGAGCTGCATACCGGCGTTGTTGAGGGTCGCCGTCATTCCCGACGCGGCTCCGCGATGCTCGGACGGGACCGAGTTCATGATCGCGGCGGTGTTCGGCGCCGCGAACATTCCGAGACCGGCCCCTTGGACGAACAGGAGGAGACCCATCTGCCAGTAGACGAAGTTGTAGGGCAGAAGGAGAAGCAGGACGAACCCGGCCGAGCTCACGGCGAGGCCGGCGGTCGCGAGGTAGCGCGCGCCGAGCCGGTCGGAGAGCCACCCGCAGAGAGGCCCCATGACGAGGAATCCGCCCACCATCGGCAGCATGTAGATGCCGGCCCAGAATGGGGTCTGGGCGAAGGAGTAGCCGTGGAGAGGAAGCCAGACCCCCTGGAACCAGATCACCATCATGAACATCATCCCGCCCCGCGCGATCGACCCGAGGAACCCCGCGCTGTTCCCCGCGGCGAACGCGCGGATGCGGAACAGCTCGAGGCGGAACATGGGGTCGCGGACGCGGGTCTCGACGAACAGGAACGCGACCAGCAAGGCGAGGCCGACCCCGATCCCTGACCACACCCACGGGCTCGACCATCCCATCGTCTGGCCCCCGTACGGCAGGAGCCCGTACGTCACGGCGACGAGGAGGAGCGTGAGGCCGACCCCGAAGGTCGTGTTCCCGAGGTAGTCAATCCGCTGGCCGTCCCGGATCGGGGCGATGTCACGGAGCTTCAGGTACGCCCAGACCGTCCCTCCGACCGACACCGGCACGCTCGCGAGGAAGACGACCCTCCACGCCGGCAGGACGACCGGGCCGAGCGGGATGTCGCCGACCCCGGCGAGCACGCCGCCCAGGATCAGCCCGACGACCGACCCGCCGAGGGCGGCGACCTGGTTGATGCCGAGCGCCTTGCCCCGTTCCGAGTGCGGGAACGCGTCCGTGATGAGCGCGGCGGAGTTCGCGAAGAGGAAGGCGCCGCCGATCCCCTGGACGATGCGGAACCCGACGAGCTCCCAAGCTCCCGTCGCCCCCGAGTTGGGAACGAGGAACAGCATCACGGAGCCCGCGGCGAAGATGGCGAACCCGAGGTTGTAAATCCGGGCGCGGCCCCACATGTCCGAGAGGCGTCCGAACGTGACGAGCAGCGTCGCCGTGACGACCCCGTAGCCGAGGAGGAGCCAGATGAGGAGCGTGAAATTGCTCGGCAGGAACGGGTTGACGTCGAGGCCTCGGAAGATCACCGGTAGCGAGATCAGGATGATCGTCCCGTTGATGGACGCCATCAGGGCGCCGAGGGTGGTGTTCGAGAGGACCGTCCACTTGTACTCCATGTTCCCTGTCCTCCGTGCCCCTCGGCGGTCGCGTCGGTGACCCACTCGCACCCGCCGCACTGGGGCGGGATGCCCGGCCGAATCGCCTTGGGCCGGGGTGCGACTGCACGCGCTAAGAACCGCTCGTTCGGCCGGGTTCACCCCAACGTTTCGGAGGGAGCTGAGCCGCGTGCGTCGGGGCGATGGGTGGGTGGGGGGTGTCGCCTAAGCGCCGCGTCCCCTCAGTTGTCGGCGTTCGTTCTGCCACGTCGCGAAGACGAGAAGCACGACCCCGACCCACGTGAGCCCGAGGACGAGATCGACCAGCTCGACCGGCGTGAGCAGCCCGTACGTCCAGGGGACGGTGGTCGGAGTGGCGCAGGTGCCCCGCGCGAGGCATCCTCCGGAGGTGAGGAAGACGTATCCGAAGAGGAGCAGGAAGCCCACTGCGAGCAGGGCCGCGGACGAAACCGCCGGCCACCACAGGATGGCTTCCTCCCGGGGCGGTTTCGCGTCGGGATCGATCGGGGAGGGTCGGCGCCGACGCCGCTGGAGGAAGAGAACGAGATACCCCGCGATCCAGAATCCTCCCCAGAGTGCGAACGATCCCTCCTTCTCGGCCAGGGATACGGGTGGGGGCAGCGCGGAGTTGAGATAGAAGAAGAGCGCGACGCCGATCACGATGAGGGCGAGCGGGACCCACACGATGGGCGTGGAGCGGCGCGGGTCGGCCCGGGGAGCGAACGCGTTCATCACCGGCCCGAGCTCCCCCAGCGGGTCGTCGGGATAAGACCGTCCCGTCCGACCTCCCGGAGGGTCCCGGGGCGGGCCCTCCGCGGGAACAGTTCATCTTCGGGGCTCCTCTGACGGTCCCGTCCATGAAGGCGTTCCAGGACTACTATCCGGACGAGCTCGCCCACTGCTTCGGCTGCGGACGGCTGAACGCGCAGGGCTATCGCCTGCGGAGCGTCTGGGCCGGGGAAACGAGCGAGGCGCGCTTCACTCCGCAGCCGTACCACATCTCGATCCCCGGGTGGGTCAACGGCGGGCTCATCGCTTCGCTGGTGGATTGTCACGGAACGGGAACCGCGGCCGCCGCCGCGTATCGGGCGGAGGGTCGCGAGATGGACAGCCTACCGGCGCACCGGTTCGTGACGGCGTCGTTGCGCGTCGACTATCTTCGCCCGACGCCGCTCGGCCCGGAGCTTCTCCTCGAGGGGCGGGTCCGGTCGGTGAGCGGGCGGAAGGTGATCGTCGACATCACCATCTCCGTCGCGGGCGAGGTGACGGTCCGCGGAGAGGTGCTGGCCGTGGAGATGCCCGACTCGATGCGGGCGCGCGCGGGGAAGTAGCCCGGACGGACCCGAGCGCCCCGGGGCGAGGCTAGCCCTTTCCTGGTTTCACCCGGGCGGGCGGCGGGCTCTTCGACTCGGAGTACCCGCACTTCCCGCACGATCGGCGGTCGTTGTGCTCGGCGAGGTACGTTCCCGGACCGCACTTTGGGCAGGACTTGTGCGTGCGGGTGAGCGCCTCCCCCTTGACCTCGTAGAGGCCGACCCGCGCCTTCGACGTGGGACCTCACTCCTTCTTCTCGGCCGCCGGGGCGGGCGGAGGCGTCGGGGCCGCGGGGGCGGCGGGTTCGGGGGCGGCCGCGGGGCCTTTCGCCGGCCTTTCCTTGAGACCGTTGCGCACGAGGATATGCTCGCGCACGATCGCCTTCGCCGCCTCGGCGGAATCGTAGACGACGGCGTCCCCGCGGGTGACGGCGGTGCCGTAGCGCGCGTGCATCCGCTCGACGATGACACGGTCCTTCGGGGCCTTCACGAGCTTCGAGAGCTCGCCCCGGACCGCGTCCCGGCTCGGCGTCGCCGCGGTCGCGTGCGCCACCTCGAAGCGGAGCTCGTGCCGCTTCATGAGCGGGTTCGGGCGGTCCTCTACGATCTTAATCTCCAAGGTTGACCCTCCGAAGCTCCATCTGCGCGATGAGATGCCGCACGTGTTCCTTCGCCACCGCGTCGACGCGTACGAAGGAGACCCCCGCACCTGGGATGCCGTATATAACAGTGGCCCCGGCGGGAAGCGCTTCGACGAGCGCGAGCGAGCCGAGGTCCTCCTCCCCGTCGACCTCGATGAGTCCACCGCCCGCTCGGACGAGCTCCCGCACCGCCGACCGGAGCGCTTCCGTGAGGAGGCCCGGCGGGTTTCGTACCCGGACGCACCGACGGCGGGCCAGCGACCGGAACGCTTTCGGGTCGACGGGCTCGCTCCGTCGGGTCTTGTAGTCCACGATCCCGACGAGCGGGGGATGTCCTAGCTCGATCGCACGCGCGGTGACGCGGTCCCCGCACGAGCCAAAGGTGCCGAGGGCAAGGAGTCGCTCATCGGCGTCTTGGCCCGAGTAGACCGGACCGTAGCGCTCCGCGAGGGTCGCACGCAGCGACTCCGGGACCGCCCAGGCGCGCCCGTCACTTGACGCGGAGCGCGTACCGGCCCGCGGCATGGATCCCCATCTTCCGGGCGATCTCCGACTTCTCGGGGTCGATGACGACGAGGTACCCCTGCCACTCCCGGGAGACCTCCCCGCCGCACCGGGGACACTTCGCCTGGTCGGTGATCGTGTTGCAGTTCTTGCACGCCTTGAGGTTGATCATCGTCTCAGCTCGCCGGAGCCGGTTCCTTCGGGGCCGGCTTCGCCTCGGCCCCCTTCGGGGCCGCGGCCCGCTTCCCGGCGGGGGCACCGGATTTCTTGCCGCCGCGGTCGTCCGTCTTCTTGTGCGCTTCCTGGATCCACTCGAGCCGCCCGAGCGCCGGCTGGCGCATCGTGAGCCCGATGCGGCTGTCCCGGGGGGAGATCTCGGACAGGGAGAGCGAGACGACCCGCGCCCGCACCTTGTAGCCGACCTTGAGGTCCTTCTTCGACTCGACCCCGACCAGGCGCTGGTTGTGCTCGTCGATGTTCACCCGGTCGTCCATGATCTGTGAGACGTGGAGGAGCCCGTCCAGCGGTCCGAAACGCACGAACGCTCCGAACTTGCGGATCTCGACGACCGCGCCCTCCACGACCTCCTGGATCTCGGGCCGGAAGAGGAGCGCCTCGTACTCGACCTCCTGGTAGACGCCGCCGTCCCCGTGGATGATGTGCCCCTCCCCGACCGGTGTCACGTCCCGGATCGTCACCGCAACGCTCTGACCGTCCACGAGCTTTCCCTCGAACTGCTGCTGGGCGAGCTCGGTGAGGACGCTCGCGAGCTCCGGCCCGAGACGCTGCGGGGGGATTCGGACTACGTCCCGCCGGTGGTCAAGGTAGTACATGCGCCGCGCGCGAGCGGGGAGTCCTATAAAGTTCTTGGGGTCTCGAGCCGGAGCGAGTCCACCCTGCTGGCGGCCGGAGGGTCGGTTCGCGAGCCCGCGACGGGGGCGGTCGGCCGAGAGCCCCCTCGCGGACCGCGGGGGTTTAAGACCGACGGGACCATTCCATGCGGTCACTCGGAGCACCGGTGGGAGCGACGTTCCGACTCCCGGGGGAACTCACCCAGTTCATCCAGCGGGAACCTTCCCGGTCCCTCCTCATTCGGGGGGAGGCGGGGACCGGGAAGACGACCCTCGCCCTGACCTTGCTCACGGCGTTTCCGGGCCACCGTCTGTTCATCTCGAACCGGGTACCCCCCGCCGAACTTGAGCAGGACTACCCATGGTTGGCGGGCGGGGGGACTGGGATTCAGGTGATCCACGGTGCCAAGGCGTCGGATCGCCTCCGCGAGACGGCCCGGACGATCGACGAGTCCGACAAACTGGTCGACCTCCGGCGCGATCACGAGATCGGCGAGGAGCTTTGGTTGCCGGACGCGGTGACCGACGCCTACAGTCGAATCCCCGATGGCGATCGGGGCATGATCGTCATCGATTCCTGGGACGCCCTCGTGGAACACTACGTCGGCGCTCCGAGGGCCGACCGGCCGTCCACGCCGGACCGCGCCGAGATCGAACGGATCCTGATGGGTCTCATGGAACGGGGCCGGGTCCAGCTCGTCCTCGTGGTCGAGCGGGACGACCCGAGCCAGCTCGATTACCTGGTGGACGGCGTCATCTACTGCACGACGCAGCACGACGAGGGGCGGCTCGAGCGATGGGTCCACTTGAAGAAGCTGCGCGGAGTCCGCATCTCGCACCCGTCGTACCCGTTCAGCCTGGACGAAGCGCGGTTCCAATGCATCGCACCCCTGCAGGGCCTCGCGCGTCCGCGACTTCTGCCGCCGGAACCCGACCCGGATCCTACACCGGGGTCTCTCTGGCCGGGATCGAGCGACTTCGCGGAGGCCTTCGGGCGGCTGCCCATCGGGCGTGCGACGCTCGTGGAGACCGACCTGGACGTTCCGGCCGAGGCGATCGTCCTCTTCCTGACCCCGATCTTCAGCCAAGTGGCGAGCCTGGGCGGACGGGCCCTCCATATCCTTCCTCCCCGGGCCTCCCCCGACACCGTCCTCCATGCCTATCGCGCCCTTCTCACCCCGGAAGAGTTCGTCGATCGGGTTCGCATCTTCTCGCCCCGGAGGGCACCGCAGAAAGGGTCGGACGCCGCGATCCTCGATCGGGTGCTACTGCCGGCACTGGGGCCGGTCTCCGATGATACCGCCCCCCGGATGGCCGAAGGGACGGCGTTCCTCGCGGAAGGCACGGCGCAAGGTCGGCCCGGCCTCGTCGCCGTGTGGCTCACCGGACTGGAGCACGCGAGCATCGGCGCGCCGAACCCCTACACCCGCGCGAACGTCCCGATCATCATCGAGCGGGTGCTCGAGATCGGGAACCTGCACGCCATCATGGTGGGACCGATGACGAGTCCCCTCACCGAAGGGCTGCGGGAAATGTCCAGCACCCGGATCCAGGTGAGGTCCAAGCATGGCCGGGTCTTCGTCTACGGCCTCAGCCCTCCGACGCCACCGCTCGTGCTCGCGGCCGGAGAACGGTCGGCCGCCTACGAGCTCATCCGGATCGTCTAGCTTGGTCCCGCATCCGCGTCGGCGTCCACCGAGGGCCCGGAGACGGGGGATCCGACCTAGAGCCGCGCCGCGAAGAGCTTGATCACGTCGCGGCAGCGACACGAGTAGCCCCATTCGTTGTCGTACCACGCGAGGACCTTGAGGCAGTTCGAGCCGACGACCCGCGTCGAGGCCGCGTCGACGATGGCGGAGCGCGAGTCGCCCCGAAAGTCCACGGAAACGAGCTCCTCCTCGGTGTAGCCGAGAATCCCCTTCATGGGGCCGTCCGCCGCCCGCCGGAACGCGGCATTGACCGCTTCGACCGTGACCGGCCGGTCCGTGATGACCGTCAGGTCCACGAGGCTGACGTTGGGCGTGGGCACTCGCAGGGAGTACCCGTCGAGCTTGCCTTTCAGTTCCGGAATGACCAGGTGCAGGGCGATGGCGGCGCCGGTGGTGGTGGGGATCATGGACAACGCAGCGGCGCGCGCGCGACGCAGATCCTTGTGCTGCAAGTCGAGCAGCCTCTGATCGTTCGTGTAGGAGTGGACCGTGGTCATCATCCCGGTGCTGATCCCGAAGTCGTCCAGGATCACCTTGGCCACTGTCGCGAGGCAGTTCGTCGTGCAGGACGCGTTCGAAACGACGTGATGCTTGCTCGGGTCGTACGTACGGTCGTTCACCCCGAGAACCAAGGTCGCGTCGGGGTCCGTGGCCGGCGCCGAGATCAGGACCTTCTTCACGGGGCCCCGAAGGTGCTTGCGCGCCTCGGAGCCCTTCGTGAACAGACCGGTGGACTCGACCACGATGGATGCCCCGACCGACGCCCAGTCGAGCTCCGCCGGACCCTTGCCCCTGAAGACCTTGAAGCTCTTGCCGTCAACCGAGATCGTATCGTCCGTGTGCGTGACCTGATTCGGAAGATTGCCGAGGATCGAATCGTACTTGAGCAAGTGAGCGAGCGTGCGCGCGTCCGTGATGTCGTTGACCGCGACCACTTCGATCTCGGGGTCGCCCAACACCGCGCGGAAGATGTTCCGGCCGATGCGTCCGAATCCGTTGATGCCGACCCGTACCGTCATGGGGCCCCCAGCGCAGGTCAGCGGGGGCCGCTTAAAGGAGTTCCCGAGCGTTTCGGCCCCGGCCTCGCCTAGCCTAAATCCTAGGGGAATTTCCGGGGTCGATTCCTATGGATTTCCGTCTTTCCGACGAGGAAACCGCATTCCAGGAGGCGGTCCGACGCTTCGGCGACCGCGTCCTGCGGACCCACGAGGCGAAGATCGATGCGGACGGCCGAATCCCCCCGGAGGTCCTCGCGGCGATGGCCGACCTCGGCCTCCTCGCGATGCCGGTGCCGAGCGACTACGGTGGCATGGGCGCC
>Ga0187784_10002521_pt1 | contig 14668 bp, 15 predicted proteins | sample 1015_SJ02_MP15_2_FD_132964 | JGI IMG/M metagenome (GOLD analysis project Ga0187784, IMG submission 132964) | Tropical peat soil microbial communities from peatlands in Department of Meta, Colombia - 1015_SJ02_MP15_20_MG | ecosystem: Environmental > Terrestrial > Soil > Wetlands > Peat | place...
TCACCGGCTTCTGCTGGGGCGGCCGGCAGACCTGGCTCTATGCCATCCACAACCCGCATGTGAAGGCCGCGGTCGCCTGGTACGGCGCGCTTGCCGGCAATCCGGACCCGCTCCACCCCAGGACCGTGCTCGATGCGGTGAAGGATCTGAAGGTGCCCGTGCTGGGGCTTTATGGCGGCGCCGATCAAGGGATCCCGGTCGCCGATGTCGAGAGGATGCGAGCCGAGCTTGCGGCGCTGAAGAAGCCGGCGGAGATCGTGCTTTATCCCGACGCGCCGCACGGCTTCAATGCCGATTACCGGCCGAGCTACCGGCCGGAAGCGGCGAAGGACGGCTGGGCGCGGATGCAGAAATGGTTCAAGCGGCACGGGGTGGCCTGAAACCGCCGCCGATGAGCGATGGCCGGAGGGCGGCCGACCCGGCGGGCCGGCCGCCTCAGAGCGCCTTATGCTGGCGCGGCGCGCGACGGGCGGGCTTCGCCGCCTTCTCGTCCTCGTCGAAGAGCTCGGCGAGCTTCTCGAGCATGGCGCCGCCGAGCTGCTCGGCATCGACGATGGTGACGGCGCGGCGGTAATAGCGCGTCACGTCGTGGCCGATGCCGATGGCGACGAGCTCGATGGGCGAGTTGCGCTCGATATCGGCGATGACCTCGCGCAGATGGCGCTCGAGGTAGTTGCCGGGGTTCACCGAGAGCGTCGAATCGTCGACCGGCGCCCCGTCGGAAATGACCATCAGGATGCGGCGCTGCTCGGTGCGCGCGATGAGCCGGTTATGCGCCCAGAGCAGCGCCTCCCCGTCGATGTTCTCCTTGAGGATGCCCTCGCGCAGCATGAGGCCGAGCGCGCGCCGCGCGCGCCGCCAGGGCGCATCCGCCGACTTGTAGATGATGTGGCGGAGATCGTTGAGCCGGCCGGGATTGGCCGGCTTGCCGGCGGCGATCCAGCGCTCGCGCGACTGGCCGCCTTTCCAGGCGCGGGTGGTGAAGCCCAGGATCTCGACCTTGACGCCGCAGCGCTCGAGCGTGCGCGCCAGGATGTCGGCGCTCATCGCCGCCACGGTGATCGGACGCCCGCGCATCGAGCCGGAATTGTCGATCAGCAGGCTCACCACCGTGTCGCGAAACTCGGTCTCCTTCTCGCGCTTGTAGGACAACGGATAGACCGGGTTGGTGATGACGCGCGACAGCCGCGCGGCATCGAGCATGCCCTCTTCGAGATCGAATTCCCAGGCGCGCGTCTGCTTGGCCAACAGCCGGCGCTGCAGCCGGTTGGCAAGCCGGCCGATAACGCTCTGAAGATGGGCAAGCTGCTGGTCCAGCAAGCCGCGCAGGCGCGCGAGCTCGTCGGGATCGCACAGCGCATCGGCGTCCACCGTCTCGTCGCACTCCGTGGTGAAGGCGCGATAGGCGGTGGGATCGAGGTTGAGCCCGTGGCGGAGCTGATTGCCGGGACGGCCGGGGCGGCCGGGATCGTCGTCGCCCGCGCCGGGCATGAGCTCGCCCTCGATCTCTTCGGCGCCGGCGGGCTGGCCGTCCTCCGGTTGATGCTCGGGGACACCGCCCTCGATGGCGCCCTGGGCGCCGGCGGCCGCACCCTCGCCGCCGTCACTCTGGCTTTCGCTCCGATCGGCGTCGTCCCCCTCGCCATCGCTGTCGTCGCTCTCGGCATCCTGCTCGGTCTCGCCGAGATCGAGGTCGAGATCGCGGATGAGCTGGCGCGCGATCTTGGCGTAGGCCTCCTGGTTGGCGACGTGGCGGCCGAGCTCCAGCAAGTCGCGGCCGACCTTGCCCTCGAGGAAAGGACGCCACATCTCGACGACGCGCTGCGCCGCCGGCGGCACCGACGCGCCGGTCAGCGTCTCGCGCGCGAGCAGCCTCACCGCCTCGGCAAGGGTCGTTTCGTTGCGCTCGGCAAGGTGCTCGTAGCCTTGCCGGCGATACCGCTCATCGAGCATGGCGGCGAGGTTGCCGGCGACGCCGGTCATGCGCCTGGCGCCGAGCGCCTCGACCCGCGCCTGCTCGACGCCTTCGAAAATGGCGCGCGCCGTCTCGCCGCTGGGCAGGCGCTTGGCGTGAAGCGCCGCGTCGTGATACCGCAGCTTGAGCGCCACCGCGTCGGCGGCGCCGCGCACCGGCGCCGCGTCGGCAATGGAGAGATCGCGGCCGGGCAGCGGCAGGCGGACGCGCGGTCCGGCGGCGGCGGCGGGCTCGGCGCCATAGCTCACCGTCACGTCCTCGCGCTCGGCGATGGCGCGCACGGTGGCGGCGGTGGCGCGCTTGAAGATCTCAAGCGGAGTCTCGTTCTCGGCCAAGGCTCAGCCTTCAGTCAAAGACAGATGCACCACGGAGGCACGGAGAGCACGGAGGAAGAAAGGGATGACGCGCTTCGCGCGTCCGTTCCTGTTTTTCTCCGTGACCTCGGTGGCTCCGTGGCGCATCTTAAATCTTTCGGCAGGCGGCGCTCGCGGCTAGACGAGCTGCGCCTTCACGCCGGTCTCCTTGAGCTCGGCCCCGAAGCAGCGCTGGTAGTATTCGGCGACCGTGGCGCGCTCCACCTCGTCGCATTTGTTGAGGAAGGTGAGGCGGAAGGCAAAGGCGATGTCGTTGAAGATACGCGCATTCTCGGCCCAGGTGATGACGGTGCGCGGCGACATGACGGTGGAGATGTCGCCGTTGACGAAGCCGGCGCGGGTAAGCTCGGCAAGCGCCACCATCGCATGGATGGCGCGGCGGCCTTCCTCGGTATCCCAGCTCGGCGCCTTGGCGAGCACGATCTCGACCTCGGCCTCGTGCGGCAGGTAATTGAGCGTGGCGACGATGTTCCAGCGGTCCATCTGACCCTGGTTGATCTGCTGCGTGCCGTGATAGAGGCCGGTGGTGTCGCCCAGCCCCACCGTGTTGGCGGTGGCGAAAAGGCGGAAGGCCGGGTGCGGCTGAATGACGCGGTTTTGATCGAGCAAGGTGAGCTTGCCCTCGACCTCGAGCACCCGCTGGATGACGAACATCACGTCGGGACGGCCGGCGTCGTACTCGTCAAAGCACAAGGCGGTCGGATGCTGCAGCGCCCAGGGCAGCAGGCCCTCGCGATATTCCGTCACCTGCCTGCCGTCGCGCAGCACGATCGCGTCCTTGCCGACGAGATCGATGCGGCTGATATGGCTGTCGAGATTGACGCGAATGCAAGGCCAGTTGAGCCGCGCCGCCACCTGCTCGATGTGCGTCGACTTGCCGGTGCCGTGATAGCCCTGGATGAGGACGCGGCGGTTGTAGGCGAAGCCGGCGAGGATGGCGAGCGTGGTGTCGTGATCGAAGCGGTAGGCCTCGTCGATATTGGGGACGTGATCATCGGCGCGCGAGAAGGCCGGCACCTGCATGTCGCTGTCGAGGCCGAAGGTCTGTCGCACGGAAACGGTGATGTCGGGCCGATCCAGCGGTGTCTCTGCCGTGCCGGTGGTGCTTTGTGGCGAAGCCATTGGAGTATCGATCTGCTCGTGGAAGGGAAACTAAAGTCTCGGAAACGCCGCCGAGGTCAGCTCGAAGGGAAGTAGCTGGCCTTGAGGGTGGTGTAGGCTCGATTGATCACCTTCAATCGCTCTTCCGCCGCCTTGTCGCCGCCATGGGCATCGGGATGATGCAGCTTGACCAGCGCCTTATAGCGCGATTTGAGGCCGACGAAGGTGAAAGGCGGCGACAAGTCAAACACCACCAACGCCTGCTCCTGCTCGGAGAGCGGCCGCCGCTTGGCCGCCGCCACCCGCTCCTCCTCATCCTGCATGCCGAAGAGGCCGAAATCGCGTATCCGCGGATCGAAGCGCAAACCGATACGACTGCCGAGCGGCCAGGTCGGGCGCTGCCAAACCGTGTCGTTGCGGATCTCCGCCTCGATCTCGGCCGCGCTCATGCCGGCGTAATAATTCCACTGGGCGTTGTAGGCGCGCACGTGATCGAGACAGAACCAATAGAAATGGCGCAGCCGATCGCGCGCGCGCGGCGCTCGATAGTCGCCGCCCGCGGTGCAGCCGGGATGATCGCACAGCCGAGTCGCCGCCGCTGCCGCGGTCGGATCGACACCGGCTTCGAAGCTGGCGCGTGGCATGGACGTAAGTATGGGGGGTGTACCTAGCCGTGACAAGCGCTGCGGCGCAACCCCGCAGCGGTGCCTTGACAGGCCGGGTGCTACCTTTCAGCTTTTCCCGCATGCGCATCGCCCAACGCATCCGAGACAAACTCACCGCGGGATTGCAGCCGCTGCGACTCGAGATCCGCGACGAGTCGCACCGCCATGCCGGCCATGCCGGCGCCCATCCAGAGGGGGAAAGCCACTTTCACGTCGAGATCGTCTCCGCCGCTTTCACCGGCAAAAGCCGCATAGCACGCCAGCGACAGGTCTACGCGCTGCTTGCCGAGGAGCTGGGGGGGCCGGTCCATGCGCTCGGCCTGACAACGCTAACCCCCGAAGAAGACGAGAAAAATTGAGCAGCGGTACGGCTAGAGCAAGCCATTTTTCCATCAGCGGCAACCCGCGGTTGCCGATTCGTTAACTTTTCTCGAAATGATTGCAACTGTCGCAAATTAGGCATAAAGTATGTCTATGCGACGCGAAAACACTCACCCGTCCACCGACCGCACCGCGGAGGCCGAACTTTTGCGTTCGGCCTCGACGCTGATCAATCGCAACGTCACGGTTGGCGGCCGGCGCACCAGCATGCGGCTCGAGCCGGCCATGTGGGACGCGCTGCAACAGCTCTGCCGACGCGAAGGCAAGACGCTCAACGAGCTCGTGACCGAGATCGATCGCCAGCGCTCGGAATCGAGCCTGACCGCGGCGATCCGCGTCTATCTGCTGCGCTATTTTTGCGCCGCGGCGACCGATGAGGGCCATCGTCTCGCCGGCCACGGCCCGCTGTCGCATCATTTCCCGGTATAGAACTCCGGCCAGTAGTACCGCACCACCTCGCCGTCACTGGCAAAGGCGTGGCAGCTATCGATCAGCTTCGGCTTGCGCGTCGGGCGCTCGGCCGGCTTGCCCTCGCGGGCGAGACGCTGCTCATGCTCTCGCGCCCGGTATGGGAAGACCGTCTGGTAGGCGGTGGTGGCCAGCGGACCCAAGAGATCGACGAGATGAGTGCAGCCTTCGGTGCCGCCCAGGAGATCGCGCACCTGCTTCTGGAAGCCGGGATAGATCCGGAGCCCCTTGAGACGCTGGAAATTGGCGATGATGGCGCCGCAGACGGCATAGGGGCTCGCCTCGGTAACCGCCTCGACCGCGTGGATGACGAGCCGGTCGTCGACGGTGATGCGCAGCCACATGTCGTGCACCGGAGTGCCCGCGGGCAGCTCGCCGCGGAAATGGTCGCTGAAGCCATAGGTTTTGGTGTCGGCGAGATGGCCTTCGATGTCCCAGAGCCCATCCTCGCGGCGGAAGCCGCGGCAATCGATGGTACGGGTATGAATATGCTCGCGCGGAGCGGCGGTGGAGAACGGCATGGGGCGGCTTGACGTCGTTGCGGCAGGGAAGGCCGTATTTAGAGGCCGGCGCGCGCGGCTTCCAGCGAATTCTGCCCGCGCTCCAGCGCCGCGGCGAGGAAGCTCGCCAGCGTCGCCGGCGTCACGTCGCGGCAGATGAAGGCGTCGCCAATGTCGCGCGCGAGGATGAGGGCGACGCGGCCGTCCGCAACCTTCTTGTCTTTCCGCATATGCGTCAGCAGCACCTCGGCCGCAAGCGTGCCGCCGGCAAGCCCCGCCGGCGAGGTCGGCAGGCCGATGGCGGCGAGATGGCGGCGCAGGCGATCGGCCGCCTCCGGCCGGCAGAAGCCGAGCCGGACGGAGAGATCGAAGGCAAGCTGCATGCCGACCGCCACCGCCTCGCCGTGCAGCAGCTTCTCGCCGAAACCGGTCGCCGCCTCGAGCGCGTGGCCGAAGGTATGGCCAAAGTTGAGCAGCGCGCGCTCGCCGCTCTCGCGCTCATCGGCGGCGACGATCGCGGCCTTGGCGGCGCAGCTCTGCCGCACCGCGTGCTGGCGCGCCGCCGCATCGCCGGCGATCAGCGCCGCGCCGTTCTCCTCGAGCCAAGCGAAGAAGCCGCGGTCGCGGATGAGGCCGTATTTCGCCGTCTCGGCATAGCCCGCAAGCAGCTCGCGCCGGGGCAAGGTGGCAAGCACGTCGATATCGGCGATCACCAGCCGCGGCTGATGAAAAGCGCCGACGAGATTCTTGCCGTGGCTGGTGTCGATCGCGGTCTTGCCGCCAACGGAGCTGTCCACTTGAGCGATCAAGGTCGTCGGCACCTGGACGAAGTCGAGGCCGCGCAGCAGGCACGCCGCGGCAAAGCCGGCGAGATCGCCGATGACGCCGCCGCCCAGCGCCACGATCGGCGTCGCGCGCTCGATGCCGAGCGCCAGGATGTTCTCACAAAGCTTGGCGAAATGCGCGAAATCCTTGGTCGCCTCGCCCGGCGGCAAGATGATTGACTGATGCTCGACGCCGGCAGCGGCAAGCGCCGCGGCAAAGCGCGCGAGATGGAGCGGCGCGACATGGGCGTCGGTGACGATGACGGCGCGCCGGCCCCGGATGACCGGCGCCAGCAGCGTGCCCGCCTCGGCGATGAGGCCGCGGCCGAGGACGATGTCGTAGCTGCGCGCGCCGAGCCCGACGGTAAGGCGCTCCGCGGCGCTCACGGGGCCGTCCGCAGCGGCAACGCGCCGGCGAGCGCCGCCAGAACGCGCTCGAGCGTCGCTTCGGGCGGTCCGTCGACGCTGTCGACGGTGATGTCCGCCTCGGCGTAGACGGGATAGCGCTCGGCGATCAGCGATTCGAGCACGGCGCGGGGATCGCCACCTTTGAGCAGCGGCCGGTTGTTGCGGCGCGCCACGCGCGCCAGCATGACATCGAGATCGGCGCGCAGCCAGACGGTGATGGCGCGCGCGCGCAGCAGCGCGCGGGTCGAGGAATCCATGATGGCGCCGCCGCCGGTGGCGAGCACCTGCACGGGACCGTCGAGCAGCCGCGCAATGACGCGACGCTCGCCGTCGCGGAACGCCGCCTCGCCGTGGCGCCGGAAGATCTCCTCGACGCTCGTGCCCGCCGCCGCCTCGATCTCGGCATCGGCGTCGACGAAAGGCAGGCCCAGACGCTGCGCCAGGCGGCGGCCGATGCTCGTCTTGCCGGCGCCCATCAGCCCCACCAGGGCGATCGTCTTCGCCGGCCGCGGCAAGGGCGGGCTCATGCCGGGGCCGGCCGCGCCGTTGAAACGCCGGGAAGGCGTCGATACACTTGTCGCAAAGAAGCCATGAAGGCACCCTAGCATACCGCGTGGCCTAATCGTCAACCGAGCGGCGGCCCGTGCCGCGCCGCGCAAATTGCGCAGGAACCTACGGAAAAGATGGGAAAATTCGCTTTGATCGCCGCCGCCGTGCTGGTCGTCATCGTGATCGGCATCGCCGGCGCGCTGATGTTCTGGAACGCGCCCGCACCATCGGCCCGAGTCGAGCACGTCATCCCGGATGCCAAGCTGCCGAAATGAGCCGCGCCAGGCCCTCGCCGGGGCCGTGGCCGTCTTGATGCTGCTGATGCCGATGACCGCGCGGGCTCAGCTCGGTCCGCCGGTCCGTCTTTTGCCGCCCGCGCCGGGCACCGGTCCCGCGCTTCCGTCGCCGCCACCGGCACCCGCCGCGACACCAGCGCCACAGACCGACGACTCGATCCGCTCGACGCCGCTCACGCCGGTCGACCCGGCCTGGATCGGCGCGCTCCCCGACAGCACGCAAGCCCTGCCCGCAAGCCTGTGGCAAGGCACGCCGCGCAGCTTCGTCGCGGCGGCCTTGCCGCAGCTCCAGCCCTCCACCTCGCCGACGCTGCAATCGCTGGCGCACCGCCTCTTGCTCAGCAATGCCGTGGCGCCGCCCGGCCAGGACCCGCCCGACCGGTCGAGCCTCGCCGCGCTGCGCGTCGAACGCCTGATTGCGCTGGGCGAGATCGACGGCGCGCTTGCCGTGCTCGACGCCTTGCCGGCGGCGACGCACACCGACGATCTCGACCACCAACGCGTCCAGCTCAGCTTCGCCAGGAACGACGCCGAGGACGGTTGCCGCCGGGTGCAGCAGGATATCGGCCGCTACCAGGGCATTTGGTGGGATCGGGCGCTCATCGCTTGCCAGGCGCTTGCCGGCGACCAGGCGAAGGCGACGCTCGGGCTCAGCCTGTTGCGCGAGCAGAAAGCACCCCCCGACGCAGTCTTCGAAGCCCTCGTCGCGGCGCTGGGCGGGCATGCCGCAAGGATCGAGAAGCTGCCGGAGCCGACCCCGATCGTGGTGACGCTGATGGCGGCGGCCAAGCTGCCGCTGCCGCCCGAGGCGGTGGCGAGCGCAGATCTCGCGACCCTGCGCGCCTGGGCCGGCAATGAGGCGGTGCCGCCGCTGCAACGCCTCGCCGCCGCCGAGCGCGCCGTGTCGCTGGGGGCGCTGCCGGCGGCCGCGCTCGCGGGGCTTTACGGCAAGGTCGAGTTCAAGCCCGAAGAGCTTGGCCAGGCGATCAAGCAGGGCAAATCGCCGGCGAGTCCGCGCGACCGCGCCTTGCTTTTCCAGGTGGCGCGCACCGACCCGGTCGCCGCGGCGCGGGCGACGGCGTTGAAAGCGCTGTTGGCGGATGCGCGCAAGCGCGAGGATTTCGCCGCCGTGGCGCGCGTGGTAGCGCCGATCCTGGCGGATTTGCCGGCCGGCGAGGAGCTTGCAGCCTTCGCGCCGGAGGCAGCGCGCGCGCTGCTGGCGGCGGGGCGCGCCGACGCGGCGGCGCCGTGGCTGGCCTCCGTCGATCCGGCGCAGGCGCCCTTGCTGCTGGGACTGATGCGGCTGGCGAGCGCGGATGGCGACACCGCCGCGCTGCGCGAGGCCGCCATCGCCGGGGCGCAGCGCGATGCCGGCCGCGCGGCCCTGCTGCTGGCGCTGGCAGACGCGCTGGGGCAGCCGCCGAGCCCGGCCGATTGGGCACCGTTCATCGCCGCCCCGGCGCATGGCGCGAGTTTGCCCAGCGTGGCGCTGTGGCTCGACCAGGAAGAGGCGGCATCGGGACGGCGTCTCGGCGAGACCGTGCTGGCAACGCTGATCCTGGCGCGCCAGGGCGAGCATCTCGCCGGCGAGCCGATCATCCTCAGTCGAGCCGTCGCCGCGCTCAAGGCCGTCGGGCTCGCGGACGACGCGCGCGCGCTCGCGGTCGAAGCGGCGCTGGCGGCCGGCCTGTGACGGCACCGGCGCCGCGCGTCCGGACGGGCCGCAAGCCGGCGCCGTCGATCTCGCGCCACGTCGAAGCCTTTCTCGAGATGCTTGCCGCCGAGCGCGGCGCGGCGCGGCTGACGCTTGCCGCCTACCGCGGCGATCTCGTCGATGCCGCGCGCTTTCTCGGCGGCACGGCGCTCGAGGCGGCGGCGACCGAGGATCTTCGACGCTATTTGGGCAAGCTCGCCCGCGCCCGCCTCCAGCCGCGCACGGCGGCGCGGCGGCTCTCGGCATTGCGGCAGTTCTACAAATTCCTGGTCACCGACGCGCGGCGCAAGGATGACCCGACCGCCGCTCTCGACGCGCCGCGCCTCGGCCGGCCGCTGCCCAAGCTGATAAGCGAGGCCGAGGCGGCGGCGCTGATCGAGGCGGCAGGCACCAAGGCCGGCGCCGAGGGTGCGCGTCTCGTCTGCTTGCTGGAGCTGCTCTACGCCGCGGGCCTGCGCGTCTCGGAGCTGGTGAGCCTGCCGCTGGCGGCGGCGCGCGGCGACCGGCGCTTTCTCGTGCTGCGCGGCAAGGGCGAGAAGGAGCGGCTGGTGCCGCTCGGCGACCGGGCGCGCACGGCGCTTGCGCGCTATCTGGAAGAACGCGGCGCCTTCCTCGGCGAGGGCGAGACCTCGCGCTTTCTCTTTCCCTCGCGCGGCGCCTCCGGCCACTTGACGCGGCGGCGTTGCGGGCAATTGCTGAAGGAGCTCGCGCCCGCGGCCGGAATCGACCCGAAGAGGCTCTCGCCGCACGTGCTGCGCCATGCCTTCGCCACCCACCTGCTCGACCACGGCGCCGATCTCCGCAGCGTGCAGGAGATGTTGGGCCATGCCGACATCGCCACGACCCAGATCTATACCCATGTCGCCGGCGAGCGGCTGCAGCGCCTGGTGCAGCAGCATCACCCGCTGGCACGCAGAAGCCGACGCTGACCGGCGAGGCCGGGCGGCGCGGCTTTACCATCCGGCGCCTTTCCCCTATTGATCCCGCTTCTCTCGTCCCGCGAGGCAGGCCATGAGCTTCACCGTCATCGACAACGCGCGCGCGCGTCTCAACCGCAGCGAACTCGCCGTGCCCGGCAGCCAGCCGCAATTCTTCGACAAGGCGGCAAAGGGACCGGCCGACATCGTCTTTCTCGATCTCGAGGACGCGGTGGCGCCCGATGAAAAGGAGAAGGCGCGCAAGAACATCATCGAAGGGCTCAACACGCTCGACTGGCGCGGCAAGACGCTGTCGGTGCGCATCAACGGGCTCGACACGCACTATATGTATCGCGACGTCGTCGACGTGGTCGAGCAGGCCGGCGACAAGCTCCACCTCATCATGATCCCCAAGGTCGGCACGGCCGCCGACATCTACGCCCTCGACATGCTGGTGACGCAGATCGAGACGGCGAAAGGCTTCAAGAACCGCATCGGCTTCGAACTCATCATCGAGACCGCGCTCGGCATGCAGAACGTGCACGCGATCGCCGGCGCCTCCAAGCGCATCGAGTCGCTGCATTTCGGCGTCGCCGATTACGCCGCCTCGACGCGCGCCCGCACCACCAATATCGGCGGCGCCAACCCCGATTACGCCATCCTCACCGACAAGGACGAGCAAGGCCGGCGCGAGATCCATTGGGGCGACATGTGGCATTACGCGCTGGCCCGCATGGTGGTGGCGGCGCGCGCCAACGGCATCCGTCCGATCGACGGGCCGTTCGGCGATTTCTCCGACGTCGAGGGCTACAAGGCGGCGGGCCGGCGCGCGGCGGCGCTGGGCTGCGAGGGGAAATGGGCGATCCATCCCTCGCAGGTGGCGCTCGCCAACGAGACCTTCACGCCCTCGGCGAAGGAGGTGGAGCGCGCGCGCCGCATCCTCGCGGCGATGGAGCAGGCGGCGCGCGAAGGCCGCGGCGCGGTAGCGCTCGACGGCCGCCTCATCGACATCGCCTCGATCCGTCAGGCGGAGGCGCTGGTGAAGAAGGCGGCGGCGATCGGCGCCGACTGAAGCCGGGGTGGCATCGAAACGGTGTGTGTGGTAGAGCCTCGGCAATGCGTCATTTTCTCGATTTTGAGAAGCCGCTCGCCGAGCTCGAAAGCAAGATCGAGGAGCTGCGGCACCTCTCCAACGGCAAGGACATCAACATCGCCGAGGAGGTGTCGCGCCTCGAAGCCAAGGTCGACCGGCTGTTGCGCCAGACCTATGCCAAGCTCACCCCGTGGCAGAAGGTGCAGCTCGCGCGCCATCCCGACCGCCCGCACGGTTCCGATTACCTCAAGGAGCTGATCACCGAGTTCGCGCCGCTTGCCGGCGACCGTGGCTTCGCCGAGGACCGGGCCATCCTCGGCGGCATCGGCCGCTTTCGCGGCCGCAGCGTCGTCGTGCTGGCGCATGAGAAGGGCGCCGACACCGAGGCGCGCCTCAGGCACAATTTCGGCATGGCCAAGCCCGAAGGCTATCGCAAGGCGCGCCGGTTGATGGCGCTCGCGGAGCGCTTCGGCCTGCCGCTGCTGACCTTCGTCGACACGCCCGGCGCCTATCCCGGCATCGACGCCGAGGCGCGCGGCCAGGCCGAGGCGATCGCCCGCTCGATCGAAGCCTGCTTGCGGCTCAGCGTGCCGATGATCGCCACCATCATCGGCGAAGGCGGCTCCGGCGGCGCCTTGGCGCTCGCCGCCGGCAACCAGGTGCTGATGATGGAACACGCGATCTATTCCGTCATCTCGCCCGAGGCCTGCGCCTCGATCATCTGGCGCACGGCGGAGAACGCGCAGGACGCGGCCGATGCGCTGAAGCTCACGGCGCAGGATCTGCTGAAGCTCGGCGTCATCGACGCCATCGTCGCCGAGCCTTTGGGCGGCGCACATCGCGAGCGCCAAGCCGCGATCGCCGCGACGGGCGAAGCCATCGAGGCGGCGCTGCGCCCGCTGGTCGGGCTGGACGGGCCGAGCCTGCGCCAGCAGCGCCGGGAGAAATTCCTCGTCATGGGCAATCGCGGCTTGTGAGGACCGCATGATCGCCCCTTGCAGCGCGGCATGCGCCGTCCGATCTTAGCAACACCGCTTTCGCCATCGCGAGGCCCGTCATGACGCCGCAGGAACGCGATCTCGTCGTCGCCCTTCTCGCCCGACTGAAGCAGCAAGCCAGCCAGCCCAAAGATGCCGAGGCCGAAGCGCTCATCCGCCAAGGCATGGCCGAACAGCCCGACGCGCCCTATCTGCTGATGCAGACGGTGCTGATCCAGGACATGGCGCTACACGACGCCCAAGGCCGCATCGCCGAGCTCGAGCGTCAAATCGCGGCCAAGGCCGCTCCCGCGCCGCAAGCGGCTGCGAGCTTCCTCGGCGGGCGTGGCAGCGTGCCGGCGTCCGGCGCCTGGCCGCAACGCCCGAGTGCGGCGCCGGACTCCGAACCGCCCGCGCCGGTCTGGACGCAGTCGCGGACCGGCGTGCCGGCGGCGGGCCCGCCGCCGGGCGCGCCGCAGCTTCTGTCCGGCGCGGGCGCGGGCTTTCTGCGCCAGGCGGCGGCGACGGCGGCCGGCATCGCCGGCGGCGCCTTGCTGTTCCAAGGCATCCAATCGCTGTTCGGCCCGCATTACGCCGGCGGCTTCCTCGGCGGCGCGGCGCAGCAGCCGGGGCTGAGCGAGATGGTGGTCAACAACCATTACGGCGATCGGGCCGCGCCGGACTCGAGGAAGGCCGACGCGCTGCCGGACCAGAGCGATCTCCCGACCGATCCCGGGCAGGACTACGCCTCCGATCAGGACATATCCGACACCGATATCGGCGATGCATCGGATTTCGGCGACGACGGCGGCAGCTACGACGTGTAAGACGGCGGCGCCGGGATAGCACCGCATTACGGCGCGCGGAGCGTGTAGCCGGCGCCGCGCACGGTGTGCAGCAGCGGCGTGGCAAAGCCCTTGTCCAGCTTCTGGCGCAAGCGGCTGACATGCACGTCGATGACGTTGGTCTGCGGATCGAAATGATGGTCCCAGACCTTCTCCAGCAACATGGTGCGGGTGACGATGTGGCCGGCATGCCGCATCAGGTATTCCAGCAACCGAAACTCGCGCGGCAGCAGGTCGATGACGCGGCCGGCGCGGGTCACGATGCGGGTCAGCAGATCCATCTCGAGATCCGCCACCTTGAGCCGCGTCTCGGCGTTGCCGCGGCGGGTCAGCGCCTCGAGCCGCGCCAGAAGCTCGGCAAAAGCGAAGGGCTTGGAGAGGTAGTCGTCGCAACCGGCGCGCAGACCCTTGACCCGATCCTCGACGTCGCCCAGCGCGCTCAGCACCAGCACCGGCGTCTGGTTGCGCGCGGCGCGCAGCGCCGCAACGATCGACAGGCCGTCGAGGCCCGGCAACATGCGGTCGATGATCACGGCGTCGAAGCTCTCCTGCGTCGCGCGCTCGAGGCCGTCGCGGCCTTCCTCGGCAAGCGACACGCGGTGACCGCTCTCGGTCAGCCCCCTGACGAGATAGGCGGCCGCCTCGCGATCGTCTTCGACGACGAGAATGCGCATGACACCGACCGGGAAAGCGGCGGCGGGACCGGCGAAGCGGGCGCCGGTCCCGCCGCGGCCGGATCAGCCGTTATCGCCCTTGCTCATCGACAGCGCCAGATACTGGTTGACGCCGTGGCGGTTGATGAGCAGCAGCACGCTCGTGTTCCGGCCCGATTGCGCCTCTTTGAGCTTCGCCTCCGCCTGTTGCGGCGTCGTAACCGGCTCCTGATTGACTTGCTCGATGACGTCGCCGGGCTGGATGCCGAGTCCGGCCAGCGGACTGCTGTCGTCGATGGCGGTGACGATGACGCCCTTCACGTCCTTCGGCACGCCGGCGCGCTGGCGGAGCTGGCTGGTGAGCGGCGCCAGCTTGACGCCGAGCGCGGTGGCGTTGTCGCCGGCGCCCGGCTCGCCGCCGCCGCCGTTCTGCGCCATCTGCAGATTCTCCGGCATTTCGCCGATGGCGACGTCCAAATGCTCGTCCTTGCCGTTGCGGAACACGTCGACCTTCGCCTTTTCCCCAACCGGCGTCTGCGCCACGACGATCGGCAGGTCGCGCACCTTGGCGACCTCGTGACCGTTGAAGGACAGGATGACGTCGCCCTGCTTGAGGCCCGCCTTGGCGGCGGGACTGCCCTGAGTCACGTCGGCGACGAGCGCGCCTTGCGCCTTGGGCAGGTTGAGGCTCTTGGCGATCTCGGGCGTCACTTCCTGGATTTGCACCCCGAGCCAGCCGCGCTCGACCTTGCCGTGCTCGCGGAGCTGCTCGATCACCGGCTTGGCAAGGCTCGAGGGAATGGCGAAGCCGATGCCGACCGAGCCGCCGTTGGGCGAGTAGATCGCGGTGTTGATGCCGATCACCTCGCCCTTCAAGTTGAAGGTCGGACCGCCGGAATTGCCGCGGTTGATGGCGGCATCGAGCTGA
>Ga0187784_10002523_pt1 | contig 14667 bp, 13 predicted proteins | sample 1015_SJ02_MP15_2_FD_132964 | JGI IMG/M metagenome (GOLD analysis project Ga0187784, IMG submission 132964) | Tropical peat soil microbial communities from peatlands in Department of Meta, Colombia - 1015_SJ02_MP15_20_MG | ecosystem: Environmental > Terrestrial > Soil > Wetlands > Peat | place...
CGCACGGCGTCGACCTGGTCCTGGTAGTCGTGGCGCAGGGACTCGAAGATCGCGTCGAGACGGGTGTGCTCGGCGGCGACGAGCACCTCGAGGCGGGCCAAGGCCCGCCCCTCGGCCTCCAGGCGCTCTCGGCGGGAGGCCGCGGTGGCCCGCTCCTCGGCGTGGCCGGCCAGCCGCCGTTCCACCTCGGCCAGCCGCTCGGAGAGGACGCGGCGGCGCTCGGCCACGCCGGCCACGCGCACCTCGAGCTCCTGGTGCTTGGCCGCCACGTCGGCCCGGCGCTCCTCGAGGGCGCGCCACTCGGTCACGGCCTCCTCGATCTGGGGCAGCGAACGCGCCAGCTCGGTCTCCTCGGCCGTCACCTCTGACAAGCGCTGCTGTGCGGACGCCACCGCGTCGCGCGCCTCTGCGAGCTCCTCGGTCAGCCGGCGCTGCTCGGCCACGGCCCGCTCCACGTCCGCCCGCGCCGACTCGCGGGCAGCGGCGTGGCGGTCGACGGCCCGCTCGGCTGCGGCGCGCCCGTCGCGGGCGCGCCCGAGCGTGATCCGCGCCTCGGTGAGGCCGGCCCGAGCCAGCTCGGCCGCTGCGGCGGCCTCGGTGGCCCGGCGCTGCGCCTCCTCGACGGCCGCCGCCGTGACGACACCGGCGCCCGAGCGCACGCGCCAGCCCGAAGCGGCGAAGCGATCGCCCTCGGGCGTGACCACCACGAGGTCGTCGCGGGCCAAGGAGAGGTCGATGGCCTCCTCCCAGCCGTCGACGCGCACGGCACGGCCGACGAGCGTGTCGAGCACGGACTCGGCCACCTCGCCGCCTTGGCGGACGCGGACGTGGCGGCGGACCGGTTCGGCGCTGCTGCCCGCTGGCAGGTCCGGCCCGCCCTCGGGGGCGGCGTGGCGCGGCGCCAGCACGGCGCCGGTGACGCCTCGCTCGCGCAAGGTCGCCAGGGCGGCACGGGCGGAGCGGCGCCCGTCGACGACCACCGCGGCCACGCCGGCACCTGCGGCCGCCTCGAAGGCGGCGTCCCACCCCTCGTCGATCTCCACCAGGTCGACCAACGAGCCCACCACGCCGTCGACCTGGCGCAGCAGCTCGCGTCCTCCTGCCCCCTGCAGATCCGCCAGAGCGCGCTCGAGCGCCTCGGCGCGGGCCGCGGCGCGGTGGCTGGCGTCGAGCGCCTCGTCGGCCGCCGCCTGGGCCAACTCGGCCGCCTGCGCCGCCGCTTCGAGCTCGGCCGACCGGGCCGCCAGGTCGGCCTCGAGGTCTGCGGTGGCCTCGTCCAGCTGGTCCGCCGCCTGGGCCAGCAGGTCGGCCCGGACCGCCGCGCCGGCGTTGCCCCGCTCGAGGGTGGCGAGCCGGCTGCCGAGGGCGTCGATGTCCAGCTGCTCCCGGGACGCCGAGCGGGCCACTAGGTCGATGCGGGCGCGGGCCCGTGCGAGCGCCTGCTCGGGGTCGGGAGCACCGGCGAGCACGCCCGACCAGCGCGCCTCGAACGCCTGGGCCTCCCGCTCGAGCACGCCGGCGGCCGCGGCCAGCTCGGCCCGCTCGGGCGCGCCCCCGGCTTGCTCCTCCGCCTCGGCCACGGTCAGGTCCGCCTGCAGGCGGGCCCCCTCGGCCTCGAGCGTCGAGACGACGTCCTCGTCGGCCGCCGCGTCGAGAGCGGCCACCACGGCCCGGGCGCGCTCACGGAGCACGCCGGAGAGGCCGCGGGCCCGCTCGACCAGGCCCTGCACGCGTCCCAGCGCGTTCGCCAGGTCCTCCTCGCGCCGCGAGGAGAGCTCGGCCGTGGTGGAGGTGGTCTCGGCCTCGAGCTGCTCGAGAGCATCGTGGAGCTCGCGCTCCTCGTCGCGGCAGACGCCCAGGTTGGTCGTGGCGGCGCGGCGGCGAGCCGTGAGGTCGGCCAGCTCGGTACCGGCCAGGTAGCGGCGCATGGTGAGCAGCTCCGAGGCCACCGCGTCGTGCGAGCGCGCCGCGGCGGCCTGGCGCTCCAGCGGACGGATCTGGCGCCGCACCTCGCGCACCAAGTCGCCCAGCCGCTCGAGGTTCTCCGCCGTGGCAGCCAGCCGGCGCTCGGCACGCTCACGCCGGCGCCGGTGCTTGAGGACCCCCGCCGCCTCCTCGATGATGGCCCGGCGATCCTCGGGGCGCGCGTTGAGCACGGTGTCGAGCTGGCCCTGCCCGATGATCATGTGCTGCTGGCGACCCACGCCCGAATCGCTGAGCAGCTCCTGGATGTCGAGCAGCCGGCACGGCGCGCCGTTGATGGCGTACTCGCTCTCGCCCGAGCGGAACAGCGTGCGGGTGATCGTGACCTCCGAGAAGTCGATCGGCAGCTTGCCCGACGCGTTGTCGATGGTGAGCGAGACCTCGGCCCGGCCCAGCGGAGGGCGCGAAGAGGTGCCGGCGAAGATGACGTCCTCCATCTTCGCCGAGCGCAGTGAGCGTGGCCCCTGCGCGCCGAGGACCCAGGTCACGGCGTCGACCACATTGGACTTGCCGCTGCCGTTGGGGCCGACCACGACCGTGATGCCGGGCTCGAACTGGAGCACGGTGGGATCGGCGAAGGACTTGAATCCCTTCATGCTGAGCGACTTCAGGAACATCCCGAGCGACCCTACAAGGTGCCCGCCCGCCGGGTGGACCTCGTGGGCGTCCGGCGGCCAGCGGGCCTGCCTGACCGTCGGTTCAGACCTGGCAGTGGTCGCAGAAGAAGGTGGAGCGACCGCCCGTCTTGACCCGCACGATCAGGTTGCGGCACCGGCGACAGGGCTGGCCCTCTCTGTCGTAGACCTGATGGGACCCCTGGAAGTCGCCGAGCTCGCCGAAGAGGTCGCGGTACTGCTCGTCGGCCAGCGAGGACCCACGGTGCTTGATGGCATCTGCCAGCGTCTCGACGATGGCCCGGTAGAGCCGGCGCACCTCGGTGGCCGTCAGCGAGTCCGCCAGGCGGTCGTAGCGCAGCCCGGCCTGATAGAGCATCTCGTCGGAGTAGAGGTTGCCGATCCCCGCCGTGAAGCTCTGGTCCATGAGCAGGGACTTGATGCCGGCATGGTGCTGGTGCAACAAGGCGCCGAAACGGTCCCAGCTCATGAGGTCCTCGATGGGGTCGAAGCCCAGGTGGGCCAGCTCGGGCACGGCCTTGCGGATGGCGTCGCCGTCGCCACCCGCCGTCCCCGAGACCGGGCTGAGGGGTGTCCCGTCGGGCTTGAGCGGGGGCGTGGAGACGAACAGCTCACCGAAGGTGCGCGGGTCGACGTAGCGGAGCTCGCCACCCTGGGTGAAGGTGATGACGACGTGGGTGTGCTTGGGCTTGGCCTCCTTGGCCGACTTGACCCGCAGCAGCTGCCCGCTCATGCCGAGGTGGACGACCAGGGTGTCCCCGTTGTCCAAGGTGAGCAACAGGTACTTGCCCAGCCGACCGACCGACTTGATGGTGCGGCCCTCGAGCAGTGACCGGAACTGCTTCGCGGAGGGGTGACGCCGTACCGAGCGGCCGTTGGCCACCGAGACGGTCTTGATCTTGCGCCCGACCACCTCGCGCGCCAGGTCCTGGCGGAGCGTCTCGACTTCGGGCAGCTCAGGCACTGTGCAGCACCTCCCACGCCGCCTTGGCCGCCTCTTGCTCCGCGTCCTTCTTCGAGCGGCCCTCGCCGGTGCCCAAGCAAGAGCCGCCGAGGAACACCTGGGCCACGTAGACGCGGTCGTGGTCCGGTCCCGAGCCAGCCACCACGTAGCGGGGCGTGCCCTCGCCGTCGCGGACGGCCTTCTCCTGGAGCCGGCTCTTGTGGTCGAAATCGTCGGGCTCCTCGCCCGCCCGCTCGATGGCGTCGCCCAGCTCGCGCAGCACGAGCCCCTGCACGGCCGACCACCCGGCCTCGAGGTAGACCGCGCCCAGGACGGCTTCGAAGGCGTCGGCCAGGATGGAGGCCTTCTTCCGGCCGCCCGAGCTCTCCTCGCCCTTGCCGAGCAGCAGGACGTCGCCCACGCCGAGCTTGTCGGCCACCTGCGCCAGGACACGGGCGTTGACCACGGCCGAGCGGACCTTGGCGAGCTTTCCCTCGGGGAACTCGGGGAAGCGCTCGTAGGTGTGGCCGGCCACCACCAGCCCGAGCACGGCGTCGCCCAGGAACTCCAGGCGCTCGTTGGAGGGCGCGCCGCCCTCCTGCTCCCCGCACCAGCTGCGGTGAGCCAGGGCCTGCTGCAGGAGGCTCAGGTCGCCGAAGGTGTGGCCAAGTCGCTCGGCCAGTGCGGCCGCCCCCTCAGCGCCGGCCTCAACCCGCCTCGAGCTTGGCGTAGACGTAGTCAACGGCGTCCCGGACCGTCCGCAGGTCCTCGAGGTCCTCATCGTCGATGCGAAAGCCGACCGTGCGCTCCCCCAGCTCCTCCTCGAGGGCCTCGACCAGCTCGATGAGCGCCAGCGAGTCGGCATCGAGGTCCTCGGCGAACGACGCGCCCTCGGTGATCGACGAGGGATCGGTCTCCAAGATGTCGGCCAGTTGGTCCCTGATCAGCTCGAAGACCTGGTTGCGGTCGAGGGGTCCCTGGTTGGTGTGGGTTTCGGCTGGCACGGGTCCCAGTGTAGGTTCCCCGGGCCCGCAACTGCCCGTTTCCCTGTTCTGAGCTGGGAATTCAGCCGGATTCGCTTGGCCGCACCGCCGCCGCCACGTGGTCCGCCAGGCCCCGGGTGGCGCACTCGTGGGCGACGAGGACAGCGTTGGTCATCGCGGTGGCGTTCGAGGATCCGTGGCTGATCACGCAGACTCCGTCGGTGCCGAGCAGCATCGCCCCTCCCGTGTTCTCCGGCTCGAACTGAGCGGCGAGGGGCAGGAGGAGGGGCAGCAGGACCCCTGCCGCCTCCCGGGTGGCGTCGTTGGTCCCGAAGACCCCGAGCAAGGTGTCGAAGAGGAAGCGCAACGAGCCCTCGAGAGTCTTCAGGGTCACGTTGCCGGTGAAGCCGTCGGTCACGATGACGTCAGCGGGAGAGGGCAGCAGGTCCCGGCCTTCGAGGTTGCCCAGGAACTCGAAGCCGTCCTCGCCCGCGGCGGCCGCCTCGGCCAACAGGGCATGGGTCTCCTTGACGAGGGGTGTGCCCTTCGTGGGCTCCTCGCCGATCGAGAGCAGCCCCACCGAGGGCGACCGGGTTCCGAAGCGGGCCGACACGTAGGCGGCGCCCATCTGGGCGAACTGCACCAACATCGGGGCGGTGCACTCCGCGTTGGCTCCGGCGTCCACCAGCACGGCCGGCGTGCCCCCCAGCCGCGGCAGCGGCGTTGCGATGCACGGCCGCACGACTCCGGGGAGCCGCCCCATCCGCAGGAGGGCGGCGGCCATGGTCGCCCCCGTGTTGCCCGCCGAAACCATGGCGCTGGCCTTGCCGTCGCGCACCAGCTCGGCCGCCCGCACCAGGGACGAGTCCTTCTTGCGGCGCACGCCCCCAGCGGGGTCCTCGTCCATGGCGATGACCTCGGTGCAGGCCACCAGCTCCAGGCCCTGGGTGTCGCCCACCTGCTCGGGCGGCCCGACCAGCACGACCCCCACGCCGTGCTGCTCGGCGGCGCGGCGTGCCCCCTCGACGATCTCGGCGGGCGCCTTGTCGCCGCCCATGGCATCGACGGCGACGGGGAGGGTGGCCAGCGTCTCGGGCGTCGGACGCTCGCCCCGGCGGCTCAAGTCAGTCGACCTCGACGGCTTGGCGCCCCTTGTACCAGCCGCAGCTGGGGCAGACCACGTGCGGCGTCTTGGCCGCTTGGCAGTGCGGGCAGACGCTGCGGGCGGGGCGACCCAGGCGCCAGGCTGCGGCCTGGTGACTGCGGCCCTTGGCCTTTGACTTCTTCTTCTTCGGGACAGCCATGGAAGGTCTCCAACGGTCGTTTCGGGTGCTCGGGCGCCGCGGACTGCTCCGGCGGGGCGCTGAAATCCGGCACCCGGGGGCCGACGTCGACCCTCGGGAGGGTTACCGGAGCACGTCGAGGTTAGCCCACCGGGGATCCCGGGGGGCAACGCAGCCGCAGTCCCCTTCGTTGCGGTTTGCCCCGCACCGGGGGCACAGGCCGGCGCAGTCCTCCCGGCACAGTGGCGCCATGGGCAGCTCGAGCACCAACGCGTCGCGCACGAGGGGGCCCAGGTCCAGCGTGTCGTCGGTGATGGGGTACAGGTCCTCGTCGGAGGCGTCGGCCACCCCCGCGTCGGCGTAGCGCTCGTGCACGGCGACCTGCAGCTCGCCCGACACCGGTTCGGCGCAGCGGCGGCAGGTCCCGACCCATGGGGCGCTCACCGTGCCCTCGACGTCGATGCCGCCCTCGAAGGGCACCAAGGTCACGTCGACCTCGGCCTCGGCGCCCGAGGGCACCACGCTGCGTCCCGGGTCGATCCCGGCCTCGTCGAGTGGGCCGGCCAGGGCCACCTCACCGCGACGGACCTCGTGGGCCGAGGCGACGCGGCCCCGGCGCAACCGCGCCACGTGGACGACGAACGGGCTATCCGTCACGACCATGCCTCCATCGAGAACCGCGTCCCCATCAGGATTGGTCCTGGTCGAAGAAGCCGTCCTCCGCCCCGGCGCCCTCGACCGCCTCGGTGGCCCGCACCAGGGGCGGCGCCGCAAGCTTGGCCCGACCCGCCTGCACGGTTCGGGTCAGGCGGTCGAGCACGATCTCCATGCCGGCCAGCTTGGTGTCGACGAAGTCCTCGGCCTGGTGCCGCAGCGCGCGGGCCTCCTCGTTGGCGTCATCGAGGATGCGCTGGGCCACCGCGTTGGCCTGGCGCACGATCTCGGTGCGCTGGACCATCTGCTCGGCCTGGGCGCGCACCTCGCTCATCAGCGCCTCGGCCTCGCGTGTGCGCTCGGCCATGAACTCCTCGCGCTCGCGCAGGAGCCAGCGGGCCTGGCGGAGCTCGTCGGGCAAGGCCTCCAGGGCGGCGTGGACCAGGGCGGTGATCTCCTCGCGCGAGACCATCACCGAAGACGAGAGGGGCATCGACTTTGCGGCGGCGATCACGTTGAGCAGGCGGTGGAGGATGGCCTCGACGCCCTCCTCCTCGACCGGCTGCTCCTCGTCCTCGAGGTCGAGGAACTGCTCCGTCATGGAACCTGACCCCCCATCTCGAACTCTTCGTACTTCGCCTTGAGGTGGTCGGCCACCACCTTGGGAACGAAATCCGACACGTCGCCCCCGAACCGCCAGACCTCGCGGACCAGCTTGGATGCCAGGAAGGAGCGCTCGGGGCTGGTCGGGATGAAGATCGTCTCGACGCCCGAGAGGTGGTTGTTCATCTGTGCCATCTGCATCTCGGCCTCGAAGTCGGACACGGCCCGCAGCCCGCGGACGATGGCCGACGCCCCGACGTCCTGGGCCACGTTCACCAGGAGGGTCGACACCGAGACGATCCGCACCGACGGCAGGTGCGACACCACCTCTTCGAGCATGGACTGCCGCTCCTCGAGGTCGAAGAGGGGCGTGCTCTTCTGGGGGTTGCGCAAGGCCGCCACCACCACCTCGTCGAAGAGCCGGCTGGCCCGCTCGACGATCTCGAGATGCCCGTTGTGGAAGGGGTCGAACGATCCTGGGAACAGTCCGACCTTCACGCCAACGCCTTCACGAATGAGAACCGCTGTGCTCAGCCACGGTGATGAGCGTACCGCCGTACCGGCGCTCTCTTACGACCACCCAATCCTCGGGCAACGCGACCGGTGCCGCAGATTCGATCACGACCCTCTCCGCCCGCAGCGCCCCGAGCAGCGTGGACCAGTCGGCATAGTCGTAGGGCGGGTCGCACAGGGCGAGGTCGAACTCCCCGGCCGCCCCGGATCCGAGCCAGTCGGGGAGGGAGGCCCGCACGAGGGTGACCGGTTGGTCGCCGAGTCCCACGCCCTCGAGGTTCTGGCGCACCGCGGCGAGCGCCTCGGCGTCGTGGTCCACGAACGTCACTGAGGCCGCGCCACGGGACAGCGCCTCGACGCCGAGGGCTCCGCTGCCGCAGAACAGGTCGACCACGCGCAGGCCCTCCACACCGCCCCGTGAGCCCAAGATGTTGAAGATCGACTCGCGCACCCGGTCCGAGGTGGGTCGGACCGTCCTGGGGAGCTTGGCGGCCAGCCGACGCCCGCGGCTCCGGCCTCCGATGACCCGCATCGGCTCCACCCTAGGACCGGTGCCCCTCGTCTGGCGTCCTGCCTCCGGGGCCGGAGACCTGGCTGCCTGCCGCATACGTCCGGCGCGGGGACAGTGCGCGCGTGCCGTATTCGGCGGGCGCGGGCACATGGAGGACGCGGCGTATACGGCAGCTCCGAGCCGGCGTATACGGGCGGCGCACACTCCCCGGGCGCCGGGCCGAACCCGAGCGCTCCGGCCCGGCGCGGACTCAGCTCTTGAAGAATCAGCTCTTGAAGAATCAGCTCTTGAAGAGGAACTCCCCCTCGTCCTCGCTGAGGAGCAGGCGGACCTCGTCGGCCACCTCGGGGTGCGCCCGCAGTTGCGGGTCCTCCTCGACGATGGCCTCGGCCACCCGCCGGGCCTCGGCCAGTAGCTCCATGTCGGAGGAGTCGGCAAGGGAGGCGAGGCGCAGATCGCTCTGCCCCTTTTGGCGGGCCCCGAGCAGCGTGCCCTCGCCACGCACCCGCAGGTCCGCCTCGGCCAGCGCGAACCCGTCGGTGGAGCCGGCCACCGCGGCCAGGCGCTCGTTGCCCTGCTCACCGCCCAAGAGCCAGCACCAACTGGCCGCCGCACCACGACCCACCCGGCCGCGCAGCTGGTGGAGCTGAGCGATCCCGAAGCGGTCGGCGCTCTCGATCACCATCACCGTCGCCTCGGGCACGTCCACGCCGACCTCGATCACCGTGGTGGCCACCAGCACCTCCACCTCCCCGGCGCGGAACAGCTCCATGACCCCTTCGCGCGCTGCCGGCGCCATCTGCCCGTGCACCAGGCCGACCTTGAGCCCGGCCAGCTCACCGGCGGCCAGCCGCTCGAACTCCTCGCTCGCCGACTTGGCCTCGACCCGGGGCGAGTCACCCACCAATGGGCAGACCACGAAGGCCCGGTGGCCGGCCGCCACCTCGGCACGGACGCACGACCAGGCTTCCTTCTCCCCGCGGTGGCCCTCCCCGGGCAGCCACTTGGTGGTGACGGGGACACGCCCGGGCGGCAGTTCGTCGAGCGTCGTCAGGTCGAGGTCACCAAAGATCACCATGGCTGCTGTGCGCGGGATGGGCGTCGCCGTCATGACGAGGAGGTCGGGGTCACCGTCGGCCCCTTTGGATCGCAGCGTGGCCCGCTGCTCCACGCCGAAGCGGTGCTGCTCGTCGATGACGACACAGCCGAGCGAACGGAACCGGACCTCCTCGGTCAAGAGCGAGTGCGTACCCACCACGATGCCCACGGCACCGGTGGCCAGCCCGTCGAGCACGGCCGTGCGCGCCTTGCCCTTTACCCGGCTCGTCAGCAGCTCGACGCGCACCTCGCCCCCGGCCATGCCTCCGGGGCCCTCGAGGTCGCCCAAGAGCGCCCGCACGGCCGCGAAGTGCTGCTCGGCGAGGACCTCGGTGGGCACCATGAGCGCACCTTGATGACCTCCTTGGACCGCGGCGAGGAGGGCGGCCAGGGCCACCACGGTCTTGCCCGAGCCCACGTCGCCCTGGAGCAGCCGGTGCATGGGGAACGGCCCTGCCATATCGGCGACGATCACGGCCAGGGCGCGCCGCTGGGCCGTAGTGAGCTCGTAGGGCAGGCGGGCCAAGAAGCGCGCCATGAGGGTGTCGGCCACCGCACCGGTGACCTCGCGGGGGGAGACCAGATGGTGCAGGGCCCGGGCGTTGACCTCGAAGGCACGGCGTCGCAGCACCAGCGCGAGTTGGAGCCGGAGGAGCTCGTCGAACTTGAGCCGGTGGCGCGCCGGGTCGACGACGGCCATCGACTCGGGGAGGTGGACGGCGCGGAACGCCTCGGTGCGGTCCCAGAGCCCGAGTGACGCGCGCACCTCGGCGGGCAGTGGGTCGATCAGCTCGCCGGCCCGGGACAGGGCCTCCTCGACGAACCGTCCGATCTCCCAGCTGGTGAGTCCCGCCTTGGCCGAGGCCGGGTAGACCGGCAACACCCGCAGCGTGCGACGCGCCGATCCGGAGCCCGCCACCACGTCGACCACGGGGTTCACCATCTGACGGGTGCCCCGGTACTCGCCGACCTTGCCGAAGAAGATGGCCTCGGTGCCCGCCTCGAGCTGCTTGGCCCGCCAGGGCTGGTTGAAGAACACCACGGCGAGCCGGCCGGTGTCGTCGCGCACGGCGACGTCGACGACGGCTCGGCCGGTGCGGGCGCGCCGCGAGCGGGACGACTGCACGGTGGCCAGGATGGCGGCCTCGTCACCGACGACGAGGTCCGAGACGTCGGCCTGCCGCGTGCGGTCGATGTAGCGCCGCGGATAGGTCATCACGAGATCGAGCACCGATTCGATGCCGAGCTCGGCCAACTGTCCCGCCTTGCGCTCCGACACCGTGTCCAGGCGGGACACGGGCAGCCCACTGAGGGACAGGAGCTTGCGGCCGCTACTCAATCCCCAGCAAGTAGGGGTAGAGAGGCTGGCCTCCCTGGTGGACCTCGAGCGCCACGTCGGGGTACTCCTCGGAGAGCCAGTCCTCGATCCGCCTGGTGTCGGCCACCCGTGCCCCCTCGCCCTCGATCAGTGTCACCAACTCGTACGTCGACTCGTCGAGCAGGCGGCTGAGGAGCAGCCGGGTGCACACGACCACGTTGTCGGCCACGGCGATGACGCCGTCGCGGGAGATCCCGATGAAATCGCCCTCGTGCACCTCGCCGGCTTCGGTCTTCGAGTCCCGCACCGCCCGCGTGACCTCAGCGGGCAGCACCCGGGCGGCCGACTCCGTCATGGAGGCCACATTGTCGTCCGCCGCGGCCGCCGGGTCGTAAGCCAGCAACGCGGCGAAGCCCTCGACCATGGAGCCGGTGGCCACCACCCGCACCGTCTTGGACGTCAGCGCGTCGACCTGCTCGGCCACGGGTCGGATGTTCTTGTTGTTGGGCAGGATCACCACCTGGTCCGAGTGGATCGACTCCACCGCCTTGAGCAGGTCGGCCGTGGCCGGGTTCATGGTCTGGCCGCCGACGACGAGGTGGTGCACGCCCAAGGAGCGGAAGATGCGCCCGATGCCGTCGCCCGAGACCACCGCCACCACGTCGGTGACCGGCGGGGGCCCGGTGCCCTCCACTGGCGGCCCGGCTCCCGGGGCGCCCGCGCTCTCGCGTACCCAGCGCTCCTCCTCGACCTGCTCGTCGAGGTCGGTGACCCGGATGCGCGAGGGGCGGCCGATGTCGAGCCCCGCCTCGATGGCGGCCCCCACATCGTCGGTGTGGATGTGGCAGTTCCACAGGCCGTCGCCGCCGACGACGACGATGGAATCGCCGATGCCGGCCCAGACCTCCTTGAAGGCCTCCATCGACTCGTCGGGCGCATCGTGGAGCAGGTACATGACCTCGAAGCGCAGCTCGCCCACGGCCTCCGAACCGCCCGCACCGGCGCCACCACCCTCGTTGACGCCCGCGGCGAAGCCCTCCAGGGCGGACAGGTCGGGCCCCGCCACACCGGAGGGTTGCGGCAGCGGGCGGCCGTCGAGCACCAAGAGGAAGGCGTCGAGCAAGAGGAGGAACCCGGCGCCGCCGGCGTCGACCACCCCGGCCCGGGCGAGCACGGGCAGCATCTCGGGCGTGCGGGCCAAGGTGTCCGCCGCCTCCGACTTGGCGGCGTCGGCCACCCCGACGAGGGTCTGGCCCGACGCGGCGCCCCGGGCCGCGGCGTCGGCCACGGTCAGGATCGTCCCCTCGACCGGGCGCACCACCGCCCGCCGGGCCAGCTCGGCCGCGTGCGTCAACGCCTCGGTGAGTGCATCGGGCCCGACTCCGTCGGCGCCAGCCTGGGCTAAGCGCTCGCTCATGCCCCGCAGCAGCTGGGAGAGGATGACGCCCGAGTTGCCTCGGGCCCCCATCAGCGACCCGTGGCTGATGGCCCGGCAGACGTCGGGCAGTGCGGCGTCCGGGTCGAGCGCATCGAGCTCGACAACGACCGATTCCAGCGTCAGTGCCATGTTGGTGCCCGTGTCGCCGTCGGGCACGGGATACACGTTGAGGCGGTTGACGTCGTCCTGGTGGAGCCGCAGCGCATCTCGGAACCCCCCCATCACGGCGCGCAGGTCGCCCGGACCCAATGTGGTCGGGCCCAAGGTCGCCGGGGAGGTCATGCCAGGGGATGCTAACCTTTGCGCCGTTCGTGACGGCCTGCCTGGTCCTTTCGACCGCCGGCCTCCCAGGAAGGTTCACCCATGGCATCAGTGTGCGACATCTGCGGCAAGAAGCCCTCGTTCGGCATGAACGTGAGCCACTCGCACCGGCGCACCAAGCGGCGCTGGAACCCCAACGTGCAGCGGGTGCGGGCCCTGGTGGACGGCACGCCCAAGCGCGTCCACGTGTGCACCTCGTGCATCCGGGCCGGCAAGGTCGTCAAGCCGGCCCGCCGGGGCTACCAGGCGACAGCCTGACCGCCGGCGTCGGCCATCGGCGCCGACCACCGGGGCCCGACCTCAGCCGATCCGGTGCTGCCAGCCGGCTCGCCCGAGGGGCTTGCCCCGCAGGACCCGGCGTGACGGATCGGCGCTGATCACCCCGATGCGCTGCGGCCTGCGCAAGCCCGCCGCCTCGAAGTCGATGCACAACGCATCGACAATTCCCGGTCCGGCGGCGAGGACCAGCTCGTAGTCCTCGCCGCCGCCGAGCGCTTCTTCGGGCGTGGCCCCGGGCGCCACGGGCACGTCGTCGAGCTCGAACCCGACCCCCGACGCGTCGGCCAGGCGGTGCAGGTCGAGGGCCAGGCCGTCGGAGACGTCGATCATGGCGTGCACCCCGGCCCGGCGCGCCAGCTCTCCCTCGCGCAGGCGGGCCACCGGACGGCGGTGGGCGCCGGCGCCGTCCGCACCCGGTGCGCCGGCCCGCAGCTCGCGCAGCCCGGCTGCCGAGGCGCCGCACGGCCCGCTGAGCAGGACCACGTCCCCCGCCTGTGCCCTCGAGCGCGGCACGGGCCCGGGCCCGTCGTCGCGCACCGTCCCGAACACCGTGACGGCCACGACCAGCTGCGAGGCCTCTGAGACGTCGCCCCCGACCACCGGGCAACCGCCCGCCGCGGCGGCCTCGGCCACGCCGCCCGTCACCGCGAGCGCCAGGGTTCCCTCCCCCGCCCCACCGGGCACGCAGAGGGCCACGAGCGCCCCGAGCGGCGAAACCCCCACGGCAGCCAGGTCGCTCAGCGCACCCATGAGCGCCTTCCACCCCGCGTCACCGGGGGTGCAGACGGAGAGGTCGACGTGGACGCCCTCGACCACACTGTCGACGGACGCCACCAGGGGCGCGCCCGCCGGCACCGCAGGCGGCCCGAGCACGGCGGCGTCGTCGCGCAGGGCGAACGCGTCGGGACTGCCCGCCCCGAAACGAGCGCCTAGCGCCTCCCGAATAAGCTCCACGACGTCGTCTTCGCAGGAGCCTGACACGCTGCGCCTCGGATTGGGGGATCCCACGGCACATGCCTAGCATTGGCCCCCACCGGAGCCGGCCCGACGAACCCGACGAAGGAGTGGATCCCCCGCATGGCACCAACGAAGAACACGAAGCTCCTGGCTTGGGTGGACGAGGTCGCAGCACTCACCACGCCGGACAAGGTCTACTGGTGTGACGGCTCCGCCGAGGAGTACGACCAGCTGTGCGAGGAGCTGGTCGCCGCCGGTACCTTCACCCGCCTGAGCGACGCCAAGCGGCCCAACAGCTACTGGGCCGTCTCGGACCCCGGTGACGTGGCCAGGGTCGAGGACCGCACGTTCATCTGCTCGGAGAAGGAGATCGACGCCGGTCCCACCAACAACTGGATGGACCCGGCCGAGATGCGCCAGACCCTCGACGGCCTCTTCAAGGGCTCCATGAAGGGCCGCACCATGTACGTGGTCCCCTTCTCCATGGGGCCGCTCGGCTCGCACATCGCCCACATCGGCGTGCAGCTGACCGACTCGGCCTACGTGGCGGTCTCCATGCGGATCATGACCAGAATGGGTGCCGGCGCCCTCGAGGTGCTCGGTGACGACGGGACGTTCATCCCCTGCCTGCACTCGGTGGGCGCTCCGCTCGAACCCGGCTGCCAGGACGTCCGCTGGCCCTGCAACGCGGAGAACAAGTACATCGTCCACTTCCCCGAGACCCGCGAGATCGTCTCGTACGGCTCGGGCTACGGCGGCAACGCCCTGCTCGGAAAGAAGTGCTTCGCCCTGCGTATCGCCTCGGTCATGGCCCGGGACCACGGCTGGATGGCCGAGCACATGCTCATCTTGAAGCTGACCTCCCCCGAGGGCGAGACCCGCTACATCGCCGGGGCCTTTCCCTCGGCGTGCGGCAAGACGAACCTGGCCATGCTCATCCCGACCATCGAGGGGTGGAAGGTCGAGACGATCGGCGACGACATCTGCTGGATGAAGTTCCACCACGACGGCCGCCTCTACGCCATCAACCCCGAAGCGGGCTTCTTCGGCGTGGCCCCGGGCACCAACACCCACACCAACCCGAACGCGATCTTGACCCTCGACGGCAACTGCATCTTCACCAACACCGCGTTGACCGACGACGGCGA
>Ga0187784_10002524_pt1 | contig 14661 bp, 10 predicted proteins | sample 1015_SJ02_MP15_2_FD_132964 | JGI IMG/M metagenome (GOLD analysis project Ga0187784, IMG submission 132964) | Tropical peat soil microbial communities from peatlands in Department of Meta, Colombia - 1015_SJ02_MP15_20_MG | ecosystem: Environmental > Terrestrial > Soil > Wetlands > Peat | place...
GCCAGCCCCGCCCCCGCGTGCCTTGTTTCCCAAAAACTCCCGCACGAGTTCGCGAACCGTGCTCATGAACTTCTCGGCGGAAAGCTCCTGAGCCTGTGCCGCCAAATGGCCGCGCAAGTCTGCCTGGAGGGGGCCGCTCGAGAGAACGGCTTGGATCTTGCTAACCGCGTCATCGTCCTGGAAGGTGAGCATGGGATGATTGACGATTTCGGTTTGCCCGCCGCCATTGGGCACAAATGTAATACAGCCCGCTTTAACGAGCTCAGCCACGGCAATTCCGAAGGCCTCGCGCTCGCACCCATTGATCCCGAACTTATGGCGTGACATCAACTCGCGTTTAGCCTCTCCCTCCACGCGGCCCTCGAGGAACACCCAATCTCGATGCCGCGACGCCAGCGCTTGCACCTTTTTGGCGAAGGGAGACCCGTCGAGGCCGCCGAGGATGTGCAAGTGGAAGTCAAAGCCTTGCCGGCGCACCTGGTGCAGGATGCTTATTACCACGTCCATGCGTTTTTCCGGCACTACCCGCCCGACGCACACAAATCCGTTTTCTCTTTCGTCCCAGGGGAGGCCAGGGAAAGTGCCGGGAATGGGAGGAAACTGGACGCGACGGGCGACCAGTCCGAACTCTCTTTCCAGAAGGCCGGCCGTCCACCGCGAGTTCGCTACGGTGAGGTTGTTCTTCCAATTCTCAGCGTGGTTCGGCGCGAGGCTGTGGCAAAGCCCCAGCCAGGCCCTGCGCAGAATCGTGTCGCCGTACCACCAACCCCGCGTAGTGACTATGCTGGGATGGAGGGCTCGCTGAAGCTTGGGGGCGAAAGAGAAGTCGGCGACAAACTGGACAGCCGGCACGCCCAGGTCACAAGGATTGTAATGGAATGTAACCACATCAAAGCGCGGTGCGAGGCGCCGGCACTCCCGCACGAACAATGCGCCGCGCAGCCCAGCGAACTTTGCCGTGCGATGCAGCCCCAGGGGCATATGCACTTCCCGGACCGCGAACTCGCCCGGCCGGAAATCCGTGCCGTAGTAGGCACTGAGGCGTTCAAGATCAACCTTGCTCCCCGTGACCAGGGTAACATCATAATCGCGTTTCAGCGCCTCGACGGTCCACAATGCCCCCGTCTCCGAGCCCCCATACGCGAGCTGTGGGTGCATGACTGCTACGCGAGGTCGCATCAAGACTGCGCCTGCACCTTCTCAGCTATGACATGCATTTCGATTTCACAAGGCCGGGTCTCAGCGCGATTGAATCCGAAAGAACGCACCAGCGAAAGCACCTTCTCCACGGAAACTTCGGCAGGAAGAAGGGGTGGGTGAATCACAAGGCAAAGCAACTCGCACAGGGGACTGGATAGGGTCTCCTTCAGACCGCTCAGCACCCCGAACTCTGCACCCTCGACATGGATCTTGACTGCCGTCGGTATTGGCAAACCGCTATGCGCGCGCAGGGTGTCGCCACGCATGGCTTGAACGGTGGCGACGGGTGAAGTTTGATGCCAAGCTGCCGCACGAGGCACAACTGTTGCGAGTCCCCTTGCCCCGTAAATCTGAATCTCGCTGTTGCGGTCACCAAGAGCCACCTGGAATACCCTTACGTTCGTCAAGCCGTTGAGCGCAACATTCCTCAGCAGGCGTTGATGATTCACCGGGTGAGGCTCGAAACCGACCGCTTGGCCACGCTCGCCAACAACCTTCGCCGCGAGAATTAAGAACTGCCCGATGTTACTTCCAATGTCGTAATAAACGCCGCCAGTCCGAAGCTTCTTCGCCAAGGCTTCGACAAAATCCATTTCGCCCGCGAAGCAGTGCTCGACGGTGCGAAACTCGGTTGCATCGGGCGCGGCAAGCACGACTTCCACGCCTCCGACCGCATGACGAACCACTCCGCCGGAGGGCCCTCGGAGGCGGTACTCCCAGCGCTTAAGGGCGCCGGCGATGCGAAAGACCCGCGCCATCTTTACCAGCGCCTGTTGGCTAGTCAGACTGCGGATTGCCTCCTGAGTGCGTCGGAGCATTCAATTCACATTTTCGCTGAGCGGCTTGCGAAATGCCCTGTACTACCGGTTGCAGTCTTCTTCGCGTGCCACGTCGGGGCGAGCGGCGCTCGCTCCTGGGCCGAACGCCGTTCGGCCCTACGTGTTGCGGCCTTCTTCGCGTGCCACGTAGGGGCGAGCGGCGCTCGCCCCCGGGCCGAACGCCGTTCGGCCCTACATTTGGTTGCGGCTCGGCCGCCCTTTGCAGCTAGAGTTTGGCCTGCCGGTCATGTTCCCGCCACTTTCCCGTGACGCCCCGATAGGCATCGATCATTCCCCACAAGGCGGCGCGAGCGATCCCGTATCGACCCTTCGCCAAATACTTAAATACTCTGCCGATACCTGTCACGGGGTAAAACAATCGAAAACGCCGGCGCTCGAGCTCCGGCATGTTGTCCGCAAGGTAGAACATGTTGCGGGTGCCATAGTAAAACTGGTACGGTCCCCAGTCACCACCCGTGCTGGTCCTTCCTCGGTGGTATCCTACCGCTCGCCTTGCCACGTGTGGCTTAAAGCCGAGATTGCCGGCTAACAGCGAAAGCGCGTAATCGTCTTGGTAAAGGAACAAGCGCTCATCCAGGTAACTCCCCTGGAATCGCTTCGCCGCCTCCAGAAGATCGCGCCGGACAAGGAGGGCGCCGCCGTTCGCGAACCTCACCGGAATCAAATCGCTATGAGAATCGAGCGCCTCACGATGATCCCCTGTGTCCCCTTTGGGCGCGCGAGCCGTGGGGGACATACGTCTGTTGCCGGCTTCTTTGACAGGCCGCCTGAGGTCTTCATTCGGCGCAGAGCCGTTCCCCCCCGTGATCTTCCCGCCCGTCGCCTGGGGGCCGAATTCCGTGAGGGTCGGCAGCTTTAGCGTAGCCTCAACCATGCCGGCATCAGCCCGCTGATCAGCGGAGACAAGTTGCGTCAGGCAGTCCCCCTCAAGCCATGCATCGTTATTGAGCAGCAACACGTAATCGGCTGCGGAGGGCCGGCAGAGCGCATAAGAGATGCTCACATTGTTTCCGCCCGTGAAGCCGAGGTTTTCCTCGTTGCAAATCAAGACCAACTTGGCCGGAGAAGCTGTGCGGTCAAGCGCCTTCTCAATTTGCTCCTCTCCGCCTTTGAGAGCAGTCTCCCGCCTGTACTCGGCAAGGAGGTGGCCGGGGCCCAGGTTTTCCCGCGCCCAGGCTTTGATCTTTTCTGCCGAGCCATCCCAGGAACCGTTCTCCACGACAACGGTTAGATAGTTCGGATAATCGAGCCGCCGGAGGGACTCCAAGCACTCAAGGGTGTGCTGCCAGCCATTCCAGTTCAGGACCGAGATCACCACACGGCCCTGTCCGGAACTACTCATGGTTCACCTCTACAGGCGTGGGATCCGGGCTTGGGCGGAGGTTCCTTCCGGGCTTGCACATGGTTGCGCCAACCAATCTTTTCCACAATGCAGCGTGTGCATATGCCATGTTCCGTGGCTGAAAATGCGATAGGTACCGCCGCCGGAGGGTCATTCCGAGCGCGTCCAGCGCCTGCTGGTTGTCGATAATTGCCAGTTGATGGTCGTTCAAAGCTGCGCCCTGCGGGGAAACGAGCAGCGGGTACAAGGTTCCGAGGGCCTCGGCATTACCTGTGACATTCGTAGCCACTACTGCCTTGCCCAGCGACATAGCCTCAAGCAGGCATAAATCGAAGACCACCCTAACCGGCGTGTGCAGGACGAGCACCGACTCGAGCAAAGCCTTGAGAACCTCGGCGTTGGGCCTAAGGCCGCGAAAATCCACGGCTTCCGCTATGCCCAGATCCTGCGAGAGCGTTCGCAGCGAGTGGGTTAATGATCCGTGCAGTCCGAAATTCACAAAACGCCAGGACGGATGCCGGCGCCGGAGCTCAGCAAAAATGCGCAGGGCGGTCTCGAGCCCCCTCACGGGAATATGGCTACCCACGTTGACCACGGCATGCGATTCCGGGCGCGGAGTTTCCATTAGACCCGAGCCGGCGCGAAGCGGGTCTTCAATGCCCGTGTAGACGACGTGCGCTTTGGCGCGAATCTGGGGCTCCAGGTCCTTGAAGTCATCGATCAATAGTTGCAAAGCCGACTGGCTGGGGAGGATGAGCGCCCGCGCCCGGCAGATTGCTCCACCCTCGATCCGCCGGTAGTGGCGAGCCCAGATGGGACTTCGGAGCTCAGGGCAGTTGGGGAAAACACTTTCGCGGTAAAGGCTACCGTTATAGTGGTTCGTCAGTATGACCGGTACGAGGAACGAGTGGGGAAGCGAGAAGACCGACCAAAAATCATGGCAGTGGATCAGATCAGGCCGCTCCGTGGCGAGAACCCGCTCAATTTGACGCCGCCATTGATAATTGCGCACCCCACGATTGAGAAGCGTGACGACGTAAGTCTTGCGAGACGCGTACTGGAATCCCCGCCTCAGCGCACCCTTTACCCTCTGATAGAAGCTGAGGGGCGCAGCTTGCTCGGGACTGCCGGGCGGGACGTCAGTTCCGGGGGTGAACATCACAGCCCTATGCCCGAGACAGGCTGACGCCGAGATATCGCCTTCCAGGTAATGCCGCTTAATGCTCTCGAAAAGCAAGGGAACGTACTTGCCGGGCCCGCCCAGGCTTCCTTGCAGTGGGTCACGGGTAACGAGGAGTACTTTGATCATGTCTCTTCTGCAAGCCCCCTTTCCGAGGAGAAGGGGGATTAACGGCCAACCACACCTGGCCCCTCCTTAACTAAGGAGGGGGACCAAAGGCGCGCCACTGCACTGGTGTACAGCCCATCACGAATCGAGTCGGAAATCCCCTGGCAGTGCCAACGGGCGTACCGGCCCACCATCAAGATGTCGTTTTCCTCCAACTTATTGAGTGCCAGTGCGCCCCACTTGGAACCAGGCCAAGACCAGGTGTACGCCACGTCAATCCAAGTCGGATCTGCCACCTCGACCGGGCCAATGTAACCCCAGTCGCGCAACTCTCGAATCGTCGCGGCGACGTATTCGCGGATCTCGTCCTCGGTGGGAACAACGCCGCCGGCAAAGGCACGCTCCACATAAATGCTCACCCGGTCGGCGCTCACGCGTGACGACTTCGGCAAGAAGGAGTAGTCAACATTGCTATAGAACCCAACGCGGTGAAATCCCGCTTCGCTGTGAGGGACGTAGACCCAGTGGTCATCAGGGCAGGCCGCGCCCCGCTCTGCGCCGATGTTCAGGACGAGGACCGAAGTGTAGGGGTCCGGCTTTTCATCCACGTCCAGATGAGCCAGTTCCAGCATTTTATTGAGCGGGAGGGTCGAGACCAGCAAATCGTAATCGACAGCCGATCCATCGGCGAACAGCACGCGCCTGCCGGTCACGTCAACCTCGACTGCGCGTTTGCCGTAGTGAATATCGCAGCGGTCCGCCATCCGCCTGGCAAGAACGCCCAGCCCCTCTACCGGGTAGACGAAGGTCGCGTTATAACCCGCGGGCGGAGTCTTCTCGGTCATGCCACGGACGACCTGATCGAAGTCTACTGGGGATTTAAAGTCGTCTTGCGGCGCGATGGATTTCCAAAGTCCGGCCGTGTAGAGTTCATGGAACGGGCCGAAGAAGAGATCGGTCAGGGTTTCCCCAAAACTCTGGCGAAGCCAAGCCCCGAGCGTTTTCGGTTTGCCACGAGGCGCCGCGAGCATTTCCGAAAGTGCGCTGGATTTCACGCCGGCGGGCAGGTTTACGAGATGGTTTTGGAGAGGATAAGGAACATAGAGGCTGCGCGCGGGAAAGAACACCGATGATCGACGATCGTAGCGCTCGAGCGGGGCCAGCGCGCGGATGAAGCGTAACACCGCGGTGTCACGAGCGTGGATCCAGTGCCCCCCTCCAAGCTCGAACCGGTAGGCTTCATCGTCCTCGGGCGCGGAAGGGAGTCGCTTCCTACCGCCAGGGCGCATATAGTATGAGGAGCATATACCGCCTGGCGCTGCCTCAGCCTCGTAGAGCGGAAAGCCGGACCCCAATCCACACGCGAGGCCCGTCATTCCCCCTCCCAGTATGATTCCCATACCCTCAACGCTTCCCAGCAAACAAGATGTGCTCAGTCAGGGCGGGTGCTCGACGCTACCTGCTGCGCAACTTCTGCACCCGTCCGGCCGCTGCAAGCCCAAACCGACCCGCGACGACCGAAGGTCAAACATCTCTGCCGCGTCCGAAGAGGCTGCCGAGCGTGAAGAGGTGGCAACGCTTCACGTACCACATCATGCTCGCGGTGACTACTGTTTCAGTTATCGCTACCGAGGTCGCCATTCCCTGGCCCGCCCAGCGAAGCGCGAGCAAACTGCCGAGGCCGAGGTTGAGAATTCCGGCCGCTAGCAGCACAACGGTGAAAGCACGATCTTTGCGGAAGGGGATCATGATCTGGACGCCCAGGACGTTACTGAGCGCAACCAGGAAGGGGAGCGGCGAGAGGATGCGCATGATGGTGATCGAGGGGAGAAACTTGATCCCCAAAACAATACGGACGATCACGGGCGCCCCAACCAGGAGCCCCGCACTCATCAGGGCGCCGACCAGACCGACGATCAGAAACATGTAGCCCGTTAAGCGAAGCGTCGCATCCTTGTCGGAGGCGGCGGCCAAGTGAGCTGCCCTGGGGTAGATGGCTCTCTGGATGGGCCCCAGCAGGCTGAAGACCGCTAAAACCACCCTCTCAGCGGCCCCGTAGTAACCCGCGATGGTCGCGTTGGTCAGGGCGCCCAAGATGAACGTGTTAGCGACGGTGTAGAAGCTTACGGCCGCTTGCGAGACAAAGAGGTGGAACCCTTCCCGAAGCTGCACGCGAATTCCCAGCAACCGAGGACAGACTAACCGCAACCTGAACTTGCGGAAGGCGTTCCACCACAAGATCACCGTCGCCGCGCCGGCCGAAGCAGCCATCAGTGCCAGCCACTTCCAGGTGTCACTCGGATGGCGGACGAATATGAAAAGGGCCGGAAGGTAGAGCACTTGACACACAATGGTCACCCGAGAGGGAAAACGCATCTCTTCCAGGCCTTGGTATAACCAGGCTGGACTCAGACTCAAGGCGGCCATGGAGAGAAACGCCCCCCACATCACTCTGGGGTCGTAGTGCAGTTTGCTCCAAAACGCTATGAGGACAGCGTAAAGAGCCCCAGAAAGGCCAAGCATTAGGACCTTTGTGCTGATGACTTCCGTCACAATCTTGGCCACCGCGGCACTGTCGGCCCGATTCGCCGCGATGGCGCGCGTGGCGGTAAAAGCAAAGGCGTAATTCGCCAGGATTCCGAAGAATCCTACCGAGGATTGGGCGAAGACGCCAATGCCATAGCCGCTGGGGCTCAGGACTCGCACCGTGTAGGGGACGGTTACCAGGGGAAATATGTAGCCAAAAAAGTGAACGGAGTAAAGGGCAAGAATGTTGCTTAGAGCCTTCGGGCCTAGCGCGTGGGACATGCGGCCCAAATGCTGTTGGAGCCACAGGCTTCGCGGAGTGGTTAATGGCGGGACCCAATCGCTCAATAGAATCTCCCGGCCTTCGGCGCATCCTTCAGACTTACTTCTCTCATCTGCCGGATCAATGACTGGCCTTGTAGACAAGGACGTCGCAGGCTGGAGCCTCGACTTCAATCTGCCATTCGCCCACCCAGCCGCGCATATCGCCGGTAATAGGGAGGACGCCGACGGCCTCGGCCCGCTTGGGGATGAGGGGAATTACGCTCTCGGCGAAGACCGCGCCACCCTGGCCCGGCGCGTTGCGCAGTCGCACCTTGACGTCGCGGGCGTCCTGGTCACCCAGGTTTATCAAGTAAGGCCGCAGCGTTCTCGGCTCGACCAGGTGTCCCCAGCCATTCCCGTTGTAATTGGGCTGCACGAGGTTGGGGGACACGACCAACGTCGGCTTCGCATACCGGCTGGAGAAAGTCTTGGCGAGGGCCACAACATCCGCAGGCAGTCCTGAGCCGTCAGTGGGAATCTCGGAGAAGTGGGAACAGATGGAGTCCGCCGCAGCGAGCAGTTCGGGGGTGCCTCCATAAAACCCCACGCCGGCCGAATCCGGGGCGATCAGGCGAACGAAGCGAACCTGCTGCTCGATCTCTTCTTTGGTTTGGGCCCAGATTTCCTCCGGCCTGCCTCTGCCCACGCCGAGAACCATGATGGTCTTGGGCAGGATGCCAAACCTGCGCGCCGACCAGACTTGGGTGGCCATGAACCAGTACTGCTGCTTGTCGCGAAGGTAGCTCTCCATCATGACCAGGTCAGCCACGTCGCGATAGGCTTCGGCCAACACACTGGGAATGGGACCGCGCATCTCCCAGACGGCGAGTGCCAGGTCGGGTTTCCGCTGCTTGGTCTGGCGAAGAATCAGGGCGGACTTCTCATCCATCTGACCGCCGTAGTCGAAGCCGAACTCGTCGATCATGACGACGGGGCGGGGGTTTCCGCCGTAGTTCTGACCAACCAGGATATCCACCGCCTTCTCGACGGGCGAGCGCAACAAGTCGTACCACGTGTGGCCAACACCCATCACGACCCCGCGCCCCCGCCAATACTCCCAGTCCTCGGGCTTGGTTGGCCCGAAGAAAGTCACCGAACGAAGTTGCTTCGGGTCAAAGTCCTTCGGCGGGCTGTAAGCGAAGGCAATCACTTTGTCCACGCCCAAGACCTTTGTCTCTGCGCCTTGCCCCACAGCAAGGCGAGGGGCGACAGTTCCGCTCACCACTCCGGCCAGCAGAAGCCACGCGATCAGACGAAGGCTGGCACGGCATAGCCCAGGCATTTTACCTATCCGCACCGGCGTCTTCTCGGTTGTAGAGGACGAAATCGTCATCTGCCTCGACAAGCCTCCAACCATGCTGCTCAGGGTGATCGCCCAGATACGCTTGCACATACGTGGGAAAATCGCAGAGCCACCGTGCGTCAACTTTGGAAAGGTACTCCCACATTCTCGACTGATATGCGAGCGCCTCCGGGTTCACTTTGCCGTCCAGATTGACCACGTTGCTTCGAAAGTAGCCCAGAAAACCTGATTGCCCTGCCGCAACAACAGCGCCCGACGGCACGTGACTCGTCACCATGCCTACTTGCTGGAGGAGCCATGGATTGCCTTTGAACGCGGTGTTCACCCGCCACGATATAAGCGTAGCCATAATAGGCACGACCAGCAGTGCGCTGGCCCCAACAGTAACATAGCGTGGAATTATTCGACCCAGCTCTGCCCACGCGCAGGCAACCAGAAACACGGCCACCAGAGCCATAGGCGTAAGGTATCGCGTGTAGTAGTGAGTGGCCCATGAGGAAAGCACGTACCAAAGAGCCAAGACAATAACGGAGGCCGCCAGGCAGAAAGCAAACTCTGCCGTTCTTCGGCGCTCCGGACTTCCAAAAGTGAAACGCCACAGCGGGGCGGCGAATCGGCGCCGCAGCCTTATCCCGATCGTGAACAGAACGAGCAGAAGGAGCGAACGGATCACCGTCCCGAACGTAAAATCGGAACCAGTTTCGCTCAAGTAAAGCCACGGAACCAGCACCCGCTCGAGCCCTACGACTATGGTCTTCCACCTCGCCCAAGTGATGGCCCAGGCCTCCTCGGCTCTGCCGCTCGAAGGCATCAGCGCGTGGAACGCCAGGACGTTGTAGGCCCACCAGGGACACGAAACGAGAAAAGAGGCAGAGGACATCTCTAGAAACCACACTGCCCTTTCTCGCAACCGCAGCTCACCGCGTCTCCATAGCACCTGCTGGACGCACAGGATGATTACAAAAAAGACCGCATCGATTCGCGCCAAGACGAGAATCCCAAGCAGGAATCCAAGCGCAAGATAATGGCGGTGGGTGTCCCGGAGGCTCGCCTGGTAGTAACGCCACGTGGCGGCGTAGAGGAACATCAGGCATCCTGTTTCCAGGCCATTGAGGTGCTGTAGAAACACCAGCCGGGCCGACACGTAGAGGAGTGCCGTCAGCCACGGGATCAGACGCCGGGCGGGCTGCCCATCGCGAGCAATAAAGTCGCGCACGATTTGGCCGAGGAGGAAGGCAGTGCCAAGGAAGAAGGCGCACTCCAGCACAAGTACCAGGCGAATCGCCAGGAAGCTATGCCTGCCGGCGAGGGCGAAGAGGGGAACAGTAAGAAAAACGAAAAGGGGCTGAAACCCGTTCGTGAGGGTCGACCCGTCAATCGTGACTCCTGCGCCACGAGCGATGTTGCGGGAAACCGTGAAGCAGTAGTACGCATCGTCGACCACCAGCCTGTCCAGGACCGACGGGCCGGGCCGAAACGCAAACGAGAGCGCACAGACGGCGATCAGCGCCACCAGGGCCTTAAAGACCCCGCCTGGCCACGTAGTGTCAGTGGCGCTCGGAGTATTGACAATGCCATGAGCCGTCATTGGTTTTGTAGGAGCGAGTAGCGCCGAGGTCGCGTCACGCGCTTAGTCGTACTTCCGAAGGCCGCTCAGTTCGAGGATGGCCAAGAGGGCAAACTGAGGTCCGTAGAGCATGGAGCGGCGCCAGCAGCGGCGCGGCTCACGGACCAATCGCCAGAGCCATTCAAACCCATGCTGCCGGATCCAGGCGGGCGCCGTCGCCACGTTTCCACTCACGAACTTGGCCGCTGCACCGGCGGCGATGACGATCGGTGAGTCAAGTTTGTGCCGGTTGGCGAAGATCCACGTCTCTTGTTTGGGCAGCCCCAGGCATACCCAGACGACCTGCGGCTTGGTCGCGTTGATCCTCCGGATGATCTCGTCGTTCTCTTCGCTGCTCAGAGGGCGGAAGGGGGGTGAGTAAGTGCCGGCAATGCGCATGCCGGGGAACTGGCTGCGCAGCCGCGCGGTGAGCTGTTCGAGCACCTCATCTGTATCGCCCAAGAAGTAACAGCTATAGCCACGCTGGTTGGCGAGGGCGAAGAACGCCAACATCAGGTCAGCCCCGCGCACCTGCTGCGCATCGAGGGAGAGGTGAGCCGCAGCGGCGCGCGCCGTCCACTGGCCGTCGGGAAGCGAGAGCGCTGCCGACTCGAGGATCTGCCTGAACTCGGGATGCTTGAATCCCTCCATGATGCCGTGCGAGCTGGTCACGGCAATCCACCGCTGGCCGCCCCCTCTTTGAATCCATCCATCCATTTGCCGCACCACATCGTGCACGTTGATTACATGAACGGGAACTCGCAAGACACGCGCGCAGGGAACGTTGGCGTAACTCGCAAGCTGACTTTCAGCCGTCATGACTGCACTCCCCGCCCCGAAGACGCTCAGGGCGCGGCCCTCGCGGCAATCCCGGAAAGTCGAAATCCGAAATTCGAAAATCGCGAAACGCGCCCCTGTGGCCCGCGGGGGCGAATCTCAAATTTCGAGTACGGAAAATCGAAAGTCGAAACTCGAAATTCGAAAATCGAAAACCGAAAGTCGAAATTCACCCCTGCGGGACCCCAGCGGGGTCCTTTGTGATTTTCGAGTTTCGATTTTCCAGTTTCGAATTTCGATTTTCTAATTTCGAGTTTCGAAAAACGCCGGCCTTCCGTATCGCCGTTGGTGCCGGCGTGAGAACTTTCCTTCCCGGCGCTCCCAGCGGCCCGTGAAGGTCACGACAAACGATAAGAGGACCAGCCGAAGGTCCAAGCAGAAGCTCTGCCGCCGCACGTAGAGCAGGTCGTAGCGGAGCTTGTGCCGCCGCGACAATTCGCTGTGGCCGTAGACCTGGGCCAGCCCGGTAAGCCCGGGCATGACCTGATGGCGCAAATCGAAGCCGGGAATCTCGACCCGAAACTTCTTCACCAGCTCGACCCACTCCGGCCGTGGGCCCACAAAGCTCATGTCTCCGCGGAAGATGCTCCAGAGTTGGGGGAGCTCATCCATGGCCGTGGCGCGCAGAATCTTCCCCACCTTCGTTATCCTGGGGTCGTTTTCCGCCGCCGGCACTGCCCCCCACTTCCGGTCAGAGTCGGGAACCATGGAGCGGAACTTCAGGCCGGTAAACACACGCCCATCTTTCCCCACCCGCTCTTGCCGATAAAAGACCGGACCGCCGTCATGGAGCTTCACCACCAGGGCGATAATCCCCCACAAGGGCAGCGAGACGATCAGCCCCACTCCGGACAGTAGAATATCAAAGCCCCGTTTGAGCACGCGGCTGCCTAGTTGGGTCGGTGTGAGAAGGAATCAGGCGCTTGCGGCGGGAGCGAACAAACCACGAATGGACGCCACGATGGCTTGATGATGCCAGTCAAAGCTCAGGCTCCCGTTCAGCCTGGACAACAGATCGATCCCCTGGGCCCTGTCAAAGGCCCTCTCCATCAGGCTGTCGGAAAGACGCGCCGCCAGCTTACGCGCCAGATATCCCGTCCACAACTCCAGCCCGAAAGCGGCGCGCCAGAAGCGCTCGAACTCACCCAAACTGTGAGCGCTCAGGTCGCCCTTGCGAAAGGCTCGCAGCAGCACCGCGCTGGCCATCTCCGCGGAAAGCAGACCAAAGTAAATCCCACCCCCGGTGGACGTCTTGACGTGCGCGGCGGCCTCCCCTATCGCCACCGTCCGGTCTCCCACGCAACTCCCCACCGGCATTTGTCCTATGGCCTTCTCCCGCACCTTCGCCTCTCCCCGCTCCACCCCCGGCGCCACGCGCTGCCAAAGGGCGGCAAAGTATCGCCGCGGGTCTTCCCCGCACATCAAACCTAACCGCACCCGCCCCTCGCCCAAGGGAATCTTCCAGCCAAAGGCCCCGGGCGCCACCGACCGCCCCACATACACCTCGGTCGGCTGCGCCGCCCCATCCTTCCCCAGCCGAATATCCGCCTGGATAGCGCGCAAGAACTCCCGCGGCTTCACCAGCCCCAGCGCCCCGTTGAGAAAACCGTTCACCCCCGAGGCAATCACCGCCGCCCGCGCCCGCAGTTTCCCCGCCGACCCCTGGCGCAAGCGAAAGCGCAAAAGCACTCCCTCCTTCTCGCGCTCGATAGCCTCCACAAACCGACCTAAACACAGCTCAGCGCCGGCGGATCGAGCCAGGCTCGCAAGCTCGCGGTTGAATTCCGCCTTCTCCACCACGCGTGCCAGAGGTGTTGCCGAGCGATACTCCAATCTTCTTCCTGCCGGTGAGACCGCCTCAATGCAGCAAATGCGGTTCAAGACCGCCCGCACCGGCAAATCAAACCGCACAAACGCCTCTTCCCCGATGACCCCGGAACAAACGGCGTTTTCACCGATCCTCTTCTGGGCATCCAGCACCGTGACCTCGAGGCCCGCCGTGGCGAGTTGATAAGCCGCATACAACCCCGCCGGACCCGCTCCGATCACCGCCACATCGCGCATCACCATCGTGTCACCTCTGGTCACGAAATTGTAACACGAAGGTCACCTTAATTGCGCCTGAGTGTAGGTGGCTGATCATCGGCAGAATCCGCGTCAGCAACTTTCCAAGCTGAGCGTTCTCGGGCGTAGTAATAGTTGTAATACCCATAACGCGAGCTGTAGTAGCCGTCAACCCGATTGGCCAGTTTGTTGAGGACAGCCCCTATAGTATTTGCGCCGGCCCGGTCAAGGATTCGCCGAACCCGATTCAAGGCGCCGCGCGAGGTGGCTCCGCTTTCCACAACCAGCACCACACCATCCGTCAAGGTTGAAAGAACGACCCCATCCGTCACCAGCAGCAAGGGCGGTGAGTCGAACACAATGTGGTCGAAGCGCTGGCGGAGGTCGCCCACCAGCTTCTCCATAGCAGGCGACGACAGCAGCTCGGCCGGGTTGGGGGGAATCGGTCCGGGTGGTATGAGCCACAGGTTGGGGATCTCTGTGAAGGATTGAAGTACCTGCTCGAGGGGGTGCGCGCCCGTGAGAAAGGTACTCAGCCCGACTTCCTCACCATCCGACATACCGAGGACCCTTAAAATATTGGGCTTCCGCAGATCCGAATCGACCAGCAGTACCCGGCTGCCACGTTGCGCCAGAGCCAGCGCCAGGTTGACAGAAGCGAAGGTCTTCCCTTCACTGGGGTGGGCACTCGTGACCAGCAGCGCTTGCGGCGGCTGGGGGGCGCTGGAGAGCAGAATCGAGGTGCGCAAGACCCTGAAAGACTCCGCCATTTGCGATCCTGGGGAATTGAGAATGGTCAGTGCCTTGTTCCCATTTTTCCCAGATTTCCGGGAACTCTGCCGGAAGTAATGACCATACCGCCCGCGCGCGGCTGCCCCGAGCGGAACCACGGCCAAAGTGGGAACACTTATCTCTCTCTCGATCTCCTCCGCCGTCATGATGGTGCGATCCAGGCCTTCCCGGATGAACGCCAGCGTGACGCCCAGAATCAAGCCCACCAGCAGGCCCACGGCAATATCCATGGGCTTGTCCGGACGGATGGGCGCACTGGGAACCAGCGCTTCGTCGGCCAGGCGAACGTTCGCCGCCCGCAAGCTGACCGAGACGGTGGCGTCTTTGAGACGTTTCAGCAGATCGTTGTAAAGCTGCTCGTTGGTCTCATATTCATTCTTCAGCAGGTTGTATTGAATGAGAAGTTGATTCAACTTCTCGACCTCGGCTTTTTGCTGAGCTACCTGCTGGGAGAGAATCTGCTCACGACGCAGGGCGGTGTGGTAATCGCTCCCGATCCGCTCAATGATCCGCTTGCGTTCCCGGTCCATGAGCGACTCC
>Ga0187784_10002525_pt1 | contig 14659 bp, 7 predicted proteins | sample 1015_SJ02_MP15_2_FD_132964 | JGI IMG/M metagenome (GOLD analysis project Ga0187784, IMG submission 132964) | Tropical peat soil microbial communities from peatlands in Department of Meta, Colombia - 1015_SJ02_MP15_20_MG | ecosystem: Environmental > Terrestrial > Soil > Wetlands > Peat | place...
ATATCCCTCAAAACCTCTTCAATGCATTATTCTATGTAAATATGCCCGTTACGCTCTCGCTCTTCCAAATATGTCCCCTCCTTATACTGCCAGTCATTGCAGGTGTGCTGTATTTAGCGAGAACGCTTGTCGGCAAACTGAGATCTGGGCCATCGAATCCCCTCAATATTAGTGGGGGTTTCGCTCTAAATCTCGTATTTGCTATCTATATTGCGGCTCATCTTCTTGCCTATGCACCGTTTGGGGATCAGGGATTTGGGCTAGATATGAGATACTATGTACCTCTTTACGTGCCACTCCTGTTCTTTTCGCTGGTAGTGATCAAGGACGTGGTCAAACGTGGAGGATTTATCACGAGGTCGTATATCTTTTCTTGGGCAATCTTAATTTTTGTTGCAGCATATATCGTTCACATCCCGTTAAACTTAGATAGCATTGTAAAGGGAATTGGTTTTTCGTTCAACCGAACAATTGGGACAGCTACCTTACTAAGCATGGCCCTGTTTATACCTTACTTAATAGGTTTTAAGGGTAACTTAAAGTGGCTTTCGGTTCTGGTTGGATTTGCGACGTTTGTATCGTCCTGCTGGCTTTTTGTCGCTGTCTTAATATGGCAAAAGACCCCATTAGGTGTTCCGCGTCCCGGTATGATGCTTCCGTTGATGGATGTCGTAAATAAGGCGATGATTAGTCTAGCTGTTTCGATCAGATGAGTCAGTCGACCGTGGGCTAACTATCGTTTGCGTCTTTCTGGCTTTATTGGAGTTCTTGTGTTATGCCTACCACGACTTTTCCTTACGGCTTCGCCATCAACATACTCATACAAGTCGAGAAATTTATCTAGCTTTTCGAGGAAGCTTTCTGGAGAGTTAATGTTCGAATTCATGTTGCTTCTTCTTGTATCCATCATCTGTCTCTGACTCACATCTGCCCCTCTACGCACATCTGCCCCTCTACGCACATCTGCCCCTCTACGCACATCTGCCCCTCTACGCACATCTGCCCCCCCATACGCGGCTTCGGGCGCCCATCGGTAGGCCGTACGTGTCAGTCCTAAGAGGAAGTAGAAGACAAACAGCACCAATGCACTCAGCATAAATATTCCAGGTGAACTTGTTCCGAAGACCAAGAACAATACACTCAGTGATGCTATTGGATATACCGTAAGGATCACTGTGGGTATTATTCTTCTGTTTAAGCTCAGAGCAAAATAAACCACGATGGTGGGGACGAGGAAAATGCTGAAATACGAAAAAGACCTTAAAAACAAGGCGAGTTTATAGGATGCATAGAATGCTGATTCAGGGGTAAGGGAGCTGTATATCGACAGTACAAGAACGCTGAAGACGAGGTACATCAAAGCCGGTAAGCTCAGTACATCTGTTAATCCAAAACCGTAGTCGCCTCGAGCATCATGACTCTCGTCGTTTATCGTTTTTCTGTATGGTTCTTGCATCTGCTTACTTACGTCATGGTACGCATGGCTATATTTAAATTATTTTGTTCTTGGGGCTAACAATCAACTATAATTCCTTTGAAGAATAGTCAAAGTTATAAATGGACATTTGGACAATTTTAAACTGCTAGATGCTGCTGTATGAGTAATTTCATATAAATTGAGGTATTAACTCTTATACCTTAACTCTGATATGGATCCGATCTCTTTTGATCAAGATACAACTCTTTCCATTTACAGCTAACACGCATTAGTTAATGAAAGAGTTGCCCTAAAATAGAAAGATAGTGCCCAAGCTGAATGAAACTTCAACATACACTAGAAATTTTTGTCGTATGGAGATCAAATCACTTAATTTATATAGTGCATCGTAATGAATATTGACAATAGCAAAAAAAAGACTGCATAATGGTGCCGCAAAATAAGTTCATGTGTTAGCTCCCTGTAGCCGTTATTAATATGCGAGGGGATTGTTAAGGAGACTTCGATCTCACGATAGTTCGTTTTGTGAGTATGGCGTCTATGCAATTGGGATGAGACAACGAGGGAAGAAGAGCTGATGCCAAAGAGTGGAGAGATATTCAGAGAGTTGGCTGAACTGCTACCACTTTCTGTCATCGAAATTGATGAGAAAGGCGATCTTGTGTTCGCCAACCATGATGCGCTCAACTCTTTTGGGTATGCACAAGATGATTTAAGTGAAGGATTGAGCATTTTCCAAATGGTGGCTCCTGAAGACCGAGAAAAGGTTGAGGAGAATGTTCAGAGGATTTTAAGTGGAAAAGAGACATTTGGGAACGAATACTTAGCGCAGAGAAAAGACGGGAGTACATTTCCAGTCATTATACTTGCAAGTCCCATAATTTCTGAACATGGCCCTAAAGGTGTAAGGGGAATTGTTATTAATATTACGGAGCGCAAACGTGCAGAGGAGACTTTGAGATGGATGGCATCTCAGATTGAGCAGCAAGCGCGAGCGCTAGATGAAATACTGTCAGCTTCTCCCGACCACATCTACATGTTTGAAAGACCAGGGAAAATTACCTATGCAAGTAGAGCGGCTGCACTGGCATTAGGGGTCAAGCAAGTTGAGATGGTTGGCAAGACATGGCGAGATTTGGATTTCCCACCTGACACTAAGGAGAAGTTTGAAACCCAGTTAGAACAGGTGTTTATCACAGGACAGCAGGTCGTAGACGAAACGAGGTTTCCTGTGGTTGATGGGATTAGATATTACGAATACATCCTAACCCCTATACGTGGAGCAGACTACGACATTGAGGCCGTAGTGTTTACCTCTAGGGACATCACAAAACGCAAACATATGGAAGACGCTCTTCGTAAAGCTCAGGACGAATTGGAATGGCGAGTCGATGAACGGACCGAAGAGCTAAAAAATGCATATGAGACATTGCAGGTTGAGACTACTGAGCGTCAAAAAGTTGAGGCGACACTACGAAAGCACGCAGAGATGCTTGACCTCGCTAATGATACCATAATGATCCGCAACCTTGATAATACAATAACCTATTGGAATTACGGCGCAGAGCAGCTCTATGGGTGGAGTAAAGAAGAGATACAAGGACAGTACGTCGATCAGATCCTGCAAACGACTTATCCAAATCCTATTGAAGAGATCAAAGATACACTGTTGCGTGAGGGGTATTGGGAAGGTGAACTCACTCACGCCAAACGTAATGGCACGAGAATAACTGTGTCGAGTCGTTGGACGTTGCAGAGAGACGATGAAGGCACTCCTATAGCAATTCTTGAGATCAACAATGACATCACCGAGCGCAAACAAGCAGAAGCGAAGATTACCCGCCTCAATCGACTCTACACCGTATTGAGCAAAACCAATGAGGCGATGTGGCGCATCCGTGAACCAAAGAAACTGTACGAAGAGACGTGTCGCATTGTCGTCGAAGATGGATTGTTCCGGATGGCGTGGATTGGTAAGATAGAGCCTCATACCCATCTGGTAAAGCCGATCGCCTACTGGGGATTTGAAGACGGGTACCTCGATTCGGTTACCATTTCTGCAGAAGACATTCCGGAGGGCCGCGGTCCGACAGGAACTGCAATTCGCGATGGGAGATATGACATTTGCAATGACTTTGACGACCCTCGAATGCGACTCTGGCGCTCAGAAGCATTAAAACGTGATTACCATTCATGTGCCGCAGTCCCGTTGATAATAGGGACGCGTGTCATAGGGGCCTTGACTCTTTACGCGAAAGAGCGAGATTTCTTCGACGATGAAGAAATTCAATTGATCAAACAGTTGGTAGATGACGTGGTCTTTGCCATAGAATTTATGGAGCATGAGAAGAAGCGCAAAAGAGCGGAAAATGATCTGCGAAAAAGTGAACAGCGGTGGCGAGCAATCTTCAATAATGTAGTTTTACCTGTAGCCCTTTTTGATTTGGATGGCTGCATCCTAATGGCGAACAATGCTATCTGTCGCTTCCTCGGATACCCGCTGGAAGAACTCGCAGGAGTCCATTTTTCAAAGTTTACCTCTCTTGAAGATCTGGATCTTGACATGAACTTGTATAAAGACCTGATGAAAGGCGTGGCTGACAGTTATTTGGGAGACCACTATCAGATAGACAAGAGATACGTGCGAAAAGATGGAAAAATCGTTTGGGGGCGGCAGAGCGTAACATTAGTCAAGGACAACCGAGGTCACCCTCAGTACACAGTCATAGTTTGCGAAGATATAACCAAGCAGAAGAATGCAGAGGAAAGCAGGAGAATCCACCAAAAAGTGAGAGCTCATTAACTGAATGAACTTAATAAAACGTTCATAACCTTTCTATTTTTTTCCTTAAGGGCTGTATCAAGGAAAAAGGGTTCACGGTATTAGAAAAGACAGGTAACTTTTTTAATCTTATAGCAGAATGCGATAGAGCTGAAATTAGTTCCCAGTCACACCATTAATATCGTAAATTTGAATGTTATTTGCTAATAGTTCGTCGAGTAAGAGGTATTTTATAAATTTGAGAGGCCGTTGGTAAAAACTGCACAAAATGGAAAGCAGATTGTTGCAAAATGAAAGTATCTTTGCTTGTCGTTACAATTTTGCTTGAAGCCATATACTAGACGCAATGAGCGTTGCGTGACTGGGTAAAGCAAGCACGTTCACGCACAAATTCAGTTGCGTAGACTGACAATGGCGTCTAAAGTTTAGCAGCGGAATCTTTTTCTAACTATGTCACTTAAAAAAGCGCTTGCTAGGAGCAAACGTCAGAGGAAATGTGTGACGTCTCACGCGCAGAGTCGCGTCCATGGTTTTAAGATGTGACGTCTCACCGTTTTAGGATCAACTGTGGACATTATGACGCACATGTCTGAATCATACGGTTGGCCGACACAACGATCGGATTTGAAATGCGAATCATCTCATCTCAAAAAGCTACAAGTTGTTTGTGCTTGTAAAACTATAAACGTTAAAGTGTCTAAAAGATTAAAAGCCTAAGAACAAGAAGCATTCTTTTAAGTTATTTGAGTGCGCTAAACTCACGACATAAGGATCTATCAAAATGAAACAGGAGATAAGAGAAGATACACCGATTTTAGTTACCTGCGGTCTCCCTTACGTGAACGGGCCGTGTCATATAGGACATCTTAGGACATATATCCCGGCAGATATTTATGTGAGATGCCTCAGGAAACTTGGATATAACGTACTGTTTGTCTGCGGCTCCGATACCCATGGTACGCCTATCGTGATTAATGCCGAGGAGGCGGGCACGACGCCTGAAAAATTTACCGAGCGCTATCATAAGTACTGGGCAGAGACCTTTCCAAAGCTCGGAGTGGAATTCAACCACTATGGGACTACAGATTCGCAAACCAACCATGCTAGGACGCAAGAGATAGTGAGGACTCTTATCGAGAGGGGTTACGTCTATTCGAAGGTAATCCAGCTGGCATACTGTCCAGAATGCGATCGGTTTCTGCCCGATAGGTATGTGGAAGGCGTCTGCCTGTTTTGCGGAATGCCTGCACGGGGTGATGAGTGCGATCAAGGATGTGGACGACATCTTGAACCGGGCGAAGTCTTGAACCCAAAATGCAAGGTTTGTAACTCTGAAGCGGTGTACAAGCCTGAAACGCACTACTTCTTTAAACTCTCTGAATTCAAGGATTTTCTACTCGACTATTTGAAAACCCTCGGTGGGACTTCAAACGCTCGAAATTATGCGAGAGAGTGGGTTCTTCACGAACTCAATGATTGGTGCATCACAAGAAACCTTCGTTGGGGAGTGAAATTTCCCGGAACGGATCTCGTCGTGTACGTGTGGGTTGACGCTCCGATTGGTTACATCTCTTTCACTGAGGAGGCTACGAGTGAGTGGGAGGATTACTGGAGGGGCGACTCTCGGATCATTCATTTTATCGGGGGGGATATTATATACCACCACTGCGTTTTTTGGCCAGCGATACTCAAAGGTGCAAGTTATACCCTGCCGTCCGAAATCGTAGCGTCCGGTATGGTAAAAGTCGATAACAAGACCTTTTCGAAGAGTCGTGGATATGTTGTGTGGATAGATGAAGATTATTTTGATAAAGGGTTCCATCCCGATCAGCTGAGGTACTACCTCGCAGGTTATACCTCTCACACGAAGGAGCTGAACTTCTCGTGGAAGGTCTTCGGCGAGAAAGTAAATAATGAACTCGTTGGCTCACTTGGTAACTTCATATACCGAACATTACTCTTTACACAGAAGAACTTCGGCGGCATTCCTGACGGAGAGCTTGAAAAAGAAGTGCTTGAACGAATAATCGAGACGAAGGAAAAAGTAATAAGTGCTCTTGAGGATTTTGAATTCAAGAAAATCGTTGACTCGATTATGGCGCTTTCTGATTTTGGGAATACCTACTTCCAGTCACACGAGGTTTGGAAACTTATAAAAGCCGACAGAAACGCCTGTGCCAATGTGTTGAAGAACAGCCTTCAGATAATAAAAGCACTCTCCATATTTTTTGAGCCGGTTATGCCCTCTACTATGCAACGAGTGCAGGCACAACTTTATCTGACATCAGCCCACTTTGATGATGTAACAGTGGAAATAGCGCCCATTACATTATCCAAGCCTGAAATGCCGTTTACGAAGATAGAGGAACTGCAAATCGTTGAGATGTCCGGCCTATTAGAAGAACGCATGTCAGGTGCCGAACGTCAAATGGGGGAACGGAAGATGGAGACTGTCACCATTGATGATTTTAAGAAGATGGATATACGTGTCGCCAAGATAATCTGTGCCGAAAAAGTGAACAAATCTGATAAGCTCTTAAAAGTAACCGTTGACATTGGCGGCGAGTCGAGACAAGTTGTTGCTGGTATTGCAAAGGAGTATGACCTTGATGAGCTTGTAGGGAAGGAAGTCGTGTTACTTGCTAACATGGCGCCAATAAAACTCATGGGAATTGAATCTCGCGGTATGATACTCGCTGCTGACAATGACGGAAGACCAGTGGTTCTTACTCCGTTGAAGGATGTGCCGGTAGGCACTAAGGTAAAATGAGACAACAAGAGTGACCAAGCTTGACACAAGACGAAAAAGGGCAAGAACGACTAGTCATAACGGTGACGGGATCAGATCATCCTGGAATCATAGCGGCCGTTACGGGCTTGTTTGCAAGATTTGACGCAAATATCGAAGATTTGAGCCAAACGGTTGTTGCAGGATTATTTACAATGATAATGATCGTGAGTATTGGTGATGCAAACTTTGATGAACTTAAAAAAGCTCTCGAAAATGTAGGAGCAACTCAAGGAGTGAGAGTTACAGTTCAGCATGAGGATATCTTCAGATATATGCATCGGATCTAGCGAGCTTGTTTCAATGTGATACACTTAAGATATTTTTTGTTACTTATAAGAAACCCGCGAACGGGCCTCTTTCCTCATTGTACCATAGTGCCCGGCAACTCTAATACGATGAAATTGACTAAAAACTACGAAGCTGCGCTATTCCACATAGAAAGGTAGCGTGAAGTAAAACGTTGACCCTCTTCCCAGCTTTGATTTCACCCATATCTTCCCGTTGTGCCGCTCCACAATCTTCTTACAGAGTGCTAAACCCACCCCCGTTCCCGGATATTACTCTGTCGTATGTAACCGTTCGAATATCGTAAAGATCTTATCGGCGTACTGCATGTCCATGCCGATGCCGTTATCCTTTATGGAAAACCGCCACGTGTTTCGTCCTCCGTCGAGCATCGCGTCAATCTGCACTTCGGGCGGCCTCTCACTTCGAAACTTAATCGCGTTTCCGATGAGGTTCTGGAAAAGTTGAATGAGCTGCGTTTGATCTCCCATTACGGTCGGCAGCGGTTTGTCAGGCAGCGTAATCTTGACCTCGCTCTCCTCTACGGAGGCCTCAAGATTGTCGATGGCGTTCTGGGCAACGTTATCGCAGTGCACCGCTGTGAATACCTCTCCGCGGGTTGTCACCCGGGAATAGTCGAGTAGGGCCCTTATCAGTTGTTGCATGTGCTTTGCGCCGCCGATCGCATAATTGATGAACGTCTCTGCCTCCTCGCCGAGCTCGTCTTTGTACCCCCGTTCGAGAAGTCCAATCGCGCTCGACACCGTCCGGAGCGGTTCTTGTAAGTCGTGTGAAGCAATATAGGCGAACTGTTCGAGCTCCTTGTTGGAGCGTTGGAACTCCTCGGTGGTTACCCGAAGCTCCTCCTCGGTCACTTTACGCTCTTCTATCTCCTCTTGCAGGTCGAAGGTGCGCTCTTTCACACGTTCCTCAAGGGTTTCGTTCGCGAAGCGGAGCTCTTCGTTTGTTGACTGGAGCTCCTCGTTGAGCGCTTGCACCTCCTCGTGTGCCTTCTGGAGCGCTTCCTCGGCCTTCTTCCGCTCAGTAACGTCTCTTGCTGCGGCAAAGACACCCTGAATCTCCCCTGCTTCATTGCCGTATACTGCGGCGTTGTAGAGGACGTCGGTTATTTTACCGGACGTATGACGGATAGCTAAGGGATAATCCCATACATAGCCATTTTTGAAAACCTGCTCGTAGCCCTTCCTCGCCTTTTCGGGCTTAGTGAAATAGCTGCTAAAGTCGCTCCCGATTAATTGTTCACGAGGAGCACCTGTGACTTCCTCTGTTGCTTTATTAACATCGGTGATCTTACCTTCAACGCTGATGGTGACCAACGGATCGAGACTTGCTTCAATAAGGCTCCTCGAGTATAACGAGGCAGCACGTACCTCCTCCGAAGCTTTCCGGAGCTCTTCTTCAACAACCGTTCGCTCCCCGATCTCATTCTGAAGCTCAATAGTACGCTCTTCCACGCGTTCCTCAAGGAATTCGTTCACGAAGCGGAGCTCTTGGTTGAGCGATTGCATCTCCTCATGCGCCTTCTGGAGCTCTAAATCCTTCTGTCTACGGTACATCATCTCGCCAACTAGCCGTGCTGATGTCTTCAGTCGGTCTTTTGCAAGTTCGATAATATATGGAGGACGCGATTGGTACGCCTCAGCTTCTTCTCGAAGATTTCCGATATTGTTGATGCCGTATAAGTCCGCAACAGCTTGCAGTGTGACAGGATCAGTGGGCGGATCACCGTAGCCAAAGTTCATGGATCCGACGATCCTTTTATCAGCATAAATAGGCACGGCATAGATGTGAATTCCTCCGTTACACTTGATATCAACCGGTCTGCCAGTCTCGATAGAAGTCTTGGAAGCATCAGTCCAGCACGATTCGTGACAGAGCCATTTGCCGCTCCGGAGGGCTTCAGCGTTGTCTTCCGTTCCACAGCGCTCCCGAGAGGCAAGGTCGAGCAACCGACACCATCCCGATGTGAAGAGGCCGAGCGCATAACTTCCATCTCGCTCGTACACCGCAGCCGATGTGTCAAGGAGCTCATGGTAATCATCTACGATATCGGCGAGCATATCCTCTCCAACTGAATCGGCAATGACACGGCTCGTGTTAAGCGCAGTGACATCCCCATATGGCTGAATTTGTCGCTCGTGCCGACGATCACTTGGGACGGTTTCCCTCGTTAATAGCCATTCAATCCTTTTCAATGATTCTTCTGCCTTCTTTCGCTCCGTGATATCTCTTCCATAAAAGTTCGCACACCCGGCGTCGACGATGGGCGCTACAAAAAAATCGTAAATACGTGAACGTTCCTCAACCTCGATTGTTTTGTTCGCTTGATTCGACAGTGCTTCAATCGCTGCATCACGCAATGGTTGAGGGGCAACGCCGCTCTTAGTACCGTCCCAATCCTCGAGTAATCTTTTTGCAGGCTTATTTGCGTAGAGGATCTCCCCTTCTGCATTCAGTCGCATCACTGGATTGGGACTCTCTTTAGGGAACTTCGCTAAGCGCTCAGCATGTTTTTCTGCCCGCTTCCGCTCCTCAGTCTCTTTCTGCAGCTCGTTAGTGCGCTCTTCGACCTTCTGCTCAAGTTCATGGTGCGCCCGTTGGAGGGCCACCTCTGCTTCCTTACGGTGCACCACATCCTCAACCACCGACCACGTCTCACCTTTCTTTATAATCGTTCCGCCATGATTCCGTATCACGTCTGTGACATCGCTGCCGCTGCACTTCTCCAAGCTATAAGGACATACTGCAATAATTCGATGTCCTTCAAGGGCGTCGTTTACCGTCTCTTCATAGTCGGTGAATGCATCCCAGAGGTCTTGCTCAATCCAAAAAGTGTTGCCGGCAAGGCGCATACCTTCGAAGCCACGGTTCAACGCCTCCTGTTCTTTCTCAAGCCACCACTGTATAACGCGGTCTGCGTCAAACGTTCCGCCCTTCATGTGGACTTCTGTGTAGGGAAGAATGAAGAGCTGCCCTTTTTCAATATACTGGGCAATATCAGGAACGACTTTCTCGAGCGCCGCGGCAGCCTCCCTTTCCTTGAGGGGCTCGGACGTTACCCACACGCATGCTTCGTTGCTTCTCAACCCTTCAGCGAAGTAGGGCACGAGAATCTCTGTTAAGTCATGCTTGCTTTCGTAGAACTGACAGAGGTGTGTTCCCCATGGTATGTCGCCGACAAAATCCAGGCCAAACTTTCGAGCGGTAGTCATCGTTTTTCCTGAGGGGATTAACGTTATCGATAATTAAGCATAGCGATTCGTTGTAAAAATACTTTATTGCTGCATCGCCAAGCAATCTCAGAAGAATGAGGAAAAAACAGATGCCGAATGGCTATTCATACAAACCTCAACACTATACGGCATAGTTGTAGTTCGAAGATGCCGAGTGAATTGCGAACAATGTTTGTATTTAACAGCTGTACTATCTCTTTTAATCACCCGTCATCCGCTCTCGCTTCGCCATGGAAGACTTTACTCTCCTCTATCGCGTGTATCAAAGCCGAAACATTTGAAAAGGTAATAACCGCTCCATCAATCACGTTGTCAATCGTGCGGTATAGCATGATGCGCGCGAGATAACAATCCCCATCTTTTGTCACAACCTGAACTTCCTTCGAAGTGAGATGCTCAAGCACATCGTGGATGTCATCGATGAGAGTATTATCTTCTAAGTTTGTAACTAGATCGGTGATTGAACGACCGACGTCGCTTGGAATAAGGTTGACGATCCTTGTCGCCTGAGGAGTGAACCGTTTTACTTTCAACGAGTTATCCACAAAGATGGTTGCTATTTCTGTGCTGTTCAACAAATTTCTCATGTCGTCGTTTGCTCTTGACAGTGAGTCATTTTTGACCTTCAACTCTGAATTGACTGTGATGAGCTCCTCATTGAGAGACTGTAACTCTTCGCGTGAGGTCTTTAACTCTTCATTTGTGCTTTGTAGTTCCTCGTTTGTCGATTGGAGCTCTTCCATAGTAGATTTGAATTCTTCTTGAGCGGTTTCCATCTCTTCAATTGTAGTCTGTAGGCGCTCTTTATAGAACCGTAATTCTTGCTCTAATTGTAGTTCTATCTCATTCTTTGTGTGGCCTATTTTTCGCGTTTGTTTAGGCGCTTTCGGAGGTAAGACATCCTCAAAAGTAATGAGCAATGTGTTGCCCATGTCTTTTATGTCATGCAGCGGCCTTACGGTGAGGTTGATTATCTGTGTATCCCCATTCGTTTTAACTGGAATTCCGCTTACAACAAGTCTACTTCTATCTCTAAGCGCTTTATAAACAGTGTTTCCAAGTTCAGTCCTCAGCCCTTCCCGTGCCATCGAGTAGATGTTGAAGCGCGCTTTTCCACTAGTCGGCTCGAGATATTTTCCAGTCCGCCCATAGAAATAGATGATATCTCCTTCCTTGTCAACGATCACAGCCGGAGGTGCATACTCTTCTAAAAGGATATGTTGTGTTCTGTCTTTGAGAGTGACTTCAACTTCCTTTGTGGTTCCTTGGAGACCCTCGCCGTGAATTGTAGGTATCACATATGGAAACTCAATCCCGCGTGGTGGGTATGTATTTCCGCTGCGTGCATAAATTCTCCATTTATGGTCGACTACCTTGAAGAGAGTCTCAAAGCTACCTACTGATTCAGATGGCCCTAAAAAGAGAATACCATTAGGATTTAAGCCGTAAGCAAATATTGGTAAAAGTCGCTTCTGTAATTCTGGAGTGAAATAAATCAGGAGGTTTCGGCAGCACAATATATCCAGCTTGGTGAATGGTGGGTCCGCAATGATATTCTGGGGGGCAAAGACTACCAGATCTCTAATCTCTTTTTTGACGCGATATTTATCATCCTCTCGTATGAAAAACCGAGAAATTCGCTCAGGGCTGACATCTAATGCGATATTGGCAGGGTATACTCCCTGCCGAGCAACGTCGATTGCATCGGAATCAATATCTGTTCCGAATATCTGTATGGTGAAGTCACGGCGAGGGCTGAGCATATTCAAGCTCTCCTTGAGGATAATTGCAATAGAGTAGGCTTCTTCTCCTGTGGAGCACCCTGGCGCCCAGACCCGTATTGTAGATCCATCTTCTTTGTCACTAAGGAGAGGTGAAAGCACCGCTTCCTTTAGTGCGTCCCAAGCATCACGGTCCCTGAAAAAATTGGTAACGCCGATTAACAGCTCCTTAAAGAGGGTGGTGACCTCCTGCTCATTCTTTTGGAGGTACGATACATAATCGTTGATCGAGTCAATCTGATGGAGCCCCATTCGTCGTTCAATGCGGCGATAGAGCATATTTTTCTTGTAGAGGCTAAAATCGTGGCCCGTACGCACACGAAGTAGTACAAGTATTTTCTCCAATGCAGACAACTCTCTCTTCGGTGGTGGGGGTTCAAACGGAATTTTTACCACGCGCTTGACGTATGCTACCAGCTTTTCGGGTAACCTTTCTGCGGGCGCGTCAAAATCCACGAGACCAGTCGAAAGTGCACTCTGTGGCATCCCGCTAAAGCCGGCAGAGAGAGGATCCTGCACCATCACCATGCCGAGTTTTTCCTTAATCGCCTTCACCCCGAGCGTGCCGTCTGTTCCCATCCCCGAAAGAATGACTCCAATTGCCCGCTCCTGTTGGTCATCGGCCAGGTGGCGGAAGAAGAAATCAATGGGCATCCGCACGCCTCGAGGAGCACTTGGGTCTAAAAGCACGAGTCTCCCTTTTAAGATGGACAAATCCTTGTTCGGTGGAATCACGTAGATGTGATTTGGCTCAATTTTATCTCCATCTTGCACTTCTTTGACCTGCATCTGAGTGAAACGTTGCAGTAGTTCAGGCAACATGCCCGATTGTTTTGGATCAAGATGTTGAACTACTACAAACGCTATCCCACTCTCTGCGGGCATGTTCGTAAAGAATTGTTCAAGCGCCTCTAAACCACCCGCTGATGCGCCTACCCCGACTATTGGAATGGAATCATGATCAGAAATTGCTACCTTCTCTTCCTCAGCTGTTTTGGCTTCACTTTTTTTGTTCGTGACAGTTTCTTTCACAGTTTGTGTTTTTTTCGTATTCTATTCCCCCTCTGTGAATTTCTCAAGCGAGTTTTCATATCTTATAGAAACCGCGTTATCCCACTCCGTTGCGATGTTTGTAATCGCACTTCGTCTGCAGGCGAATATACATTCCAATCTGTCTTAAATGATACAAATTGTTTGTTAAAGGGAAAAGCTTTTCTACACTCTCGATTGCACTGTTTTAAATAACTGACGAATAGAATGTATTTACAAATGAAGAGTAGCGTTTACACCCATTTTCTGCATTACTATTTTTTTGCTACTATGATCGTTCTTGTTAAGCTCTTATGTACATATTGCGAGTGGAGCTCATCGATCGAAAATCCCGCTTCTTCAATATCGTTTTTAATCGGAGTGTAGGATATTACCACCGCGCGCTTGCCTTTTTTTAGTACTCGGTATATCTCTGCGATTGCTTCCGACCTTAGCTGGGCATAAGATTGTGCCTGGATGCGACTAGAACGTCCATAAGGAAGATCCGTCACCACTGCTTCAACGCTTTCGTCAGACAGGCCCAGCTTTCGCGCGTCCTGAATAAGTAGTGCGCAATCTAATCCATAGTACCCTGTATTCATCTGTGTGCCGTAAACCATCATGCTCTGTGCGTCTGATCCCACTGTTTTTATCCCCATGAGTCCTGCCTCTATCAATATGCCACCCGTGCCGCAAAAAGGGTCAAGTAGTAGTCCATCAACTTTGACTCTCGTTAAGTTAACTGCAGCTCGTGCGGCTCGTGGCAGCAGTACGCCGGGATAAAAAAAGGGTCTTAGGTGAGGTCTCCTCTCCTCAAAGCTACTCCTGTTGAGTGAGGCAAGGAGCTTACCGATTATGCACACGTCATCTGTGAGGAGAGCCCGCACTGTCATTTCAGGGTGCTGTAAGTTAATCTTGTAACCACGCTCGAACAGAGCTCTTCCTATTATGCGTTCGACATCAGTGCTCTTAAGATGTGAGTTTATCCGTTTTGCTCGTACACTTATCGTGGCTTTGGGAAAGTCCATGCCTGACGCGGCATTGTAGATCGCATTTAAGTCCTGCTTGCATATGGTAGCGACTGCAATTACTGAGTGAGTCATTGCAAGACGCTCTGCAATCTCTGGGTCGTACGAATTCACGTTCATTATGAGCACTCTGTCCGCTTCATACGCAACGTTATTGCCAAAAAGGGAGAGCACTTCTGATCGTGGGATTGTTTCATGTTCTCCAGAAAGTTCAAATGCAAGTTTCATCTATTTTAAAGTAATCAGTTGAAAGTAGAGTAAAGTAATCGAA
>Ga0187784_10002526_pt1 | contig 14654 bp, 14 predicted proteins | sample 1015_SJ02_MP15_2_FD_132964 | JGI IMG/M metagenome (GOLD analysis project Ga0187784, IMG submission 132964) | Tropical peat soil microbial communities from peatlands in Department of Meta, Colombia - 1015_SJ02_MP15_20_MG | ecosystem: Environmental > Terrestrial > Soil > Wetlands > Peat | place...
CAGCCCTTATGATTATCCAACCGCTATCGTGCACCGCGTAATTGCGATTGATAATCAAAGTGGACAAGAGTTCTTCGAAACGAAAGGGGACAATAACCCGGTAGCGGACGGGTGGCGGGTTCCAGCAAATAACCTGATCGGAGTTTACGTGATGAAGATCCCATACGTTGGGCTCCTAAGCTTGGAACTTCGTGGTCCATTGGGTTGGATCCTGATAGCTTTGCTCGTTCTGCTAATCATCGCTATGGAGTACGATGAGTCTAAGAAGGAACAGAGCAAGAAAGCCCTAGCGGCGAAACAACGCTAAGCGCCAAACCGACGATTACGGCTAATCTCCCGTCGTTACCAGTTCGCCAACTATCGCCGTGTGTGTCCGCATGACGCCCTCGATAGTTTGAATTTTTGTCCTTACGATTCCTGTCAAGTTATTGATGTCCTCCGCCTCGACAAAAGCGATTATGTCGAACATTCCAGTCACCGGATGGACGGTCTTGACGCCTGCCACCCTTGCAATTTGATCAGTGATCGCTCTAGATTTACCCGGCGCTATCGTGATGAGAATATAGGCCCCAATCTTCCGTTTCTCAGCCATTTGAAATCTACTTTATCCTCTCGATGCGAGCTAATTTCGGTTACGTATCAACCGGATAAAGCAGAATTTTACGCCCACTCGTACGCAACGGTTGGGTCGTGACTATTGGGGTGGTGCCGTTGGGGAAGGGGCTGCTTGCGCTTGTTCGTAAGTTATGAGCGCCTTCTCCTCCAGCGTATCTTGTAGCTTCGTTACCGCCCTGTGCACTTCTGATTCTTTCTTCGCCCCGGTGCAGACGAGTTTTCCGCTCGCGAATAGTAGGATTACCACTTTGGGGTCGTCCATTCTGTAGATCAAACCAGGGAACTGTTCCGGCTCGTACATTGTTCGCTTAAGTGAGTAGGTTGACTTCTCAAGGTCTATGTAGCCGCCTAAGCCGGCTGATGCGACGATGTTCTGGATCTGAATCTCCGGTTTGCCAAGAATCACTATGCCGTTTCGCTTCAACTCATCGACGACCTTCATGACGGCCTTTCTCGCCTGGCGTTCTGACTTTGCTCCTGTGCACACCATCTTGCCGGAACTGAAGATTAGCGTGGCCGTCTTCGGCTTCTTCAGTCGATATACTAGGCCTGGGAATTGTTCGGGGCGGTATTCTACGCCTGGGAAGACTCGAACGATTGAGTTGAGGTCAATATTCTGATGAAGCGTCGCAGAGGCCACCACGTTCTCGATGTTAATGAACGCCTTCTTGCCTGGCAGATGATTCACCCTATATAAGGCTGGGGAGCTGTGATGCCCTAAATCGCTTGCATATATAAGGCCTTTTTAAGAGCTACAATGCCCCGCACACGCAACAGGGGTTTCCGATGCCCCTATTTTGCAACAGAACCTACCAGACGGGGCACTGTTCGATTAATGGCGCGTAAGCGAAACTGTTCGATGATGGCGCTTTAACGGTTGAGCATGTTGTTAATCATTTTTAGGGCTTGTTGAGATAGCGATTCAATCTCGGGGTCTAGCCCCTGTATGACTTGCCGAATCTGTTTGTTTTCGTCATGTCGGATACCTGCCGAGACCGATGATTGCGGGTTGATGTAGTGCACTAAGAGCTGGTTTCTGTATGATATGGACGAATAGAGCGTGTCTAACAGTGCCTTAAGATCGTTTTCTAGCCCTTGCATTCCAAGACTTACGGAGCTATCATAGACTCGGGTTGAAAGCGGTTGCCACTGGGACCTAGCTCTGAACCGGATATTGGCTTCAATCTCTGCACGTAGGGCTTGAAGGAGGTTCTTCCTAGCTCGACTATCTTTGACGCGTTGTGAAAGATGTTCGCTTATCAGATTGCCAACTACAAGAGCTATGATCGCAAAGATAACCCCTGACAGAAAGGCAGCGGTGAGCGTGTCCATGATTTCCGAACGAATGTAGCAGAATCTGTTGTTTAACCCTGCCCATTACATGCCGACCGCTTGATGAGCTGAAGCCAACGGTTCCCGTTCAATTGCAAGTCTAGTCCTGCTGCTTGAGCGGGGGTAAGACCAGCAAGTGCCATGTGCGGTCTAGCGAAATTATAGTTTAGGCGTATCGCATCAATCATAGCTTGCGCAGAATCATCATTATCTAACCCTCTCATCGTGACCGTCCTCGACTTCAGGGTATTGTGAAGCCTTTCGACGCGGTTATTTCTTCCGCGCTCTCGAATGCTGACCGAGCGAAGTTCGTAGGTCTTCCTGCCGTGTTGTCTGTAGAATTCCTTCTTGAATGCGTCTGTATACGACTCTAGTCCATCGTGGATTACTGCCTTTGGTCGATAAGGTAGCTTGGATTTGGCATCCTGAAAAACCGTCCTTGCGTTCTCGGTTGTTCGACCCTTTGTTATGAGGCTTGACACCCAAAACCTAGTATCGGCATCCATTAGGTTCCAAAGCCAGTCCAGCTTACCGTTGACATTGATTTTGGTCTCATCAACATGCTCGAAACCACCCACTTGAGGCTTAAACTGTTCCACATATCTGCTCGCAATCTCAGAGTACGAGACAAGCCATTCATGGATAGTTGAAGGAGATGGTTTCTTGCCGAAAAACTGTTTCAAATGATCGGCGATGTTGCGGAAGCTAACGCCCTTAAAGTAAAGATCTAGTGCTGCGGTAATTGCTTCTGCGGTATAGTGTCGTCGCTCAAACCCATAGTTCAATGTTAGCCACTTTCCACAATCCATGCAACGATAACGCTGAATTTGCCTACGGATTCCGCGTTTCACTAGATTCCTGCTACCGCAATATTGGCAAGTGTCTAGTGACACGGTCGAGATTTGGGTGCGAATTGTTTCGTCAGCTACATGCGCCCTGAGTTTCAAGCTCGTGTGAACACTCAGACAGTGCTTACATGAAGTGAATGCCTCGAAACTTGAATCGAAGGTGCTTACCTTATCAGCAAACCGAAATGTGTAATCTGCCGCGTACTTCTCAGATCAGGGTGACGTAAAGCCTCCGTCACCTGAGCCGCGCAGGTTTGGCCTGTAAAGAATCGTCGTCTTCTCTTGACTCTTCTACGCAGCAGAACCTAGCCAGAACGGCTCTGTTCGACGGACGGCGCGTTGCGGATTTTGTTCGGCTGTGCTGCTACTGGTAAGTTCGAGTGGGTCAAATACGCGGCGCCATGACGTAAGTTACGCGATTTGACGAGTATCTCTGGGTTTTGACGATGGTTGAGACGTTCCGAACAGTGATTTTGGGATCTTCAGGGTCCTACCAACTGGCGTCTTAACGGCCACATTGAAGCTGATGTTTGTGTGATACCTAGTGCCAACTGGGGCCTTATCATCTTTAAGTTTCAACACTTCGCAGTTGAGCGTGATTTTCATTTCCGTCCCATCGTCCAGACGAATTATAATGAAATCTGGACCTACGAACTTGAAGCCGACCACTACCGCATCGACTAGCTCGTCGCTCAAATAACCAACCTCAGTGCGTAGACTAGTGGAATTTCACTCGGCTAAGAAACTTACGTTGGACACAACCTATCTCTGTGCTTGATCGACGCTACGCCGAATGAGTCCCTTCAACCTGTTCCGGGTTTCGAGGCAGTGGATTTGAGCTTGCGCCGATTCCCATCCTGCATCCTAACTGGCGGTGAGGTTTCTTTCGGGCGACTTTCCTCCGTTAGCTTGGCATTAGTGCTATTGCGTCCTCGGCCCAAGTGACCGGTGCGTTGGACATGGCCGGGAGATTGGTTGGTGAAGCCACACCCGACATCGAGTACTGCGCGAATGCGATTTCGCCGCTGAAGTTATTTGTACTAAGGCTGAACCCTGGGGCTAGTGTGATTGTTCCGCCGAAGCCGTTTGTTCCGATGACTCCAAGTAAGAAGGCTCCTGGTTCGAAGACGACTGCGGATTTGGTCGCGATTGAGGTACCCGTTCCTGAGCCGCTGCTGGTCGCTGTTCGTGTGGCCGTTACGCCAGAAACCTCATAGATGTAAATGGTCTCGGCTGGTGCCGCCGCGCTGAATGTTGCCGTTATCACGTCGGACCCACTCCCGGAGAGAGTAGCGTAGTAGATGTAGACGATGGGTGGAAGTGTTCCGCTAGATGCCACGGCTAGAGTGAAGTTTGAGCCCAGTGAGTCGGTGAGGGAGCTTAGGATAAATGACGCGTCGCCAACAGAGACACCTACCACGATCACGTCCCCATAAGCCACGCCGTTCTTGAATGAAACCGAGAGAGAGCTTGAACAGCCAAAGCAGCCAGCATTATTCTGCTGCACCAGCACTGAAACGGCATGGGCTGGGAGGAGCGCAAAAACCAGTAGAAGAGCCGCTGAGAGCCCGAACAGTAATGACGCAATCGGTTTCTTGATCGTAAGGCACACGTCTCGGACGAAGAAGGGAGCGTAGAAACTACTACTTTCTTATCTTACCGGAATAAATTAACGCTCTTTTGGGCGTATAAACGGGACATTCCTAACGCAACAAACTTCGGCCGTCGTCGACGCGTCCTATCTGTATTCGAGGTTTCGCTTTCTCGCGAGTGCTGCTGTACCTAGGACTAGGAACATTGCCGCAATGAGGGGCATAAGGATGGAAGGAAATTCGGGGACTGGAGTGGGCCATCCGACGCTTACCGTCGCCTCTCCTGAATTGCCTCCACTGTCATAAGCTATGACTGTGACTAGGTACGATCCGGGTTGCTCATACGCGTGGTAGCGTACCTCGCTTACTTGACTCTGGCAGCAGTATGCAACGTCAAGGAATATGCCGTCACCAAAATCCCAGTGTAACCTGGTTATCGTGAAGCCCTGCGCGGCAGACACGGTGATTCCGAAAGCATAAGACTGCGGCGAGCTCAGGTCTAACTGGACTGAGTTGAAGCTCACCGTCAACTCTCCCCCCACAGCCGAAACGGAGTTATCCTGTGGGGAAGCCGTGGCGGCAGCCCGGTTTAGGCTGAAGGCTCCGAGAACCGTTGCAAAGATCATGAAAACGATGACTAGGGAGCCCCGGCGCAAATGAAACCTTGAAAAATTGCGAAGAGACTAAAGATAAACCTACCCGGCAGCCCAGGCAAGCTGGTGTCATTTTTTGCAAGCTTTACGTGAGGGCTTTACAATGAGTTGCGTCCTGCGAGGCTCGGAAATTGATTGAATAGGCGCGTCGTAACATGTGCTTAGCTTAGGATCAGTATTCTAAAGAAAATAAGAATAGGGGTTAGCAGAGCCAGAAAGCTTTCCGCTACTTCTTGACCCGCCTAAGCAAGGCGATGGCGATGAGGCCGAACATCAGCCCAGCGATGATAGACTCCCATGGAAAGCCCGGAACTGCCGGAAGCGCCATAGGCGTTGATACGGCAGCGATCGACGACGTCGTATAGGTCGTAGGCGTGCTTGCGACGGTCACCGTTGAAACCGATGTGCTAACGACCGTGGTTGTCATTGGATTTATCGTTGTTGCGCTCACGTAGGGAAGCGCCGTCGTACTCAACGTCGTCGCAGCTGAGCTAACACTGGAAGTTGCACTCAAGGACACAGTCGCGGATGGTGTGATAGAACTTGTTGACGTTGAGTTGCCGGCAGCGTTGTACGTCGGTGGAACTACTGGGTCAAGGTGGAAGATGCCAGTAAGAGGACAAGGAGTTGTTACGGTAGCCGAACAAGCTCCTGTTGTCGTGGGCTGTGCGCCCACGGCCCAACCATCGGTCGGATTTGTCGTAAAGACGGAGAACAAGCCTAAGCCACTCGCGACTGGTGTCGGCAAGTTCATACTGGTCCAACCGGCCCCGTCCCACCATGCAGTGACTTCATTCCCTGAACATGTTCGGGGAGTAGTCGTAGTAGCAGCGGTAAGGACGACACTGCAGCCAACTGCCCATCCGTCTCCGCTCCCGGCGGTTGTGCCGTAGGTATCAACATGAACCGATGTCCATTCCGCCGCCGCGGGAGCGTTAGAAGCGCTACCCACTACCCAGTTAAGGCCATTGTTGGTTGTTGTGATGATAGTGTTGCCTGATCCAACGATCCATCCGTGATTCGAATCAGTGAAGTATATGCCATCTAGGTTGACGGTTGAGGCCAGCCCAGGAATTGAAGTTTGCGTCCAAACGCAAGGTGCCCCGGCGCAATTCAATTCAGCAACGGTGCCGTCATTGCCTACGGCCCACCCGGCCGGATTGTTGTTACCTGGGTTGTTTATGAAAACCGCGTTCAAGTCTTCGACGGGCGTAATTGTGGTCGTAGAGTACAGAGACCATCCTGGGCTCGACTTAGTGTAAGTCCAGAATGCGCCATTTGTTCCAACCGCCCACCCGTCGACCGGGCCGATGGAGGCGAAGTACACGGACCTCATACCGCAGCCGGCGGAGTTTGAGCATTGAGCGACGCTAACGGCTTGCCAAGTGTTCGGTGTGATTACGTTGTATGTGAACGCCGCGGGGCAAATGGTTACGGTGGTGCTGCACGTGGCGCCGCCGGAAGGTGCCGTCGTCGAAACGAGTTGTGAACCTACAGCGTACCCCTCGCCGCTGCCGGCCATGTAAATTCCGTAAATGTCGGGTTTTGTGACGCCCCCTAAACCGGGCACCACGGTGGCCCGATGCCATTTGTTGCCGTCCCAATGGATTAGCGAGGGGAAGCTGTTGACGGAATCGTAAATCCCTCCGGCCCATGCGTCGCTTGGGCTGTTCTCATAGACCGCGTTAAACTGCGTGGTTTGTTCGATACTTGTTTGGCCTCCCCAACACGCGCTTGGGCTCGATGTCTGCACAATCGAGCCACAGCTTGAATCGCTTGTTTGAAGTATCACACCATGAGTTCCTACAGCCCACCCGTTGCCTGAGCTTTGAAAGTTCACTGAATTCAGGTCTATACCAATACCGGTTCCGCTATCTAGAACATTTGAGCCGGCTGTACTTATCGATTGAAAGTTGCTTCCGGGCAAGTTGGTTCCGTGCAGGATCGTGCTCTCGGTGCCGACAACCCATGCCTCGCTCGTACTCAGCACGTCCACACTTTCTAGTACCACGTTGTTGACCGGAGACGGAGAGAGTGGACCAGCCCAGCTTCCAGAACTAAAATGATAGATAACCCCACCTTTCGCGGCAGAATCGTACCCAACCGCCCAAGCGTCGATTGGATTAGCGTTGTCCACTGCGATTCCATTGAAAGTTGTTGTCGTAGGGGCCACAGTGGTATCGGTCCATGATCCACCAAACAACCTGGACACGACACCGTTGTCCCCGACCGCGAAGCCTTCTAGGGTGCCCGCGGAATCAATGAACATGTAAACCGAGTTGTATATCGTCGCGGGGGTAGTGGGGGCTGGGGCATTGTTGCTGGTGTGCATGAGTGTCCATCCGCCTCCAGTTGGGGCGGGGCCATTGTATTCATAGATAACGCCATGAGCGCTGTCTGTTCCGACAGCGAATGCGTCCCCGCCAATTCCGCTTGGGCATCCTTTTCCATTCGGGTCGTTATCCACGTGACATGTTTCGAAGACAGATGTAAGGTAACTATGGGCTGTAGTCGAGAGCCCGGTAGAATCTGGTGTCCCCCCGACCGATGGGCTTGACACGTAGAGGGCAACTTGATGGGTTGTCACTCCGGTTGGGAGCGTAGTAATGCCTCCTACGAGCCAACCATCTGTTCCGTCACCGTTCGGGCTGCAGAGGCCAACGCCCGGGGAACCCGGAGAGGTGCAGAAGTTTACTCCCGTGTAGAATGACCCGTCCCCGCTAAACGGATCTGTCTTGATCGTCCAAGAGAACCCGTCGTAGTAGGCAATTGTTCCCCCGGCACTGCCAGTGCTGCAGCTAGCTGGGTAGGCTATCTCGGCGCCTGAGAACGGAAAGGTCGGTGAAGTCGTTGAAGGTCCACATCCCCCTACCGCCCACGCCTCGCCCGCTCCCACAGAACCAAATCCGGCAGCGCGGACATATATCCCATTGAATGGGACATTTGGGCCGGTAACAGTTGTATCGCCGGCGTTCAAATATTGAGTTGGGTTGATATCACGCCACGGGCCGGCACTTATCCCTCCGCCGGCGGACACGGGGTTTAACGCGAGTACAGCCATGACGACGAAGATTACTGGTAGTATGATGGTTCTTCTTTGAAGTTCCCTCATTTCTCCAGCTCCCTAAGGTATTTTCGTACTGCCTCGCGAATCACGTACGAACGTGACGGAACCTTGTCTTTGTCGATGAGATCGTCCATCTTGTCGAGTAGCTGAATTGGAAGTGTGGCGGTGATGTTTGCCATTCTTGACCTGCGGCTGGACATCGTGAGCGGCTCGGTCAATGTCCATTCCTTCTACGGCGTAGTAGGACGAGGGTTCCGACGCCAGCTAACAAGCCCGCGAGTATGGATTCGAGCGGGAAGCCCGGTATAAGGTCGGTCTGTGAGATGTTGAGGGTTAGCGTGAATTCTTGACCGTTGCCCATGACGTTAATCGTGTAGGTGTTTGTGACGCCGTTCTTGCTCACGGTTACCGAGTATGTGCCGGGCGGAAGTGTGAAGGATACTTCTCCCTGCGCGTCCGTTAGGCCTTGAATCGGACCCGGTGAGAAGCATGGAGCGCCCGACGTGGAGGTTAGTTCGACGTTCGCGCCTGAAACCGGATTGCCCTGATTATCGACGACCTTGATGGTTATCGAAACAAGTGGGCATGGAGATGTGGACTGGGTTGAGTATGTTGTCGTCATTGCGGTTGTTTGAGTCGAAACGGTGGATACGACAAATGACGTTGAGGTGGCTGTGACTACACCGCCGAACGGCGAGAAATGCAACATCGTGGAGAGGGGCGTCTTGTAACCGTACGATCCAGGGGTAGGTCCAGGCGTGACGCTCCCGGCTTGGTTAAAGTAGCAGGAGTTGGAGTTCGCTGTACCAGTGTTGCAGAAGGTGAAGTCCGGGCTACCGCCAACGATCCAACCATCCGTCTCACTCGTCATGTAGACGGACTTTAGGATCGGCGGGATTTGACCGAGGAGCGCCGGGGATAGCGTTACATGCGCCCAAGAGACACCGTCCCAGTGTAGAATGGTCGCGACCAGCTTGCCTGGAAAACCAACCGCCCATCCATCGTCCGGAGCGCTGAAGAACACGGACGTTAACACGCCGGTGGTGTGGCCGGTGGGTGTAATTCCGCCCGGAATCGTCGGAGTCGCTACCGGCTCCCACGTAGTTCCATCCCAGTTGAGTATTACGGGCCCAACAAACGAGGTCCCTGATTGCCAGACGTTACCTCCAACGATCCATCCGCTCGTTGGGGAAAGCATGAAGATCGATGTGAGGTTTGCGTCAGTCGACAGCGACGGTGCGCCGCTAACTGCCACCAAGTTCCACGTCCCTACACCGCCAGTGACGGTGTAGTGGAGTATGGTTGCATTGTCGCCGACCGCCCAACCTTCATCTGAGCTCAACATGAACACGGATTCCAGGGCGTGTATAGGGGACGGGGTTGCTGGCGAGGGAAAGATCGCCCAGGTTCCTACACCGCCACTCTGGGTGTAGTGTAGGATGATTCCAGTTGGATAGCAGGTAGAGGTTGGAGCAAAACTAACGGGGGTGCAGGTCGCGGCTTGTTCTCCAACCGCCCAGCCCTCGTCCGAACTTACCATGAAGATTGACTTCAGGACGTATGCTCCTGGCGGTGGAGTTACTGTGCTCCAGGATCCGCCGTTGAAATTCAGAATGACTGGGCACACGGCATTTGTGCAGGTTGCCGTTGGGTGAATTCCGCCGCCGACAGTCCAAACATCGCCCGTGTTCACCATGAAAACAGAGTTAAGGTTGTTCGTCGTCCCAATGGCTACACCTTTCGTCCAGGCAAAGCCATTCCAATGGTAGATGGTCGGCTCGCTCGGAAGAAGACCGTCTGAGACAGACGCGTTGCCGACAGCCCATCCATCGTCGGGGTTGATCGGCCCGGTCAAAGGCGGTCCGAACGATATCGAAGTGAAGTTGTTGATTGTGGGGCTGGTGACGGTTCCATAGTTGACTCCGTCGAAGTGAACGATTACGCCGTTCGTTCCGACAACCCAACCGTCGCTTGGAGAGTTGAAGAAAGCCGAATTGAAGTTCATCAAGCTAACGGGAGACGTTGGAACCAAATTCGACGATAGCAACGACCAGCTATTGCCAGTGTAGTGAAGTATCGAACCCTTAGCGCCAAAGGCCCATCCCTCCGTTGAGCTTACCATGAAAACAGAGTATAGGCTATTCGATGTGGTCCCCGGGCTAACCGGGCCGGACCAAGTTCCCGAAATGTAGTGAATGATGATTCCGCCGTCACCCACGGCCCATCCCTCTGTCGGTGAGATCATGTAGATCGATCTGAGCGAAGTGCTGACGGGCGAACTGAATGTATTCCATATGCCGCCGAAGTAATGGAAGATCATTCCTCCCGCTCCAACGGCCCAACCTTCCGTAGGGCTGACCATGAAAACCGAATAAAGGCCACAACTTCCTGCCGTCACGGAGGTTGGGCAGGAAACGGATGCTTGCGGCTCGTTCCATCCGCCGCCGAGGCCGGCGGTTCCGGACCAATGCCAGAAGACACCATGCTTGCCTTGTTGATCCTGGCCTACTGCCCACACGTTCGTACTCGATACCATGAAAGCAGACCAGAGGGGACCTGCATCGGGTCCCGTAAACCCTGACAATTGACTACGCCAAGTAACACCGTCCCAATGAATTGCCAAAGACTCGGGACAAGCTGACCCGGTGCATGTAGGCGTAGAGCTTGTGATTGTGTTGTTGAAACCCACCGCCCAACCGTCGTCTTTACTGACGAAGTTGCCAGGTGTACCGAATGAGATGGAGGTAAGGTTGTAGGCCGAAGGGGCCGATGGGTCGCTTGGTATTATGGGTGCGGGGACAAGGTTCCAGGTTGACCCATCGTAATGAAAGATAGCCGGTAGCCCTGTTGTTGTGTTGGTTGTGGGTCTAGAGTCACCAACAGCCCAACCTTCGCTAGGAGAGAACATGAAGACTGAATTTAGTTGCGGGTTAGCCGGGGGACTTATGTAAGCATCTGGGTTGATATCGCGCCAAACGCCCAGCTGCGCGGTTGCTGGCGCTGCGGATACGACTAGTGCAACTAACGAAATAACTACTAAGATCGTCCAGACTCTGGCGTTTCTCATCGGAGACCAACTTTACAGTGATGTGGTCAGCGTGACCGGTACAAGTAATAACATTAAGTATGCATTACATGTTAAACGGGCGCATCCCATCGCCCTCATTTTTGTCGTAAAGATGATTCACAATGCAGTGCCGTACGAGGTCATACACTTACTCTCATCTTTCTGATAGGAATAAGTCGAAGTCCAACGAAATTAGCTGGAACTAGAAAATTGATTGTTCATCTAAAGCTCTATGGCGTCTTTCGATCCGCCGCCGGGACGGACACCCTAAGCCTCGACCTGAACGGACAACCGACCGTGAGGGCTGCCATCGACGAACTGATATCGCGCCCAAATCTCTTGGAGCTTAAGAGGTTGATTTTCGGTGAAGCTTCGGATCCACGTTCTAACGCTCTGATACTTCTTGGCGGCCGCGAGATAGGTGCCTTGGGTGGGCTGGATACGAAGTTGAAGCGGGGCGACGAGTTGTCACTGCTTCCTATTGCGCACGGCGGCTGAGTTGTTCATGCTTCCTGAACGGTACCCGCTTGTATCCAACGCTATGTGCTGGAAACCCAAATCCTGAAGCGCGTTGGAGATCTGGTCTAAGAGACCTTCGTCGAAGAACAGTTTCCGTTCCTTTGGTCCGACTTCGATTCTGGCTATGCTGCCGTGATCTCGTACTCTTAACTCCCTGACTCCGGTCAAGGATCGAATCAGGTTCTCGGCCCGTTCAATCCTCAACAACCGTTCGGGGGTTATTGTTTCGCCGTAAGCGACGCGGGAAGAAAGGCAAGGCATCGAGGGTTTATCGTAGTTTGATAGGCCAAGGTGCTTTGCGAGAGACCGCACTTCCAGCTTCGTCAAATCTGCGTCAGCTAGTGGCCTCCGCACGCCCTCCTCCGATAACGCTGCGGCTCCGGGGCGGTGTCCCAGTAGGTCTTCGGCGTTTGTCCCGTCGACGACCATGTACCCGCCAAGCTCTTTGGCCAAATCGGTTAGTTTTGCGGCTAACTCTTTCTTGCAGAAGTAGCATCGGTTCGCCGGGTTCGCAACGTAGTTAGGATCATCAAGTTCACTCGTTCTTATGATCAAATGCTTGATCCCGATCTCCTGCGCCAAGTGCTTTGCATCGATTAATTCCGCGGCTGGAATGCTTGGCGAATCCGCCGTTACGGCCAACGCTTTTTCGCCCAATGCCTCTTTTGCTAGGGCCGCGAGGAGTGTGCTATCGATTCCGCCGGAAAACGCGACGAGCACTCTCTCATAAGATTTCAATTGGTTTAGAATGTGGGTTTTCTTCTCGTAAAGTTCACTTGCGGTTGCATTGGTTACGAGCGGCGTTGTGGCTCGCGTCTCTTCTGTTAACATTTTATGGTAGCTAGCCGGTCTTCGTACTTAGACATTTCCCAGTTGTGGAGAAGACTTGCGCGAAATCCTCGAGAGGCTTGCCCAAGGCAAGATCACGGTCGACGAGGCTGAGAGGGCTTTGAAGATCAATGTGGTAGAGAACGTCGGTAACGTGGCAAAGCTCGATATCGGCCGCGAGCTAAGACGGAATACCCCCGAAATCATCTTCGCGGAGGGCAAGGCTACCAAAGACCTGGTCGACATCTGCTCCCGAATGCTAGCTAAGAATGGTCGTGCCATCGCGACCCGCCTCGACGATGAGCAGATAGGCGCGTTGAAGAAAGAGTTTGAAAGTTTCACCATGGAAACGTTTCCCCATGCAAAATCGATGGTGCTGAAGAAGCGAGATCAACAACCTGCGCGATCGGGCGGGAAGGTTGGTGTGCTGACGGCTGGAACGGTGGATTTGGCGGTAGCTGAGGAAGCAAAGATGATCGCCGAAGAGATGGGTTGCGAAACGTACTTGGAGGCGGACGCCGGAGTTGCGGGAATCCACCGACTCGTAAGGCCGCTCAGAAGTATGCTTGAGAACGATGTTGACTGTTTGATTGTGGTCGCGGGACGCGAAGGGGCTCTGCCCACGGTTGTCGCGGGTTTGGTTGATATTCCATTGGTTGCTGTGCCGACGTCGTCGGGCTACGGATACGGAGGAGGAGGGCAGGCCGCGTTGATGGCTATGCTTCAGGCATGCTCGCTGGGGTTAGCCGTCGTCAACATCGACTCGGGAATTGCCGCGGGGGTTGTCGCAGCGCAGATAGCTAACCGTGCGGCTAGGGCGCGCTCTGGTCACTAGGTCAATTGACGCTAACAGTCTTCAGGTGGCTGCATGCCGTCTTCACGACTTCAACCGATTTCATGAATGCTGCCTTCTCGGCTTCGTCCAATTTCAATTCAATAACTCTCTCCACTCCTTTCGCGCCGAGTACGGCAGGTACATCAACGTAAACGTCCTTGAGGCCGTACTCTCTATTTAAGTGGGCGGTTAAGCAGAGCACCATTTTCTTGTCCTTCATCACGCTCTCAATCATTCTCGTGATGCCGTGCGCTGGTGCAAATATCGTGGCACCTTTCAACGCTATCACTTCCGCCGCAATCTTACGAGTATGGTCGATTGCGTCATCAACTTGTTCCTTCGATAGAAGTTCGGTTATTGGAACGCCGTTAACGGTAGAGAATCTAGGCAGCGGAACCATGGAGTCGCCGTGTTCTCCGATGACGACTGCATGAATCGAGGCCGTCGACACATGTAAAGCCTTGGAAATGAAGTACTTGAAACGCATCGTATCCAACATGCCACTCTGCCCGAAAACGCGTCTTGCTTCAAACCCCGTCACCTTCCATGCCAAGTAAGTCATGACGTCTAGAGGATTGGTCACCATCAGGACGAGCGTCTTGGGTGCATATTCCGTGATCTTTTCGCAGATACTTCGAATGATGGTTTCGTTTTTCTCCTGCAAATCCAAGCGTGTCATGCCGGGCTTGCGACCTAACCCGCCGATGACAACAACGAGGTCCGAGCCGGCGATATCCTTGTAATCGTTTGAACCAGTAATGTCTAGATCGGTTCCCTGCTCCGCTACCATTTGCGCCAGATCCAGCGCCTCACCTTGCGGAAGGCCCTGGATGATGTCTACTAACCGCAGATCGCCAAGTTCTCTCTGGGCGGTTTGAAGAGCTACGGCTGCGCCTAACTTCCCGGTGCCAATAATCGAGATTAGTTTGCGGGCGGACAACCATTACACCGGTAGGCAGAGTATTTCAGCTTCCATAAGGCCTAATCGTTTTTGTGAAACTTCGACACCAACTTCACGCTAGTTCATAAACTGTTAGTCGAGTTCATGAGAATTTCCTCAAAATTGTTTCCTTAGCAAAGGCTTTTATGGGCTGCCCATCCGCTAATTTGAACTCAATTCAGAAAGGGGAGGGAATGCTTCATTGGCTGAAATGTTTTGTGTAAAGTGTAAAGAGAAGAAGACTGTTCCTGACGATCAAACGACGATGGAGAAGACTGCGAAGGGCCGCAACATGCTTCGTGCGACGTGTCCGACCTGCGGCACGAAGATGACGAAGTTCACAAAGTAAGTCCGACGG
>Ga0187784_10002528_pt1 | contig 14650 bp, 15 predicted proteins | sample 1015_SJ02_MP15_2_FD_132964 | JGI IMG/M metagenome (GOLD analysis project Ga0187784, IMG submission 132964) | Tropical peat soil microbial communities from peatlands in Department of Meta, Colombia - 1015_SJ02_MP15_20_MG | ecosystem: Environmental > Terrestrial > Soil > Wetlands > Peat | place...
ACGGTCAGAGAATCGAGCCACCCTCGTTGCATCGATCGCTCGCGCACGCCATTGGCTCACCCAGCTCATCAGCGACCCAACAGCGAGCGCGGAAAGCATTGCCAAGCGCGAGCAGTGCAGCGTTCGCAAAGTTAACCGGACGCTCTCGCTCGCCTTTCTTGCTCCCGATCTCGTCAAGGCCGCGATCGAAGGCACGCTTCCGCACGGCATGGGCGTGACCCGCCTCGCCGATCTTCCCGCAGAATGGTCTCGCCAGCGGCGCATCCTTGGCCTCGACTCCTCCCTCTAACGCCATATCGAACCGCGCCTCAGTCGAACGCGTCTCTGATTCCCGGGAATCGGATATTTTGATGCAGAGACAAATGCGCCCAAAACGCACCTAACGCCAATTTGCGCCCGGCAGAGACAACCCGCCCGGTTGAGAAAGGTCCGCCAATTGCGGGAGTTTGTCGTCTTTTGAGAAAATCTCCGCGAACGCGGGATTGCGTGGTGGGCCCGGGAGGACTCGAACCTCCAACCAAGCGGTTATGAGCCGCTAGCTCTGACCATTGAGCTACGGGCCCGCAGCGGTCTTCTGCCCCGCCCACCATGGTGCGCGAATGATATTACACGATTCATGATATTACACGGTTCATGGCCGCAAGCGTCATTGCGAACGACGCCGATGCCATCGCGGCGGTCGCGCGAATAACCGCCCCTTCGTCGCCTCAACCTCGCGTCCGACGGCGTTGCCCGCGCCGGCTCAGCAAAAACACTGCCTGCTCGCCAAACAGATTCCAGAACCACCATGGCATTTTCAGCCGCATCCGCCGGCCCCAGGCATTGAGCGCCACCGCCTCTTCCATTTTAGCGCCGGCGACCTGGCAGAGTTGGCGAAAGTCCTTGATGCTGCAGAAGTGAATGTTCGGCGTCTCATACCACGCGTAAGGCAAGTTGTCGGTGTGCGGCATGTGGCCGCCGAACAGGATCTGCAGGCGAATCCGCCAGTGACCGAAATTCGGAAACGACACAATGGCGTAGCGGCCGATGCGCAGCATGTGCTCGAGTACGACACGCGGCCGCCGGGTGGCCTGCAGCGTCTGCGAGAGAATGACGAAATCGAAGGCGTCGTCGGGGTAGTCCTCGAGATCGGTGTCGGCGTCGCCCTGGACCACCGCGAGGCCCTTGGCCACGCATTCATTCACCCCCTCGCGGGACAGCTCGATGCCACGACCGTCGACGCCGCGCGTCTCCAACAGGCCCAAGAGTTCGCCGTCACCGCAACCGACGTCGAGCACCCGCGCGCCGCGCTCCACCATGTTGGCGACCACAAGCAGATCGACGCGCGCGCCACCCGGCCCGCGCGCGGCCTCCGCCATAGTCAGATCGCGGTTGAGCCGCGTCAGCATCGGTCACTCCACACGCCCTCTCCCCATGCGGGAGAGGGTTTGCGCAAAGGCGATCGGACCCAGAGATAGTTCACGCCCCGCTCACCTCGACTGTTGCACGATCCGGCCTCTCCCCGCCGGAGAGAGGTAATGAAAGTTTCGTGGGCAACTCCACGCATGGCGCTATCTGCGCACCGGCGCAAGGCCGCGCGCCTTTGCCGCTCCCTCCAAGAAGCCGCGCACGATGGCGAACAATTCCGGCTCCTCGAGCAGAAAGGCGTCGTGCCCCTTGTCGGTCGTGATCTCAGCAAAGGAGACACGCGCACCCGCGGCGTTGAGCGCGTGGACGATGGCGCGCGACTCCGGAGTCGGGAACAGCCAATCGCTGGTGAACGAGATGACGCAGAACCGCGTCGGGGCGCCGCGGAACGCATTGGCGACGACACCATCATAGTCGGCGGCAAGATCGAAGTAGTCCATCGCGCGCGTCAGATAGAGGTAGGAATTGGCATCGAAGCGTTCGACGAACGTGCTGCCCTGATAACGCAGATACGACTCGACTTGAAAGTCGGCGTCGAAAGAGAAAGTGGGGTTGTCGCGGTCCTGAAAGCGGCGTCCGAACTTTCGGTGCAGCGCCGCGTCCGACAAATAAGTGATGTGCGCGCCCATGCGCGCCACGGCGAGCCCGCGCAGCGGATTGACGCCCTCGGCAAAATAGCGACCACCGCGCCAATCCGGATCCGCCATCACCGCCTGGCGGCCGACTTCGTGGAACGCGATGTTCTGCGCCGAATGCCTGGTCGAGGACGCGATCGGCATCGCGGAGAACACACGTTCGGGATAACTCGCCGCCCATTGCAGCGCCTGCATGCCTCCCATGGAGCCGCCGGTCACGGCAAACAGCGAGGGAATGCCGAGATAATCAAGCAGCATCGCCTGAGCGCGGACCATGTCGCGCACAGTAATGACCGGGAAGTCGAGACCCCAGGGCATGCCGGTCGCCGGATTGGTCGACGCCGGCCCCGACGTCCCCATGCAGCCTCCCAGCACGTTCGGGCAAATGACGAAGTAGCGGTTGGTGTCGATCGGCCGGCCGGGCCCGACCATGGTTTCCCACCAACCCGGCTTGCCGGTCACCGGATGGTCGTTGACGACATGCTGATCTCCGGTGAGCGCATGGCAGACAAGAACGGCATTGTCGCGTTGCGCGTTCAGCACTCCATAGGTTTGATAAGCGATTTGCAGCGGGGCAAAATCGACCCCGGCATCGAGCCGCAGCGGATTGCTCGCCGGAAAGCGCACGACCAGCGAATGCGGATGGTCCGCTTCGCGCGTACGGTCGGCGAGATCGAGCGTGGTACCGGCTTCGGCCATACTGGTTTTCCCGGCAACGACGCTTCCCGGCGTCCCAAATCCGCCTCCGCGGCGGCCAAAGGGGCGTAAATAGCCCCCTGTCCGGCGGAGTCAATGTCTTCGTCCGCCGCTGTTTGATTTTTCTTTGCTTTGGGCCCGACGCCACAATATCAATCCGGGCAATTGCCGAGACACAGCATGAATTCACCACGCAGCGAAAAGCCCTCACTGGCCGATTTGCGCCACGAGATCGACCGGATCGATGAGGCGATGCACCGGCTCTTGATCGAGCGCGGCCAAATCATCGACCGGCTGATCGCGGTGAAAAAGACGCAAGAATCAGGCTCGGCGTTCCGCCCGGCACGCGAGGCCGACATGATGCGACGCCTCGTGGAACGCCACCACGGCAACCTGCCGCTCGACACGGTCGAGAGCATATGGCGGGTCATCATCTCGACCTTCACCTACGTGCAGGCGCCGTTCTCTCTGCATGCCGACCTTTCCGCCGGCGATGCGCTGATGCGGGACTCCGCCCGCTTTCACTTCGGCTTCACGGTGCCGTTCGTGCCGCATATGGGCTCGGCCAGCGTGGTCGAGGCGGTCACCGAATCGAAGGGCGATCTCGGCCTCGTCCCCGCGTTCGCCACCGCCGGCGCCGGCCCCTGGTGGGCGGCTCTGGAATTCGACAGCGCGCCGAAGATTATCGCGCGGCTGCCGTTCGTCGAACGGGCCGATCATCCCGCGGCGCTGCCGGTATTCGTCATCTCCCGCGTCGCCGCAGATGCGATGGTGACCGAAACGGAAGTCTGGAGCGTGCGGGTCTCCGGCTGGAGCGCGGCTTCGATCGATCGCCTTGCCGCCGCCGCAGACGCGATCGCGGTGCCTGACCGTGCCTTCGACGGCGCGGCCTTACTCGTCTCGGTCCCCCGCGGCGGCATCGACGCAGCCGCGGATGCCCTTCTGGGCACGGGCGCCTCGATTCGGTCCAGAGCCCTCGTCGGCAGCCACGCGACCCGCTATACGGTGCCCCGGAGATCGTAGGCTCCCGGCTGCGCAGGCAAGGTGCCGAGCGAACCGACTGGCGCGCCAGTCGTCAACGTTTCGGGCAAGCCGTCGATCTGTTTTACGGCGTGCCCTGCCGGCACTGCGGCAGCGGACGAGACGAGAGAATGAGCGATGACTGCACTACGTCCGCAGCCCCGGCCCGGCGTGCTCGACATCGAGGCCTATGTGCCCGGCAAAAGCAGTGCGCCGGGTGTGCTCAAGGTGTTCAAACTGTCGTCGAACGAAACGCCGCTCGGGCCGAGCCCGCGTGCGATCGCGGCCTATAAATCTGCCGCCGCGCACCTTCAGGACTACCCCGACGGCTCGGCATCGGAGCTGCGCCAGGCGATTGGCCGGGCGTTTGGCCTCGACCCGGATCGTATCGTATGCGGCGCCGGTTCCGACGATTTGTTGAACCTCTTGGCGCGTGCCTATCTTGCCGACGGCGACGAGGCGATCCATACCAGGCACGGCTTTCTCGTCTATCCCATCGCCACGCTCGGAACGGGGGCGCGGCCGATTGCCGCGCCGGAGTCCGACTTCACCGCCGATGTCGATGCCATCCTGGCGGCGGTTACCGGCAACACAAAAATCGTTTTCCTCGCCAACCCGAACAATCCGACCGGCACCTACATCTCCTTCGATGAGGTCAGGCGGCTGCACCGCGGGCTGCCGGCGCAGGTGTTGCTCGTGCTCGACGCGGCTTACGCCGAATATGTCGGGCACAATGATTACGAGTCCGGCATCGAGCTCGTCGCCACGAGCGAGAATGTGGTGATGACCCGCACGTTCTCGAAAATTCACGGCCTCGCGGCATTGCGCCTCGGCTGGATGTTCGGCCCCGCTCACGTCGTCGCGGCGGTCAACCGCATTCGCGGCCCGTTCAACGTCAACGCGCCGGCGATAGCCGCCGGCATCGCCGCCATCGGCGACCAGGAACACCTGGAACGCTCGCGCGAGCACAACGCACGCTGGCTCGCCTGGCTGACGCAGGAGATCGGAAAGCTCGGCCTGAAGGTGACGCCAAGCGTGGCCAATTTCCTCCTGATCCACTTTCCGGAAGCAAAAGGCCGTACTGCCCCGGAAGCGGATGCCTTCTTGAGCGCGCGCGGCCTGGTCCTGCGCCAGGTCGCCGCCTACAAGCTGCCGAACGCGCTGCGCATGAGCGTCGGCACCGAGGAGGCCAACCGCCTCGTCGTCGCCGCACTCGGCGAATTTCTGGTGAAAGCGGCGTGACCACGTCTGCGCCACTGTTCGACCGCCTCGCGCTGATCGGCGTCGGCCTCATCGGCTCCTCGATCGCACGGGCGGCGCGGGCGCATGGCGTGGTCCGCCAGATCGTGGCAACGGCGCGTTCTGCGCAAACACGCGGGCGCGTGATCGAACTCGGTCTGGCCGACCAGGTGGTAGAGAACAACGCGGCCGCAGTTGCCGGCGCTGATCTCGTCATCGTTTGCGTGCCGGTCGGCGCGTGCGGCGGCGTTGCAGCGGAGATCGGCCCCCATCTGTCCCGCGGCGCCACCGTTTCCGACGTCGGCTCGGTCAAGGCAGCGGTGCTGCGCGAGATGGCTCCGCATCTGCCCGCGGGCGTGCACTTCGTACCCGCCCACCCGGTCGCCGGTACCGAGCATTCCGGTCCGGACGCCGGTTTCGCCTCGTTGTTTGTCGGCCGCTGGTGCATCCTGACGCCGCCCCCGCAAGCCGATCCGGCCGCAGTCGCCCGGGTCGCCGCGTTCTGGCGCGCTCTCGGCGCGGAAGTCGAAACCATGCCGGCCGCGCATCACGACCTGGTCCTGGCGGTCACAAGCCATCTGCCGCACCTTATCGCCTATACGATCGTCGGCACCGCCGACGAGCTGGCCGAGGTGACCCGGTCCGAGGTGCTCAAGTTCTCGGCCGGCGGCTTCCGCGATTTTACTCGCATCGCTGCCTCCGATCCGACCATGTGGCGGGACGTGTTCCTGGCCAACAGAGACGCGGTTCTGGAGATGCTCGGTACGTTTAACGAAGACCTCGCGCGGTTGACACGGGCCATTCGCCGCGGCGACGGCGATGCTCTGTTCGAGCATTTCAGCCGCACCCGCGCGATCCGCCGCGGCATCGTGCAGATCGGGCAGGACTCGCCTGCACCGGACTTCGGCAGGCCGCATCCGGACTTGCCGGTCGAGCCCTTGCCGCGACCGTACGCGCTGTCGGACGACAATTGAATTGTCAGGGCGCCCGCACCGCCAGCGCTTCGTTCACCGCGCCGCGCAACGTTGCGACCGAGAACGGCTTGGCGATCACGTCGTGAACGATGGCGTCGAGGCCGTGCGCCCGCTCGCGCTGGTCGGCATACCCCGTCATCAGGAGGATGACGAGATGGGGAAAATCGCGTGCCGCGGCGAGCGCAAGCGCGATGCCGTCCATGATCGGCATGCGGATATCGGTGACGAGAAGTTCGAACCCTCCAGGCTCGCGCGTGAGCATATCGAGCGCGGCGGCGCCATCTGAGGCGGTCTTGACCTCATGACCGTCGGCGGCAAGTGCGCGAGCGCACAGCCGGCACAACGTGCCTTCATCTTCCGCCAGGAGAATGCGTGCCATCACCCATCACTGTGCACCGCCGACCACGTCGCGGCGGTTGAGGAAGCGCACCATCAGGTCGCGCCCTTCGGGGGGTGGCGAGGCGAGCCTTGCGCGGAAGGAAGCGGCCTCGCCCGGCGGCAGCATGGTGCGCTCGGCGACCGCGGTCCAGGAATAGATCTCATGCCGTATCCCGTTGCGCAGAACCAACTTAAGACGCGGCACATCCGCCAGCTTGCCGGTTTGGTTGATGACGTTTCCTTCCACGACGAGGATCGGCACGCCCTCGTGCTGTTCGGTGCTGGTGCTGACCCCTTCAAAGCGCAGACCACGCACGTTTACCGGTAGCCCCATCGAAGCGTAGAAAGACGCGGTCTGCGGCAGTATGCGCACGATCTCAGTGCGCCAGCCGATGACGATAGCGTCGATAATGATGAGCGCCAGAATGCCGCTTTGCAGCCGTGACAGCGGCCAACGCACCGCCCTCCACTTGGTGTCGCGCTGCCTCCGGCGCGCGGTAGTATGCCGGTCGCGTGCCGCAGTCTCGGCAGACTGATCGGCATCGACCGCGATCGCCGCGTGCTCCTGACCAAGATCGACCGGGGCGATGGAAGGGGCATCGATCTCGGCAGAGCCGTCAGGGACCTCTTCAGGGGAGCTGTTTTCGGAAGACCCGTTCTGCGGCGCGTCCGATGCGGCAGCATCCGAGGCCGATGGCTCGGCCGTCGCGAGTTCACTGTCGGTGCGCTCAACCCCAGGGGGCTCGAACCAACCCTTTCCGGCTGCCGCCGTCGTCGAGGCTTCCATGGACACGGCTGCTTCCGGTTCCGCGGGGACGAATCCTATCGCGTCCTCTGCGGCCCGCTCCGGCGCAATCGCCGCGGCGGCGGCAACGAGCCTTTCGGCTCGGTTTGGCCGGGCATACCAGACCGTGCGGCAACGCAAGCAGCGCACCGCACGCCCGTCCTTTCCCAGGTTCGCCGGATCGACGTCGTAGGAGGTGGCGCAGGACGGGCAGACGATCAGCATGGGCGAATCAGCGGCGCGGTAGTGTCCCGACAGACCTACAGGCCATCCGTTAACACTTTGGAAACCAAGACGGCCCGCCCGGTCGCGGCATCGTGGTATTAGGGCTTGCGCGAAGGCCCCGAATCAGCCGTGAGACAGCGCCGGCTGGGGCCAGGGCACCGGATCTTTTGGAGGGTGCGTGGTCCGATTCGAGAATGTCGGCTTGCGCTACGGGCTTGGCCCGGAGGTCTTGCGCGACCTGAGCTTCGCCATCAACGGGCAGTCGTTCCAATTCCTGACCGGGCCTTCCGGCGCCGGCAAAACTTCGCTTTTGCGCCTGATGTTCCTGTCTTTGCGGCCGACACGCGGTCTGATCACCATGTTCGACCATGACGTCGCGACCATGAGCAAGGATGGCCGGGCGACGCTTCGACGCCGTATCGGCATTGTGTTTCAAGACTTTCGGCTCCTCGACCATATGACCACCTATGAGAACGTTGCATTGCCGCTGCGCGTAGTTGGCAAAGACGAGGCCGACTACCGCCACGAGGTGGTCGAATTGCTGCAATGGGTTGGCCTCGGCGAGCGCATGGCGGCGCTGCCGCCAGTTCTTTCCGGCGGCGAGAAGCAGCGTGCGGCGATAGCGCGCGCGGTGATTGCGCGTCCGCAGCTTCTGCTGGCGGACGAGCCGACCGGCAATGTCGATCCGAATCTCGGTCAGCGCCTGCTGCGGCTATTCATCGAGCTCAACAAATCCGGAACGGCGGTGGTGATCGCCACCCACGACATTGCGCTGATGGACGAATACGACGCACGCCGCTTGGTGCTTCACGAGGGGCGCCTGCATGTCTATGACTGAACCAATCGAGGCCTTGGCAGAGCCGTGGGACGACGTCGATGCGGCGCGGCCGTTGGCTCGCCCGCCGCCGCCGGTGACGCCGATTGTGCCGAAAAGCTCGATCGCCGGACGCTCGCTGGCCGCGGTCGTCGCCATCATGACGTTCCTTGCCTCGCTCACCGTCGGGTTGGTCACGCTGGTGATGAGTGCCGCAAGTGAATGGCAATCCGACGTGGGACGTGAGGTCACCATTCAGGTCCGTCCAGCCGCCGGACGGGACATCGAGGCGGACGCGGGCAAGGCGGTCGAGATCGCACGCGCGATGCCGGGAATTGCCGACGTGCGCGCCTATTCGAAAGAGGAATCGGCTCGACTCGTCGAACCCTGGCTCGGCACGGGCCTCGCCCTCGACGACCTGCCGATCCCACGCCTGATCGTGGTGAAGCTCTTACCGGGCGCGCGGCCGGATTTTGCGGCGTTACGCAAGACGATGACGGCGCAGGTTGCCACCGCCAGCCTCGACGACCATCGCCGCTGGATCGATCGCATGCGTACCATGACCGGCACGGCAGTGGCCGCCGGCATCGCAGTGCTCGGCCTCGTGCTGGTGGTGACGGTGCTTTCGGTCACCTTTGCGACCCGCGGCACCATGGCGGCCAACCGACCGATCGTCGAAGTGCTGCACTATGTGGGCGCCACCGACGGCTTCGTCGCCGGCCAGTTCCAACGCCATTTCCTGATGCTCGGGCTGAGAGGCGGCGCCATCGGCGGGGGCGCGGCGATGGTGATGTTCGGGGTCATAGAAGCCGCGAACGCTTGGCTTGCGGGCACCCCGGGAGGGGACGAGGTGGCCGCATTGTTCGGAAGCCTGTCGATCGGAGTCGCCGGCTATCTCGCAATCGCGGCGCAGATCCTGCTGATGGGTGTGGTGACGGCGCTCTCCTGTCGCCGCACCGTCGACCGAACCCTGGCGAACATGGATTGAAAACGGTCAACGCCCCGAAGGGTTTGCGGTTATGATGGCGGCTGGTCGCGAAGCGACGCCGGCGGTCGGTACGAAACTTGGCGCGGGGGACGCGCGCTGCGATGCTCAGCCTTAGGGCCGCCATTACGACGCGGCGCATCAGGTCTTTGGCCGTCAAACTCGCCGTGGTGTGCAGCATCGCGATTGTTCTCGGCTTTGCCGGCTTCGTCTGGCTGCTGCCGAGCGACGAAGTCGTCCTCGACCGCAATGCCGAAGGGATCGTGGTGCTGACCGGGGGTACCTCGCGCGTCACCGACGCGCTCGAGTTGCTTGCCTCTGGGCGCGGCAAGCGCCTGCTCATCACCGGCGTCAATCCGGGCACCACCACCGGTGAGATTGCCCATCAGGTCCCCGACTATGCCCGTCTGCTCGCCTGCTGCGTCGACCTCGACTATTCGGCGCTGAACACGCTCGGCAACGCTGTGGAGACCCGGCGCTGGGCCACCGGGCGCGGCTTCCGTTCGCTCATTATCGTCACTTCCGCCTACCACATGCCGCGCGCGCTCGCTGAGATCGCGCATCAGCTTCCGGATGTTGCTCTCATTCCCTTTCCGGTGGTTTCCGATCGCTTGCGCGTCGAGCCGTGGTGGTCGAACGGGGCCACCGCCCGGCTGGTGCTGTCGGAGTATTTCAAATACCTTTTTGCCCAGCTGCGCATGCGGTTCGATTCGGTGACGGCCGACGCCGGCAACGATCGGTTATCCGATGCGCGCGTGCGTTGATGGCCGGCCAAGCGCCGACGCGAGAGACTGCAGGTAACCGGGTCAGCCTTGTCTTCCTCCCTTGCTCTTCTCGCCCGATCGCTATTGTTCAACGCGCTCTTCTACGTGAACATCATCGCGCGCATGATCGTCGCGCTGCCCACCATTGGGCTCCCTCCCCGATTTATGCTCGGCGTATTGCGCGCCTACTCCCGCAGCAGCCTCTGGTTGTTGCGGGTGGTTTGCAACATCCGTGTCGAATGGCGCGGGCGCCAGAAGATTCCACCCGGCCCCTGTTTGGTGGCCTGCAAGCATCAATCCTTTTGGGAAACGTTCGCGCTGTTCGCGATTCTCGACGACCCGACCTTCGTGCTCAAGCGCGAACTGATGTGGATTCCGCTGTTCGGCTGGCTCGCCCACAAGGCCGGGATGATTCCGATCGATCGCGGCGCCCGCGCCACGGCGCTGGCGCGGATGACGGCGCGCGCCCGCGAGGAACTCGCGCGGTCGCGCCAGATCGTGATCTTTCCCGAAGGTACGCGGCGTCCCCCGGGGGCCAAGCCGCGCTACCTTCCCGGCGTCGCCTATCTGTACGGCGAAACCGCCGTTCCGTGCGTGCCGGTGGCGCTTAATTCCGGACTGTTCTGGCCGCGCCGGTCGCTCCGCCGCTTTCCGGGAACCGTGCTGGTCGAAGTTCTCGATCCGATCGCCCCCGGCCTCGACAAACGCACGTTCCTCGCGCGGCTGCAAGGCGTGCTGGAGGAAGCGACTGCGCGCCTCGTCCGCGAATCGGCGATCAGGGATCGGGAAATCTTTCTCGCGACGCCTGATTCCTAATGCACGACTCCTCGGTCGCGATACCCGAATTCAGCTTTTCGGCAAGCCGGTGCAAGTCGGTCTCGCGATAGCCCAACGCTTCCAGCGCACCCACGGTCTGGAGCACATAATCGCGATTGTTCCCGGATCGACCATGCCCCTGGCGCACGTGATGCAGACGTTCGGCCAGCGTAAGCCGCCCCGCATACTGCACGTGGCCGCGATCGACGATGAAGCAAAGCGCCCTCACCGGCCTTCGCGTTTCATCCTCGAGTTCGATCCGCCGCACCGTTTCGACATAGACACTGGTCACCTGCTCGCGCGCGCGCAAATAGGCGACGGTGGCGGCGCGGTCGGCCGCGGCGACGCGAAATGCGATGCCACGGCAAGTGCCGCCGCGATCGAGCCCGAGCACCAGGCCCGGCCGTTCCGGGGTGCCGCGATGAACGAACGAATAAACGCACAGCGCCCGGTGCAGTCCGACCAGCCGAGCCGGAACCCGTTCGAGGAAATCGAAACCGGGCTGCCACATCAGGGAGCCGTAGCCGAACACCCAGAGATCGCCGGCCTCGGATTCGTCGGCCCTCCTCCTCCTCGCGGCCGTCCGCGGCTCAATTGCCCTCATCGCAGTCGTTGACTCCTCGGCGGACTTCGGCTCGCCTAACAGCAGGATCGGGGCGGCGCAATGGCGGCGCGTCCTTGAAACGCCGCAGTCGGCAGGCGAGAAGGTCCGATGTCGCACGAATCCCCTACGAGCATGATGCGGCCTCCGCGCCGGGAGGCGCCGCAACCGCTCTCCTCACCCCGGCGGCGGGGGCCGATCCTAGCAGCGGCGGCGCTCGTCGCGCTTGCCCTCGGCTGGGTCTGGCTCTGGTACTACTCGGCTTCGGTGACTGACAGCACCCTTGCCGGCTGGGCCCGTCGAGAGGCTGCCGCGGGCCGCACCTATTCTTGCGCCTCGCGCGCCATCGGCGGATTCCCATTCCGTATCGAAGCGCGCTGCACCGACGCCGCCGCCGAGATCAACAACGATGAAGTCCACCTCGACGTCAAGGCCAAGGACCTCGTCTTTGCCGCGCAGCTCTACCGTCCGACCGTCCTCATCGGCACGATCACCGCTCCACTTACGCTCGCGCAGTCGGGCCAGGCGCCCAGTCTCGTCGCCAACTGGCTGGATGCGAAACTGAGCGTGGGCGGACTGCCGGCCGACCCGAAGGACGCATCCCTCGTGCTCGAGCGCCCCCGCGTCGATCGCGCCGCCAATGGGCGTGAAGGCGAGGTGATCTTCGTCGCCGACCACGCCGACCTCCAAGGAAGGATGATCGAGGGCTCGGCGAACAACCGCCCGGTGATCGAGACCGTCCTGCATCTGGCGGCTGCCCAGGCGCCCGCGCTGCATCCCTTGCTTGCCCAGCCGATCGAAGCCGAGTTCGACGCGGTGCTGCGCGGCTTCCGCGACCTTTCGCCCAAGCCGTGGGCCGAGCGCTTCCGCGAGATGCAGGCGGCGGGCGGCAGCATCGAGATCAGGGTTTTGCGCCTCGTCCGCCCCGACGCCATCGTGGTCGGCAACGGGAGGCTCAGCGTCAACGCCCACGGCAAGCTCGACGGCACGATCAGCGTGGCGGTCGCCGGCATCGAGACGATCGTCCCGCTGCTTGGCATCGATCAAATGATCGGCCGCGGTCTGAGCCGGCTCAGCGGCTCGGACAGCGCCTCGACGGAAGGGCTGGGGGCGCTCGACCGCCTGGTGCCGGGCCTTGGCGGAGCCATTCGCGAGACCGCGAATGCGACCGTGATCGACAACCTCAAGAAGATGGGCCAGCCGACCGAGATCGATAAGAAACCGGCCGTCGTGCTGCCCCTGCGCTTCGTCGACGGCGCAATCTCCCTCGGCATGCTGCCGCTCGGCCAAGCCCCGCAACTATTCTGACGGCAGAGCGCGAGCGCTCCGCTCTCCACCGCGACGGATGCGCCGCGGCGTGATTTTGCCCTGGATAACGCCGTTTCTCCCCCGATGAGTGTGGCTTCGCCACCTCCTGTCAGAGCTCCGCTTCCGCGCGATCGTTCGCGTTCCCGGTGTGGCGGTCGCCGAGACGAACCGCATTCCGGCAAAGCCCGCGCCTGTCGCGGAAAGCCGGTGATCGCGGTAGCCTTCGGTGCGCACGAACGGGCGGGAGGAGGCGATGGGTTACGATGCCGATGTGATCGTTGTCGGGGCTGGCTTGGCCGGTTTGGTCGCAGCCGCAGAACTCGTCGACGCCCGTAAGCGGATCATCGTTCTCGATCAGGAGCCCGAGCAGTCGCTCGGCGGCCAGGCGTTCTGGTCGCTCGGCGGCATCTTTCTGGTCGACTCACCCGAGCAGCGGCGGATGCGCATTCATGACTCGCACGCAATGGCGCTGGAAGATTGGATGGGCACGGCCGCCTTCGATCGCGAGGAGGATTTTTGGCCGCGCCAATGGGCCGAGGCCTATGTCGCGTTCGCCGCGGGCGAGAAACGGTCATGGCTGCATGAACGCGGTGTCCGTTTCTTCCCGGTGGTCGGTTGGGCCGAACGCGGCGGCCACAATGCCACGGGCCACGGCAACTCGGTACCGCGGTTTCACCTGACCTGGGGAACCGGGCCGGGCATCCTTGCCCCGTTTTGTTGACCGGCTACGCACGGCGGAAAGAGACGGGCTCGTCACCTTCAAGTTCCGACATCGGGTGAACGAATTGACCAAGTCGGGCGCGACGGTCGATGGCGTACGCGGCGACGTGCTGGAGCCGTCCGAGGTCGAGCGCGGGCGCAAGAGTTCGCGCAAGGTCGTCGCTGACTTCCAGCTCAGCGCGGCAGCGGTCATCGTCGCTTCCGGCGGCATCGGCGCCAATCACGACCTGGTGCGCGAGAACTGGCCGCCGCGATTGGGCGCGCCACCCGAACGCATGATCACCGGGGTACCCGACCACGTCGACGGCCGCATGCTGTCGATCGCGGCGGCTGCGGGCGCAACGGTCATCAATCGCGATCGCATGTGGCATTACGTGGAGGGCATCAAAAACTGGAATCCGATCTGGAGCGACCACGGCATCCGCATTCTGCCCGGCCCCTCCTCGCTATGGCTCGACGCCGTGGGCAACCGGCTTCCAGTACCGCTCTATCCCGGGTTCGACACCCTGGCTACGCTGAAGTACATCCGCGAAACAGGCTACGATTATTCCTGGTTCATCCTAACGCGAAAGATCATCGAACGAGAGTTCGCACTGTCGGGCTCCGAGCAAAATCCCGATTTTACCAACAAGAGCTGGCGCAAGGTCCTCGGTCGCGTGGGCAAGGGCATTCCCGCCCCCGTCAAAGCCTTCGTCGATAAGGGCGAGGATTTCATCGTCGAACGCGACCTGGCGAAACTCGTCGAGCGGATGAACGCGCTTGCCGGCGGGACCCCATTGCTCAGCGTGCAAAAAATCGAGCGCGAGATCACCGCCCGGGACGCGCAACTCGCCAATCCGTACGGCAAGGACATGCAAATCACGGCCATCCGGGCCGCACGCCGCTATCTCGGCGACCGGCTCATCCGCACGGCGCGCCCGCACCGGCTGCTCGACCCCGCCGCCGGCCCGTTGATCGCAGTTCGCCTGAACATCCTCACCCGCAAGACGCTCGGCGGCTTGCAGACCGACCTCGACGGCCGCGTGATTGGCGCTGACGGGCAGTCCGTCCCCGGCCTTTACGCGGCCGGCGAAGTGGCCGGTTTCGGTGGCGGCGGTATGCACGGCTACGCGGCGCTCGAGGGCACGTTCCTCGGGGGCTGCATTTTTTCCGGCCGCACAGCGGGACGGGCAGCGGCACGGAGCGCGTAATGTCGACCAGCTAGTGGTCCGATTCTAACATTCGCATCCCGGTTCGGCCCGCTCTAGTGCGAATGTTAGAACCAAAGGACCACTAGCAAATATA
>Ga0187784_10002530_pt1 | contig 14647 bp, 12 predicted proteins | sample 1015_SJ02_MP15_2_FD_132964 | JGI IMG/M metagenome (GOLD analysis project Ga0187784, IMG submission 132964) | Tropical peat soil microbial communities from peatlands in Department of Meta, Colombia - 1015_SJ02_MP15_20_MG | ecosystem: Environmental > Terrestrial > Soil > Wetlands > Peat | place...
AACTCTGTCCTCAACTGGCGGACCGAATGCTCCGATCTTGACACAATCATCCGCACCGCGCTCGCCTGGGAGATGCGGCGACACAACGCAGCGCGCAACCCAGGAGACTAAGCAGGGAATTTCCCGCACCACCACCCGTTATGCGACCGCTGCCGCCGCCCGCACTCTGGGCGGCGCATCGTGTCAGCTGAAGGAAGCCGGATGAGCCTTGTTGACGAAGTGGCGGCCGAGGCACCGCCGGTTCCCGTGCCGAGCGCCGGTCCAGTCGGCATCGACGGCAAGTTCTTCCGCGTCGGCGCCGCGAAGCACTTTGTCAAAGGCGTGACCTACGGCCCGTTCGCGCCCGGCGGTCACGGCGCGCAGTTCCCAGAATTGGCGATGGTGGAGCGCGACTTCGCGCTGATGGTGACGGCGGGGATCAACACGGTGCGGGTGTTTACCGTGCCGCCGGTGTGGCTGCTCGACGCCGCGCAACGGCACGGCCTCAAGATGCTGGTTGGGCTACCGTGGTCGCAACATGTCACGTTTCTCGACAGCGTCGAAGTCGAGGCCGGCATCCGCGAGGCGATTGTCAACGGCGTGCGTGCCTGCGCGCGGCACGAGGCGGTCTTCGCCTATCTCGTCGGCAACGAAATTCCGCCCGACATCATCCGCTGGCACGGTGTGCGGCGGGTCGAGAAGTTTGTCGCGAGCCTGGCCGCGCTGGTGCGGCGCGAGCACCCGGGTGCGCTGGTCAGCTACGCGAGTTTTCCGTCAACGGAATACCTTAACGTCGCCGATTGCTGCGATTTCGTGTGCTTCAACGTCTATCTGCACGACGAAGGCTCATTTCGCCGCTATGTCGCCCGGCTGCACAATCTCTGCGTCAACAAGCCGTTGGTGCTGACCGAGTTCGGCGCCGATTCGCTGCGCGGCAGCGAGGCGGAGCAGCGCGACATCCTTTCCTGGCACATCAAGGCCGCGTTTGCCGGCGGGGTCGCCGGCACTTTTGTTTTTGCCTGGACCGACGAGTGGTTCACCGGCGGCCACCCAATCGAGGATTGGGAATTCGGTCTCGTCGACCGCGAGCGCCGGCCGAAGCAGGCCTTCGCCGAGGTTGCGGCACAGTATCTCGGGCCATTGCCGCCGCCGTTGTCGCACTATCCGCGCGTTTCGGTGGTGGTGTGCGCCTACAACGCCGAGCGGACGATGGATGCTTGCCTCGCGTCGCTCGAAAGACTCAGCTATCCGGACTACGAGGTCATCGTCGTCAATGATGGCTCGACCGATCGCACGCTGGCGATTTCCGAGAGCTATCCCTATTGCCGGACCATCAGTCAGGAGAACAAAGGGCTGTCGGTCGCGCGCAATGTCGGCGCCGAGGCGGCGACCGGCGAGATCGTCGCCTATACCGACAGCGACTGTGTCGCCGACCCGGACTGGCTCAACTACTTGGTCGGCACGATGGAGACAAAGGGTCTTGCCGCGTGCGGCGGCCCGAATTTCTCACCGACGGAGACGAGCCTGGTGCCGGAAGCGGTCGCGGTGTCGCCCGGTGCGCCCTGCCATGTGCTGCTCGACGACGAGGTCGCCGAGCACATCGCCGGCTGCAACATGGCATTTCGCCGCGATGTGCTATTGGGGATCGGCGGGTTCGACCCGATCTTCCGCGCCGCGGGCGACGACGTCGACATTTGCTGGCGGCTGCAGGACGCCGGCCATCAGATCGGCTACAGCGCGGCGGGTTTTGTCTGGCATTTCCGCCGCAACACGGTGAAGGCCTATATCGGTCAGCAGAAGGGCTACGGCAAGGCCGAGGCGCTGGTCTTCGCCAAGCACCCGCAGCGCTTCAACGCGTTCGGCCAGGCGAAATGGAGCGGGCGCATTTATGGCGACCTTTCGTCGGCGATGCTGCTATGGCGCAAGCCGCTGATCTATTCCGGGACGTTCGGCCGCGGCCTGTTCCAGTCGCTCTACCAGGCGCCGGCCGGCATCTTCGACTACCTGCCGCTGACCTTCGAATGGACGGCCGCGTCGCTGCCGCTGGCGCTGATCGGTGTCATCGCCGGCGGTTGGTGGTGGCTGCTGACCTTGCCGCTGCTGTTGACCTGGGCGATATGCGTCAAGGGCGGCTCGAGCGCCAAGATCGATCCGCGTTTCGAGGGCCCGAAAGCGCGCGCGCTGATCGCGCTGTTGATCTATCTCGGGCCCTTACTGCGTGGTTGGACACGCATCAAATGGCGGCTGAAGGCGTTATCGGCGACGGCGCCCGTGCCGATTGTCCCTGGCGAACAAAGCCTGCGGTGGCAAGGGCTGGGTTTTGTCCTGTCGTACTGGAACGAGACGGGCACCGAAAAGGAAAAGCTGCTCGCCGCGCTCATGCGCGACTGCGTCGCCGCGCATTTCCCGATCGCGATGGATGAAGGGTGGCAGGGCTGGGACTTCGAGGTCGCCGCCGGGCTGGCCGGAGGTGCGCGTATCCTGGTCGCTGAAGAGAATCATGGCGCCGACAAGCGGCTCCTGCGCGTGCGTTCGACGCTGAGCCTGTCGCCCTGCGCCGGCATCGCGATCGGCGGGCTTGCCGCGCTGACCGCGCTGAGCCTGATTGGCGGTTGGGGCATAGCAGCGACGGTTTTCGCGTTGCTGACCACTGGTTGCGCCGGCGTCGCCGCGTGGCAGCTCACGCGGCTTGTTCGCCGTCTGCATCCGCTGATCGAAGAGGCGGCGCGCGACTGCGCGCTGGTGCCGCTGAAGCCCGAACCAGGCGGAACGGGGGCAATTACTCAGGCAGGGACCGCCTAAGGCGATGGCGGTGCTGCTCAAGATACTGCCGTATCTGCGGGCCTATCGCTGGCAGGTGATCTGGGCGCTGGGGCAGGTGTTCCTGATCGCCGGCTTCGAACTGTTGAAGCCGTGGCCGCTGCAGATCGTTGTCGACTATGTGCTAGGCGGCAAAAACCCGGCCGCGGACAGCCCGCTCCGCGTGCTCTTTTCGATGCCGAAAGCCGAGCTGCTGCTACTCGCCTGTGTTGGGATGGTACTGGTCAATTTCGGCAGCGGCGCGTTGACCCAGCTGCACTATTACACAACGATCCGTGTCGGCCAGAACATGGTCAACGATCTGCGCGGCGCGCTCTACGCGCATTTGCAGCGCCAGTCGCTCGCCTATCACGGCCGGCAGCGGATCGGCGATTTGATGTACCGCATCACCGCCGACAGCTTCGCTGTGCAGACGATGATCATGAACGGGATCCTGCCGATCCTCTCGGCGGTGATCCTGCTTGGCGGGATGCTTGTCGTGCTGTTCCCGATGGATGCGGTGCTGACCGTTGTGGCGCTGACCGTCGTCCCGGTGCTCTTTGTGCTGATCTCGAGCTTCAACAAGAAGATCGTCAGCATCTCGACCGAGGCGCGCGAGCGCGAAAGCCGCGTCTATTCGCTCGTCCAGTGGACGATGAGCGCGATCAAGATCGTCCAGGCCTTTACCCGCGAGGATGACGAACATCGCCGCTTTCTCGGTGCGAGCCGCGAAAGCCTCAATTGGTCCATGCGGCTCTACAGCTGGCAGACGCTCTATTCCGGTGTCGTCAATCTGACGATCGCCGCCGGCACGGCGCTGGTGGTCTATGTCGGCGCGCGCGCGGTTATGACGGGGACGCTGTCCCTCGGTCAGCTGCTCGTCTTCATCTCCTATCTCGCGCAGCTCTACACGCCGATCAACCAGATCACCCAGAGCTGGGGGTTGATCGCCGGCGCCAGGGTCGGCGCGCGCCGGGTCTTCGAGGTGCTCGACACCGAGCCCGATCTGCCGAGCGGCGCGCTTTTCTTCCCGCCCGAAGGCGCGCGCGGCGCGATTGCCTGGCGTGGGGTAAGCTTCCGCTATGTGCCTGAGACGCCGGTGCTCGACGGCATCGACCTCGTTGTCGCGCCGGGTATGAAGATCGCCGTTGTCGGTCCGACCGGCGCCGGCAAGTCGACGCTGCTCGGCCTCTTGCCGCGGTTCTTCGATCCTATCGCCGGCATCGTCGAGATCGACGGCGTCGATGCACGCGACTACCAACTCAAATCGCTCCGCAGCCAAATCGGCATGGTGTTGCAGCCGCCGCTGATCTTTCCGCTGCCGGTGCGCGACAATATCGCCTACGGCCGGCCGGGCGCCGACGATGCCGCGATCCAGGACGCCGCGCGCCGCGCGCATATCCACAACCGCATTCTCGAACTTGCCGACGGCTACGAGACGATGGTCGGCGAATCCGGCGTGGCGCTATCGGAAGGCGAGAAGCAGCGGTTGACCATCGCTCGCGCGCTGCTGCGCGACGCGCCGATTCTGATCCTCGATGAACCGACCTCGGCGCTCGATGTCGAAACCGAGGCGCTGGTCATGGCGGCGATCGAGACGCTGATGCAAGGGCGCACCACCTTCATCATCGCACATCGGCTGTCGACGATCCGGACCTGCGATCAAATCGTCGTACTGCGCGACGGCGGTATCGCGGAACGGGGCACGCTTGACGAGCTGTTGCGGCGCAACGGCGTCTTTGCCGGCTATTACCGGATGCAGTCCCTCACCGACGAAGCAATAGCCCCAGTGGTGTCGCTGTCGGCTTAAAAGACGCGCGTTGCATTTTTGCAACGCACTGTTGCGGTGATGCCGCGCTTTTTGCAGAAATCGGTGGATAAAATCGGGTAATCCCCGCGCTGAGCGCGATGGCTGAACAATACCGATCGTTTTTTATCTGTGATTCTGATGTTCCTGTCAAAACCTGACGGTATTGCGAATTTCTTTGCTGTCTCGGTAACTGTGGAATGATTTCCAAGAAATAGATCGGAGTTGTTTCTTTGAAAGATATAGTGATTTTCCTGTGTGCGGGTTGGTGGATTTGTTGTTGCAATACCTGAATCGGTTGGTTAGGCTTTGTTCTCAAGCGGGGGGTGGCGGCCGGACGCTGAAACCGGTGACAGCCACGACAGCTTGTCAGGCTTGGGCCAGTTGAGGCCGTGGGGGCGGGGATAATGATCGGCAATCTGATGCAAAAGGGAGCCATGCGTCTCCCCGAAATCGGATTTGTTGCGCAGCCGGTCGCTTCCGCCATCAATACCATCCGCGGCCGTGCCGATCGCAAACATGTACTACTCGCTTCCGCTGCGGGGTTGGCGATCATCGCGGTGGGATTTGCGGTAGCGGGTTATGTGCGGCACGCGCACAATCTGAGCGATGCTCAGCTCGCGACCAGCCGGGTCGAAGCCGCCAATATCGATCTGCAGGACGAGTTGGCGCAACTGCGCGACAAGATCGCCGCGTCAAATCGTGATCTGATCGCGGCGCAGAACCGTGTTACGGCATTGACCGACGAGATGCGTGCGCACGCCCAGCCGGCGGCGCCGCCCGGGGCCGAAACCGCCCCAGCCGGGAAAGGCGACAAGGTCGCGCAACTGTCGCAGCAGCTGCATATCGCCGAGGCGGAACGGGCGACGCTGGCCGCGCGGCTCAGCAAGGCCGAGACCGATCTTGCGCAACAGCAGGCGAAGCAGGCCGATCTGCTGAACCAGCTCGACCAGTGGCAGAAAAAGCTTCAGGAGCTGTCCTCCGATCGCGACCGTCTGAAGGCGCGGGTCGGCGAGCTGGAGAGACAATCCGCTCTGCGGCATGCGCAGCCGGCCGTCGCGGTGGCAGCGCCCGCTTCGACAGCCTCGGCTCCGGACACGCAGGCCGAGCCGCAGCGCGTCGCCGGCGTGCTCAATGCCCCGGAACGGAACGCGACTCCGTCGCCGCTCGCCGCGCCGGCAGCCGTCGCGAGCGCCGCCGGCGCGGTGGTCAATGCGCCCGCCGTGATCGCGCACGGCGCGGTCGATCAGTTTGCGCGGGTGCTGGCTTCCGCCGGTGTCGACGTCCGGCATCTTTTCTCCGAGTACGGCGTCAATCGTGCCGAAGGCGGCCCGGTCGTCCCGCTGTCGCGCGGCCAGGCGATCACCGACGCGACGCTGAGCCCGGAGAAACTCGCGGCGCTGCGCGCGATGGTCAAGACGCTGCCGGTCAGCGCCCCGCTCAACAGCTACGAGATCACCAGTCCATTCGGCGCGCGCGGCGATCCCGAAGACGGGCGAGGCGAATTCCACACCGGGATTGATCTGGCAGCGCCCTACGACACACCGGTGTATGCGACTGCTCCAGGCACGGTAACCTTCGCCGCGTATCGCGACGATTACGGCAAGATCGTCGAGATCGACCACGGCAACGGCATCGCGACACGCTACGCGCACCTCCACGCCTTTACGGTGTCGGTCGGCGAGCATGTCGCGGCGCATCAGCAGATCGGTTATCTCGGATCGTCCGGCCGCGCCACCGGGCCCCACGTGCATTACGAGGTGGTGGTCAACGGCGAGCCGCAGGATCCGGAAAAATTCCTCGCGCTCAGCCGCTATGTGCAGCCGATGACCATCCCGGTTTCGGCGGGACGCTAAGGACTGACGCCAATCTAACGCGCGAGATCGGCAGCTAGTGAAAATGCAGTGGTGTTGCCGGTGCTCTGGCCGCGATAGATCTGCACGCTCTCCAGCACGCGCTGCACGTAAAGGCGTGTCTCTGTGAACGGGATCGCTTCGATCCAGTCCACCATCTCGATCTGCTTGCCCCGTGGGTCACCGTAATCCTGGAGCCATTCGCGGATGCGCCCTGGTCCCGCATTGTAGGCGGCGATGGCGAGCGGATAAGACCCGCCGAAATCGTCCAGCAGCTTGTCAAGATAGGCTCGGCCGAGGGTCAGATTATAGACCCCATCGCTGGTCAGCCGGTCGACCGAAAAGGGAGACTGGAGCTGCTTGGAGATCAGCTTCGCCGTGCCGGGCATCAGCTGCATGAGCCCAAGTGCGCCGGCGCCGCTGATTGCGTACTGGTCGAACGCGCTTTCGGTGCGCACAACGGCGAGCAGCAGGGCCGGCTCGACATTGCCGCCAGACGGCAGCGCCGTGACTGGATAGCCGTGGATCATCAGCGGCATCCCAGCGTCGATCGAGCGCTTCGCGACGGCGATCGCCACATCGACGCGGCCGAGCCGCTCGGCATACGCGGCCACCATGGCAAACTCGATCGGCTGCTTCGACAGGTCGGCTTCCTGCATCAGGAATATCTTGAGGTGATCGCGATCGCCGGCGGCGGCAAATAGGCTGGCAGCCTGCACCAGAGGTCGGGCGCTAAAATCGGCGAGCTGCGTGGATGTCGCGCGCGGCTCGGGCAGAGGATGCGGCGGCGCGTCATTGCCGAGCTGATGCGCGGCGAGTTGGCCATAAAACGTCGCCATGTTCTCGGCGCCGGCACCATACCATTTGGCGGCAAGGTCGGGATTACCTTCGGCGGCGGCGGCCCGGCCACTCCAATAGGCGGCGCGGGACTTGCCCCACGGGGTCGTCGATCGCGCCAATACGCGCGCGAAATGCTCGAAGGCGAGCCGGGGGTTCTTTTGGAAGCGGAGCGCGATGTAGCCCGACAGGAATTCGGCCTCGGAATAGGCGGGGCTGTCGCTCAGCGTGTTCTGCTGGATAACCCGGTAGGCGAGATCGGCATTGCCCCCCGAAAGCAGGCGGCGGGCGACGATCTCGCGCTCGCCGGCCCAATTGGCCGGCCGCACCGGATTGTCGGGATGGGCGAGGAGAAGCTGCGCCGCGGCGTCGTATTGGTCGCCGTGCCGATCCCAACGGATGATATCGAAGATGAGACCGGGGTCGTCGCGCAGCCCCTGCGGCACCTGCGCCACGAGCGCACCTGCGGCCGGCGCGTTCGCGTAAAGCGCCAGCCTTGCGGTTCCCTCGGCGCGGTCATCCGGCGGCACCATGCTTAGCATACGGCGCGCCGCGTCCTCCTGGCGATCCCACAGCAGGCGGTCGAGCCGCTTGACATTGTCTTCGGGGCGGATATCAGCGCCGTAGCGGGCGAGGAAATCGTGCTCGTCGAGTGCGTTGAAGTCGCCATCGATCCAGGCCTCGCGCAGCGCTGCGAGCCCGCCTTCCGTGTTGCCCTTCACGATCTGAATCGACGCCAGCCGCGCCTTGCCGAGCGGGCTTACGGGTGGGAAACGCCCGAGCCAGGCCTTGGCGACATCGTCGCTTTCCGAGGCGAGCGCGGCTTCGGCCTGCCGGCGAAGAATTTTCTGGCTCGGCCAGTCGGGATTCTGCTCGATAAACACCGAGATGTCCGAGAAGCGGCCGGTGACGTTGGAGCGGGTGAAGTCAAGCCACTTGACGATCTTCATCGGCAGCGGGTTGCTGCTGCGCCCGGCGTCGGTATAGGCCTCGGTCCAATTGCCGGCGCGCGCCGCCGTGATCGCTGCCAATCCGGCCGCACGATCAGGCTCCGACAAGTCCTGCGCAGAGAGCGATCTCGATAGTGCCGCGAGCACAACGGCGATCAGCAGCAGACGAAAAACCGGTGCCAATGCCGGCGGCTCCCGTTTTCGGGAAAATGAAGGCGACACTCTTTACGGATTTTTGTGGCGCCTGCAAGGCGCCGCAGAATTTCTCGCTTATCGCACGGTCTTATTGCTGTAAGGGCCGCCGAGGACTATCGTTGTAAGCTTCGCCACCTCGGGACTGGGAGGACGCCATGTTCAAAGGTTCGTTCGTCGCGCTCATCACCCCGTTCCGTGGCGGTAAGGTCGACGAGACCGCGTTCCAGGAGCATGTCGCCTGGCAGCTCGGCCAGGGCACGCACGGCCTCGTGCCGATCGGCACGACCGGCGAGTGCCCAGCGCTTGAGGACCACGAGCAGGAACGGCTGATCGCGCTCACCGTCGAGGTGGCGAAGGGCCGGGCGCCGGTCATCCCGGGCACCGGGTTCAACTCGACGACGCATACGATCCACGCGACAAAAGCCGCCAAAAAGGCGGGCGCCGACGCGGCGCTGGTGGTTTGCCCCTATTACAACAAGCCGACCCAGGAAGGGCTCTACCAGCATTTCAAGGCGGTGCACGACTCGGTCGATTTGCCGATCGTCATTTACAACATTCCCGGTCGCAGCGCGGTCGACATGACGAATGCAACGATGGCGCGGCTCGCCAAACTGCCCAACATTGTGGGCGTCAAGGACGCAACCAACGACCTGACCCGGCCGCTGAAAATGCGGGTTGAGATCGGCGAGGACTTCTCGCTGCTGTCGGGCGAGGACGGGACTGCGGTCGCCTATCTCGCGCAGGGGGGCGACGGCTGCATCTCGGTCACCGCCAATGTCGCGCCGGCGCTATGCTCCGAAATGCACGAAGCGTGGCAAAAGGGTGACGTCGCCAAGGTGCGCAAGATCAACGAGCGCCTCATTCCGTTGCACGATGCGCTGTTTGTCGAGACGAGCCCGGCGCCGGTCAAATACGCCGCCTCGCTGCTCGGCCGCTGCACGCCCGAGGTACGGCTGCCGCTGTGGGAGACCAATCTGGCGACGCGGGAAAAGGTGCGCGACGCGATGCGGGGCGCTGGCCTCATCAACTAAACCTGATGCGTTCAGGAGACCGGTACGCCGCGCAAAATCGGCGCGCCCGCCACGACTACCTGATTGAGGATACGCTCGAAGCTGGGCTCGTGCTCCAGGGCAGCGAGGTCAAGGTGCTGCGCACGGGTCAGGCGAGCATAAACGAGGCCTATGCCGACGAGCAGGCGGGCGAACTGTTTCTCGTCAACGCCAATATCCCCGAGTACAAGGCGGCCGACCGCTTCAGTCATCAGCCGCGCCGGCCACGCAAGCTGCTCCTGCATAGGAAAGAGATGAATAAGCTGCTGGGCGCGATCCGTCGCGAGGGCATGACGATCGTGCCGCTCTCGATCTATTTCAACGAGCGCGGCCGCGCCAAGGTCGAGCTCGGCTTGGCGCACGGCAAAAAGAAGGCCGACCGCCGCCAGGCGGAGAAGGATCGCGACTGGCAGCGCGACAAAGCCCGCATTATGCGGGCGCGGGGGTGAGCCGCGCCAGGATCGCCGCAAACATGGCCTCGAACATTTCCGTCGTCAGCGTACCGGTGTTGGTGTTGAGCCGCGAGCAGTGATAGCTATCGGCTAGTACCACGCCGCCCGGCAGTTCATGCAACGCGCCGTGCGCGAACGGGTAGGCGGCACGGCGCAGCCCCTTGGCGGCGAGCACCGCGTGGTGGGCGATGGCGCCGAGCGCGAGGAGCGTGCGCAGCCGTGGCAGAGCGGCGATCTCGGCCGCGAGAAACGGCCGGCAAGCGGCGATCTCGGCTGTCTCCGGCTTGTTCTGCGGCGGCACGCAGCGCACCGCATTGGTGATCCGCACGCGATTGAGCGCGAGCCCGTCGCCGACATGACCGGCATAGCTGCCCTCGGCAAGCCCGAACTTGCGCAAAGTCGCGTAAAGCAGGTCGCCGGCATAGTCGCCCGTGAAGGGACGGCCGGTGCGGTTTGCGCCGCGCAACCCGGGCGCCAGTCCGACGATCAGCAGTTCGGCTGTCTCGGCGCCGAATGGCGGCACGGGGGCATTGAACCAATCTGGATGCGCCGCGCGCTGGGTAGCGCGGAACCCGGCCAGTCGAGGACAAAGCGGGCAATCGGGCGAGGGCGGCGTAAAGCCCGGCGCCGTCACTCCTCGCTCTCGACCGGCTCGCCGCGCATGCGCGCCATGTCATCGCGCGGCACATGGGCGCGCGCGATGTTGGGCGCCAATTCCTGCAGCTCGACGAAGCTGTCCGCCTGGCGGCGCAGATCGTCGGAGGCCATCGGCGGCGACGAGCGGATCGTCGAAACGACCGAGACACGCACGCCGCGGCGTTGCACCGCCTCGACGAGCCGGCGGAAATCGCCGTCGCCGGAAAACAGGATCGCGTGGTCGATATGCTGGGCCATTTCGAGCATGTCGATCGCCAGCTCTATATCCATGTTGCCCTTCACCCGGCGCCGTCCCATGGTGTCGGTGAACTCCTTGGTCGGCTTGGTGACCATCGTGTAGCCGTTATAGTCCAGCCAGTCGACGAGCGGCCGGATCGGCGAATATTCCTGGTCTTCCATCAGCGCCGTGTAATAAAACGCGCGGATCAGACGCCCTTTTGATCGAAAAAGATCGAGAAGTCGCTTGTAATCTATGTCAAATCCAAGACCTCGCGCGGCGGAATAAAGGTTAGCGCCGTCGATGAATATGGCGATGCGCTCTTGTGGATAGAAAATCATCTGGTACTCCGGAAATTTTGGTAAAGTCACGGAAGTGTCATCCGCCACCGGCACCGCGTCAAGGCGACATTCCGCCAGCGAGTCCACGTGATCCTGATCGGCATTGGCAGCAATCTCGCCGCGCCGCCGTTCGAGACGCCGCTCGAGACGGCGCGGGCTGCCCTGCCGGCGCTCGCCGGCCCGCATCTTCAGCCTGCTATGTGCTCTTCGTGGTACGGATCGGCGCCGCTGCCGTTGTCGGATCAGCCCTGGTTCGCCAATGCAGTGGCGATGCTGTCGACAGATCTCGAGCCAGAGGTGCTGCTGGCTCGGATGCTCGATGTCGAAGCGCGTTTCGGTCGTGTGCGCGGCGAGCGCAACGCAGCCCGCACGCTCGATCTCGATCTGCTCGATTACGACGGGCTGATCGTCGACACACCGCGTCTCACCTTGCCGCATCCACGGCTGCACGAGCGCCGCTTCGTACTTGAACCTTTATCGGAGATCGCGCCGCGGTGGCGTCATCCGCGCTTGGGGTTGACCGCGGTGGAGTTGCTGGTGTCGTTGCCTGCGGGCCAGCCGATCCGGAAAATCGGCGGCTGACCTCTTTGGCCGCGCGACACAACTCGAAGTGCAACTTGCCATGCGCGGCGAGCAATTGTGATTGATTGACGGGGCCGATATAACCGGCGCCATACGGGCATTCGCCCGGCGATCAAGGCGATCCTCTGAGCGGTGAAACGATGACCGGCTACGAAGCGGCCCGCGCTAATATGATTGAGCGCCAGCTGCAGCCCAACAAAGTCACCGACGAGCGGCTGATCGACGCATTCGCGATCATCCGGCGTGAGGTTTTCGTGCCGGAGCGGCTGCGTCCCATTGCTTATTCCGACGATGATCTGCCACTCGGCGGCGGGCGCTTTTTGATGGCGCCGATGGTCGCGGCACGGTTGCTCCAGGCGGCGGAGATTGACCGGGGCGACAATGCGCTCGTCCTCGGTGCAGGGGTCGGCTACGAGGCTGCGCTGATGTCGGCGTTGTGCCGCAGCGTCGTCGCTCTCGAGGACGATGCCGAGCTCGCGCGGCAAGGTCGGGCGGCGCTCGTCGAGCATCGCATCGGCAATGTCAATTTTGTCGACGAACCGCGGCCGCCAAGCGGCCGCGCCCGCCCGGTCTATGACGTGATCCTGTTTGGCGGGGCGGTCGCGGAGATTCCCCCGGAAGTCTCCGCTCAGCTCGCTGAGGGCGGCCGGATGGTGGCGATCGTCAAGCCGGATAGCGGCCCTGGCCGCGCCACTCTCGTAACGCGCACTGGCGGAATCCTCGCCGCGCGCGTTATGTTTGACGCGGCGACGCCTCTGCTGCCGGGGTTCGCCGGCAAGCCGGCTTTTGTGTTTTGAGGATGGATGTGCCTGAGCCGACCTCGCAGGTGAGTTCCACGTCGGCCGGATCGACGTATTGGGGCGTTTGGCCGGTGGCCGCGTTGGGCATCATCGTCGCACTGGCGCTGCTGCTGGGTCCGAGAGACGCCGCTGCCCAAACGCTGACCGAGGCGCTGTCCTACGCCTACAACACCAACCCGCAGCTTTTGGCGCAACGGGCTTTGCTGCGACAGACCGACGAGGGCGTTCCACAAGCACTGGCCAATTGGCGCCCGACGGTCACGTTCACCGGCGAAGCCGGCTATAACCGCGCGGGCATCGCTGAACAGAATACATCAGCGTGCGCCGGCGCCGCTCCGGGACAAACCTGCTTCTCCAACTTTTGGACCAGGGAACTGAACCTTCAGTTGACCCAGCCGATCTACCGCGGCGGTCGCACCGAGGCGCAGACGCGGCAGTCGATCAACCTGGTGGAGGCGGCGCGCGCTCAGACGCTCGCGGTCGAGACCACGGTCTTTCAGGCCGTGGCCCAGGCGTTTTTCGACACCTATCGCGACCAGACGCTGGTCGAGGTGAACCGCAACAACGAAAATGTGCTGAAGAAGCAACTCGAGGCAACACAGGATCGGTTTCGTGTCGGCGAGGTTACCCGCACCGACGTCGCGCAAGCGCAATCCTCCCTCGCTCAGGCCACCGCCAATCGCATCGCGTCGGAGGGTCAGCTCGAAGTCAGCCGGGCCGAATACACACGCGCGGTCGGTCATCCGCCGGGTCGCCTAACGCTGACAAACGAGCGGCCGGTGCTGCCGGCGACCCGCGACGACACTCTCGCGCTCGCCTCGACCGACAATCTCAACGTGATCTCGGCGATGTTCACGGAGGCGGCTGCCCGCGACAATGTCGATGTCGTGCGCGGTCAGTTGCTGCCGCAGGTCTCGATCGTCGGCGATTTGAACCGCAGCTATTCGCCTTCGGTGACGCTGAGGACAGCACGCGAGGATACCGCCTCGGTGCTGGCCGAGGTGACGATGCCGCTTTATGAAGGTGGCGCCATTTATTCGCAGACTCGCCAGGCCGAGCAGACCGTCGGGCAGCGCCGCAGCCAGGTCGATGACGCGCGCCGCGCCGCAGTCCAGAGCGCGACCCAAGCCTGGGAGACGCTGCAGTCGGCGCGCGCGGCGATCGCGTCGTTCGGCGCGGCGGTGAAGGCGGCGCAAATCGCGCTCGAGGGCACCCAGCAGGAGGCGCTGGTCGGTTCGCGCACAGTGCTCGACGTGCTGATCTCCGAGCAGCAACTGTTCACGACGCAGTCGCAACTCGTGGGCGCGCAGCACGACGCCGCGGTCGCGGAGTACAACGTCGCCGCCGCCACCGGAAGGTTGATCGCGCCCGATCTCAACCTGCCGGTTCAGCTCTACGACATGGACAAGCACTACCGCGCGGTGAAGAACAAATTGTTTGGCTTCGGTAACGGTCTAAAAGAATAGCCGCTGTTGCACCAAGCGCCCCGATTCCACATGTTAAGGCCGAGTTGCCGCAGTTGCGGGCGCAGGTGATTTCAATGTCGGACAAGAGCTCGTCGCCGGAACCGTCGATGGACGAAATCCTGGCCTCGATCCGCCGTATTCTCGCCGAAGATGACGTCGCCGCCACGCGGCCTCCAGCGATACGGGCGGGTAGCGACGTTCTCGACCTGACGGAAGCGCTCAACGATGATGGCTCGGTGCGACATATCGCGCCAGTCGCGCTGGTGTCGCCAGAGGCGCCGGTGCTGGTTCTGCCCGACGGGCACATCGAGCCGGCGGCGCCGCGACCCGACGGCGCAGACAAAGAACCGCGGCTGGTGTCTGACGCCGCGTCGGGTGCGGTCGCCACATCGTTCGCGCGGCTCGCCGCCCTGCCACGCGGCGACGGTCTTGACCCTTCGCTCGACGACCTCGTGCGCGAAACGCTGCGCCCGATGTTGCAAGCCTGGCTCGACGAGAATTTGCCCGGGTTAGTGGAACGTCTGATCAAAGCCGAGATCGCGCGGGTGGTCGGCTCGATCGGCCCGTCAGCGCCATAATCTCGGCATGACGCTCGACAAGACCTACCGGCCGGACGAGGTCGAGGCGCGACAATACGCGGCCTGGGAAGCCTCCGGAGGCTTC
>Ga0187784_10002531_pt1 | contig 14647 bp, 16 predicted proteins | sample 1015_SJ02_MP15_2_FD_132964 | JGI IMG/M metagenome (GOLD analysis project Ga0187784, IMG submission 132964) | Tropical peat soil microbial communities from peatlands in Department of Meta, Colombia - 1015_SJ02_MP15_20_MG | ecosystem: Environmental > Terrestrial > Soil > Wetlands > Peat | place...
AATCGACCTCATCAAGCGGATCAAAGATCGCAACGACGACGTCCGCATTCTCGTCTGGTCGATGCACAGCGAGTGGCTTTATGCGCGGCGAGCATTGCGTGCCGGAGCGCTGGGGTATGTCAACAAAGATCAGGCCACCGACATCATCGTCGAAGCGATCCGGCGGGTCCTGAAGGGCAAGGTCTGGCTGAGTGAAGGAGTCACGGAAAAGATCCTGCAAGGAGCCGTCGGCACAAAACAATCTCGCGCTGCCCGATCGCCGACAGACGCGTTGGCCGACCGCGAACTCGATGTGTTTCGTCTCATCGGCGAAGGAGTGAAAACCACGGAGATCGCCCAACGATTGAACTTGAGCGTTAAAACCGTGGAAACCTACCGCGACCGGATTCGACTAAAACTCGACCTCGAAAGCGGCACGGAACTGGCTCGTGCCGCCACACAGTGGGTCCTGGAGAATGGCTGACAGGGAATCCGCCACAGGCAAGTGCGGCGGCGCGCCTTTTTTTTCTCCGCGGAGCGGATTCACTGACCTCGCTCATGGAAAAGATGGAAGTTTCGAGGATTGAGTGACCGCCGCAGTGCTCTCTTTGGTGACCTTTTTCTCCACCGCACTGGGAGGCTTGTTTGCCCTGCGCCGACGCCATCAGTTGTACGTCGTCATGGGGTGCTCGGCCGGCATCTTGATCGCGGCTGCCTTGCTCGATCTGCTTTCCGATGCCTTCGAATTGGTCCACGCGTCCCGGGAGTCGTCGATTGCTCAGGTGCTTTTTGCAACTGTCATCGGCTTTGTAACCTACTACAGCGTCGACTACTTTGTGCATCGGGAAGCTGCCGGCCATGTGAGCAAACACGGAAAAGCCGCGTTCGGCTCGTTTGCTGCGCTCGGGCTGACTGCCCACAGCTTCCTCGACGGATTCGCGATCGGCAGCGCATTCCATGCGAATTCCAAGCTGGGAATACTCGTCGCTATCGCCGTGATCGCCCACGACTTCGGCGACGGAGTCTCAACCGTTGCTGTCGTGTTAGCTTCACGGAGCGGATTGAGAGCGTCGATCGGCTGGCTTACGGCCGACGCAGTGGCCCCGCTGATTGGTTGCCTGGTTGCACTGTTCATCGTCATTTCCCAAGGCTGGATCGCGAACCTACTTGGGTTCTTTGCCGGGTCATTCCTATTCATCGGGGCCGTCCACTTGCTGCCCGAAGCAGAAAGGGAAGCCGAGAACGGCGGCTGGTTGTATCTGGCCGTTTTGGCCGGAATTGGCTTCATTGTGCTGGCAAGCCGCCTTCTCAATGTCTGATCCCGCTGCAACAACAGGTTAGGTTGGCGCATAACTTGCATTCGATTCCCCCACGCAAATGGCGGTTGGCTTCCGGAGTTGGAGCGGCAAGTGGACGAAGCAAGGCATCGCGAACGTCAACCCGCGGACAATGAAGCTCCGGTGGCGCACGCTACGCTTGCGCACGCAATGCCCGCTTCCGGCCCCAGCGATGAGGAGCTAATGCTCCGGTACCGCGACCGGTCGGACCAGGACGCGTTCGACCAGCTCGTCCATCGCTATGAGCGGGAGCTGTACAGCTATCTCTACCGTTACCTCGGCGACGCCGGTCTTGCTGAAGAGGTTTTTCAGTCGACCTTTTTGCGGCTGCACCAAAGCCGGAGACTTTACCAGGACGGAAAACGGCTGCGGCCCTGGCTTTATTCCATCGCGACGCATCAAGCCATCGATGTGCTCCGCAAATTGGGGCGGCAACCGAAGGTCAGCCTCGACCGAGCTGAATCGGCCGGAGAGCGCCCCGATGGCGGCGAAGGCTCCCTCCTAGACCTGTTGGAGGCCGAGACCCCCACCCCACTCGTTGAAGCTGAAAACGCGGAGCATCGCGCCTGGATGCGCGAGGCGGTCAGCCGGCTCCCCGAGCATCTGCGTTCCGTCGTACTGCTCGTCTATTTTCAGGGGTTGAAGTACAACGACGCGGCAGAAATACTTCAGATAGCCCCAGGCACGGTAAAGTCGCGGTTGAACGCAGCCGTCGCCAAACTCAACGCGGAATGGAAACGTTGGCAATCCGGCTAGAGGGCTCGCCACGATGCACAATGAACTGATTGGCTATCTGCTTGGAGCGCTCGACGCCTCCGAGCACCTTGCGATTGATCAGCATTTGGAATCGAGCGCGGAGGCGCGCCTGCAGCTCGAGATCTTGCGCCGCTGCCTCCTGCCGCTGGAGATTGCTTTCGAACAGTGTGCGGTCCCAGACGGCCTCGCGCGGCGAACCTGCCTGCGGATTCGCGCGGAGTTTGCCGAGCCTTCGCAGGAGTGAAACCAGCCGCACCTGCTTCGAAGTCGGACGGTCAGCAGACGCCGGGGATGTCGAGCCGCTGCTCCGCAGCGAATGTGCGAAGTTTTGCCAGGGCCTTCGTTTCGAGTTGTCGAATGCGTTCTTTCGTGACGCCAAAATGTCTGCCGATCGCCTCCAGCGTCATCGGCTCGGTTGCCTCCTTGAGCCCGTAACGTGACATAAGGATGTCGCGATCTCGGGGATTGAGCCGGTCCAGCAAAACCCTCAGCGCCTCACGGTGGGCTTGAAGCGTTCGTTCGCACTCCGAGGCGTTCGCTCGCCTGTCAGCCACGAAATCGTTAAGCCGCTCGTCGTTGCCGGTCCGGAATCGCTCGAGACCAATGTGCCGGGCAGGGACCGACCGCTTCAAATTGTTGTCGATGGCCCAGGTCGCGTACGTCGAAAGTTTGAAGCCCTTTGTGTAGTCGAACTTGTCAATGGCGCGCATCAGCGCCAGATTGCCGTCGCTGATCAACTCGAACAAATCAAATTCAGGGCTCAAGTACCGCTTGGCCACCGAAACCACCAGCCGCAGGTTGCTGCGGATCAAGAGCTGCTTAACGTCCTGAGCCTCTTTCAGATAGGCTTCGCGGCGTCGGACCTGAGCGGCCGTGGGGCGCTTCGTCTCGAACCTCTTTTGAAGCTGCGAGGCCCGGAACTTCAAGTAGTTCATCTTGCGGAAGTAGTGAGCTTCTTGCTCGCGGCTCAAGAGCGGCGTCTCATAAAGGCTTGCCAGGTAAGGTGGTAACTCGGCCGGCGCTCGCGGAGTGCGCTGGCTTTTGCGGGTCGGCGAGTCAGGGGCGGGACCGAGGATGGTTTCATCTGCCCCTGGGCCCTCGAACTCGCGGCTGTACACGAACTCAATCGGTTGGCGATCAAACTGTTTCATTCGCAGGTCACCCGTAGTGCGAGCGGCGGATGTGCCAGTTCGTGCGACTGCCCCGCGCCTCCCGCGCGCGATCTGCCGGCGCGGCTTAGTCCCCGTTTGTTCGTTGAGAAGTCGTTGCATTTGTGTAGCTTGCAAAACAAAGTTTGCGTTCATGTCTTTGCCCACGAACCGTTGTACGAAGCTTGAGGCAAAACAGTTCGCGCAATTAAGAGAGATTCTTTTCCACCCGGCCAACGATAGGCCACGCGATTCAAAATGCTGCTCGCAACAAGTCCAGCGCGCAAAAAAATCCGGGAATGCCACTCAGCCCCGTAAGCGTGCGGGTCGTATTTCCCCGATGACAGGATGCGAAGGTCACAAGCTCGTCAGCTGCTATCTTCTTGTGGTTCAGCCCTTCGCCACGCCACGAATCCCGCCCCCGGTTGCGGGGCTGAACTGCCCGACCGAATAGCTCTCACCTGCCCTACCTCCTTTCAAAGACCTCAATCCGCTGCCGGGGTGGCGGACCCCGCACAGCCCTCTCTCCCGTTCCCTGGACACCTCTCTTGGCTCCCTCCATTACTTCTACGAAGGCAAGGGAGATTTGTTCGCTCAAATCTTGAAGCGCAAGGCTTTTCGGAGGTGAGAGTTGGGCATAGCTCAAAATGCGTTTTTGCTGACCCGGCGCGCAAAGGTCGCTTTGCGGGAATGCCTGAAAAGTGGGGCAGACTAGGCTTTCCTGGCAATGGCCAAGTCACGACGGAATTGCGCGAACTCGACCTCCGACAGGTGATTCTTGATAAGTTCGCATTCCGGATCGCCGAGGGCTTCGGCCAGGGCCTTAGCTCGCTCACCCGGACGTGATCCTCGTCGCGTGCGAACGACGTCGACGCACCCTTTGCGGATTTGTTCGAGCGCAGTCTGCCCCACCCGCCAAGTCTCGGCTTCCCGATCGAGCGCAATCTGGTTGATCTTTGCGGCTGCCTGCCCGAGGAACTCGCTTGCAGCTTCAAGGGCCTGATCGACGTTCTCTGTCAAAGCCTCGGCCCATTGGGGGCCGGCGGAAGGGCTTTCCGGCGGGTCTACCCAATAAAGTTTTCGGTTAAGCACGTCGAGCCACAAGCCAGCCGCGGCGGTCGGAAAGCCCTTGGCAAGAAGCTCGTTGAAGAGGTGTAACCACTCGGATTTTCGGGGTTGCATGATCAATCGTCCCTTCTGCAAACGGCCAGATGGTTACTAACGAAACTCTAGTCAGCTGTTCCTAAATCCTCTTCCACCGCAGCCTGAACCAGGTCGACTTCAGCCTGCTCATGCTTTCGGCAGTCCGAGGCGAACGAATCGAATCGGTCACACACTTCGCCCCAGCCTCTAAAACTCTGCTCGCCTTGAAGTAGGTCGTGAATCAGAAGATCGAGACGCTCAAGAAGATCCAGGTGTTGCTGTCGCAGCCGCGCCACGTCGGGAATCAGGCGTGGCTCCAGCGTCGTGATTTTCGCCAAGTCGCTCGCATGCTCGGCAGCATCAAAACGATCGAGCATGAGCTCGCGTAGGGATTGCAAGCGATGCGCGAACTCTGAGTATTTTGATCCGTCATCTTCAACGACGCCGTGACACCATTTTGAGAACTCGCTCACCTCTTCAAGGACCACGTGCTCGATTTCGCTGAAAGCATTCCGACCCTCCCCTCGAATTGCTGAAGGTCTTGCGCCGGCCACGGACTGGGCGGATTCTTCAGCGACGTTGGGCGCTGCACACGCCATCGGCTCGCCACAGCACATAGGTGGATCAGCGGCATGGGGCCAATAGGCCGTGCGACCGCACTTCTGGCAGTGAAAGATATCGAGGCGCTTAAGGCTCATTGCGTGCTCTCCGCTCGATCAACGTTTGCAACTGACGCGCCAAGCGACTGATTTAACCAAGATACGTTCACATCTTGGCCGTGGAGCACTTGCAGGTTCTTGCGCCTTCACCGGTTCGTCACGTTCCGCATCATGCGGTCGCGGACCGTGCGTTTTCGACCTTTCGGCAGCGAGAGTGAGACAGAACCGCACAGTTCCTAGCGATTGGGCCGCCGGCTTCCAATCACATGTCACGAGGAATCTCGACAGTCCTGCGAACATCGAGGTTGCGGTGGCGTTGGTCCGCGACTTGCGATTAAGCCAAGCCCGTAGCTAGTGGCTGCACCAGGTCGGCGTGCTTTGAGCAATGGATCACCAGATGGAAAACCCACAGGTGGCCCAAATCTTTGAAGAGGTGGCTGACCTCCTCGAGATTCAGTCAGAGAATCCCTTTCGCATCCGGGCTTATCGCCGCGCCGCCCAGGTCGTCAGCGATCTGGGCGAACGGGTTGCCGATATCGTGCACGACCCTGATCGTCGACTCGACGACTACCCGGGAATCGGGAAGGATCTTGCTGGCAAAATTCGCGAAATCGTCGACACAGGCGAACTCTCGCTCAGATCCGAGCTCGCGGCCAAAGTGCCGCCCGGCTTGCGCGCGCTTCTGTCCCTGCCGGGTCTCGGACCGAAACGAGCCTCGACGCTCTACAAAAACCTCGGCATCGCCTCACTCGATGAGCTGCGCAAGGCCGCCGAGAGCCATCGGATCAAGGCCCTGAAAGGCTTCGGGGAAAAAACTGAGCAAGCGATCATCAAGTCACTGCAGCAGCTCAAGCAGACGGGCAAGCGTATTCTCTGGTCCGAGGCGAAGGTCTATGCCGAGGCATTGACGAACCATCTGCGTGGTGCCTCGGGGGTCGGGCAGCTCGAAGTTGCGGGGAGCTATCGGCGTCGAAAAGAAACGGTCGGCGATCTCGACATCGTCGTTGCTTGCAAAAGCACATCGCAGGTCATGGATCGGCTGGGCAGTTTCGAGGAAGTCGCCGAAGTGCTCGCGCACGGCGGAACGCGGATGACCGTGCGCCTGAAAACCGGCTTGCAAGTTGACCTGCGCGTGGTGCCCGACGTCTCATTCGGAGCGGCGCTGCAATACTTCACCGGCAGCAAAGCCCATAGCATTCACATTCGTCGCCGTGCGCAGGACCGGGGCTTGAAGGTGAACGAGTACGGTGTCTTTCGTGGCTCGCGCCGGATCGCCGGCAAAACGGAAGTCGAGGTCTATCGAGCCATCGGGCTTCCGTGGATTCCGCCGGAATTGCGTGAAGATCGGGGTGAAGTCGAGTTGGCAGAGGCGCCACAGCTGCCCGACCTGGTTCGTCCCGAAGACATCAAAGGCGATCTGCACGTCCACACGACCGACACTGACGGTCGGGCGTCTCTCGAGGATATGGTCCTTGCCGCGAAGCGCCGCGGCTATTCGTACGTTGCAATAACCGATCACTCGCGACGCGTCACGATGGCGCGCGGCTTGGACGCTCGGCTGCTCCGTCAGCAATGGAAACGAATCGACAGGCTGGCCAAGCGGAACCCTGGGATCACCATCCTCAAGGGAGTCGAGCTCGATATCCTGGAGGACGGCTCCCTGGATCTGCCCGACAGCGTCTTGCAGGAAGCGGACTGGGTCGTCGCATCGATTCACTATGGCCAGAATCAGTCACCCGAAAGAATCACGCGCCGCTTACTGAATGCGATTGAGAACCCTCACGTGGCGGCGATCGGCCACCCGACCGGGCGTTTGATTGGGAAACGGCCTGGCTACCAGTTCGACCTCCAAGCCGTGTTCACCGCTGCCGCCGAGACCGGCTGCTTGATGGAAATCAACGCTCAGCCGGTCCGCCTCGATCTCGACGAAGTCGCCATCGCCGAGGCGAAGAAAAAAGGTGTGCAATTCGTGGTGAGCACCGACGCTCATTCGGTCGAGGAGCTCGGCTTCATGGAGTTTGGCATCAACCAGGCCAGGCGTGCCGGTCTCGAGAAACTTGACATCGTCAATACGCGGCCGCTGCAGGCTTTTCGCAAGCTGCTGCGTGGGGCTCGGCCTGCCAAACGCTCCGGTTCGATGGCCAAGGTCACAGTGTGAGATAGCCGTCGGGCGCGAGGCTCGTCGCGAGCATCACGGTGTTGATGTCGCGGTGTTCGAGCCACGTCTGAGTGAGGCGGTGGGCTGGATCGCACCAAAAGTCTTCAATCGCCGCGGCGAGGGGCTGGCTTTGCAGCAGACTGACAATGATCGCGGTCAATTCGCGATCCGGCTCGACCAGGCCCCGAATGGCCTCCAGGCCGCGAATGCCGATCGAGAGGCCGAGTTCCCGAAATGCCAACCGGCGCTCCGCGAATCCGCTAAAGAGCGGCCTACGGTCGAAGGCTTGCAAGCTCAAGTCGGCGGCAACGAATAATTGACGCAACAGTCGGAGATACTCGATACCTCGAAGGAAAACCATCTGGGCCAACCGTGCCGCTGCATCCAGCAGTCCGCCGATTCCGAGTGTGTCTTCAGTGACCAAGCGCGATCTTTCACACATCTTGCTCAGTTCGGCCACGGCGGGTGCCACATCCGCATCGTTTCCCGGCTCGTGCGGGTCATCGATCTGTAGCTCCAGGCATGCGATCAATCCATCGAGCGGATCGTGTTGCCCCATCGAAGGAACCAAGGGCCGGCTGAGGTCGATGCTCATTTTCCAGACCATTCTCTTCAGACCACCTGGGGAAATCTCGTACGTAAACGCCCTTTGGGCGCTCACCGCCAGTTCGGCCGCCCAACGTTGATAGAGGGGCTCTCTCAACTCCCGTCCTGCGCGATAGAGGGCGTGCACCCATTTGGTGAGATAATGAAAATACTGACCGTCCTGCTCCCATTCGAGGAAAGCATCCGGTTCTTCGAGGGGTCCGTGTTCATTCAGCCTCTTGCCGATGCGCAGTCCCCCGATCGTCGGATGGCGTTCACCCTCCTCTTCTGAGAGTCCGCTGATCCACCCACGGCGGGAATCGTCCTCGCGATGACGGCCAAGAATGTGGTGGACCTGATCGATGAGTTCCCGCGCATAGCGGAGATAAAGCTCATCCCCGGTCTGACGATAAAGGCCCAGAAAATTGCAAACGGCAAACGCGTCTGTCCACAGATACCGGCGCGGTCTCGTTTCTCCGGAGACACCGGTGGCGTCTGCAAAGTCGGCCATTAGCGTTTGGGCGAGTTCGAGCCTCATCTTCTCAGGTCAGCCTGTCAAAAGCGATTGAGCTTGTGACACGCGGCACTCCCTGGACTTTTGCTGCGGCGCCCCATACCCGTCCAGCGCTTTCTTCGCCTCATTTCGCGGTCGGAGTTGGCGCAATTGTCGAAGCTCTGGGCAATTGGTGTGCCTCAGTTATACCCGCGGCCGCGTGGACGATTGTCGATGCAAGGGTAGAAGATGAGGTGGCCGATTTCCAAGGGTGTGCGGTTTCGTCACACTCGCCGCGAACGTGCGCCAAATTCGCGCATCCCGCCGGTAGCCAAATCGGCCAATTCATCCGCGATTCCCGACACGCCGAATACTTGGCGCGTGATTGCGAACAACAGTCGGCGGTCGGCGGAGCCGTCATAACCGGCATGAAGACGGGAGTGCTCTCTCAGCGAGCGGCTCAGCAAAGCAGCAAGTCAGCCGCCGGCAGACGAGCGCTGGGTGTTTTGGTTCCAAGCGGGTGGCTGCATCCGTCATGCAGCCAGATCGAGAAAGTCTTACCGAATTTGAAGGAGCGCAATCATGACGACCAGTCTCATTCCGCGTCGCGCCTCTCGCGCGTTGGCCTCCGTGTTTGGCACCGACCCGTTTCGGACGTTGCAGAAAGAAATGGACGAACTGATGGATCAGTTCTCCCTTCGCTGGGGTGGCGACGGCCGAATGATCGAAGGGATGTCCATTCCGGCGATCGACATTTCCGAGACTGATAGCGAGGTGCGGCTCACCGTCGATGTGCCCGGGATGAAGGCCGAGGAAATCAACGTCGACGTCAGCGGCCAGACCGTCCGGATCCGCGGTGAGCATAAGGAGGAAAAAGAAGAGAAGGGCCGCACGTATCATCGGATCGAGCGCCGCAGCGGCTCGGTTTATCGCTCGGTCGATTTGCCTTGCGCGGTCAAGGAGGACAAGGTGTCCGCCGAGTACAAGGATGGCGTGCTGACCGTCACGCTGCCCAAGTCCGAAGCGGCCAAGAGTCACAAAGTCGAGGTGAAGGCAGCGGCAAAGTAAGCGGCAGGGTGGCGCGGGTCTTCGTTGGCATCGGCTCGCCGGACTTGCCGACGCAACTATGACGACGCCCGCTGCCGGCTGGAAACGGGGGCCCGCCACCTGCTATTTGTTCGGAATTGCGAGGAAAGCGCGCCAGCAGACTCTTCCGAGCGACGTGCGGTTGCTCGAACCGCGCGGAGCTTGGCGCGCTTTCCTCGGCTCCGATCAGATGTGCAAGCAGTGAAGGTCCGACCTTGTTTGCCGACCAGCGTCGTCGCATGATCAACGAGCAGCTCCGCCCCCGCGGGATTTGCGACGTCCGCGTTCTGGACGCGATGGAGAAGGTGGTTATCAACATGTGCAGGTTTTCGCCGGCGACGGCACACTTGGCCTTCCGGCCCACGCACCGTTTGATGCCATCGCGGTGACGGCAAGCGAGCACCCTCATCGTCAGACGACTAACTGCAGAGTTCGCGGTCACGTATTGCCATTGCCGAATGCCCCCTGAGCTAATTCCGCGGATATCCGATTGGAACGAGGTACACCGACCGGAGGGAAGAGGGCAGTCTCAAGATTCGATCGATCTGTGACTCACGAAACGCCCCGACTGGAACTCCTGCCAGACCGAGCGATGTCGCCTGCAGCAGCAGATTCTGTGCAACGTGTCCGGCCTCGAGCAGACAAAACTGCTCGGCGCGTTCTGCGTAGCGAGCGGCTAAATGCTCAACAGAGATCGCAATGACGAAACAGGCTGCCGCATCAGCGACGCACTCCTGATCGAGCGCTGCGCGTTGGAGCAGTTTGCGAAGATCTGTCCCGGCTGAGCGAACGAGCGTGTGCTCGCGAGGTCGATACTCATAAACACCGTGTCGGTCGACTACGAACAAAGTCAGCGGGTAAAGTGCCCCCGGCGAGGGTGAAGTCCGGTACCCCTCCGGATGGGTTACTCCCTGAGCGGCCCAGCAGAGCTGGGCGATTTGATCGAGCGAAAGTTGCGCCGCACTGAACTCGCGGCAGGACCGCCGCTTCTTCAGAGCTTCGGTTAACGATAGTCCTCCCGAGACGCTCGCCTGGGGAAGCGCGATGTGAACGCCTTGCACGTCGGATTTCATAGCCAGATGAATCGGCTGAGAGAGGACTGCCTGACTTCAGATTTCAGACGCTAGCCGAGCCGCCTTCGAGTAATTGCTTCAGGACAGTCGCTCCGCTGTGGTTCTCATCGTGGGCTGCATGCAGGAGGGTAAGAACGCCGTCCCGGTTCTTCTCTCGCAGCAACTTGAGAGACTTGTGCTTGTTGTCCAGTTCACTCCGATAAAGGCGCTGGAATTCGTCCCATCGCGTCCAGTTTGGATCTTCCCCGAAAGTTCGGTGGAGCACCTCGCTCGGTGCGACATCCTTGAGCCAGAGATCGAGTTTGGCGTGTTTCTCGGTCAAGTCTCGAGGCCAAAACCTCTCGACGAAAACCCGAAATCCGTCTTCTGGGCCCGCCTTGTCATAAACTCGCTTGATTCGAATCATCGCCGCAACCCGCCAACTAAGTTCGGGCAACTTAATGCCGAAACAATCTGCCTGAGCACATGACGCGAGCCTAATGCAACTTAAATCGGCATCGAGTGGCTCTATGCGACCGGCATCTCGGCCTTGATCCCTTCAGCCATGTTTTTCAGCTCTCGACTCAGAAGGAGCAACAGATCGTCAAGCGTCACAATACCGACGAGGCGGCCACAATCGTCCACGACCGGAACTCGGCGCACGCCGGCTTCCATCAACTGTTGAGTCGCTCGATACACGCCATCGCTCTGTTTGATCGTCGTCACCGGGCACGTCATGATTTTCTGAACATTCTCACCGCGATCGACCCCGTGACCACAAACGGCCATTGCGATATCGCGATCGGTCACAATGCCAACCGGTCGACTGTGCTCCGCGACCACGACCGCCCCGACGCCGTGCTGGTCCATCAGCTCCGCCGCCTTTGACAAGGGGGTCCTCGGATCGACGCTCACGACTTCCTTTGCGAACATTGCGCTCGTACGCATGACTTTGTCCTTGCTGCGAGTAATTGCGACTCCTGAGTAACCGTAGCCCGGTCTCGCCGGCCGCAACTGACGTGCCAAAGCGGTGGTCGCCAAGTCCACCTGTGGTTGACGCAAACGCTGCGCTCACCGGGCGCGGATCTGGATCCATCCTTCGTCGCGACGGACGCGGGCGAAGCCGACCATTGAAATCGCGGCAGGATGATCTGGCGATCGACTTCACTCGGAAATGCCGACTTGCTTGCTTCCGGCTGGCCAATCGAACCTCTCCGGGAGGCACTTTCGGCACCTGTGCGGATCGGCCCGAAGAGTGTGCGATTCCGCGCGCGTTGTCTACTTCGCCCGTTAAATGCCGCCTTGCAACCTCGCCGATTAGGCGATGCCGGTATTAGCTGATCGCAGATTTGCCTCTCAATTGATCGCCGAACGGGAATCGGCGCATCGATTGCCATGTCTCGCGTAAACAAGCGTCGATGGCGCTCCATCGCTGGTCGTCACGTGCAGATTGTTCGAACGACTGTGTCAGCGAAGGCGCGCGGAATCAAACAGTGGACAACGTAGGAGCGAGCGATGATGGGCCGCTCAGACACCTGGCTGTCTGCGGAGACGTGATGACAGGGCGTGGAATCGATCAGATTCTGCCTCATCCAGGGAACCCAGTTCTCTAATCGACGGATGCACAGAACCCACCGGCTACGGATTCTGAAAATCGTTCCCTTTCACGGAAACCGCCCACGCTTCGGTAGGCTAATATCCGTCGCACGGAAACGATTCCGAGAAACTCATCTCGGAAATCAAAACACCGGAAACTCGTGGATCCCGAGGTTTCTGATACTTGAGTTCCAGCCAGACTGCTGAGAATGCGCCCACTCAGGCGTCGGCTGCCGATTTTCCGCACGGACCAGAGCATCGCGAACCTCACACAAATCCCCGGCGAGTCCGATGACTTCTGGCGAATAAGCGGTGTTCGCTCCGGCCCGCAGCACGCCGCGCGATTCGTCATTTGCATCACGGATACCAATCGTCGCACACCTGAGCAAAAAGCCGTTTCCAACTACGACATTGATCCTCGGCTGTCGTGAAGTCCTTGGATTCGAAGCCTCGGGCGTTGAACGCGGTCTGAAGCTGTTCCGGCGTTATGGGAAGACCGCAGATGTTGTCGCCACAAAGCTCGAGCAGGGCACCTTGGTGATTGCCGCGGATGAGTTGGTCGCCATCGATGCCCAGGGTGTGAACAAACTGGGTCCAGCCCTCCCTTCCAATGCGGAACATGTAGGCGTTGGTGGCTGCGATTAAATCCCACATTCCATCCTTGTCGCCTTCGACCTTCATTCGCCAGACCGACTGAAAGAACATGCCGGCGCGCTCGAGTTGCTCAGCGACGTAAATGAGCGCCATGGTCTGGAGCATTTGATAAGGAAATTCCGTCTCGTCGAACTGGTAGCAGCGGCGACGCGCCGTCTCGCGTACGAGGCGCAGCTCGACGTCGTCGTGCTTGGCCTCGGCTTGGAGCCGTCGAATGGTCCGCTGGCGGCGCGTCAATTGCGGTCCGGGTAGCGCCCGCTGGCTCAGCGCTTCCTGTTGGGAGCGATCTTCATTGACGCGCGGATAGAGCCACTGCAAGGCTGCCTCGTCGCGGAGGATCATGAGCGCCGTGCGCAGGTCCTGGTTTTTGATCGCGCGGGCATAGAGCGCACGACGCTGCATGAGGTGCCGGCCGAGCAACTGGACGCGGTCGCGGCGCGCGATCTTGGCCACGCGGCGATAAGCGGCCTCCGTATAGCGGCGGATCTGCCGGTCGGTCACGTCCCAGCCACTGGCCGACGCAAATTGGCGGATTTCGCTGAACTCTGCGCCGGCCAACAGGAGCCGCAGAACGTCGTCAACGCGGCGGATCACAGTGCACTTGTCGGATCGGCCCATGTCGTTTTCTAAACCTGCTTTGGCATCACCGCCCAGCGAGCGAACTTGTGAGAAACTGCTGGAATCGCGGCGAATGTGGCTGGATGTGCTTCCGACATCGAGGTAACTGACCTGTCCTGTTGGCCGATCCGACCCGCCGAACAGGTGGCAACCGTTGCTCACCGCGGGCAGAAGGCCAGCACACGGGAGCACATCGATGAACGCAAAGAAAGCCAGTCAGTTGGAGAAACGCGGGCAGGGGGCGAAAAGGCCCGGAAAGCAGCCTCGGTCCAAGACGTCCGAAGGCAAGCTCAGCGCCGTCGACGCGGCGGCGAAGGTTCTGGGCGAAACGGCCGAGCCGATGACCACGCAGCAAATGGTCGATGCGATGTCGGCCAAGGGCTATTGGTCGTCGCCGGGCGGCAAAACGCCTGCGGCTACCCTTTATTCGGCCATTCTGCGGGAGATCCAGCGAAAGGGCAAAGACTCGCGGTTCAAAAAGGCAGAGCGCGGCAAGTTCGTGTTGGCGCGGTAGTCTCCACCAAACGCGGCTCAACGCCCGACGTTGGCTACGTGCGGGCGTTTTCTCGTTGGGCGAGGGTTGCTTCCGATCGGTTGTTCTGTCTTTTTGAATCAGCGTCACGCGTGGTGTTCCTGTTTCCCAACACTCGGCGAATTCGCATTCGCCTGTTGAGCCCCGCGGGCCTTGAGTCGAGCAAGAACGGCATCAATGGCCGCCTCTGCTTCCTCGCGGGTCGTGACACTGGCGTTGACGTTCGCCGCAGTCTCGCCATTCGCGGCCGCAACTCTTGCCATTGCGCTGCTCTGCGCGTCGGCTGAAAGAATTGAGCGAAGTATGCTCCCAGCTCCGCGCGGCTTTGTCTGGAAGTCGAGGCCAATTGCAGCGTGTCGGTTGATGAAGAGGCTGCATTTTGACTCAATCGGCCATGGCAGGGTTATTGCTTTGTCAATCAACCGCGTTTCGTCATCGTTCTCTTGGACGCAATCAGCATCCCTGTCGATCATTCACGCACCCCCTTCTTGCCGGTGAACTTCTCCCAGCGCCCAACGATCACGTCGCAGTACAGCGGATCGAGTTCCATCAAGAAGCCATTGCGCCCGGTCTGCTCGCAGCCGATGAGCGTTGAGCCGCTGCCGCCGAAGAGGTCCAGCACGTTCTCGCCGGCGCGCGACGAGTATTGGATCGCCCGCACGGCCAGCTCGACGGGCTTCTCGGTCAAATGGACCATCGACTGCGGGTTGACCTTCTTGACCGACCAAACGTCCGTGACGTTGTTGGGTCCAAAGAACTGATGCGCAGCGCCTTCCCTCCATCCATAGAAACTCCATTCATGCGCGCCCATGTAGTCCTTGCGGGTCAACACGGGGTGCTGTTTCTCCCAG